>Ga0315288_10001389_pt1 | contig 31340 bp, 20 predicted proteins | sample YL17G11_20_MG_FD_203454 | JGI IMG/M metagenome (GOLD analysis project Ga0315288, IMG submission 203454) | Sediment microbial communities from Yellowstone Lake, YNP, Wyoming, USA - YL17G11_20 | ecosystem: Environmental > Aquatic > Freshwater > Lake > Sediment | place: USA: Wyoming | collected...
GCTTCGGTGACGTGGCCTACGAGCGCACTTCCTTCGCATTGAGAGAAGAAGGTAAAGAATGGGTCGGTACTGCCGCAGCATTATGGGGCATCACTGCCGGTGTCTACCTGGCTCTGATGGGACCGCAGGGTATGGTGGAGATCGGCGAGAGCATCATGCAGCGCTGCCGTTACGCCATGAAAAAGATTGCTGCTATTCCCAATCTGAAGGTTACTTTTAACAATACGCCACACTTCAATGAGTTTGTCGTCAATTTCGACAAGGGGGGTAAGACGGCGGTAGAAGTCAATCAGGCCCTATTGGACCGGGATATCTTCGGCGGCAAGGACCTATCGGATGAGTTCCCTGCCCTGGGTCAGAGCATTCTTTTCTGCGTCAGTGAAATTCATTCACAGGATGATATTGATCGCCTGGTCAGCATCCTGAAGGAGGTGGTGAAATGAAACCAATTAACCCAAAACCATCCCCGCGCCGATACCACCAAGCAAGTTGGGATGAGCCGGTCATCTTCGAACTAAGCCAGCCAGGCCAGCGCGGTGTTCTGTTGCCGCCGGTTGAGACAGGGATCGAGCAGGAGGTAGGCAACCCGGCTCAGATGCTACCAGACCAGTTACGGCGCACTGTCCCACCAGCTCTACCTGAGATGTCACAGGTCCACGTTTTGCGCCACTATGATCGCATCTCGCAGGAAAACCTGGGTGTGGACTTGAACATCGATATTGGGCAAGGTACATGCACGATGAAATATAGCCCCAAGATCAACGACCAGTTGGCGCACACACACAAATTGACCGAGCTTCATCCTCTGCAGGACTTTTCCACCGTGCAGGGAATCCTGGAGGTAATGTACCGCTTGGAGGGGATGCTTAAGGAAATCTCCGGTATGGACCGCTTTTCGTTACAACCGGGGGCAGGGGGGGCAGCGATCTATGCAAATATTTGCATGATGCGAGCCTACCACGCCTCCCGCGGCGAAGGCAAACAGCGCGATGAAGTCATCACGACCATCTTCTCACACCCCTCGAATGCTGCAGCAGCCAAGGTAGCCGGATATAAAGTCATCACGCTGTATCCTGATTCAGAAGGGTATCCAGACCTCGAGGCACTTAAAGCGGCTGTCTCAGAGAGGACTGCCGGCCTGTTGATAACCAACCCTGAAGACACCGGAATATTTAACCCCAAGATTGCAGAATTCACGCGTATTGTCCACGAAGCGGGGGGAATATGTTCTTATGACCAAGCAAATGCCAACGGCATCATTGGAATAACGCGGGCTCGCGAGGCTGGGTTTGACCTGTGTCATTTCAACCTCCACAAGACATTCTCGACACCGCATGGTTGCGGTGGTCCAGGAGCCGGCGCCAGCGGGGTGACAGAAAAACTAATCCCATTCCTGCCCGTTCCCACCACAGAGTTCGACGGTCAGAAATATTACCTGGATTACAACCGCCCCAAGAGCATCGGCAAGATACGCCCGTTCTATGGTGTGACAGCTAATATCCTAAGATCATATGCATGGATTATGAGCCTGGGTGCAGACGGTTTACGAGAAGTGGCTGAAATTGCCGTGCTCAACAACAATTATTTATTGAAGAAAGTACTCGAGATCCGCGGCGTCAGCGCTCCTTATGCCAAGGGCAAACGACGCGTCGAGCAGGTGCGTTACAGTTGGGAGCAATTGACCCAAGAGACTGGCGTCCACTCGGAGGAGATCGAAATCCGCGTGACCGACTTTGGCATGCATTACTGGACCAGCCACCATCCATTTGTCGTCCCCGAGCCAATGACCCTTGAACCAACCGAGTCGTACTCCAAAGCAGATTTAGATGAGTACGTCGCCGTGCTCAATCAGATCTCCGCCGAAGCCTACACCAACCCTGAGATCATCAAGACTGCTCCGCATAACAGCACTGTCCATCAAACCCAACAAGAGCCTTTCGATAACCCCGATGAGTGGGCCGTCACCTGGCGGGCATACCGGCGTAAGACAGGAAAGAAATAAGTGTGACGAATGGAGCACAAGCGATTGGGATTGATCGTCAACCCCATCGCCGGGATCGGCGGACGGGTGGGGCTGAAAGGCAGCGATAGTCTTGATATTCAACAACGCGCCCGTATGCTGGGCGCAGTGCCGCTGGCCGGTGAACGAGCTGCCTCTGCATTGGAGCTCCTTCTTCCACTATCAGAAAACATCGAATTACTGGTTCCTCCTAAAGAGATGGGAGAAACGGTCGCGCGCAGCTGTGGATTTAACCCGCAGATCATTCAGACCTCTGGTCTGACAAACAAGTCTCTTGCCCCTTTTCCTATTGGTAGAGGAGAAGGTGGGGACGAAACCACCCCTGAAGATACCCGTTGCTCAGCCCGAACCATGCAGGAGGCTGGAGCCGATCTAATTCTATTTTCCGGTGGAGATGGGACAGCCCGCGATATTTACACCGCTATCGGTAATAACTTCCCGGTGCTGGGCATTCCCGCCGGCGTCAAAATCCAATCGGCGGTCTTCGCCACCACACCACGAAGCGCCGGAGAATTGGCAGCGGAATTCCTGCAGGGCAAGGGAGTCCGCCTGCAAGAGGCCGAAGTCGTAGACCTAGATGAGGACGCTTACCGGTTGGGGCAGATCGTTACCCGCCTGTACGGCTACTTGAAAATCCCCTACCGGCGTGAGGTCATCCAGAATCAGAAAGTCCCCTCTCCGGCTAGTTCAGCGGTTCAAATGCAAGGAATTGCAACAGATGTAATCGAACAGATGAAACCGGATTTAGCTTTCATTTTAGGACCGGGCACCACCACACGCACCGTTGCTGAACAGATTGGTTTACCCAAGACCCTTGTCGGCGTAGATATCATTACCCACAACGAACTTCTTGCGGCTGATGTCGGTGAACGGCAGATCCTTGAAATGCTGGAACGCCGTCCACTGGGTTTAATCATCACACCCACAGGTGGGCAGGGATTCCTGTTCGGGCGTGGCAACCAGCAGATAAGTCCCGATGTGATTCGCCGAGTGAAAGACGAGAATATCCTAGTCATTTGCCTTGCGTCCAAAATCGCCGCACTGCTGGGGCGTCCACTCCTAGTGGATACTGGCGATTACGAACTCGATCATCTGCTAGCTGGATACATCAAGGTGATTACTGGATATCATGAGAGAATTATTTACAGACTGATAAGTGGTAGTTGAACTGTTGTCAAGGATTGGTGGTCTAGCAGCACCGAGGGCAAAACAACACTACCGTCATGGTGCTGATTGCCCCGGGATCATGAACGCCAATTTTTTATGCCAACCGGCAACAGATTCGACATCTTTCGGCTATCCTAGATCATAAGTTGCTGGGTTATGACCTCTGCAACTAGGGCTCCATCCTAGCCTGCAAGTACAATTTGCAGCAAACTGCTAAACGATTCACACGGTATTTCGCCGTCAATATTTCTCGACTTCGAGGAGCTCTTTATGTCAATTTTTACCCCCGGTCGGCGCTGGCAGCCAGCCCGAGCTCGAAATCATAATATTCATTCCGTCCCTCTGTTCCAATTATGACTTCCATAGAGCACATCCACTCTCATAGAATTATAAGTTTTGATCGATGGATTGAAGACACTTCCTGATCCTTATTCAATCCCCAAAATCCTTGCATTACTGTTTCGCTAGGATATTGTCGAATTCGAAACCCTATTAACGAGACCCGGAATGTTTCTGGTCAGTTTATTGCGGAAGATGGGGGTGATCCGAGCTTTGGCGAGAAATAATCGGATCCACAGCTTGTATTCCGGTGGAAATCTTAATGATTTTTCATGCTCAGGCGTCGTTGCAACTCCTCGGTATATTCAATAGCTAAGCGCGAGATAGTATCTTTCTGCCGGTCGCTGTCCATGCTTCCTTCTTTTTCTTCTTCTATTTCCTGACCCAGCTTCCGTAGGAAATAATCGGATAAGCCATGTGCCTCCATAATCGATAACAGCCGCCCGCCGGCATCCAGCAACCGATTAATACCATACTCAGCTGGCTCGTGATATAAGCCATGCATGCTGGTGAGGATAAAACCGATTAGAAAGAAAAGGTCCTCCCTAAGGGTTTCGGTGTCCATCCTGGCCTCCGTATTCTTCAAAGAAGATCACCTCTTCTAGCGGTCGTCTCTTTGGACCGGAGGGAGCCTTGACCGGTATCCCAATGGAGACCAGGAGCGCCAATTTCAAGGTTGGGGGCAGTCTTAGAAGACTGCTTACTCCCTGTTCGTGGAAAGAGCCAATTGCGCAAGCACCCAAGCCTTGGTCATGAGCCGCAAGCAAGATATTCTCCATAGCAGCGCCTAGATCCATCCACACCATCGACTCTGCATCGCCATCTTCGGTTTTTGTGACCCGGGTTACGTCCAAGCAAATGGCAATAATTACACCAGGCTTACTGAACATACCCGGCGACAAAGAAATCACTCCTTGCAACCGTCGGTGTTCGTAAATAACGATAAAGGTCCAAGGCTGCCGGTTTCCACCACTAGGCGCGGCTGCCCCTGCGCGGAGGATGTTATCCAGTTGTTCCTTCGAAACAGGATCTTTTTTGTACGCTCGTACACTCCGCCGTGTCATGATCGCATCAATTGTTTCCATATGACTCCTGGTGTTTCTACAAATTTATAGAATAACATTACTCTGTGTGGCTCAAATAAATTCCAGGTCCCTACTCCCCGGCAAGGATATGGTTGGAGGCTGAAGCCAGGTGTGCTTGAAGTATGGATGACCCAGTTCGCATACTATTTCGTCGATAGCGACTGCCGTGTACATCGGTTTGATGACAGGAACATCTATGCCTTTCAGTATTAATTCTTCACTCACTGATTTTCCTATCCCGTTATCTCGGTATTACCAGGCAGGATTGCGGAAGAACCGTTACTACTCCACCGACCACCTCGTCTATCTCAGATACCGGATGCCACGCACATATCTGCCGCACTGTCGGCGGCGATCAGTACCTCGCCCTTTTTGAATGGATCTTATCTCTCAGACCAGCTTGTGGCTAGCGCAGCTCAATTCAACGAAATACTAATCACCAATGTGTTCTGTCTCAAGCGCAAGCTACACCCTGTCCTTCGTCAACACTTCAATGGGCACGTATTCAATATCGAAACCGAAGTAACGCGGACCGGAGGCCTGGTCCAGGCCGAAGGGGGTGCGGAATGCTTCCAACCCTTTCATCCCCACCGCCACCACCGCTTCGCCCTCCTTCAATAATGTATTAGAGATGCCTTCACCGGTCTCCAGATGGGCAAGGGTGAGCAAGTCAGGGCTACATACGAATGGCTTGCCGTTCAGCCAGGAGACGTGATTCTCATTCTTGAACCATACTTTTAATGTCTTCCCTGAATAATCGCCGCAGCCCTCAACCGTAGTTGTGCCTAACATGTAGCCACCGCGGTCCTCCCAATCCTTGCGGGTTACTATGCCCTCGAAGAGTCTCCATCCGCCGGTTACTTCAAGAGCTGCGTCGATGATGTTCTTTCCCTGTTCCCGAGCCTGGCGCATCTTCCTCCCCAAGTTCAGGCATTTTGTCAGAGTGTTTCGAACGACGATCTGCTTCATCTCGCTGGCTGGCAAGGGAGTAGACGCCATGGTGGTATGGCCATAGGCAGCAACCGCCAGCATCTTGCCTACCCGTTCCAGCATGTGCGGGCTGACAGTATATTTCGCGATGGTAATATTGCCCCAGCGGTCTACGCTGGCGAAAGGCCAACTATTTTTGCCATACAGATATGGCGTGCCCTGCATTTCTTCAGGGACAGCCCGCCCGGCGTAATCACCGTCTACCACGAGGATTCCCATGCGTGACCCGACAACCAGCGGCGCAGGTGTGTTCCCCGCCCCCAGTTCACCCGGCACGAGGCACCCGACCGGCTTGCCCAGGTAGTTCCCCAACTCCTTGACTGCCTCTTCGATGGAGCGATCACCGTAGAGGTCGATCAATCCCACCCGTTTGATCTCTTTAAGAGTCTCCTGAGTAACCGGGGCAATCGAGCCCATGCCGTAAGCCGTGACCGTTAGGGCATCATCAGGGATGTCGTTGAGGTCCACCCACTCTAGAGGGATGCGATCTTTCAAAGCTTCGGTGAGCAGACCCATCCCCCATTTTAGCGTCCCCCCACCGCCCGTGCCCATGAACTGGCAGCCGCGCACAAAATCCTCGCAATCTTGCAGATTTTCCAACTTTCCGTGTGGCATAGAAATATCCTCCTCTTTATTGTATGACTCGTTTGATTAGAATAAAACGTCACTCTTATACTCCATTGGGGTCTGCGACCCGCCAGGAGTAGTTACACATCCAATACTGACGGGGCAATGGGGTAAGCGACTTCAGTCTGCAACAAATGGCAGGAAGCCAAATGCCCATCCCCGATATCCACCAACTTCGGCTCGACCAGGGAACATATCGGCAGGGATACCGGACAGCGTGGATGAAATGTGCAGCCAGGAGGTGGGTTAGCCGGATTAGGCACGCTACCTTGCAGGATGATCCGCTCCCGGCGCGCCGCAGAGTCCACCATGGGGGCGGAGGCCAGTAGGGCTTTAGTATAGGGGTGCAGGGCTCCTCTATTAAAAATCGCATCAGTCGTACTCAACTCCACCACCTTGCCCACGTACATCACGGCAACCCGGTCACTAATGTGCTGGATCACGCTCAAGTCATGGGTGATAAACAAATAAGTTAGCTCAAGCTCAGCTTGTAGGCGTTGTAAAAGATTGATGATCTGGGCTTGGACAGATACATCTAAAGCAGAGGTCGGCTCATCCAGTACCAGGAACTTGGGGTTGAGGGCTAGGGCGCGTGCCACCGCAATGCGCTGTAACTGCCCGCCACTGAACTCATGTGGGTAGCGGAATAAGATCTCGCCAGGCATCCCCGTCTGTTCGAGCAATTCCACTACCCGTTGGGTCAATGCCTCGCCATGCAACGAGGTATGGGTCTGTAATGGCTCCGCTACGAGGCTTAAAACATTGAAGCGGGAATCGAAGGACAATTGAGGGCTTTGAAAGATGATCTGCATCTCCCGGCGGCGCCTGCGCATCTCACTGGGATTAAGCTGCACGAGATCCTCTCCCTCAAACAGCACCTGCCCTGCCGTTGGCTTGACCAATCGTAGGATCGCCCGCCCCAGTGTCGTCTTTCCACACCCTGATTCACCCACTACGCCTAAGGTTTCGTGGGGGTATATGGCTAGGTCAACATCGCTAACCGCCCGCACCCGCCGGATTCGTCGGCGTAGTATCCCATGACTGGATACAAAATGCACAGAGAGACCCTTGACCTCGATCAGAGGTGTCTGGTTCATCCAGACTGCTCCTGTGGGTAGAGGTAACAGGCAATCCAGTGATCCTTTACCGAACCGCCAACGGGGATCAAAGGCGGGGGTGTATGCTGGCAGTGCTCCATTGCATATTGGCAGCGGTCGAAGAAAGGGCAACCCTTCAAGAGAGTCAGACCGTCGGGCACATTTCCGGGGATGGACTGCAAAGCAGATTTACGGGTGGCTGACTTGGGGAGAGCCGCCAGCAAGCCGCGCGTATAAGGATGCTTACTGTGGAACAAAACATCGCCCGTCTCACCCATCTCTACGATCTGCCCCGCGTAAGCCACTCCCACTTGGTCACAAGTCTCAGACACCACCCCCAGGTTGTGGGTGATCAAGAGGATCGAAATGCGCTCCTTCAGACGCAGATCAGCTAGCAGGGCCAGGATCTGAGCTTGGATGGTCACGTCCAGAGCCGTGGTAGGCTCGTCAGCGATTAACAGTTCAGCTCCACAGGCTAGAGCTATGGAGATCATGATTCGTTGTTGCATTCCCCCGCTCAGCTCGTGCGGGTATGAGCGGAATATGCGTTCTGGATCCGGCATAGCCACCGATTCGAACATCTCCAGTGCCCGTTGGTAAGCCCCTTCTCTGGTGAGGTGGTCATGCTGGCGGATGACGCGTACAATCTGATCGCCGACACTAAACACCGGGTTAAGCGAGCGAGCTGGGTCTTGAAAGATCATGGAAATCCGCCGGCCGCGAATGCCTTGCATCTCCCGTTCGCTCATTGCCAACACATTCTGACCGGTTAACAATACTTTTCCTCTTACGATCTTACCACCAGGTGGTACCATGTTGACAATCGACAACCCGGTCACGGACTTCCCACAACCTGATTCACCTACCAAGCCAAACATCCTACTGCGATGAATATCGAAAGACATACCGTTCACAGCATAGATCCGTCCCGCGTAGGTGTCAAAGTGGACATGCAGGTCTTGCACAGACAGCAGTACATCGCTCACGGAGCCACCCTCCGGGTTCGAGGATCCGCCGCATCGCGCACTGCATCCCCAAGCAGGTTGAAAGCCAGCGTAACCAGGAAGATCGCCATCCCCGCCGATCCGGCAAACCATGGTCGTTCAAGGAAATAGATACGCCCATTACTGATCATGGAACCCCATTCGGGAGTGGGAGGTTGCACTCCCAGCCCAAGGAAACTTATCGCTGCTCCGGTGAGAATCGCCGAACCCAGGTCCATCGTCCCCTGCACCATGACTGGCGTCAGGATATTGGGAATTACATGCCTCCGTATGATGGTCATATCAGATACCCCAATGCTGCGCGCAGCTTCAATAAAGTACCGCTCTCGCATGGAAAGCACCTGGGCGCGCACGATCCGTGTATACCAAGGCCACCAGGTGAATGCAATGGCGATCATCGTGTTTGTAAAACTGGGACCAAGCGCAGCCGCAATAGCCATAGCCAGTAATAGCGATGGAAAGGAAAGGAATATATCCGTGATGCGCATGATCAGGTTATCCAGCCTTCCGCCATAATAGCCTGAGATGGCGCCTAAGGGGGTTCCGATTAGCACGGCGATAAGTACTACCAGGAATCCCATACTCAAAGAAACCTGCCCACCAAACAGGATACGCGCTAAGACATCGCGCCCCAGGTAATCCGTCCCAAGCAAATGAGTGCTGCTGGGTGGTTTGAATTTTTCCGTTATATTGGGTACTCCCCGGCCCTGTTCAGGATAGGCGGTGAGCAACGGCGCGAAGATCGCACCTAAAATGAAGATGATGATCACCACCAAGCTGGCTACCGCTAGTGGATCGCGGCGAAAAACCCGCCACATCAAAGAATATTCTCCGAAGCGTATGAGCCGCTGCTCGGATTTGTCCACCGGCTGTCTTTCTGGTAACGTCATCGTCTCCTTCAATTCGTTATCGCTAGATATTTAACCCCGGCATCTGGTATGCTCTGGTTTTTAGGGTGGCATACGTGCGCTTACTGTGAGATAAGCCCAAAGAGACGAGCGTTTCAGCCAATTTCATTGCTACGGGAGGCGGGTCCAATACTGGCACATCGCAACCCTGTTCGACCAGGCCAGCATGGATATGAGGTGCCATCCCCGCTAGACCAGTGCAGCCAGGCACGATGACATGCGCCCCGTCCTCGCGCACACAACGTGTGCTGATATTAATGAGTGTTCTCAAGGTGGCGACCGGATCTTTTTCTAGCTCCAAGACTGGTATGTTAAAGGCGCGCACGGAGGCCAGCTTCCCGGATAGACCGTAACGTGCAACCTGTTCTTCCATCATCGAGGTGCATGAATCAAGCACCGTGAGGACCGAGAAGTGATGACCCAGGATGGCTGCCAGGTGCATCGAAGCCTCTGCCGGACCAATCACCGGGATGCTCACCAGCTCGCGGGCAGCCGCCACGCCGGGGTCCCCCATACAGTCAACGATGACCGCATCCACACCCTCTCGTTCTGCTGCGAGGGTTTTATTCAGGATGTCGGGGATCACTAGAGCATGGTCGCGGTAGTTCTCAATGGAGGCCGTACCCCAATCCAGCGTGACCACACTGACCTCTGTTCCTGGGCTGGCCCCGCCCTGGTAGATCCGCTGGGTGTCCTCCTCCCAGCTCCTGGTAATAGTAGGGTTGATGATCCGGATGTGCATCATTGCTTTCCAACCGGCTCCCCGGGCCAGCGCATCTGTTTGTCTGCGGGACGAGTGTAGGTACGCGGGCTGTGGCTGAGACGCAGAGATATCAGTGTCTCGGCCAGCCGCAGAGCCACAAGTGGTGGGTTCAGCACCGGCACCGACACGCTACGTGCCGCCAGGCGGGCTCGGATCTCTGAAATCAACTCAGCCATGAGCGTACACCCCGGGATGATCGCCCCAGCGCCATCCTCCAAGACCGCTTTTTCTGCCGCTGACACCATGGCATGGAGCGTCGCCTCTTTATCCGAATCGAGAGCCAAAACTGGAATATCAATGGTACGCACCGAGGCAGCCTTCTGGGTCATGCCATAGCGCAGGATCAGCTCCTCCACCACGGAGGTGTCGTCCGTGCCGGTAGTAATCACACTGAAGCGATGGCTGAGCATATCTGCCAGGTGCATCGAAGCCTCTGCAGGGCCGATCACCGGGATGCTGACCATCTCCCGGGCGGCATATAAACCAGGATCGTCCATACAATTGATGATGACCGCCCCGGCACCTTCCTCTTCGGCTTCCATCGCCCGGCGCATGATCCCCGCTGCCGCTAGAGCATCGTCGGCGCGCCCTACAATGGAAGCGGTCCCCCATTCGAGGGATACCACGCGAATCTGCGTACCTGGGCTGGCCGCTCCTGCATACAACTGCATATGTTTGACATTCCACTCATGAGTGATGGTTGGGTTAATGACTGTAATCTGTGGTATGTTGCCTCCTCATTGCAGTGAAACCCGTGGATCCACGGCCGCCTGGATCAGATCCAGGAACAGGTTGATCAGCACATAAAAGATGGTAATTACCAGGGTAACGGTGACTATCACCGGGAAATCAATGCTCAAGATGGCATCGGTCGTGTACTTACCCAACCCCGCCCAGGAAAAGATGACTTCCACCAGGATGGCACCAGTCAACGAATAAACAAACGATAATCCCAGGACCGTGATAGTCGGAATAATTGCATTTTTTAACGCCAGGACGAATAAGACTGTCCGTTCCGGGATTCCAGCGACGCGCGCTGCCAGGATATAGTTCTCGTTCAGCACCTCCACCATGCTGGAGCGTGTCATCCGGATGACGAGGCCAATGGGATACGTAGACAAAGTGAATGAAGGTAGGATCAGGTGCAGGAGGACATCTTTGAAGGCGACCCAGTTGCCCGTCACAGCGCTATCGATAAGGTAAAAGCCGGTGATCTTAACGACCGGTGAATTTAGGGCTACTTCATTGGACAACCGCGCCCCGATGGGGAGGATACCCAACAACCCGAAGAAGAAGAGTTGCAGCAAAAGGCCAAGCCAGAAAGTAGGCATCGATACCCCGGCGATGGAGATCAGCCGGGTCAGGTGATCCAGGATGCTACCTTTCTTTGCTCCGGAGAGCACACCCAGGGGTATTCCAATCACGATAGCGATGAACATGGCTGCCAGCACCAGCTCCATCGTAGCAGGCAGGTAGGTTCTGATATCGCTGGCAATTGGTTGGTGGGAATGAATGGACGTACCGAAGTTACCGCTCAGCAGGTCGCGCGCATAGTAATAATATTGAACCCACAATGGTCGATCCAGCTCCAGTTCGATACGCGCCCGTGCGATCTGCTCCGGGGTAGGGTGAGAACCTACCCAGGCTGCCGCTGGATCGGAGGGAATAACCCGGGCAACAGTGAAGGTGATGATCGAAACGCTTATGATCACCAAAATAGCCCACAGCAACCGCCGTGTGAGGTATTCAAACCAACGCATGAAATTAATCCGTCTGCCGGTATAGAGGTCATCGATCTTCCTCATAGTTTGTGCAAGGGAAAGATCGATGACCCGGATTGAATATCCGATTATCGAGACAACTTGTATACGAAGACAACATGCGGATAAGCGGGATTATCTACGAAACCCTTCACATCTGACCGCGCTAAGTGGGTGTTGGATAAATCGTAGAAGAAGAGCGAGACAGCATCATCCAACAAGATCTGCTGAGCCTGGATGAACAGCTCCGTCGCCTGCTGGCGATCGGTGCCAGCCATCACATTTCCAGTGTCAACCAACTGGTCGTACTTGGGATTGCTGTAGTAATCCAGATTCCACAGGATGCTCTTCTCGGAATGGAACATAGCGTTGAGGAAGGTGAAGGGGGAGACTAAGTCGGGCCACCAGTACATAACGAAGATGTCCTGAGCTTTTAGAGGGTCCGACTTCGCCAAGTCCCACTGTGCTTCCCAGGTCATCCCTTGCACATCCAGCTCGATGCCAAGTTTTGCTAACTCTGCTTTCCAGACCTCACCCAATTGCTGTTCGTCTAGGTCGCCGGAGCTGTAGGTCATGACTAGCTTGAAACCGCCGTTCGGGAGGCCAGCCTGAGTCAGTAATTCCTTGGCCTTATCAAAGTCGTATGAGTATTGGAACAGGTCATCCCCATGTCCCCACATACCCTTGGGTACCACCCCGCGCGCCTGGGTGGCGCGCTCACCCATCACGCCCTGGATAAACTGCTCATAAGGGAAGGAGTAGGACAAAGCATGGCGCACAAGCGGGTTGTCCAAGGGCGGCTTCTTGGTGTTGAGTAAGCCCACCAAGTTTTGGAAGCTGGGGTTGGTGTAGACCACGATATCTTGGTGGTTCGCTTTGATATTAGCAATGTTATCTGGAGGAATTCGATAGGTGAAATCGGCATCGCCGGACTCGATCTTCTGCTGTAAGATCGTGGGGTCCTGGATGATCTCAAAGATGATCTTTTCGAACTGGCCTGGCTGCCACCCGCCCCAGTAGTTCTCAAAGCGGGTCATTACCAGTCGGGAGCCACGCTCATAGCTTTCGATCATATACGGCCCTGTTCCAGCGCAGTTCCCCTCGTTGAACCATTCGGTGGGCTGCTGGTCATAAGCCGTGGGGCTGTAGATCCATGCACCGTAACCTGTGGAAGCGATCAGGTCTAGAGGTGCAGCGTAACTCAGTTTGAACTTGACCGTGTAAGCATCAACGACCTCGATCTCGGTGACCGGATCCCAAATGTAGGAAGAGCCTTCACCGATCTCCTTGGTCTTGGAGATCGAGTATTTGACCGCGTCGGCATTGAAGGTTGTGCCATCCTGGAAGGTGACCCCTTTGCGCAAGTAGAATGTCCACTCGGTAGCGTCGTCATTGGATTCCCAACGGGTTGCCAATTCAGGGCTGAGGATATCTGTGCTGCCAGGCGGATTGTAGAAGGTGAGGGTTTCGTAACAGTTTGAAGTAACCACCGAGTCGTTTGAATTGCTCCTGGCAGGGTCAAGGTTCGGTAAGTCAGACGGGTGGGCATACACGAAAATGGCTTTCCGGCTGACCTCCGGTGGTGTAGTGACCTCTGTCGTCGGTGTGTTAGCTGCTGTCGTCGGTGAGGTAGCCTCTGTCACCGGTATGGTAGCCTCTGTTACCGGTTTGGGTGCGCACTGGGTAACCAGGATCGACATCACGATAACAACGATAACAAAAATAAGCGATCGGTTTTTCATTTTTTTCTCCTCATTCGTGCTTAATGGGAATAATTTAGTTTACAGAAAGTAGAGAGAATCGGTAGACTGGTTAGCGTCTTAACGTGTGAATACATACCTCCTTTTTTGGAAAATCAAATAGGGGAAAAAGCAAAATGCAGATATTAATTATATGATTTCCCCCCCTTTAAGTCAAGGTAACGCATTGCCTCAAGTTAAATCTTACTATTGGTAGTTTCGTTGCCTCAAGAAGAATGTTACCCTACGCCAGAGACTGTAAGACTGGCGAGGGAGCCTATGATGAGTCAACGAAGCAAGCGAGAGTTGTTAGAAGAGATACGACCGCGATATCTGAAAGCAAAGAAATCAGAGAAGAAGGTAATGCTGGACGAGTTTGTGGCTACGACGGGTTATCATCGCAAGTATGCGACCAGGGTCCTGAAACATGGTCGTCCTCGGCAGAGTGGCAAGAAACACGGATTCCACAAAGTCTATCAGGGCGAAGTGGTGGTGGCGCTGGAACAGATCTGGGAAGTATGCGGGCGGATCTGCTCGAAGCGACTGCATCCATTTCTGCCGGAGATGGTGAAAGTGCTGGAGCGATGCGGCGAATTGCAACTGCCTGCGGAGACCAAAAGGCTTTTATTGCAGATGAGCTCTGCAACCATCGACCGTTGTCTTGGCCCGGCTCGCTTTGAGCATCCGTCGCACGGCCTGAGCACCACCAAGCCTGGCAGCTTGCTCAAGAAGGCCATCCCTGTGCGTACCTACACTCCCTGGGATGAAGACCAGCCCGGATTCCTGGAGATTGACCTGGTGGCGCACTGTGGCGGGTCCGTAGAAGGCCAGTATATCAATACTTTGACCTGTGTGGACCTTTCCACCGGCTGGATCGAGTGCCTGGCTGTACACCATCGTTCTCAGCAGGCTGTTTTCGAAGCCATCCAGGCCATGCGCACTTTCCTGCCTTTCCTCTTGCTCGGTCTCGACTCAGACAATGGTGGCGAGTTCATCAACAACTGCTCTTCCAGTACTGCCTTTCCGAAAAGATCACCTTTACCCGTTCGCGCCCTTACCAGAAGAACGACCAGGCCCATGTCGAGCAGAAGAACTGGTCCGTCGTCCGCCGCCTCATCGGCTATGACCGTCTCGAAACAGAAGCAGAATACCTGCTTTTACAAAGCATCTACGCAGACCTGCGCTTATATGCCAACTTCTTCCAGCCAGTTTTGAAACTGGTCTCGAAAGAACACGTGGACAAAAAACTCATCAAACGATATGATACGGTTGCTACCCCTTATCAGCGTGTCCTGGCCGCAAAAGACATCCCGTTCGAAACCAAGGCTCGTTTGACCAACTTGTATGTCCAGCTCAATCCTGTTCAACTCAGAACTACGATCGATGCGAAAGTCGACAAACTTTGGAAAATCTCACGGTAACATTCCGCTTTGAGGCAACGATACTCACATAGTAACATTTGGCTTTGATGCACAACGGTGATTGGCTTTATTACAGGAATAACAAACCTTTTTATGAAGGATCTATATGGGTAGGAGGATTTTGTCGGAGATCAAGCCAATATGATAGAGGTAAAGACACATTTACCGAGCTTTAAGGATAAGCGGTTATAGAAAGTGAAGGGATATTGCAGGTTGAATGATATGACTGGCACCTTATAGCTATCGTAATGAAATGTATAGTTAACCTTTTATGAAATCTAATATTCTTCTCTAATTCCTACTAGTTTTCCCTAAACGAGACAACCAATTCCTGGTGATCTCAAATGTGTTTGGATTGCTAACAAATCGAGCATAATGTCAAACACTGACCATTTTCTCGCTGTGGAGACCGCGGTTCTGGTTCTCTTCCGGCGGCGAGGCATATAGATACTGGTGCGAGGCACTTTTTTGAAGTGCGGATGAGGCTTGCGGAGTTACCCCTTGTCTGGTTGTTGACCTAGGTTTTGCTTGTTGGTTGCATCCCTGTCTCATCGATCACACGCTGACTGAGCTTCTCTCGTGACCGCAGAAACGGTATTGGCTATCTTGACGATCTCCGCCCGGGCGTAGAAGTAGCACCCCTGCTCGATACTCAACGCTTGGATTGGGAGCAAGCTGAACCTGAAAAAATTGTCCAAAAAGCCGGCAAATGCATCTATTTTCGTAGCTACTTATATTTGCGATCATATATCACAAATCTCCAGGCCGCCGTTATACTGAACTGCACACCCAGGTGTGTAGTTTATTATTAATGTGAGTTCACGAAAAATGAATTGAAATGTTTCTCATCTCTAAGCCCCCTTCGGTTAGTGCAGTAGGATGCCTTCCCTCGTTTATTAGATAAACCGCCTTCTTAGACCTTATCCCACAATGGTGTAGTTGTGGGCAGGGGTATTACTTAGTGGATTTAATGGATATGTTTGATAAAAATACCCCCATATAAGCAATGTAATGGACATCAGTGACCTCGGCTCTTAATCAGTTGGTAAGAGTTCGAATCGATTCGGATCGCCTTTCCTTGCTTCATATCGATGCATATCGGGTACAATTCGGGAACAATTCGGGTACAGATATGCTCAAACAGTATGGTGATTTTGGTACATCTTAGACGCAATAGACGGCATTTTTTCCCTTTTCCCCTAGCATTTTATCTATCGCACTGAAGAAGTCGCAGGTCCGAATCCTGCCGGGCCCACAGATGAAAGAACTCCTGACTGTTACTTCAGTCAGGAGTTCAAATTTATTAGAAACGATAATAACGGTATTTTCACTAACATAAAGGCGATAAATAAGTAGTGCCAGGAATATGTTGCGCACAGGAATTTTACAGTGTATTTATACTTCGGCTTGGGGGGATTTCCCCGAGCGATATCGTTCGAGCAAAGCCTGCGTATGCACGTTCCGTGGATGATTGAACAATTCGGTAGGCGCTCCTTGCTCGACCAGTTCACCATCGTGTATTACGATGACGCGATTGGCCACATCACGAGCGAATTCCATCTCATGGGTGACGACCAGCATGGTCGTTCCTTCCCTGGCGAGGGATTTCATCACGGTGAGGACTTCGCCAATCAATTCCGGATCGAGGGCAGAGGTGGGTTCATCGAAGAGCATCACCTTCGGCTCCATCGCCAAGGCGCGGGCGATGGCCACTCGCTGCTTCTGGCCGCCGGATATCCGATTGGGATATTCATCCTTCTTGATAATCATGCCGACGCGCTCAAGATTCATTTCAGCGACCTTGACCGCACTAGTCTTATCCATCTTCTGGACCGTCACCGGGCCTTCCATGACATTTTCCAGGACGGTCATATGGGGGAAGAAGTTGAATTCCTGAAAGACCATCCCTGTGCGCAGGCGGATCTCGTGGATCAGCGCGCGCTGAACTTTCCCTTTTTTGCCAGTTGAAATACAGCAACCATCCACTTCGATATCCCCGAAGGAAGGCTCTTCCAGATAATTGATGCAGCGCAGCAGGGTGCTCTTCCCGGCACCACTTCATCCGATGATACAGACGACCTCTTGAGGGTAAATTTCGAGAGATATTTTATTAAGGACCTGAAGCCGTCCAAAAAATTTATCGAGATTTGTGATTCTAATGATCGGCAGCATACCTTACCTCTCACCTCGCGACATGCGTGCTTCCAGGCGACCCTGAAAATAGGAGAAGACCAGAGTCATGACCCAGTAAAAGACCGCGGCCGTGATCAATGCTTCCGGGTTGTGGAACTGGGCTCGCCCGACTTTTGTCGCCCGCCACATGAGCTCGTGAACAAAGCCGGTGGTTGATACCAGGGCCGAGTCCTTCAGCATGGCGATGAACTCGTTGCCTGTCGGGGGGATGGCAAAACGCAGCGCCTGAGGAATTACGATCCGGCTCATGGTCTGTCCGGGTGTCATACCGATTGCCAAGGCGGCCTCGCGCTGGCCTTTGCCAACCGAACTGAGACCGGCACGGAAGATCTCGCTCATATAGGCCCCATAATTCAATCCAAGGGCGATCACACCTGCCCATAAGCCCGGCAGGATGATGCCGACCTGTGGGAGGGCAAGGAAGAAGAAAAATATCTGCAGGTAAAGGGGGGTTCCGCGAATCAGGGACACATAGAAGGTGCATAAGGCGTAAAGTGGTGGGAATTTCGAGAGTCTGCCGAGTGCGGCCAAGAGCGCCAAAATAGTCGCTAAAAGGATCGAAAGGGCTGAAATACCGAGGCTAATAGAGGCTTTAGAGACAGCTGCGGATGATATGAGTTATCACATCGGTCGTTATAAAGCAAGTTCTACATCAGATGAAACCCGATTTCTCCTAGCAGGAGTGCCAAGTGTTTGGTTCTGGAAACCGGATGATGTGTATTATCACTCCATTATGGATACACCAGAAATGGTTGATGCAAACAGCTTGAAAGCGGTTTCTGATATTACAGCCGTGGCTGTAATGAGAATTGCCAATCTGGAAACATTACCGTAGAGTAGCGAATAAGCAGATCTGCCTGACTGGTATTGCCATTCTGGGAAGATATGTAAGATGAGCTATCTCAGCGCATATTATCACTGAGCTTTGTATTAATCGAACACCGAAAGGAGCATTCGAATCTGGATACCTTGACTTAGAAGAAAAAGGTCCTTTTCTGTAGAGTAATCAGGCTTGGCTTGCTAAACCACCTGCCAATTCCCCCCCATCAATTACGAAATGTTGACCTGTTATCCAAGAAGCATCATCTGAGGAAAGAAAAGCGAAAAGTGCAGCGACATCTTCAGGAAGACCCAATCTCTTCATGGGAAGTTTTTCATAAAAAGCTCGTTGCATTTCTTCAGTATATTCTGCTTCTTGCATAGGTGTCATAATAAATCCCGGGCATACAGCATTTACACGAATTGTAGGTCCTAACTCCAAAGCCATGGATCGAGTAAGTTCAATGACACCGGCTTTTGATGCATTGTAATCACCATAATAGTGATAACCTACCAAACCATTTGTTGACCCCATATTTATGATTACACCTCCACCAGAGGATAACATTAGTTTGGCAGCTCTTTGAGCAACAAAAAACACGCCAGTCAAATTGATTTGGATTAGCTTTTCCCATTCCTGCACAGAAATGTCAACAAAATTATGTCGATAACTTATACCAGCATTGTTTATTAGAATGTCCAGACCACCCACTGCATCAATTAGTTTATTGAATGCTAAATCTAGTGATGATTGTGAAGTCACATCAGCTCTGATGCATTTTACTAATGATGGTAGTTTCTTTTCAATCTTTTGAATGGCATTTTCATCTATATCAAATATTACAACTCGAGCACCTTCTTCGATAAAGCGAATCGCTGTAGCCGTTCCAATCCCTCCCGCTCCCCCAGTTATTAGGACACGTTTACCATTTAGACCTTTCATAAAATCCTTCCTTTTTTTAAGAGAAAAATTTATTAATTTGTAGTCAGGCGATCCATCATTAATTTATTTCCGTTTTCAATGCCAGGAAGCCAACTGTTTTGAGGGGAACATTTTCGAATGCACTTAATCTATATTTTTTGAATTTCCAAGATAAGAATTGATCACTGCTGAATTATGTCGAACATCATTTGGTAACCCTTCGGCGATTGTTTTTCCTTCATCCAGAACATGGACACTATCGCAAAGGCGCATAATCAACCGCAGGTCATGATTACCAGCCCCCAATGATTGTACCAGTTGCTATGTTAGACCTGGAGCACTGACTGGCTGTTGAGCAAGTAACCAGGCCTGTGGTGCAGGGGGACGATATCCTAAAGCACTGTGTGGTCTAAAGTGATTGTACTCCTCTCTCCAACGCGCTATCAAGGTTTTGGCTTCTTCCAAGGTGAAGAAGATCTCACGATTAAGTAGTTCATCGCGCATTTTGCCGTAGAATGACTCGATGTAACCGTTCTCCCAAGGGCTGCCCGGTTCGATGAACAGGGTTTTGACGCCCAGTCGGTTGAGCCACAGGCGCAATTGGATGGCAATAAACTCGGGACCGTTATCTGAGCGCAGATGGGTGGGAACTCCGCGGGTGCAGAAAAGCTCTGCCAGGCATTCCTGAACATCTTCATGGTCAAGGTTTCGTTCCACCCGGATCGCCAGACATTCCCGGCTGTATTCGTCGATCACATTGAGTATCCGAAAAGCACGTTCATTATGGGTTCATTCCAACACGAAGTCATAACTCCAAACATGATCAGGATATTCCGGTCTCAGCCGCAGGCAGGAACCGTCGTTCAGCCATAATCTACCTCGTTTGGGCTGTTTCTTGGGAACTTTCAGCCCTTCATGGCGCCAAATCCGCTCCACACGCTTGTGGTTGACCTGCCAGCCTTCCATCTGCAGCATGGCCGGCCTTGATGAGTGAATGCCGTCCCGCGCCATTCGGCGTAAAACGTTGAGCCATCCCGGCATACGTGCAGTGTCCGTGTATCAAACACGCCGTCCGATTGAAACGCTCGGATAACCTCACTGAAACCATGTTGGTGGTCGGGGTGAATAAATGCTGTAAGTTGCAGCCCGATGAATTCTTCGCGGGAGTAGCCGTGCATCGCGCAGGCCGCAAGGTTGGCCTCGACCACGAGGCCGGTTTCCAAATCGGTAATGATCAACCCATCGGTGGCGGCATAGAAGATGCTGTGATACAGACCTTCTTTTTCTTCAGACAATGGTCGCCTCGGGCCTTTGTTCACGATGGTCACCTTTTGCTGAGTTGCATTACTTGAAGACGGTGGATTTCCGCCAATACATCTTCCGGCTTGGTCTCCATTTCAAGGTCTGCCAGTTCACTGTTTTCATGGTTCACAATGCCCATTTTATCATTGTGCATTATGAACTTGTCAGTTCTTTTTAAGCTGCTCTTCCAGTTCCTGCTGCTCCTTTTGGCGCTGTTTTCGCTTCTCTTCCAAATGCACCTCCAGTTGTTGCTGCTCCTGCTGGCGCTGTTTTCGTTCCTGTTCCTGTTGCTGGCCTACTTCTTGCCGCTGGTCTTGTTGCGGCTTTCGTTCCAGTGCCTGCTCCTGCTCCAGGTTTTTTTGCTCCTGTTGGCGTTGGATTCGTTCTTGTTCCTGCTCATCCTGCTGTGATCTTTGTTTTTCGTCCATCATGTTTTCCTTCTTGAAAACGAGTCTGGTCTGAATTCCTGGCGCATCGGTTTTTTCGAACTCTCATTCATTTTACACTACGGGACAGGAGATCATCCCGGTCGTTTTTCACCGACTTTCTCCCTCTGGTAGAGTGCGCGGATCCCATCACAACCCACACCTCGTGCGATTGACCATCCTCTACCAGCGGAATCAGGCTGCCAGGCAGCGAATTTCCATCCAGCAGAACCTGCCGGATGCCCAGGTTAACGTTGTGCGGGTTCTTCACGCTGATCTTGTAATGGGTGGTTCCAAAGCGGTAATCCACTTTAAATCCCGGCCAATGGCGGGGGATGCACGGGTTGATGTTGATAGCCTTGCCCACCCTGGAGATGCCCAGGATGGCTTCGAGGCCCAGGCGGTACATCCAGCTGGAGGAGCCAGTATACCAGGTCCAGCCGCCGCTGCCGGTGTGCGGGGGCATGCTGTAGATGTCGGCGGCGATGACGTAAGGCTCCACTTTGTAGCGCGCCGCTTTCTCGGGCGTGTCGGCATGACTGATGGGGTTCAACAGGTGGAACAATGCCCCGGCCCGCTCGCCCTGCCCGAGGGCAGCAAAAGCCCAAGCAGCCCAGATGGCGGCATGAGTGTACTGCCCGCCGTTTTCGCGCACGCCCGGCAGGTAGCCTTTGATGTAACCGGGGTCGCGCTCCGATTTGTCGAAGGGCGGGGTAAACAGCAAAATCATCTGTTCAGCCTGTTTCACCAGCAGCCGGTTGACGGATTCCATGGCCTGCGTCGCCCGCGCCGGGTCTGCGGCGCCTGATAAAACCGCCCACGATTGGGCAATCGAATCAATCTGGCACTCGGTATTTTCGCGCGAACCCAGCCGCGAGCCGTCATCATAGAAGGCGCGCAGGTACCAGTCGCCATCCCAAGCATGGGCTTCAAGCGCCCGGGATAACTGCTCGGCCAGTTGAAGGTACGGCGTGGGGTCATCCGTCATCAGCGCAACCAGCGGCGCAAAACGCTTGAGCGTGGTGTGCAGGAACCAGCCCAGCCAGATGCTCTCGCCGCGCCCATCCATGCCGACCTGGTTCATGCCATCGTTCCAGTCACCCGCGCCCATCAGCGGCAAACCGTGAATGCCGGCTGTCGACCCCTTTGCCAGTGCACGGCGACAATGTTCATATAACGTGTAAACCCCGATCGTCGATTCGTATTGACTGTAACGGTCAATTTCCTCAGGCTTGAGAGGTTCCGCTTTCAGGAATGGGATTTTCTCCGTCAGGATGGATTGATCGCCGGTGGCGGCAACATACTCAGAGATGACGAACGGCAGCCAGAGTAAATCGTCCGAAAAACGCGTGCGCACCCCGCGCCCCGCAGGCGGATTCCACCAGTGCAGGACATCGCCCGCCTCGAATTGATGCCGCGCCGCTTCCAAAATCTGCGCGCGCGCGATGCCCGGGCGAGTATGCAGCAGCGCCAACACATCCTGGAGTTGGTCGCGGAACCCGAAGGCCCCGCTGGATTGATACAGCCCGGTGCGCCCCCACAGACGGCAGGTCAGTGTCTGGTACAGCAGCCAGCGGTTGAGCATCAAATCCATGCCAGGGTCTGGCGTTTCAACCGTGATGTTGTTCAGGATGTCATCCCACTGCTGCCCGACAGCCTGCCATAGTGTTTTAATTTGTCCCTCTGCCTGAACACGCCCGATCAGCGCAAGGCTTTCGGCACGGTTCGCCCCTTCGCCGATTAAGAAAAAGACTTCCTCCGCAGCGCCGGGCGCCAGGTCAATGTGCAGTTGGATGGCGGCGCACGGGTCCAACCCGGCATTCACCGCGCTTGCCAATCCAATCCGCCCGAGCGCCGCCGGGGTGCGCAGGCTGCCCATGCGCCCCAAAAACTCCGTCCGGTCGGTTGTCACGCCATGCGGTTTTTTATTTGCGGCCAGAAAAGCCACGCGCTCGCCGAACTCGCTGTTGTAGCGGTTGCTGGCGAGTAAAGCATGCTTATCGGGGTCGAACTCAGGCATGATATGGGCTTGATGAGTGTCACGCGTCGTGCCGAGCACCCATTCAGAATAGTAAGTGACGGTGATGCGGCGCGGACGCTCCCATAGATTTTGAAGGAGCAAGCGTGCAATTTTTACCGGGGAATCCAGTGCGGCGAACAGGCGCAGGTTCTGGTTCAAGCCATGACTCTGGCTCTCAAAGACCGAATAGCCAGCTCCATGACGAATCACATGCGCCGTTTCCGCTCCGGCGGGCATGGGCGTAGGTGACCAGACCAACCCGGTTTCCTCATCGCGCAGGTAGAGCGCTTCGCCCGGCATGTCGGTGACCGGGTCGTTGCGCCAGGGGGTCAGGCGGTTCTCGCCGCTGTTCTCAGCCCAGGTGAAGCCGGAACCCGTTTCGGAGACCAGAAACCCGAACTGCGAATTGGCGATCACGTTGATCCACGGGTGCGGCGTGTGCTGACCTGGCTGGAGATGGATGACGTATTCCCTGCCATCCCGGCTGAATCCGCCGAGACCGTTTTCCATCAGCAAATCACCAGGAAGTTGAAGCGGCGGCGTCAGCTCGGGGTCAAGTGCCGGGGAGAGTGAAGGGGTGAACCCCGGCAGACGGGTGGGCTGGGCGGTTAAACGGAGGGCGTGTTCAGCCAGCGTCCCGCCCTTTTCATCCAAAATAACCCCCGCCACCGTTTCAAATAGAATCACCTCAGCAGGCTGAAGTTGGTCTGTGCGCAGCACGAATATGCCGTCGCGCTGATTCAGCGAGGTCTCTGCACCCATGCGCTCGATCTGGCGCTGGATGGCGTTGTGCAGGTCAAGGGCGTAGCTTGTATCCTGGTCGTTCAGGATGACCAGGTTGACCGTGGCATGGCGGCTGCGCCAGTAGGTGAAGGCTTGCAGGGCTTCGGGCAGCAGCGGCGATTCGCCGTCGTGGATGCGCACCAGCAAAATGGGGTAATCGCCAGAGATGCCGAACGCCCACAAGCCGGACTGCCCCTTCTCGTTTTGCGCCAGAATATGCGGCGCGGCGCGCAATACCCCTGTCGGGTGGAGCAGGGCAGAGTAAATGCGCTGGATATTTTCGACGGCGTAAGCGTTCAGCCCCAGTTCGAGCAGTTCGCGTTCGCTGCGAGCGCGGGCTTCGTCGAAGGCGTGGTGGATGGCCTGCCCGGACTGGTAATGAGACAGCCTTTCCAACGCTTCGGCGCGGGAGAGGGCTGCCAGAGTCAGGAATGTGACCCTGGTTTTAGCATGTGGCTTCAGGTCAATTTCCTGCGCCAGCGACAGGATTGGGTCGAGTGTCCCACCGGTGGTACCGGATAGGTGGCGGTTGGCATCCTGCAGCGCCAGCGGGGTGCGGGTCGTCTGTGACCGGCCCAAAAATTGGGCGCGGTCGCTCTCGTGGTCGCCGGTCACTTTGCGCCCGGCTTCGATGACCATCGCATGTGCCAGCACGACAAGTTTTTCATCCGCAGAGCGCGGGCGGCGCTGGAAAAGGAGCGCATTCTCTTTGGGGAGATATTCGCTCTCGATAAAAAGTTTGTTGAACGCCGGATGCCGCCGGTCGACAGACTGCGCCGCCAGCACCACTTCGCCATAACTGGTCAGTTTCAGCCGCCGGGGGTGGTCGCTGTCGTTCAGGATGTTCACCCGCCGGATTTCGACGCCATCCGCGCTGACGGTGATTCCGGTGCGCAGGGAAATGCCATTGTCCCAACGTTGGAACTCCACCTTGTGCGGATAAAACAACACTTCCTGATGTTCTGGCGCGCATCCGATGGGCTGGCAGGTGGCTGACCAGAGCGCTCCGCTCTCGCGATCCTGCAGATAAATCCACGTGCCCCACTGGTCAAGGGTGGTATCTGCATGCCAGCGCGTCAGCGCAAACTCGCGCCATTGGCTGTATCCACCACCGGTGTTGGTGATCAGCACGCTGGTATCGCCCTGTGAAAGTACATGCACCTGCGGAATGGGACTGTCGACAGGTACGCGCCACGGCGCACTGCTGACCGAGTGCACCCCCTCGGGCAAATCCACTGGTTCATCGGGATGGGGATATTCAATGGGTGGGTTTTGCGGAATCTTTTCCTGGAGCAGCAGTTCCACGCCCTGGATGTGCTCATCGGCGTGGAAACGCTGCACCATCACGTCATCCGACAGGTAGTTACAGGCCGCCAGCAGGATCATGCCCTGGTGGTGTGCCATGTAGGATTGCACGGTGGCATGTGCCTGACCGGCTGGCAGGCGCGTTTTGGTGTAATCGAGCGACTCGTAAAAGCCAAAACGCCCGAGCATGTTCAGTTGCTCCAGGTGCGCCATGTTCTCCAGCACTGCCTGCGGTTGCAGCGAAAGCCCAATCAGCGACGCATAGGGAGCGATGACCAGATCATCATGCAGCTCGCGTTTGTAGCCCAGGTCAGGCACGCCAAAAGCCCGGTACTGGTAGTTCAGATTGACATCGAAGGCAAAGTAGCCTGATTCGGAGATGCCCCAGGGCACTTGCTGCTCCTGTCCGTAACTCACCTGCGCGTCGAGCGCGGCATAGCAACTATCCGAGAGAAATGTCCCGGCGTAGTTTTTGGCAAACAGGGTTGGCATGAGATATTCGAACATGGTACCGTTCCATGAGAGCAGTACCTGCTTGCCGTTCACCTTCGTCACCGGTCGCCCCAGATGCTGCCAGTGGCTTTGCGGCACATCGCCTTTGGCAATCGCAATCAGACTGGCAATCCGGGCTTCGGATGCCAGCAAATCGTAGTAACTCGGGTCGAGCTGTTCGGTGCTGGCGTTGTAGCCGATGTGGAACACCTGGCGGCGCTCATCGAACAAAAAGCGAAAATCCATGCCGGTCACAGCGGCGTTCGCCTTCTCTGCCAGGTCTCGAAAACCAATCAGCAGGGGCGTTACCATCATGCGCGCTGAGGATACATCATCATCCAATTTTTGACACCATTCACGCGCCGCTTCATCCTGAAGTTGCGCCTTGAAATGGTTCAATGCCGTTTGGATGCGGTCATACGCAGCTGCCGCCTGTCCCAGCGTGGGTAGTTCAGCGGGCAGGCTGTTGCGAAAATCTTGCCAGGCGGGCGTTTGCATAAACAGCGCTGGCGGTGCCTCCAGGCGCCTGAGCCAGGGCGCGAACAAATCCAGACTGCGTTGCATGTCTTGCAGGTGGTGGTGCATCAAAGCGAGGTAGAGTTGGAGTTCGGTCAGGGATTCGGGATGGAGATTGGGATGACTCTCGAGCAGTTCCATCAAGCGGTGCGAGACTCTTTCCCAACCTTCATCTGAGAGCCAGGCGAGAGTCATTGTCCACACTGCGGGCTGGTTCTGGATGGCGCTGACGCGCTCGTAAATGCTGGTCAATTCGACTTCAAAAGATTCGAGCGAGGCGTGAGGGTTGTTTTTTTCCAGCGCTTGCAGCGCTTCTCCCAGAATATCCAGAATGACGAGCAAACCCTGCCATTGCTTGTCGTCCAGCACCGGCGCATCCGTCAGGGCAAGACAGCCCTGTTTGAGCGTAATCAGGCAGGCCCCCAGATTGCCGCTATCCACCGTGGAGATGTAGCGGGGCGGGAGCGCTGCCAGCGTCTGCGAGTCGTACGAGTTCAACAGATGGCCGCGGTAATGTACCAGCCTGTCCAGGCTCTCAAAGGTGGAGCGCAAACGGACTGACAGTTCGAACAGGCCCAGGTAGCCCATATCGTATGCCGATAACGTGGACACCAGGAACAGACCGATGTTGGTCGGCGTGGTATAGTGCGCCACACTGCCGCGCGGCGACTCTTGAAAATGATCGGGCGGCAGCCAGTGGTCATCTGGACCGGCAAACTGCTCAAAAAATGCCCAGGTGCGCCGTGCCAGGCGGAGGACTTGTCTGCGCTGACTCTCCGAGAGCGGTGTGGTAATGTGTGTCACGGGCTGGCTGATAACGCAGGCGATTTGTGGAGCGATGAGCCAGGCAGCCAGCAGAGGCAGCGCCACCCACAGCGCGGCGGGGTTGAAAATGGCGATAGTCATCCCCAGCAGAACGCTCAAAACCAAAGACGCCGCCATTGCGCCCCAGGTTTCGTATTGCGCGTTCAATCTAAACGAGCGCGACGCATTCGCCGCCGTTGTCCATTGCAGCAGGTTTTTGCGCGCAATCAGCAGGCGGGTCAGCGTTGTGCCGATTGCGCCCAGTATAAGCAGCGCTTCGTATGGCAGAAAAAGAACGGCAAGTGCCCAGCGTATGAACGGGAGCCAGGTTGGTTTAAGAAGTTGTTTGAGTGTCAGCCGCCCGAAATTGTGCTTCCCATGCTGGACAGTTTGCGCCGTAATGGGCATGGCGGAAGGCAGCAGCACCACTAGAGTCCAGACCAGAGGCGAGCCGGGCAGGAACAGCCAGCCTGCGGCGAGCAGCGCCAGCAACGTAGACGGCAGGAGGCTGCGCCGCAGGTTGTCGAAAACTTTCCAGATATTGATGATGGATAACCGGTTTGGAGCCATCCCGTTTTCGGTGTGAACGATGGGGAACAACCAGGGCAGTAACTGCCAATCTCCACGAATCCAACGGCGCAGGCGGCGGGCGTAGCCCAGATAGCGCGTTGGATATTCCTCGTACAGGACGATGTCCGTGACCAACGCCGCGCGTCCATAAATCCCTTCAAACAGGTCGTGGCTGAGCAGGGTATTCTCGCGCACCTGACCTGCCAGGCTGCGCTCGAAAGCTGAGACATCATAAATCCCTTTGCCAACGTAACTGCCTTCGCCAAATAAATCCTGATACACATCTGATACGGCGAAGGAGTACAGGTCAAACCCGGCGTTCCCGGAAAAGATTTGCGAAAAGAGCGAACGGTTCGCGCTGGTTGGCTTGATTGCCACGCGCGGTTGCAGCACGGTATAACCAGCGACAACCGAGCGTCCGTCTGCGGCAAATTCGGCATGGTTAAGCGGATGCGCCAGGGTGGCAACCAGCTGGTTGGCGCTGCCCTGCGGCAGGGAGGTATCTGCATCCAGCGTGATAACATATTTGATGCCAGGCAGAATGCTCGCATCCCCAACCTGGGTTGTGTAGGCTGTTTCGCCCAGGCTGAGCAGCAAGCGGTTAAAATCCGCCAGTTTGCCGCGCTTGCGCTCCCAGCCCATCCAGACCCCTTCAGACGGATTCCACTCGCGCTGACGATGGAACAAATAAAAGGGCGCTGCTTGCGCGTACTTTTGATTGAGATTTTCAACACCAGCACTTGCCAGCGCAAGCAGTTGTTCATCCTCTGGCATACGCTGTGTGGGAGCATCACCGAAATCGGTCAGCAGGGCATAGGTCAGTTGCGGGTCGGGATTGGATAGATAATAGAGTTCCAACTCTTGCAGGAGATGGCTGAGTTCGTCGGCGCTTTCCAGCAGGGTTGGGACAACCACCATTGTGCGGTTGCCCAACGGGATGCCCTCCGAAAAATCCATGCGCGGCAGGCTTTGTGGCTTGATGCGGTGGGTCACATTCCAGTGCACGAGTGTGATGGCAGCCTCTAGAGCCAATCCAAACCCAAGCACGCCGACGATGATGAGTTGGGCAAGCGAGCCGCCCGAAAGCGTTGCGTAGGTGAGCAGCCCCAAAACAAACAGCACAGAAAGGATGGCGATACTCCCCAGATATGTGGCGGTGGGGTACGCGAGCAGTGCACGCCGCACGCGAACACTCAATCCCGGCTGGTAGCGGAGGCTGTTTTCGAGCGTCGCACGCCCCGCATCCCGTAGATAATAGCCAACGTGCGCTTTCCGCCCTGGGGCTTTGTCATCCACGCTGCGCCCCGTGCTGGAACCAGGACTACCTCGAGCGAATTCAACTGCGGCAAGCGCGACCTGTTCCTCGCTGAAGTTTGAGTGGCGCGCCAGTTCCTCGATGACACTGCGATAACTATTGCGGGTGTCAAAATCCATGCCCGCGTAAATCTGCGCGGGATCGTCGCGCAAAATCTGTTCCACCCGGCTGGTCTGCTCAAAGAAGTCTTTCCAATCTGTGGCGGAGAGCAAGCGTAGGCTGAGAAAACAGTTGGCGACAATGGTCTCGTTTGCCAGCGCCGGGGAAGCGAACTGGCTCGGGATTTCGCTCAGGCTTTTCGGCGCGTCCATTCCGGTCAGTTCGGCGGCAGCGTAGACGAGCCGCTCCAAAATCCCGATGCGCAGCATAATCGGCAGTGCCCAGAGTTCCCCAATCGTCAGGGGCGTGACCTGCTGATAGTCCTGCACAAAAGCAGCGGCTTGAGTCAGGTCAATCTGGCTATGGCTGTATCCAATCCATTCCCACGCCAGCGCAAAAATGCGAGGTAGTCCCGGTTCCAGCGAAGCAGTCCCTGTTCCTGCACGGGGCACGGGGCGCGGGTGTCCCTTTAGCGGCGTCCCGTCCAGTTTTGGCAACAGGTCGAGAAAACTGGCTGGCAGGTCCTCTTCAATTTGGCGGAAGGTCTGTTTGACGATGTAAAAATTATCCAGCATCCATTCGCCTGCGCGGGAAACCGGTAAATCCTTTGCTGGCACGGCCTTGAAAATTGCATTGGCATTGCGCAAAGCCTGTTCCCAGCTTTGCAGGTATTCCAACAAGGTTGTTTTTTTGGAGTGGGATATTTCTACCCTGTGTGTTTTCGCCAGCCGGTGCGCAAATTCTCTCAGTCGTTTATCTGCGTCTGGATTGGCTGGTTCAGAAAGAATGACCTGCGGGGCAATCTGCATATACTAACGATCTGAGCGTTCGCTTGATAGCAGGTCAGGGGGCATTGGCTCTTGTTTGGCGGGCAGGTCCTGCACAATCAGAAGTGGTACTTTGCCATACATGATGAAATTGTTGACCATGTTGCCATACGGCCATTGGAGATATCCAGAATAACCATGCGCACTCAGCGTGACCATATCGATATGTTCCTGCTCCCCTAGTTGATGTAGTGCAACTGCTGCATTGTCACTGGTAATGAGATGAGTTTGAACAGCAATGCCTTCCAGATACGAACGTGACTTCACCTGTTCGAGATAACGCCCAGCTTCTTCTCGGTTACGTGCTACAACGCGATTAGATAAATCGATATCGTCGCTCGCCGGGGGCAATTGGCGCGCTATTTCTGGTGTTTGTACGACATGCACGAGATGAATCTGAGACTGATGAAAATGTGCTAATTGTGTGATGATTGGTAAAACATTTTCTGCCCGCTGGGAACCATCCAACGGCACCAGGATGCGCTGGTAAAGCGGGGTTTCTGATAATTCACCAGAGTGGACTCCATATTGGTGTGCCCGAACGATGAGCACTGAGGTTGGTGCACTCAGGATGATTTTTTGCGTAATGCTGCTGATTCCCCATTGAGTCAAGCCACTATGTCCATGGCTGCTCAAAATGATCAATTTCATCCCCTGATTTTGGGCGTATTTCGTAATCCCTTCAGCTACCAACCCTTCCAGTACTATCGTCCGCGCCCGAAGTCCTGATTCTTGAAACCGCGCCTTTGTCTTTTCCAGATAGAGCGCCGCCTTTGTTTTATTGATTTGCCAGTTAAGTAAATCAAACAATTGCGCTGATGCGTTTGCATGGTTCTTTTCCAGTATGCGCAGCAGTGTGATTTCTGCGTCGAACGAACGGGCAATGGCAACAACATGGGGTAGAACGCACTCAGCCAGTTGAGAACCGTCCAATGGGACAAGAATAGGATTGAACATGGTTCATCCCTTCGATTCTTTAATACTTCCAAATTTAACCGGAATATATTTTGGAATACTCAATCGACTGAGTTTACGCCGGTATTGTTGATGTGACTGGATATGGGAGGCTTCTCGCGTAAGCGAGTGGAATTAAGCAGTGCTGTGGATGTTACGATGTAGGGGTTTTGTAACGCACCTGGCAGGAATGAGTCTTCCAACCGTAATCGGTTTAACCTACTAACATCAGTATACTCTATTTTTTTGTTATTCCGCTTCTCTTCCAACTGCTGCTCCTGGTGGCGGTGTTTTCGTTCCTGTTCCTGCTGCTGGCTTACTTCTCGCCGCTGCTCTTGTTGCGGCTTGTGTTCCAGTGCTTGCCCCTGCTCCAGTTTTTTCTGCTCCTGTTAGTGTTGGATTCGTTCCTGCTCCTGATAATCGGGTTGTGTTTTTTGTCCATCACTCATCATGTTTTCCTTCTTGAAAATGGGTCTGATTCGAATTCCTGGCACATCAATTTTTCCGAGACCACATTCATTTTACACCACGGGACAGGAGATCATCCCAATCGTTTTTGCCGACTTTCTCTCCCTGAGGGGGAGTGCGGACCCCATTATTAGTCGGACCTCATGTTAGCACCCAAGATGTAGCACTGCACAATTCTCAACCAGTTGGAAGGCCGGGCATTTCACTTGATTTGTTCGCGGGATTCAATCCGGTACCGGCACATCTCCAGTCCCCAGTAGATTTTGCGGTCGATGAAGGCTAATCCGCATTTTTCCAGCACGCGGATGGAACCGGTATTCCCCGGGTGGACCAGCCCGATGATGGCTTGCAGGCCGGCTGTATCGAACCCATATCTTAAAGCAGCCCGCGCCGCCTCGGTGGCGAAGCCGCGACCCCAAACCCGGTGGCTGAGCAGATAAGCCACTTCATTCTCATCAGTTTCGGGCAGGTATTCCAGGCCATCCCAGCCGATTACGCAGCCTTCTTCCTTTAGGGCGACAGCCCAGTGGCCGTAGCCGCGCTCCTGCCAGTGCTTGAGCTGGTGATTGATGTAGCGTTCTGTTTTTTCCAGGGTGAAATTGGTAG
>Ga0315288_10001390_pt1 | contig 31338 bp, 31 predicted proteins | sample YL17G11_20_MG_FD_203454 | JGI IMG/M metagenome (GOLD analysis project Ga0315288, IMG submission 203454) | Sediment microbial communities from Yellowstone Lake, YNP, Wyoming, USA - YL17G11_20 | ecosystem: Environmental > Aquatic > Freshwater > Lake > Sediment | place: USA: Wyoming | collected...
TATCGGGACGAAATCCTTCGATAGCCCTCCTGAGAACCGACCGCGTATCCTCTTCGGTCATCAAGTCCACCATGGCTACGTCATGCCCTGATTTCCGGGTTGCCGTGGCCACGCACGCCAGGCCAAGGGGTAAGGCGGGCATATTTATCTTTTCCGTGTTAGCGGAGATGAAAAGCACTCTCATGACCTTAATTCCGAATTGCCACCCTCAAATTGTTTTCTCCCTTCATCATGCCGGTCTCTATTTCCTCATATTTTCTATGAATATTGGCTGCCTCTTAATTATTTTATCCCGTCTCATTTGATTGTCAAATGCTTAGCCCGGCCACGATATATGCGGTTGTAATAGGCAGGATGGGAGATATTGAAATGACGAGTGAATTGTCAAAGTTTAGCGAGGGGCGTTTTGATCATTCATTAGAAAAGTTATGTAATACCCATGAACACCGGGATAATAATAATTTTTTATTGTTTTTCTCGGGCGGAAACCGCATTTCAAAAAAAAATCAAGCGTTTCCTTCCGCGTAACAGCGGTAATTTTGCGGCCCATTTTTTTGATTTCTTCAATAACAGCTTTCCCCACACCGTTCCTCTGGTATTCAGGCAAAATGCTTAGGTCAGTAATATATAACGTGCCCTTGCCTTTCTCTTCTAATATTAAATCTCCGACGTTTTCGCCGTCTGCCAGGACCCGAAAAACAGCGCCCGTGCTCAAGATCATATCCCAAAGATCTTTGTCCCAGAGTAAATAGGATTTGTCGTAAATCCGGAATTGGAAACTATAGTAGTAATCGAGGTCCGGGTCGAGATCCCTTGGCAATGAAATTTTCATTCCTTCTGAGATGATCCTTGAATCCCCTCATCCTTTTCAGGTCTCTTAAGATAGAGAGAAGCGATGGTCCCCAATAAGGAAACACCGCTCGCCAAAAGAAAGGGCACCGCAAATGAATGGGTTGCATCGGCTAGGTAGCCTCCTAAGGCTGGCCCCAAGGCTTGGCCGATGCCGAAAAAGAGGGTGATAAAGCCCAATCCGGCCGGGGCGAGTTTCGGTCCTACGTAATCTCCCGCTGCCGCGGCCATAATCGTGGGTATACTCCAGGCAGTGAGACCAAAGATCGCCGCTGAGACATAGAAACCTATCGATGTTTTTATCAGGGCGAACACGGCGTATGCTATCGCCAGGGTGAGATAAGCAAGCGCCGAACCGTATTTCCGGCCCAGGACGTCGGAAATTCCGCCCCAGATTACCCCGCAGAAGATACTCAAGCCTCCAACTAAAGCCCAAAGCCCGCCAGCCTGGGCCTGGCTCAATCCCACTTCTTTAATCAGGAAGGCAGCAAAGAAGGTCATGTAAATAATGTAAGAGAACCCATACATAAAATAAACGAACCCAAGATACCATACCTCCTTCACCCGATAGACCAAGCCCCACTGCAAAGCCTTGGTTTTCTTTTCTGCCGCTTTTGGCCTTAACGTGGCATCCCCTTCTCCGGACCCTATAGGAGAGAGGCCCTTTTCATCGGGCTGACTGCGGATAAAGGTGTACACAATCCCGGAAATAACCAGCACAGCACCTCCCAAATAGTACCAGGAGAACCTCCACCCCTCAGGGCCATAAGACCTCAAAATGTAGGGTACGATTAATCCCGCGATCAGCGTGCCCAATCCGATGCCGGCCGAAACAATTCCTGTTGCCAACCCCCTTCGTTTCACGGCGAACCAGGCTGATCCCAGGGCCATGGCCGGCACATAGGCCGCCCCGTTGCCGAAACCAGTCAAGAGCCGCATCATAAAGGCAAAACCAAAACTTTGGGCCAGACCGGTGATGATCATCGTTATTCCCATAAGGATGAGGGCCAGAGTAATGATGATCCTTGTACCGAATTTAGCCGCCAAAAATCCTCCGATTATGGCCAAGCTGAGATATCCGATGAAGTTGCCCGTCCCTAAAAGCCCGAGCTGGGCGTAGGTGAAATGGAGGCCGTCCTTCATGGAAGGAAGGATTAAGGTATAGGCCATCCGTCCGAACCCATGCGCTCCGACGGTGGTCAGCATACCCATGGCCATAACGATCCAACCATAATGGACCATCGGGCCTTTGCTAATATCTCTTTTCATAATGGCGAATCTCCGGACCTCTTGTCCCATCCTAAAAATTGAGCGGATGTCCCCGATGAAGGCCTGCTTTTCATAATAATTGTGTAAATAGCAGACGTCCACAAGAATTAGTTGGGGCTCATCAGGAAACTCCCTCTCGACTAGTATCATAATCACCCCCACCCTCCCCTCCCCCATCGAGGGGGAGGAGAAGAGGCCCGTTTCCGGATGGACATTGGTTAGAAAATAAATTTCAAATCCTCCTAACCTCCCCTTTAATATAAAGGAGAAGCTGTGGAAAATTTGGAATATGCCCCTCACCCTACCCTCTCCGGTCACGCCGAGGCCTGAAGAGGGTAAGCATATTGAAATATGAAAGGAATTCCCTCCCCCTTGATGGGGGAGGGCGAGGGTGGGGGTGATTTAGGGAATTATTCCACAGCTTCAGGGGGAGGGCGGGGGCGATTTTTCTCCCGCTATAGCGAGACGGGATTCCCGGGTGGCGAGGCCGCGATGACCAATTATAGAAATGTAGTGCTCATGCGCAAGAGAGTGTAGGAAAGGGGGAAGCTGGTCTGATAGGAATAGGTTTGTTGGAAGACCGCCTAATTGAAATCATAAACCCACACGAAAAGATAGTGTGTGTTGTCCAGCGTTCCCGGCCTGATCCACAGCAAGGATCTGAAGCTGGACTTCGCTGATTGCGGGAGGTGGAGATGTCTTTCCTTCGAATAGACTCGGCCTGCCAGCAAATTTTAACGTGAATCTTTCAGAAACCTGATTCCCATGAACCCATTGCCCCCAAACTTCCAGTTTGGCTGAGTCCCAGAGACCTCCGGGAGTGAAGAGGCATCCTCAGAGCATCTTGACCTCCGCCTGAACTTCAACTTCCTCTCCCTTCTTTAAAACTTTCGTGGGCAGGGGATCTAAAAGGTTCACAATCAATCCGTTCAGTTCGATAACGACGCCCTCACCCAGGATATGCTTTCCAGGGATAATCGTCAGAGTCTTTGAGCCTCTCTGCATCGCCTGCGGATAAGGGGGATTCAAATTCTTTTGACATCCAATCCCCTTCTCATTATACTCGAATCAGCAAGAAGCAAATTTCGGTCAAGAAATCAAGTCAAGCAGAGAGGAGGAATCCAGTGGCAGACAAAAGCAGCTTCCAGATGACGCCCGAGATGTTTAGCGGGTGGGTCAAGACCGCGAGCGACGAGGACCTTAAGGCTCAGGTTCGCGCCGCTGGGGTCGAGCAGGTGCTGGACGGCATGTTCCAGAGCATGCAACAAAACTTCCTGCCGGAGAAGGCCCAGGGCGTTGACGCCGTCATCCAGTACGTAGTGACGGACGAGGGCCGGGTGTACGCCTACACGCTGGCCATCAAGGATGGCAAGTGCAACCTCAAAAAGGAGAAGGCGGCTGCTGCGAAAGTAACGCTTAGCCTGGACCTGGTCTCCTTCCTAAGGCTCATCGGGGGGGCGGCTGACGGGGTGCAGCTTTTCATGTCGGGAAAGCTGGGTGTCTCTGGCGATATGTTTTTCAGCCAGCGGATTGCGAGCTTCTTCCGGGCCGCTTGATCTGAGGCTTGCCGGAAAAACGTCTCTTCCGACCCAAAATAGCCAAGCATGTTCTGCCCGGATGTCCCCTTAGCCAATCGGGCAATAAAAATTCAAGGTGCCTATCGGACCCGGGTTATCACTTCGGCTCTTCAAGGAAAAGCTGCACCTCCCGAAAGAGCTGCAAGCGGTTCTTCTCCATAACAATGGAATGCGTTCCCTCCCCGATCATCACCAGCCGTTTCAGCGGCGTGTTCTTGAGGCTTGCGAAAACCGCTTGAGCCATATATGTTGGTGTATCCGCATCCCATTCTGCGACGAGCAGGAGCGTGGGAACGGGTATATTCGCTGGATCGTAGTGTGCTTTGCCGGACATCCAATATTTCCGGAGGTCCTCAATAACCCCGTTTGGGGCACGCACCGTGGGGGAATTCTGCCCAGTTCCTACTGGATCGGGCTTCACCGCCGCTTCCCACCAGGCATCGAACCAGGCATCGGGCAATAGTTCTTTTTGCTTCTCAGCAGGAACTCCGCGTGCCATCCGCTTTTTCGCCTCCTCCTTTATAACCGTTCGGTATGCGCCAAGCGGACCTGCCCCCCCAATCGGCGGTGCATCCTTGACCAACCAGAGAGGAGCGTAGAGTACCAGGCGCTCTACTTTGGAATTATTCTGTGCTGTATAGGCCCCCATGATCGCCGTGCCCCAAGCAGGCTCAAAAATGTTGTCAAGCGGGATTTTGTTCCTCCCGATATGTTAAATAAATCCGGGTGGAACTTTCTTTTTGATTGCCAAATGTCGAGACTTGCCGCCTCATGTGGAGTTGCAATGGCGAGAAGAAAAAGCGAAAGATGATGGCATTTGGGTTCTCGACGCATTTTTGATATGTTAATAATGATGGTCTCGTAAAAAGTCAAAAAGTGGCTTTTTCCGTCATTCCGGCGAAAGCCGGAATCCAGTTATTTCAAGGCGTTCTGGACCCCGGCTTTCGCCGGGGAGACGACCAAAAAGACTTTTTACGAGATCATCAATAATGGTTGAGCCTGCCATTTGCTCAAGAGGTTTTTCTCCCATGTCTAAAAGCCGAATTCTCAGTCTTTCAGTATTTTTTTTCATTCTGATTATCCTTATACCGATACTCTATTTCCTGGCTTTGCCGAATGTTTCCGGCCTGCAAAAGAAAAATCCCCCAAAGACCGCCTTCATGGAATATCGAGAAAAAGAAAGAGCGAGAAAAGGGCAACATTATAAGATCATCCAGATTTGGACGCCCCTCTCGAAGATCTCGCCCTATCTCACAAAAGCGGTCCTCATTGCCGAGGATGATAAATTTTGGAAGCATGAAGGGTTTGATTATGACAGTATCCAAAAAGCCATAGAAAAGGATATCCAGAAACGAAAGTTTAAGTTCGGGGGCAGCACCATCAGCCAGCAACTGGCCAAGAACCTTTATTTGTCTCCTGTGAAAAGCCTCTGGAGGAAAACCTTAGAGGCCGTCCTTACCTGGAAATTAGAACGGAATCTTTCCAAGCGCCGGATTCTCGAACTTTACCTGAATGTAGTCGAGTGGGGGGAGGGAATATTCGGCGCAGAGGCAGCGGCCCGGCATTATTTTGGAAAAGCATCCGCCGCCCTGTCTCCCCTGGAAGCCGCCAGGCTGGCCGCTATTCTCCCCAATCCGAGGAAGTATGACCCCACCGGAAACCAGCGCTATGTGCTGAATCGATCCCGTATTATTTATGAGATCATGCTCAAAAGAGGGATCGTTGAACCGGAATTTGAACGGATGGGTGGAGCCCCCGAGGAAAAACAGCCGGAGAAGGAACCAAAACCCGCGCCTTTCCCGCCTCCTCCATAGGAAGAATCGAATCCGCCAGAGTGATAATCTTGGAAGGGGTCAGCCCAGGAATTCATGAATTTTTCCCAACGGCATATTCTCCCGGCGATGCACCCTATCCTCCATGAAGGATGGGCAAAAAAACTACCTCATCTCCCTCCCGGAGTATGACTTCTGAACGTTCATAGGGATTTACAAAACGGCCATTGAGGATTACCCCGATGTCTTCCCGCATCCTTTGTCCCTGCGGATCAAAGATGGCTGTACGGAAGACCTCTTCACGAGAGGCCAGACGGCGAGCCATATCTAACACTGCTTCTCCATCTGGAACAGATAAAATCTCTTCATCGAATGCGGCCAGGTTTCCTCTTCCTTTTAACCAGGAGAAAACCTTCAGCTTCACTTGGATCATGGGTTTAGGGCCCGCTCGTGGGCCGGTGCAAAAGAATTCCTTTACGATTACAATTCAGGGAATGAATCAAGCTTTCCTTCCAGCGGGAAGATCCCCAATGAGATTTTCCAATCCCAAGGCCGCTAAGGTCCGGGGCAGAGGCTTTCCGCTTTCCGGGTCCCACCCCACCAATTCAAAATAAAAACTCTTCATCCATCGAAAATAAGGCTCTACGGATTTCCCTTGAGCCGGCCCGTCGCTCGGAGTAGAGCCGTACCGAGGAGATGGGGCCTCAAGGGCTGGATCCAATCCGTGGCGGAAGTTGAATACTCTGAGCACGTTGATCGCCCGCCGTCCGATGGTGAGGGCATCCTCAAGTTTCAAATTCCACCCGGTAACGGCATTGACGCAATCCACCGTTAACTGGGGGCTTGTGGCGGTAAACCGGCAAATTCCAAGACAGTCCAGGAAGACAAACCACCCATCGACTTTAGCATTCGCGGCAGCTACTTCGTAGGGGGAAAAGGAATTGCTGATGGGAGGAAACCCGAACAGGGTCGGGGATATCAGAAAAGCCGCGGCCTGGATCGTCCCCGTGGCCGAAACGCAGGTGTCGAGCATTTCCCCCCATCTGCCCCGATGGTCATGCCCCCGAGGGGTGGCGCCCCGCAGGGTGGATACGGTCATTTTAGCAGCTTCCCCACCAATTTTCCGGGACGCCCGCAAAACCCCCTCAGCCAGAAGATCACCGACCCCTTCCCGTTTACTGATCTTTTTGAGCATCGTCGCGATGGCTTCCACGTTCCCCCACCGCATGTCCAGCCCATCAAGATCCCCACGGGTGAATATCCCTTTCTCGTAACACTCCATCACCCAAGCGATGACCCAGCCGGCTTCGTTCACATCCATCCCGAGGCGGTCATTCAGGTTGGAAAGCATGACCACCGCGCCCGGGTCGGTGTTACCGACCACCGGCCCCCAGGCCGCCATGCACTCGTACTCCGGCTCCTCACCCTCATAGCCGGTATAAGGACCCTCGGTTACCTTCATGTATTTGGTGTGTACGAGCCTGCAGGCCCAGCAGGGCTTCGGTTTTTCCTGAAAATGAGTGCGAAGGTACTCGCCGTTCATCTTCTCGTGTTCGGGAAATAGACTGGTCGTGTAATTTCGAACCGGCAGCCAGCCGCCCAACGCTGCGGGAGAAAATGTACCTCCGGTTCCCCATTTATAGAGCAATCCGCCGCGATTGGTTTTGGCATCCTGGTCGAGGGCTTTGTTTTTTTCCACCAGGGTCTCTTTGTCCCGAACCATCATCGGCTTGCGGCCCCGGGTGATGGCAATGGCCTTGAGACGCTTGGCGCCCATGACGCAACCGCAGCCATTCTTGGAGGCAATGTGCCCTCTATCTCCGACCACGCCCGCATAACGAACAAGATGTTCTCCGGCTGGACCAACCCCGAAAACGCTTATCCTCTGGGCCGTCCCAAGGTCCTTCCGGATGGCCTCTTCCATCTCCCAGGTGTCCTTACCCAGGATGGTGGAAGCATCACGAAGCTCGGCCCGCCCCTCCTCGATATGTAGATAAACCCATTTGGGAGCCTGCCCCTGAATAACCAGGGCATCGTAGCCGGCAAATTTGAGGAAAGCTCCCCACATGCCGTTGGCCTGGGTGCTGACGGCCAGATTAGTCATCGGGCCTTTGGTAACCAGGGAAAAGGTCCCCGTCCCGGATACGAGGGTTCCTCCCAGCGGCCCTGAGGCCATAATGATCCGATTTTCCGGATCATTCCATTCCACCCCCGGAGGCACCTCGCGGTATAGATATTCGGCGCCGAAACCTGTCCCGCCGACAAATTTCTCGATGAAAGCCGGGGAAAGTGATTCCTCAGCGATCGATCCCTTGCTCAGGTCCACTCGCAGGATTTTCCCCATGTATCCATAAAGCTCCGGCATAACCCCTTCTCCCTTCCTAGGTTCAAAAGATTAGCTCATGCCCTTTCACTCTGAGAAAAGCTGTTCCCTCTTCCTCGGTTTTCCTGCTCTATTTTAGCAAATACCGTTTGACTTGTCTTCATGGAACTCAACGCCGAGCCCAGGCCTACCCTTTTTGCACGTCGTTGGCCATGGCCATGATTCTTCACTTCGCCTTTTTCTCTTCATCAACGCGCATCAAGGCGCGCAATCCGGTCGAAAAGGTAGGGGCCCCGCCAGGAATAATGGATGACTCAATGGCTTCAAGGAGTTCCTGCTTGGTGGCCCCGAGTCTTAAGGCTCTCTTGACATGCTCGTATACTGCATTTTCCAGCCCCCGATAGGCCAGGAGGGCGATAGCAATTAAAAAAGTCAGGCCTGCCCCTTTTTACACCCCCTTAGGGGAAAGACGCAGGGGCAATACCAATTTTCCCCTTGAAGAAATTTTGACCTGAATATAGACTTAATTTAGACCATTTAAGCAGGAGGGTCAAAAAATGAGAATGAGTCAAAGAGTTAAGCCAATCAGCTATTTTAAATCGCATGCTTCCGAAGTAATCCGCGACGTTGTGCAAACTCATAGTTCTATGGTCATTACACTTAACGGAGAAGCAAAGGTTATTCTTCAGGATATCCGTGAATTTGAAAAAACCCAGGAGACCCTGGCGCTGCTTAAAATGTTGGCCCAGAGCTCAAAAAGCCTGGAGGAAGGAAAATACCGCCCGATAAAAGAAGCTTTTAAAGACTTGCGGGAAAAAGCCACCGGGTTGAACAAACCATGAAATTTACAGTTTACCTTGTGGAAGATGCGGAGAAAGACCTTGTTGACCTATATCGCTATGTTACTCAGAACGATTCCCCCGAAAAGGCGGATAGGCTTTTGGACAATCTGGAGCAAACCATTCTTAAACTGGAGACAATACCCGGAAGGGGTCATTTCCCGCCAGAGTTGGAACGCATCGGTGTGCGGGAATATAGAGAAATGTTTTACAAGCCGTATAGGGTTATTTATCAGGTCAAAAAATCTAAAGTCTTTGTCCACTGTGTTCTCGACGGCAGAAGAGATCTGCAAGATATTCTGCAAAGCAGGGTGTTGAGGTAGGAGACTGTAACATCGATGTCTTAGTTTAATAAGTTATTTTACACCGGCATCCCGGCTCTGGCGTGTGGGGCAGGCCCCCGTGCCTGCCCGCGTAGGAGCTTTTTCTTCTTGATCGTTCAAATACTTTTTTATGATCTGTTCAATCACGTTCGGTCGCGCGGTTTTATCCCCTCGGCCTTTCTAAACCCTTGCTGGAGGGTTACATGGATTGAAGAGACGAAACCCCATTTCCTGGAAAGAGATGGGGTTTTGTTTTTTCAGAAACGAGAACCAGAGAAATCGAATGCCAAGAAAATAGACCTCATAGTTGCAAAAAAATGGATGAAAACTCCGTTCGATTCAAGGACCGGCACAGGAAAAAAGGGTTTTGAATGGTAAGTCGAAAATCTCACTTCCCGTGAATTGTTCCCCCCCACCCAACCCTCCCCCTCGGAGGGGGGAGGGTTGGGTGGGGGTGATGTCTTTGAAAAGTTTTATGCAACGTTTAGGTAGACTCTATGACTCTATTGCATCATAAAGGACTTCTGGAATTGTTGAATGTTGCGGCCTGACCCCCCTTTCTGTGGTCGCTCGCTCCCGCCCTTAGGGGGCTAATCCATCCCCTCTGCTTTTAATATTTAAAACGGACCCTATATTTTATCTTTGCCTCCTTATCCTTGGGGACGGGAACATCAAACCGGATCAGATGGGCGCTCAGTTTTTCATAGGGATGGGTGATGGAAAGCATCTCCCAATCTCCAGGAACCGGTTCCTCTACGAAGACCCGGATACCCTCATTTTTGTGATTTCGCAAGCTGACTTCGAATCCGACTTCCAAGAGATTGCGGGCGATGCGTTTATAATCGGTCTGAACCCTTTCTCCCACAACGTCAAAGGCCTCTCCGATTTTGATTTTAACCTTTTCATCCTTGGGCGTGTGGTCAATCCGGTCCTCGCCGACGAATTGAATGCTGCCGTCTTTGTCCTCTTTGTACACCCGAATCGTCCCTTTGGGGAGAGGCATTCCCAGGTTGTTCTTTTTGCTGTTTTCCAATTCGAGAAAAACACCGACCTTTTGCTTATTCGACCCCTGATCCATTTGATAATAGTAAAATTGAGGGGAGCCCGAAAAGATAAAGAGCTTCTTAACAGGGATCTGGTTGGCGTCGAGGAGGGTCATCTGTTTTGTCTGGTTATCTTTGATCGTCGTCCTCCGGTCAAGTGTATAGAGATGATATTCGAAGAAAGATTCCTCTGTAAACTGGGGAGCGGCTTCTTTCGCTGCCTGAATCTTTCCTACCCGGTCCATCGGCACGGAGCGTGGAACCCGATGGATATCGCCGGCCACCAACTTGAGGAGTCCATTCTGGTAGGTGGCCCCGCTTTTGTTGTCCAGGGTGACCCAGCCCGTTAAATCGGTCAGGGTATCCAACTTATTCAAAACGGCAACATAATCGGCCTTCCAGTTGATCCCGGAAGTCAGGTAAGAGGCCTCCAGTTTTTGGGGTTTATTCAGCTTGTTCTCCAGCATCCAAACCAAGGTCGGCTGCGGGATGAGATTTTCGGGGATCTTCGGAAGGAGGATGCGGCCCGGATGGCCGATGGAGATTTTATCTCCGATCTGAAAAATATTTCCATTCTGCGTTGAGAGAAGGATGGCCTCAACGATTTCTTCTTTTTTCGTCTCCGGATGGATCGTGGCCAGCTGGACCTTCTGCCCTACAAACTTTTCCAGGAGCTTTTGTGGGCTCAGAAGATCGTATTCGTAGTTCTGTTCCAGGACATTTAGGCTTGTTCCATTGACCAGCGATTTGATATGGACGCTGGTAGGATCGATCTTTGCGGCTACATCCATAAACTTTAGCTCAAAGATCCCGGGTTTCATATCGACGATTCGGGTATCCTTCACCAGCCCCAAATTCGAATTGTAAATGGTTATGGCCACATCCTGCTGGTCCTGGAGGGTGCTGCTCAAGGGTGCGCCGTAGCATATTGGGGCGGAAAGAAGGAACTGGAGAAGGGTGATGAGAATGAGGGTTTTTTTCATTGGGAAAACCTCCTTTTTCGATTTTTTACTATTTTAGACAATAGCAGAGCCGGTTTTGTTCCCCATTAAAATATTTTTTTGGGAATTCCGCATTTAAAGGGATAAAAGTTCGGAGCATGGCAGAAGCGGGAAGATGCGGATGCAGAGAGGGGATGAGACGGGCGAGTAGGACGGAACGTAGCTCCGTTAATTCCGTTACGATTTCTCTTCCACTTCCGAACAAAAGGGCCAATCCTTTTTCTTTAAATTTCTCCTTTGCGTAGCTTCTCCCTGATCCTTTTTGCTTTCTCGGGCATGGCCTTATGAAAGAATTCCATCTGCGCCTCAAGCCATTGAAGCTTCTGGGCCACCGGGCTTTTCCGATAAGCATCAATATCCTCTCTGGTCTTGTAATATAAGAGAGGTCTCTTCTGGCTTTGCATCTCCTTTTTACTCTTCATTCTTCCACTCATCCATAATCTTTTTAAAATAGAAAACATCCGCCTGAACCTGTGGCCGGTTGGATTTCTCTTTCATCCGGATCAATTCCTTGATCGGAACGACGGGGATTTCCGTATCCTCAATCGGGCTCAAAGTTTCAGGTTTCGGCTTGCGAATCACCATTTGTAAGGCGCAAGGGCATAAGGCGTTTGTCAATCCGAACTTCTTTTCGCCAATTATTCCTTTGACTTTTGATTTCACCAGTTAACGCTTCCCTGCCTCACCGCATCTTGAAAGACCTTTGGGTCTCTTTGGGCCAGCTCGATGACCGTCCCGTTCGGATCCCTCAAAAAGACCAGGCGAATTCCCGGGGTCGGCTCGAAGGGCTCACCGAGGAAATCAGCTCCTTTGGCCTTAAGGTCTCGATAAGCAGACTCGAAGTCATCGGTCTTGATGCCGATGTGATGAATGCCGTAATGTTCCCTGGAATCTACCGGTTCCTTGGCCGACCCCATGTACATGAGTTCGAGCATCGTGTCCCCAATGTGCAAAAAAACGATTCTCCTGGAATCGGACAGATTGCGCCGCAGAATAACCCTGGCGTTAAACATGCGGCGGTAAAAATCTATGGAGCCTTCCATATCCCGACAGCGAATGGAAACGTGTTCGATCGAGAAGAGCATCGAGTGATCCTCCTTCCTGGCACTAAAGGGAATTTGTAACAGTTTAGCCCTTTGAAAAATTGGGTAAACTTTCCCGCCTCAGCGGGACAAAATGCAAAGTTTAAATTGCAAATTTCAAAAGGACGGGCATTCCCCCCTGAAATTAACATTTTTCATTTTGCAACTTTCATTTTTCAATGAATTTCCCATGGCCGTTTGGCCACCCGCGAACCATGAAAATCGCACTTTTGGCCTCCCCCTCACCCCGCCCTCTCCCCCAATTCGGGGGAGAGGGGAAGGGTGTGATACGGAAATTTCAATTTCCTCGACGACGGTTGTAAATTTCCCAGATGGCTACAGACTTAGAGTCAAGATTGACCAAGCCATATTTTTTAGCCCAGTCCATGGCTTCCAGAAATTCCTGGACGGTGATCCCACGGGCGATTTCTGGATATTCAAAGGCTTTATATTCCACGCGGTATTGAGCCATAATGTTCATGTATGTGCTTTTGGGTAAACTCTCAGCGACCCACTTGACTAATCTTTCAGTCCCAGCCACCCGGTTGGGCATGACTAAATGCCGGATGACCAGCCCGCGGACGGCAAATCCATTTTTATCACTCTTAAGTACTCCAACCTGCCGGTGCATTTCGAGGGTGGCATTCTTGGCCACCTCGGGATAGTCGTACGCACCGGATGAATATTTTCCGGCTTGATCGGCATCCATGTATTTTATATCTGCCTTGTAGATATCCACAATGCCGTCTAAGATCTTCAATATCTCCAAGCGCTCGTAACCGCTGGTATTGTAAAATAAGGGAAGGCGTAGCCCTTTCTTTAAAGCAATCCGGGTAGCATTGAGGATATTAGGCATGACATGAGTAGGGGTGACCAAATTGATATTATGGCAGCCTATTTTCTGGAGCTTGATCATCATGTCCGCCAGGTCTTCATCTTCAACTTCCTCTCCTCTTCCCTCATGGGCGATGGGCCAGTTCTGGCAGAAGACGCACCGCAGGTTGCAGTTGGAGAAGAAGATGGTGCCAGATCCATTTTCACCCGTTATGGGCACCTCTTCGCCAAAATGGGGGTGATAACTGAAGATAACAGGCTTCACCGGAGCCCGACAGAACCCTCTTTCCCCCTTTTGCCGATTTACCCCACAACGCCTGGGACAGAGTTGGCAATGTTCGAAGATGCTATAGGCCTGCTTGATCCTCTCGGCCAATTTGCCCTCTCTCTCCAATTTCTCGTAAGCTGGAATCCATCGTTCATCCTTCTTTTCTCCAGCATGAAGGGAGACGGGATAGAGGAGTAGTGAGCCACCAAGGAGGAGAGATCTTTTGATGAAATCGCGGCGGGTCTGCATAGCGATTCAGGGCCAGGCCTTCAAGTCGCGAATACCAGAATTCGGCAAAAGGCTACGAGGAAGATTCGCGGAAATTTCTCAGGAATTATACCACAACAACCCCCATCAAAATCAATTCAATTATCGCAATCGAGTTCAAAGCTTCAGGGTTCAAGTCACCTTCCCTAAAGCGCGAGGCGTAAGTGCCGGGATTGGCCGGATAAGGAAGACGTTTCGGCCTTGACCCCAGTTGATAGCTAACAAAAACCTCTGAGTCCAGAAGCGGGGGTTGTTTTGGCGCTGGCAAAAAATATCAATTGACTACTGCCCATAGAGGGCGCTAAGGTTCGTTGGGATGAAAACGGATCACTATGGGTGGGTTATAGCTGGAGTGGGTGCTCTCGTGACGATGACTGCCCTGGGGTTCGGCCGGTTTGCCTATTCGGTACTTTTGCCCGATATGAGAGAATCGCTCGGGTTTCCCTACACCGAGATGGGGCTTCTCAGCGGAGGGATTCTGCTGGGCTACCTTCTCTTCTCTTTTATCAGTGGCCTCCTCGCGACGCGGTTCGGCTCCAAGAGAGTTTTGGTTTCCTCCCTTCTCTGCAGCTCGCTTTCCATGTTCTCCCTCAGCCGACTCTCGGGGTTCTTTCCCTTACTATTTTTCGCATTTCTCATGGGAGCAGGGGCCGCCGGCGCTCATATCTCCATGGCCACGATTATAATGTCCTGGTTTGGAAAGAAGCTGTTGGGAAGGGCCGTGGGAATCGTGACGGGTGGAACGGGCTTAGGAATCGTACTCACCGGCATGTTTCTTCCGTCTCTCGTCGTCTCGTTGGGAAAAGACGGGTGGAGGGAATGCTGGGTGCTGATGGCCATGGCCAACCTTATGGTCTGCGCCTTGGGGATTTTTTTACTAAGGGAAGGGTCAATTCAATCCGGTCAAGGTTCTTTAGCGGCCGCTGAAGATCGGGGACCGGGATTCGTAACCGGGAAAAGGGATTCTCCAACCCTTCGCTTCATTTTTTTGATCTATTTTATCTTCGGGTTTGCTTACATCATTTATGCCACATATTTTGTGGCCTACATGGTGGAAGAAATTTCGCTTCCCGGAAAAGTGGCTGGAGATATCTGGTCTATCTTTGGGTGGATGTGCATGGTAAGCGGTTGGGTTTGGGGATTTTTCTCAGACCGAATAGGGAGGAGGAAAGCTCTGGCCTGGAATAACGGAATGATTTCCCTGGCCGTTTTTCTTCCCCTCCATTTTCCCCAGACTTTTTTCCTCAGCATTTCCACCTTTCTCTTCGGCTTCACTTTCTTGGGAACCATCACAATTATTGCAGCATCTATCGGAGATCAGCCAATCGAAAAAAAGGCATCCGTCTATGGACTCCTTACCTTAATTCATGGCCTTGGCCAACTTCTCGGGTCTATCTTGGGCGGATACTTAAAGGATCTCACCGGCTCCTTTCAATTTACCCTTCTCCTATCCTTAATGGGGTTCATCCTCTGCTTCCTCATGGCTTCCATCAGTAGAAAGAAGTGAATAAGGAATCACCATAAAACGGCCTCCTAAGGCATGGGAAAATCCTCCCAAATAGCGCCTTGCATCCGATAGGGCTTTCCGTCGCTTCTTGAGGTATGAACCCTACATGGTATTTGCAATCTCGCTTGGAGTGGAATAAACTCTGATAATCCTGTATAGATAAGGGCTGAGGAAGCCCTGCATCTCAGGGTCGATGGGCCGAGGAGGTCGCTGGAAGATTAGCCCATGGATGCCGATACTAAAGCTAAGTTAGAACGCATCTTTTACCCAAAGGGTCTGGCCCTGGTGGGTGCTTCTGGTACGCCGGGCAAGTTCGGTTGGGTCTTTACCGAGGGCTTGGTCCGCATGGGGTATGAGCCTCTTTACCCCGTCAATCCCCGTGAGAGTGAGATACTCGGCCTCAAGGCATATCCTAACATCCTGGCCATACCCGGCCGGGTGGACCTGGCCATAATACTCTTGCCCGCTCCCGCCGTCCCCCAGGCCATTGAGGAGTGTGTGGCTAAAGGGGTGGCCGGGGCTATCATCTTCAGTGCCGGCTTCGGGGAGCGGGGAGGGGAGGGCAAGAGGCTCCAGGAGGAGATAGTCCGCATAGCGCGTCGCAGCGGCCTCAGGCTCATCGGCCCCAACTGTCTTGGCCTTTACTGCCCCGCCTCTAAAGTCCTCTCCTTCCCCAAGGTCTTGATTGACAAGGTAGTCGCCCCCAGCGGCCCCGTGGGCGCCGTATCCCAGAGCGGCTCTTTTCTCGATAACCTCACTATAACTGGCGCGGCCAAGGGGCTGGGCTTCAGCAAGCTGGTCAGCAGCGGCAACGAATGCGACCTCACCGCCGTCGATTTCCTGGAGTATCTGGGGGAGGATTCAGATACTAAAATTATCGTCTCCTACCTGGAGGGCGTGAGAGACGGCGCCCGTTTCCTTCGGGTGGCGAGCGCCATCAGCAAGCAGAAACCCATCCTGGTTTGGAAGGCAGGCACCACCGCCCGCGGCTCTCAGGCGGCTGCCAGCCACACCGGCTCCCTGGCCGGCGCACGAAGCACTTGGGAAACGGCCTTCACCCAGGCAGGAATCATCGGGGTGCACAGTCAGGAAGAGTTGATTGACGATCTTATTGCCTTCTACCACCTGCCCCCTTCCCGCGGCCGGGGCGTAGCGATCGTCTCCGGGCCCGGGGGCATCGCTGTGGCCACCACCGACACCTGCATTGACCTCGGGCTAGAGATAGCCAACCTCTCTCCGCAGAGCCGACGCGAGTTGGCCAGCATCATCCCGCCTGTGGGCAGCAGTGGGGACAACCCAATTGACCTGGGCCCTGCGGTACTGCTCAGCCCTGATATAACGGCCAATGCGGCTCGTGTCCTGGCCCGCGACCCAAGCGTCCACCTGCTCCTTATCATCGGCAGCGTCAGGCCCGGCTTCCGTGAGAGTATAGCCAGCCTCAAAGAAGAGCTGGACAAGCCTATGGTGGTGGCCCTCAACTCCCTGCCCGAGCACATCCCCGAAGAATACAATTTCCTGGCCGATAGAGGCATCCCCGTCTATGCCGACGCCGCTCGCGCCGCCCGCGCCCTAGCCGCTCTGTCCCGCTACTATTCCAGAACGCAGCCCTGAGTAGGAGAATCCGTCAGGTCGAGAGGCGCTCCCTTATACGCCGGCTTTTTTCTTCAATCGCCTTTACGGGGTTTCGGTTGAGGATCGTCTAAAGGAATCATCCGCTCCGGAGTCAGAATCCATTCCGGCATTGAATCCAGCAGGGCCTTCAGCCCGGCCTCAGGCCCTTCAACAAGAAGCATTTGAGGGAAAGAAAAACCCAAGCGGGATCCGGAAACCCCGAGATCTACGTTGAGGAAGAACTATTCAGGGCGTCACAAACCTGGGTCGGCCGGCAGTACCTTCACTCGGGCACGCGGGTCCAGGTCTGGTCGGGATCGAACGCCTTTATCGCCTGCACAGCCTTTTTGGTGTCCTTGCCGAGGTTCTTCTCGTAGACCACTCCATCATGATTGACAATGAAGGTCATGACTCCCGAAGCGCGGTAATGCGCCGGGTAGGCTATAAGGGCGAATCCCCCGATCATCTTTTCCCCGACCACATAGTCTTGGGCGCCACCGGGTGCATTCTTGCCCTGGGCTGTGAGAATCCGGTAAAAGTACCCGTGGTAAGGTTCCGGTTCTTCTCCCAATGGTTTCTCGCTGTAGCCCTGATGTCTGGCAGCGGCAAACAGAGGCCCTATCGGGCTTTGTTCTTGGCCTTCCCCGGCCTCCCAGTAGAGACCGTCCTGCTTGCCCGGCGTACTTACAAACTTTTGCGCGTACTCAAGAAGGCCTTCCCCCTGACGGGCCTTCTGCATCGCATATTCCCTCTGGGCGTCGACATAGGCGAGGCACACCTGGATGGCGTTCAGCTCATTCCTGCCGACCCTGCGCGCCAGTATCTCCTGCTTGCCCGCCCTTGTGTCGAACTTCCAGCCATTCCCGGCTTTCACGATGGGGATCGGAAAAGGCCAGTCGTCGCTCCCCACGTGGAGCGTGACCTTGTCGGGGGCCTCCTCCAGCCTCTTCTTCTCTTCGTAGTGCTTGACGAACCATTCGCGCCCTTTCTTGTCTTCGACCGGATCCCCGGAAAGAATAATATGCCTGCTTCCGGGCCCAAATATTGTCAGCAGCGATTTGATATTATTGGCTTTGACCGCATCGACCAATGCTTCGACGGCTTTTTCCGGAGAGGAAAAAGTCTTCTGCGGAGCTTTCGCATAAACGCTGCCACAGGCGAAAACAATGGCCAAAATGGCCGCTACGACGAGGAGTTCTTTGCCTCTGAACGAGTCCTTTTCCCTGGTTCGTCTGGATCGCAACATTATTATATCCTCCATAGCGAATCGATGTCCCTAAAATTCAGCGCTTACTTGCGAGGTCCGCCCCCGCGCGAAGTGCCGCCGCCGGAACCTCCACTGCTGGGGGAGATTCTCTTGTCGCCGGGCGCAGAACCGCCGGTTCGCCCACTCGACAGACTTTCATGGCCTCGATTGCTCGACTGCCGTGTTTGGCTGCCAGGGCCAAAGCCGCCAAACGCCGTGGGACCCGGTAGCCCTTGGACTCCCTGACGTCCAGGACTGGTTGCAACCCGCGGCTGCTGCACGGGACCAGAGGGCTGCTTGGGTGGCTCGGCCTTCGTAACGCCAGGACCGGTTGTAACTCGCGGCTGCTGCACGGGACCGGAGGGCTGCTTGGGTGGCTCGCCCTTCGTTAGGCCAGGACCGGTTGTAACCCGCGGCTGCTGCACGGGACCGGCAGGCTGCCTGGGCGGCTCCGCCTTCGTAAGGCCAGGACCGGCTGCAACCCGCGGCTGCTGCACGACCGGACGGTCAGGTCGATGGGCGACAACCCTTCCCGCTCCACCGCGATCAAATCCTCTTAAGTCGCGACGCGCATCGGCCCCCGGGAGAGGCCCCCGGCCAAACTGATGGGCAACCGACGGAGAACGGTAGGCGACTCCCCCTCGATGAACCGGGTCATGCCTCCACATCCCTTGGCCGCCGCTTCCCGTGGTCACATGACTCATGTACCTGTTCCGGTCGATCCGATTATTGATGTACACGTTCCTCGTGACGTTGATCACGACGTCGTGGCGATGCCAGTTAAAGCCGCCCCACGCATAGCCCCAGGCGACACCGACCGCCACCCCGAGGCCGAAGCCGATGACCCTTCCCGCAATGACTCTTCCCCGTGGATAATAGTAGTACGGGGGATATGCCGGCCACCACCACGGGCCATAGACGATCGTCGGATCATATACCGGCACGTAGACCACCTGGGGGACCGCGGGTTCAATGACGATGGTCTGGCTCTGTGGTTCCTCGACGACCCTCTGTTCGCTGGTCGTCCTCAGGGTGCCCTGGGCCTGGGCCTTCTGTCTGAGCTCCTGGACGGTGTCCATCACCCGATCCTTTTGGGCCAGAAAGGCGTCTCCCAGCTTTTGCGTCCACTCGAGCCTGTCGTTCATCATCTGCAGGACCGACGGGAAGTTCGCGAGCGATTTCACACTCGGGTCCCAGTTCTGTTGTTCCAGTGCAGCCGCCAGCTGGTCGCCGCTCAGGTTCGGGTTTGCCTGTACCCAGCGGTACGCCCGAACGACCTCCAGGGGATACGTGGCTGCCATCAGGACCTGTACCAGAAGCTCATCCGGATAGAGCGCGATGGGCGCCAGCATCTGGTCCAACTCCTCCTGTCTGAAGATCAACTGCCCGCCCGAGTCCAGGCTCTGGGCCATGATCCCCCCGGGCGGTGCGGCCAGCAACAACACCAGTGACCACAATAACAAGCGGGTGCAGACACCTCTTTTGCTTTTCATTACTCTCCCCTCTCGGTGCCCCTATCTATGCCTATTCTGGGCGACAACGTCTTCCTCTTTCTGTCGTGTCAATATTGTAACCCTTTTCGTGTGTCTTGTCATTACTCCAATCCCTTTTGTTTGGCCCACTTCTGAAATATGATTTAGTACCCTCGCCGCTTTCGTTATCCTTGGTACCTACCTAATCCCCTACTTTCCAGGGCTGACCCCCTTCCTCCAGCCTTACTCTACTTTTCAAACAGATTATGCTCAGATTCGATGGAGTTTTATAAAAAGCCACGAACCTCCGGCTAGATTTTAGGTTGACCTGAGTGGTGTTTGGGGTATATTTATTTCATTCCCTTCCAGGATGAAAGGAACGTGGAGATGGTCCCATCCTTACAATGGACGACCTCAATGGCAGTCCTCTTTTCAAAAGGCACGGTGAGAAAATCGGGGTCGAAAAACGAGTGGGGAATCATCGAGAAAGAGAAGAAGAATTGCAGATAGATGAATCGCAGCGACTATTCAAAAAAGGAGGAAGATGAAGATGATGAAAAAGATCCGAATGAGTTTTAAAAACATTGTTCTTTTATCAGTCTTGATGGTGGGCCTTGGGCTAGGCTTCTCAAATACAGCGCTGGCCCACAGGACAGATGGAGATGCACCGATCGCATGCTGGAATCATGCCGCAGACTAGAGCTTGATATAAAACCCTGGACTCGGCGCTATAAACAAGGTTCATCTTCTCTTCCAAATTTTCCATCACCAGGATTTTAGCGATATGCTTCAATAGTCCGCTTAGATTCTGGGCATGGACCCCTTCTTCAAGACATTTCTTCTTGTCGGTCCCTTCCAGGGACAGCGCGCCCGGCAGACAGGCTCGCAAGCATTTCCCGCAGTCCTCTCTCAGACAAGGCTCTTTCCGGGAGAGGGGAGAAGTTGCCAGCGGAGCACTGGTGATGATGGTTCCCAGCCAAACTCTCGGCCCGAAAGCTTCCGTAATCAGTAATTGATTCATTCCAATCTTGCCCAGCCCGGCTGCCTGCGCCGCATGCCGGTGGGAGAAAGCTCCGAAGAGCCCCTTTTTTTCAATCATATCCAGCGGGATGGTTCCCGGAATCATCACACTCTGATAGCCTTTTCCCTCCAAAAATCTGGCCAATTCGTATGATATTTCGTTGGTCTTATTTCGTAACAGCGCGTAAGAAAGTTGATAGACCTGAAAGACGGGCGTCGAAAAGGTTCCTTCCAAAGCATTGAGGGCGATGGAAACCACCGACTGGGCGCTGGGCAAAATATCCTGGGGTTTATGTCCTTCAGGAGCCCCGTCAAATCTATCGATGGGGGCAACCCCGATGAGGTCTACTCCGGATCTTCTGGCCATTCTTTTAAGTTTTTCCGTCAACCCTTTATCAACCTTCTTCACGGCTTCCTCCCTTTTTTCTTTATTCCCCCAAAGGTAAAACCTCCAGCGATAAAAATCGTCGTCCCCCCTTGCCCTTCACCGCTCTGATTCCTTGTCGGTTCGGGCTATACCATTCGCTAGAGGAATGCTCTTCACTAACCCTGGTGCCTTCGGCTGCTGCCCATGGGGCAAGATGAGACGCAGAGCCCGCAGGGATGCTCCCGACGGTACTCGCTGCATTTGAACACGTCAAAGCGAACCTCTCTCCCTTCACCGGCCCGAAACTCCACTCCGGTAAAGGCCCTTACCGGACAGGCATCCACGCAAACATGGCATTTACCGCAGGGCCTATCGAAGGGTGCTCCAGCATCCAGCGGGGCGTCCGTCAGCACCGAGACAAAGCGTACCCGGGGCCCGAAGCGCTCAGTCAGCAGCAGGCAGCTCTTGCCAATCCAGCCCACCCCGGCCAGGTGGGCAGCCAGCTTGTGAGAAAAAATTCCCTCCAGCTTATCAAAGTTGTAAGGGGTAGAAGCCGGGACCGGGAATGCCTTAAAACCCTGCCCGGTCAGCCACCGCGCGACATCATAAGCCAAGAAGTCAAGGGCTCTGCTGACCACTTCATATACATGATGCCAGTATAGGCTATGCCGGCGTGGCTCATGGGGAGTGTGTTGTTCGACAATCCCTTCGCAAAGCTGCATCCCCATAGATATAGCCCGGGGGAACTGGGCAACAAAGGGACTATTCCCGGAGGCGATGAAATCACGGGCCGGCACCAAGTTGGCAATTCCAAAAAGATCAGCCCCCCGCTGCCGGGAAAATTCTCCCAATCCTTGCGTCAGCTCGGTTTCCGCCAATTTCATTTTGCCAACCTCCCTCTTCAAATTCGCCAGCTACCCTATCAGGACTCACCATTCTATTCTATGTTTGTCCGGCATGAAAACCCCCATCTCCTTCTAAGAAAGGGGGGGGATCTTCCTGTCTAAACCACATAACCCCCTCACCATCCTTTGCAGGGTAAGGTCCATGAGTTTAAGGATAAGTGCCTTCATGGTGGACTCAGGTTTCTGAAAAGTTTACTAAATTGGGGGAAAGAATTCAATAGGTTCTCGTGCAGGCGGCCATCTCATTCCAGATCATTCCGCGGCCTAAGCAATACTCAGCCCTACAGGCCGAAGGCGAAAAATGGGGGGAAAGCTTTATTTTTGCAAAGTGCCGGTCTAAATTTTTTCCTTGCCAAAGCTACAAGAGCTGCCGAGCCTGTGGAGAGGGATATCTGCTGGTGGACTGTGGTTTTAATCTCGAGGTCAACGTGATCTTGGAAATTTAGCTCATCATATCAACAACGACTCACGAAATCAAGGGGTAATTGCGAGCGGGATCCTGCTTTACCGGTTCGGGGGATTATTCGCCACCAGCACTTTCAAGCATTTTAAAAACCCGTTCATGCCTGGTCAGTCTGGAGGCAACTTCTTTATCTGGTTTCTCGCCTTCTCCGGGCGGCCGCTTGAGATCGGCAATGATTCTCTGCGACAGGCGCTTTGCAGTCAAGCCTTCTGTTGTTCTCACATTCAGATCCGCGCCACTGCTGAACAAGATTTCAACGACCTCTGGAAACCCCTTCATAGTTGCCCACATTATCGGTGTAAATCCTTTGTTATCCTTGGCATTTAAATCGGCGCCCGCATCAATCAAAACTTCAACGCTTCTTGTCTGCCCTACTGAAGCCGCAGACATCAAAGGGGTCAACCCGTTTCTGTCTCTTCCCTCCACTTTCGCGCCGTTCTCAATCAGTATTTTGATGATTTCCGGGCTCTTTTTTTTGGCCGCAACCAAGAGAGGCCTCGTCCCGCAACTCGTTTGGGCATTCGGGTCCGCCCCTTTCCCCAGTAAATCTCTAATCCTGGGAGTATCTTCATTCCATACCGCTTGCAACAGAGGCCCAAGTTGAGGGACAGGCTCGGTTACCTTTGATGGTGTGGAAGGAACCAGGCGGGCTTGGGGTTGCCTCTCCTCTGTTTTAATGGGTGGCGAAGGAAGCTTTATTTCCCACATACTCTGTCTTGACGGTGTAGAAAACTCCAGAGCTTCACAATTTACAAACCCCACCATCATTTTCTGACCGGATTCTTTGACACTGCACCACCGGACCTCAGAATTTATAGTTTCATCCTGAACTTCAACCACATCTCCCTTCTTAAGAAACTTCAAGATGCCGCTCATCGCTGAGGTATCTGTGTATACGGGTAACAAATTAACTTTTACGGTTGCCGTCCCGGAGTACGAGAGGGCTTTAGTTAAAGGGGCCGCATTGCCCAAAATAAGGACCCCCAGGAATAAAACGGCAGATGTGAGCTTTCTTTCCATCAGTTCAATCATGGTGATTCCGAGTAAGAACTTTTTTGACATTCAAAGCCCAGAGTTCTGAAGCTCCAGTCCAAAAATAGGATCGAATCCCATAGGTTCCTTTTCTTAATAAGTTATCGGAAGATTTATTAGATACCTTGATTCCCGGGACTCTTCCGCCCTCGCTGGCCTCGGTGGTCTCCACCGTGCCCTTTTGATAGTGTCCTGAGTCAGAAATTCACTTCATAATTCATGGCATCTTAGAAGGCTCGGGGGGCAGGTCCCGCCTTGGCGGGATTGGCATCCTGAGTCCCGCCGCAGGCGGGATTACTACGCCGAGGGGGCGGGAAGAAGCACCCCGCCTCCGGCGACGGAAAAAACTTGGATCTCTTTGATGACTTCTTACCCAGCCAAGGCTTCCGGCGCGCATCACCCTGCCCCCCGAGCCACGTCACGGTGGGTACGATTGCGTAAAGGCATTATGGACCAGCGAAAGAAATATTTACGACATTTATTTCTGACTCGGGACACTAGCTTTTTCCAAGCGGTTGGGGAGAAAGATTTCAACAAAGGTTTCACTTGTTTTTTGTCTGCTTCCCCCCTTAATATGGATAAAAGGCCGGAGAAATTTGGATCCAGAAATCGGAGAAGAACAGGAGGAGATACGATGAGAATTATCTGCCTGCTGGGAAGTCCCAGGACGAAAGGAAACAGCGCTGCCTTAGCGAAACGCTTTTGTGATACCGCCGAGAAACTCGGGGCCAAGGTTGAGACTTTTGAACTGAACAAGCTCAATTACCGGGGCTGCCAGTCCTGCATGGCCTGCAAGACCAAACTGGATAAGTGTGCGCTCCAGGATGATTTGGCCGAAGTGCTGGACAGCATCCGGGAAGCCGATGTTCTGGTCATGACCACCCCCACCTATTACGGCGATGTCTCCAGCCAGATCAAGGCCTTTATTGACCGAACGTACTCCTACCTGGTACCGAATTTCATCGACCATCCCAAGCCCAGCCGCCTTTCACCGGGCAAGAAGCTTGTCTTTATTCAAACCCAGGGACAACCGGACGAAAAGCTTTATGCCGACGTCTTCTCCAGGAATGAACGCTTCTTCAAACGGTACGGATTTACCGACACCCATCTGATTAGAGTCTGTGCGGTACGGAATACAGGAGATGCGGAAGCGCGCCCGGAGGCCATGGAGCTGGCCGAAGAAACAGCCAGAAAGATTATGGCTTAAAACACTAGTGGAGTTTGAAAAATATTCTTAAGTGGCGAGTCCAAAGTCTAAGGCTTCGGGTTTCTCATGATAGATTGGGGGTCATATTTTATTCAATTAACACCAGCCCAAAATAATGCTGCGGGTCTTCGTAGCTTCTGACCACATTGATCGTAAACCCATGCTTCCGGGCAGTCGCAAACACATCGATCCCGCAGGCTTCCATGGAAGGTCGGGCATCGTCCGGATGACGGCAGCCTTCATCGAAGGAGCACGAACGGCAAAGACTGCACGGCCCGGCTCCAAGGCCCAAAGCCCGGTAAAACCCCCACAAGAAGATTTCCCGCTCCATTCGGGCAGCGATCTCTTTGGTATCTCCTGACCCGGTCTCAAATAGAATCGCCCGTTTGTAACCATTTAGCATTCTGCGGGTCTCTTCCGGTTTGGGAGTATAGGGAGGACACATCAAACTGGAGCCGTACCCCCCGCAACCAAACTGACATTTCCAGCGCACCCAGGCCCCCATCTCCACATCGGCAGGGGAAATGATTTTTGCTTTTTCGGCCCCCAGTTCATAAATCCTCTTTAGAAAACCATGCCCGGCCTGGGTGTTTTTCTTTTTACCTTTGGTCACCTTCTTGCCTTTCATACCCCATTCCTTCTAAAAAGTCTCGGGCCGGGACCTAATCACCTGGCTCCTCTGCCGCCAGCCTCTTCAAGCAATCGAAAAACCTTTTCATGCTTGGTGAGATTTTTTCGATGCTCGGATAAAGCCACTTTATTCCTTGCTTTTTGATCCTCGGCGAGTTGTCTATGAATATCTGCTATGATTCTCTTCGACAACACCCAGGCCGTCAGGCCTTCTTTTGTTTTCCCATGCACATCCGCACCACGGGCCAACAAAATTTTAACGACCTCTGGAAACCCTTTCAGGGCCGCCCACATCAATGCGGTAATCCTGTTGTTATCCATGGCATTTAAATTGGCGCCCGCACCGATCAAAACTTCGGCGTTTTTTGCCTGCCCCATTGACGCCGCAGCCATCAAAGGGGTCATCCCGTTTCTATCCCTCCCGTTAACATCCGCGCCATTCTCAATTAATAGTCTGATTAAGTCAGAGTTTTTCAATTTTGCAGCAATCAACAGCGGCCTCGTCCCATCAATGGTTTGGGCGTTTGGATCGGCTCCCTTCTTCAGTAAATCTTTGACCTCAGCAGTATCCGCCCGCCATAGGGCATACAAGAATTTCCCAAGAGAAGGGGGATTCTGGGCACCCGTTTGGGGTTTAGAAGCTCTGGGCAGAGTGGATGGCTGAGCCTCTTTGGCCCTGAGGGGGACTGAAGGTCCCTTCTTTGCCTCCGGGATGACCGTCGGCTGCGGTTTGGAATACTCCAGTGCTTCACAGATCACAAAGCCCAACCTGGTTGTCTGGCGGCCTTCCGCAATGCTACACCATTTGGCATCTGAAATCATAATTTCAGATTGCACCCTGACGACATTTCCCCTTTTTAAAAGCTTCACCATGCCGCTCGACACGGAAGTTTCCGAGTATACAGGCAACAATTCCACCCTTACTGTTGCCAGGCGCGAGGGCTCGAGGGGTCCGGCCAAGCAGGCAAAAATGCTTAGGATAAAACTTCCCAGGATAAAGAGGGCCTGGATGAAGATTTTCAGCATCAACGAGTCCAAAGTTTCAGGTAAGAAGTCTTGAATATATCTTAGGGCTTTGCAAGCTTCTTGCCTAGTTCGTAGGCTTCCTTCATCGCCTGCCGATTGCGCAGGATCTCCCCCGCCTTCCAGGCGCTTCCATAGACCATCCCCACGATTTCCGCCCCGATGAAACGGAGGGCATCCTGAAAAGTGCGCAGGGCGTTGACCGCGCCCGAGACAAAAGGGTCCGCATCCGCGTACGTCAGAACGATACCAAACCGTTTCCCCGCCAATTCATACCCCTCATCGCTTCCCAGAGCATACCAGCGGTCCATGAATAATTTCGTTTGGGCGGAAACGGTAAACCAGTAGATGGGGCTGGCTACCACGATGGCATCGGCACTTCTGAGCTTTGGATACAACTTCGTCATGTCGTCGTCCAGGACGCAATCGATGTCCGCTTTCTTCCGGCAAACATCACAGGCCGTGCAAGGTTTGATATCCAGATCCTGGAGGTAAAAGGTCTCGACTACCGCTCCACTCGCTTTGGCGCCGGCAGCGACCCGCTGCGCCAGGATCGAGCTATTCCCTTTCTTTCGGGGGCTTCCGATCACAATCATGACTCTCATTCTGGCCATTTTCTTTTCTCCTCCTATTCCCTTTGGAACCACCATCTCGATTTTATTCCAATTATTCTTTCAATTGTTTCCCAGCCCAATTGCTTCTTTCCTCTGCAATGGCCTGGTGACGGATATCTTCCGTTCCCTTTCTACAATATAGACCCCTGATTCCTGGCCATCTCCCCCAGCGCCCCGCCGGGTGAATAGCTCAGGGGCCTTTCCATGGGCCTGGATAGGTCTCTGGAAAATCTTCCCCTTGATGATAATAATATCCCATCTTCTATTTCCCTTTCTCCTGTGGATTGAAAATATGAGACAACATTTTCTAACAAAAAAAAATGAATTTGTCCAGTAGGAACGGGTGGAAAATAAAGAGGAAGTCCGTGGTCTCAGGTAGGAGATACAAACAATTTGACAAAATAACCAACGAATAAAATGGCTGTTAAAAATTTCCCATCTCTGATAGATTCAGAAAAGTCTCCACAGCCCAGGAGGAAGTATTCATGAGTAAAAAGGGCAAGGTAGGGGTCGCTCTCATCGGGGTCGGGAGTTGGTCCGGTGTGATTGCCGATGCGGTAAAAAGAAGCAAAAAGGCAGAGCTGGTGACCTGCTTCTCCAGAAGTCCGGAAAAGAGAAAGGGGTACAGTAAAAAGTACGGATGTGCCGAAGAGAAGAGCTATGAAGATGTTCTCCAAAGAGAGGACGTTGACGGAGTGCTTCTAACGACCCCCAATGCCGTACACGCCGAGCAGGGTTTGCTGGCGGCTCAAAATGGGAAGCACGTCTTTGTAGACAAACCCATTGCCAATACCTTAGCCGATGGGAAAAAAATGGTTAAAGCGTGCCAGGATGCAGGAGTGGTCCTCTTCGTTGGCCACGACATGCGCCGCTTATCGGGATTTCGAAAGATGAAAGAGCTCATGGATAAAGGGGCGATTGGCAGGCCGGTCATGGTGGAATCCAACTTCTCTGCCAGATTTGGTTTTGAATTAACTCCTGACAAGTGGCGTTGGTACGGAGACGATTCGGGATGCCCTGCAGGATCGCTCATGACCATGGGGGTTCATCACGCAGATACCCTGAACCATTTTTGGGGGCCCATCGAAAAGGTTTTCGCCTATTTCAATAAGCTCTACATTCCGGCCCAGGTTGAAGACGTGACCATGACGATTTTCCAATTTGCCTCGGGTGTTCTGGGCTATCTTGGGTCTTCCTATGCGACTCCGAGAACAAACTGGATGTATGTCTATGGTACGGACGCGATTCTCCGGTGCTCCGTCTCTCTGCCCAACCTGCCTTTCGATGAATACCTTAAGATCTGGTCGGTGGTGGACAAATTTACCCTTCTCCAGCTCTTCGACAAGAACAAAGACAAACCCGAAGCAGTCCCTTTATCGATCGGCGATCCGATCCTCGAAGAGATTGACGAGTTTGCTGACTGTATCCGTACCGGAAAAAAACCAGAAACCGACGGACAGGGGGCCCTGGTGGCCCTCGCCTTGATTCGAGCAGCCATAGACTCGGCTCGCACAGCAAAATCAGTGGATCTGAAAGTCTAATACAAACGCCTTAAATAACCTGTCATTGCGAGGAGTGGAGCGACGAAGCAATCCCAAGAAAAACGAGATTGCCGGGCCCTTCGGGCTCGCAATGACTTGTAAAGAAATTTATTGCGTTTGGATTAGTAAAATTTCAGACCCGTAAAGGAAGGAGAAAATGCCGTGAAAATAAAAAAAGTTTCGGTCATCGGACTTGGGTTGATGGGAACACCCATTGCTACCTTGCTGATGAAAGCAGGATACGAAGTGACGGGTTTTGACGTCATCAAGAAGCAGATGTCCAATTTAGTCCCTCTTGGCCTGAGGGCCGTGAATTCTCCCCGAGAAGCGGCAAAAGGGGCAGACCTCATTATGTTATCCCTTCCAACTTGGGATGCGGTACTCAAGGCGGTCGAAGGGAAGGAAGGTGTTATGGAGGGTGTTCAAAAGAGTCGGATCGTGGTGGATGCCAGTACGTCCCCTCCATGGGAGAGCAGGGCCCTGGGAGAGAGACTGGTGCAGAAAGGGATTGAGTGGATGGATGTTCCCATTTCTGGGTCTTCGGCCCAGGCCCGGGTGGGAAATATGGTCTTCATGGCGGGCGGGAAAAGAGCCATCTTTGAAAAGATCAAGCCCGTTCTGGATCAAATCGGTAAAAAAACAGTCTATGTCGGGAAGAGTGGCACTGGAGCCACATTGAAGCTGGTCATCAACCATACCCTTTACCTCAACATGGCTGCTGCCATAGAGGGATTGGTCTTGGGTCTTAAAGCTGGCCTTAATCCCGACGTCTTGTTGGATGTGATGACCTCAGGCGCCGCTGCGAGCAATCTACTCATTTCCCGCGGCGAGGATATGCTCAAGGGCGATTTCTCACCCAAGGGCCAGGTCTTTATTGCGAACAAGGATCTTGCCCTCTCCTTGGAAACAGCAAGGCGATTGGGGGTCGTGTTACCTCTAGGAGCATTGTATCAACAACTCCTGTTGAAGGCTCATTATAATGGCTGGGACCGAGAGGATGCCACGGTGGTAATGAAAATCTATCAACAGTTAGCCGGGAGGGGTGGGAAGAGAAAGAAGTCTGTCCCCAAGAGGAAATAGTCTCCGGGATTTTCGGATCCGGCCGGGGCAAACGGGAGAGCAGGGGATGTATCCCTTTTGATACCCGGACCCAAGGAATCCCAAGGGTCCAAAGGTTGGTCTCCCAAAAATGGAGGAACCTCTTATTTCACTTCCACGAAATCAGCAGTCAGGGGCGGACAGGTGAAGAACTCGAGATACCGAAAATCTTGATTGGACCTGTTGATGGTGGTATGTTTCTCCCCTGCCGGTATAAATAACACATCGCCCGCCTTGATCTGGATCTCTTGGCCCTCGATCACTTCAGTGGCCTCTCCGCTGAGGACAATGATGATCGACTCGCGGTGGTTGTGGTAATGGTAGGGTACCTGGCTACCGGCAACCAGGAGGCCGAACATTCCTCCCAGATTTTTGGCCTGATGTTCTTTGGTGAGAATCTCTGGCCGGTAGGGCATGCCGGGAGTTGGGTTTTTCATTCTGATATATTCTTCCGATTTAAAGATCTTCATCGCTCGTTTCTCCTTCACCCAATTGATACCAATTTCGTAGGGGCGATTCATGAATTTCCCCTACTTCTTCATTCAGAATGAGAATTCAATTAGATTTCATTGATTTCCATTATGTTTACCTCTGTGTCCTCTGTGATCTCGGTGGCCATTAGAACTTGTTTTTATGCAACCAACTGAATTCGGGCCGCCTCTTCGGTGGCTTGACTTCTTCTCCCGGTTCTCCGAATTTCAAGAGACAGGTAAGTTCGTAGCCATCCGGGAGTCCGATAATTTTTTCCACTTCCTTTTTCTCTTCAGCCCAGTAAGAAATGATGTTGCTGCCAAGGCCCTCCGCCACTGCAGCCAAAGACATGTTTTCCACAGCAAGCCAGCCATTGGTAGACTGTCCTGAAGTTGTGCAGACTCCGACGACGCTGGAATTCTTAAACCATCTCTTCTGGTTCAACGCCCTTTCTTCAACATCCTTCTGCGTCTCCCCCTTCCCCGGGGTGAATTTTCGATTCAGTTGGTACTTGATCTCCGCAAGTTGATCGATGATCTTCGGATCGTCGATGATGATGAACTCCCAAGGTTGGCGGTTTCCGCCGGAGGGGGCCTTCGAGCCTGCCAGAATGATCCTCCGCAACTGCTCTTCCGTAGCTCCCTTCTTGAAAATACGAATCGTCCTCCTCTTCTCGATCGCTTCGTAAACGTCCATATCGAACCTCCTTCTCTCCCAATATTAATGGTGCCTTCTCAGCTCCCCGATCTATTTCGAAAAACCTTGTTATTCTTCTATTCCTTAAAGGCAACAGGTACAATTGTCAAATTAAAAGATTGTGGCCCGCAATCTCTCGTGTTTTTGGGCGGTGCGGGAGTTGGGCATGCGCCGGACTCAATTGGCGCGGGTGTTAAGGATTTCCCAGCGGGCGGTCAGTATGGCTGTGGACCGATAAACCTTGCAGCAGATCTTCCACTGAAAGGCCAGAGGCTTTCAAAATCTTCCGTATCTCCCCCCTGGCTTCTTCGAGTTCGAGCTTTCGAGGGGTGATTAGCACGGATTCCCCAAGGGGGATTATCGATACCACCTGACCCTCTTCAAGGCGGGTTAAAGCCCTGATTTTTTTGGGAATGGTCAATTGACCCCGGGACTTAATCTCGGCCGTTATTGATTGAATCTTCTGCATCCCCTACCTCCTGAAAAATTCTGAATTCAAAATATCAGAATTCTGGAAAAACTTCAATCCCCGTAATGGAAGTGGCCACCTTTTGTTCCGACACAAAATGAACGGGCGACATTCGTGCAGAATATCCCCAGCGGATCCTACAGCAAATCCGCGAAGCCGACCTCGTTGGGGGACGTTCCGTGCGGCCTTTGCCTGGTTCGGAATTTGAAGAGAGGGCGGAAGGTTCTTTGTGAGTTTTCTGGTGGTCGTTAGTCCTTGGCACTTCTATCGGCTTAGAAGAATGATTTTAGGTCCCAAAATGCCACTTTAAGAGCCAAAAAACACCTTTTCGCAGGCCGTTCTTTCGCAATACCGATTAGTTACCCTGGTCCGACCCGGATCCAAGATGGCTGACCACTAAGCCATGTATCCACCTTCAAGGTTAGGGTTTGTTAATAAATAACCTTTACAAATATTTGGATTTTATGTTATCCTTTATCCATGCAAACAGAGCAAAAGATTTCCGAGAAGTTGGCCATA
>Ga0315288_10001393_pt1 | contig 31300 bp, 12 predicted proteins | sample YL17G11_20_MG_FD_203454 | JGI IMG/M metagenome (GOLD analysis project Ga0315288, IMG submission 203454) | Sediment microbial communities from Yellowstone Lake, YNP, Wyoming, USA - YL17G11_20 | ecosystem: Environmental > Aquatic > Freshwater > Lake > Sediment | place: USA: Wyoming | collected...
TGGACCACAACACCCCCGGCTGGGAAAACGCCTATCCCAAAATCGGCCCCGTCGTTATCGCCGAGCTTATGTACCACCCCACCGACCCATGCGCCGGCGACCCCTACACCAACGATTCCGAATTCGAGTATATCGAGCTTTACAACGTCACCGGCTCGCCCGTAACGCTGCGGGAGTGGGACAACGCCAAGGGGATATTCGTTCCCTGGTGGATTGACGGCGTCGCCTACACATTCCCCGCATCAACGACCATACCGGCCAATACTCGCCTGATTGTTGCCCGCAACCCGGCGGCGTTCACGTATCGCTACGGTGCGCTGCCCGGCGGCGTCCGGTTGCTGGGGCCGTGCGGAAAAATGAAGAACGAGGGCGAGACAATCCAGCTTTCCAAGCCCGGCGACGAGATGCTCGCAGCCCCGGGCGTCTATTATGGTATTCGCGTTGACCGCGTCAACTATAGCGACGGCTCGCACGATGAGGATTTTCCCGAGCTGCCCGGCGGAGACCCCTGGCCGATTGGACCGGATGGCTGGGGCTATTCGCTCACAAAAACCTGGCCGAACCTCTACGGCAACGACCCCAACAACTGGACCGCGCAGCTCCCCTCGCCCGGCTTTTAGGGTGGCTCTCCGACGGCCCTGGGCGAATCCCGGCGTGGGGCCGGCCCGCCGACGCATCTGAATCCCCCCCCGCCGGCCCCATAATCGCGGGTGACAATCAAGGGCTTAGCCACTTCTCTGCCACTTTGCCATAGTCGAGGAAATTCACGGTTCCGTCCACGACAATATCCTCATCGACAGTCCCGGCCAACCCAACCCAAAGCCACTCATCAGCGAGTCTGGCAATATCGCCAAAGTCTATTTTTCCACTCAGGTCAAGGTCCGCCAGATCAATTGTCACGATGTTCGATGTCGCCGGCGTCTCGATCGCCGGGTTCTCGTCAAAGAAGATTCTTGCACTGTTGGTAATCAGAGTTCCGGCAGGTGAATCGGCCTTCGGTCGAATGGCAAAGCTCATGTATCCTTCGCCGCGACGAGTGATATCATTGGCATCGTCGGGCGGCAAAAAGCCTGCATAAGCATCTTCGGGAGCCCACCCGGTGTTCGGATCGTAAGAAGTTGTCTTCCAGGTAACTATGCCGGTCGAAATATCAATATCCGCACTGATATCCGCCATTAGAGGCGCTTCTCCGGTATGCCATCCATCTTCTTCGCTCCATGTCCACCCGTTCACATCCAGCCTTGTCTCGTAGTGGCTCATCTCGTCCGGGATAGTGACAGCATAATCTCCGAATCCTATTTCCAACAACTCAAAAGTCGTCCAATCAAGGTCTTCATCAAGCTGGTCTTCTATACGCACTTCCAGCGCCGCTGCAGAAGCATTCGGCTCGTTCTCAAAGTGGACCGTATAGACCATCAACTGCCCTGGCAGAACAAGCCCGCTGCTCCCGGAACCCGCCGGTCCAATCTTCTTATTAGGATCCCGCGCCCTGACCACCGTAGTTGTTCCTCCACCATTCCGAGGAGTGGGAGGAGTCGGCGGGGGACGATTGCATTTGTCCTTCGAAATCACATGGGTAAAGCTGTCGGATATTTCAATCCGAGTGTGAAATGGAGTTGCATATCCAGCCTCCTGGGCGTGCAAGGCCCAGCAATTCCATGGTGCCCCCGGATTTTGGTCACAATGCTCCTTTTCGAACTTGTAGTAGTCTTCGTAAATGTACAGTGTCACTACATTGACTTCAATCGCGGTCTCGCTCTCTTTCACGGGGTAAATATTCACCACGTGACATGTACCAACGTTCATGTCCCCGAATGCCGTGCAGAGGTCAATCGTTCCAAAATAAGGCAAACAGAAGCCGCATCCGGCAAGCTGGCCAGGGAAGCCACTGCAATAGAAAGACAGAGGGTCTGTCTTAACTGGGTACAGTGGGGGCAAATCTTTCGCACTACAGACTTTGGCCGCAAGCTTCGCCTTGATCTGCTTCTCTGCTACTGCCTTGGACTTTGCAAAGGTAACCCTATTACTCTTCGCGTTTTTTGCCCGCTTGGACACTTCATGGTAAGGGTGATATATGCAGGGGGCCGGCACCTTGTTGATATCTGGTCCGAGAGGCAAGATAAAATGTAGCACATGAGATCTAGCAGTGGGAAAACGCTTTTTTATTTCTTCCTTTTGGACCAATTCGTAGAGGTCTTTTTCGTCCAAGTCCGGTGTTCGCGCGTCCAAGTTGATAGTTGCAAAGTCTGCGCGTAGGATGCCTGGAGACTCCTCCACAATTACTGGAGGTTGAAGAGTAAGCTGCAACGGTTCTTGCAGCCCCTCGGGAGGAAGCAGGAACGACTCCTGGGCCGGTTGATACCCCGGAAGGGAATACTCTACGCTGTACTGGCCAGAGTAGCACTCGTCAGTTACGAAATTGCCGTTGGCATCCGTGAATGCTATCGCGACGAACTGGTCCTCACAGAAAAAGAATAGCGTCACCCCTTCAAGGACGCTGCCGGTTCCAGCTTCAGTGACCTGCCCGGTGACTGGCAGCCCAGGCTGCATCGAGAAGTCAATATTCTCGAGTGCGTCATCCAGTTCGAGAGCAGGTATGTCTCGTGAGTCCGAGACGCAGCCTTCCGCCGAGACCATGACGAGACAATCGCCCGCCGATAGGCCGCGAAGTGTATACTGGCCGTTCGCATCCGTCTTCACCATCGCAGATGTTCCCCCCGCCACCGAGGCCACCACGTCAGCATCCTGCAGGGGGACACCCTCGATATCGGTTACCAGCCCTGATATCGATGCTCCGGCGACAAGAAGGACCTTCAGTGCCCTGGTGCCCGGGCCTTCGATCTGAACCGGTAGGGGTTCCGGCAATACGTATCCTTCGGGTTGAACAGAAAGCACCCAGTTTCCATCAGGGACCGTGGTAAAACCGAACCAGCCGTTGGCGTCGGTGAATGCCCCGAGTGGATCGATGCCCGGGCTGCTTAGCGTCACCCAAGCCTCCTCAATGGGTTCATCTGATGGCCCCAAAACGGTTCCGATAACCTCCGCGGCACGGCTGACTTGGACTTCAAGCCCGAAAACGTCCTGAATAACCTCGATCTGAGAATCTCCCTGAAGTAGGTAGCGATCCACTGCAACAGCGTATGTTCCCGGGCCAACCGACTCCATCAGAAAGCTGCCGTTGGGCTGAGTGAGCGCGCTATGAAGAGGCGTGCTGGTGTCATCGCGCAGGACGACCGTGACACCTGCGACAGGCTGCCCCGAAAGCCAGTCGGTCACTCTCCCGGTCACCATACCTGTTGGGAGCCCTTTCGCCTCGGCCATCTCCATCGCGAAAAGCTCACTTACGCGATAGACTCTCTTGCCGGCAGTGAACCAGCGGTTAGCATTTTCCAAAAGAGTCCGGACATAATCCCCCCACGTTGGGCCTACTTGCGATTTTAGACGAGTGAATACAACGTCCCATTCGTTCGGCTCAGCATCCGCTGGGCGGACTTCAGATTCAAACTGGACCCAGTCAATCGCCTCAAGACTGTCAGCAGTCAGAACGCCAAGCTTGAAATCAACGGTCACTGTATTGTCTGGGGCACGGAAATAAGCAGGGAGCCGGTTATACATTCCGGGCGGTAGAACATCAAAAGGCTCAGACCCGGAAATCCCAAGCAGTTGTAATGGTTCATCTTGGAAACCTTGATCTCTTGAGAGACTCATCTGCGCATTTGAAGAATTTGAAACCTTGAACAGCGGCGGCAGCATATCTGCATCACCTGTATTCCCATATTCGAGCCAGAGTGTGGCTTCGCTTCCAGCCCTCACCTGCGAAGGCACAATCAACCATGCCTCGAGTCGAGGGCCTATACCTGCGAATACTTCAAAGGCATCCTCAACCACAAAGGTCTCGCCGCCGCTGTTTTCCGCCTCGACATCATAAAGACCCTCGCTTGCGTCCTCCAAATCGAAGGTTACTATCATCTCCATTGTGCTGCTCAACTTGTGCAACTCTCCGGTGATTGTGGTGCCATCTGGACCTATCAGTTTGGTCGTGGTGGAGGATTTGAATCTGGCTCCTTGGATTGTGGCGGTCACCGTACCGGCGTTACCCCCGCTCGCCGGAGAAATCTCTGTAATCTCTAAAGGCATGTATTGAACGCCGATTGTGAATGCTGCTTGGCCACTGCCTGCGAGATTGCTCCCGTAAGCCAGGATATAGTAAGTCCCTGATTGAGTATCTGGAATGCGTATGGTCTGGTCGGAGGCGAAATTCCTTTCATAGCGATAGTCAAATTGGCTGCGCGTGGCGATTCGTTCGAAGCTTGCGTATAGTTCATTGCTTCCCGCATCATCAAAGTCATCAAGTCGAATTTCAACGTCCTCCCCGGCAGGCACCGTTACCCGGAAATACCGTGATAACTCGGGATGAACAAAATTGCTGTCGGCGGGTGTGCCTATTATCAATTCTTCTACATCAACTACCATATTCGCGTCAGTGGAAGCAATGTTGTTGTCTTCACCATCAGGCTCATAAACAAGATTACCAAAATCAGTGCCCACTAATACATAATATCGACCCGGCAGCACGCCAGGCAGTATTACATCGGCCTGCGCGTGATAACCGGTTTGAGGTTCTACACTTTCGTTGTGCTGGATTATCGCCAGAATTATATCATTTATGTCCCATTCTCTATCGCTTGAAAGATAGACTGCATCAAGAAATCCTGGACCGATCTTCTCCTCGGTATAGTCATTAAAAACGTCCCACTCAACATGCACGGGCCTTCCTGCGATCCCTGTATCCTCAGTACTGACCGAAATGACCGTCAAATCTCCCACGCCACCAACCTCGACCAGAGCTACTCCAACCAAGACCGGATACGGATAGCCGCCCGGCACCATCATCCAGATATCATCCGTACCGTTGATTATTTCCCACACAAAATCCCAGCCTACGAAACTGCTTTGCTGTTTCATTTGGGCATCGGTGAGCGGTGTACCATACCCATTATCCGGGCCGGCTGTGTCAAGAAAATAGCAGTTGCTAATAGTGCTAGTGCCCCACCCCCGGTCATTAGATCCCACCAGCCCGCCGACACGCCAATCTCCACTGACCGAGCCGCTCGAATAGCAGTTGCTGATAGTGCCCTCGTAGTTACATCCCACCAGGCCGCCGACACCATCGAAGCTGGCAAAATAAGAACCCGTGCCGGTGACAGAGCCGGTCGAATAGCAGTTGCTGATAGCGCCGCGGTAGCTGAGCCCCACCAGCCCGCCGACACTATAACCTCCGCTGACCGAGCCGGTCGAATAGCAGTTGCTGATAGTGCGGGAGTTTCCTCCCAACACTCCCACCAGGCCGCCGAGAAACTCGGTATTCTCCCCGCCACTGACGGTGCCGCTGGCGTAACAGTCCGTCATCGTTCCGCCATCGCCGCAGAGGCCGCCCAGAGACTCAGAATAATCGCCGCCGGTAACGGCGCCGCCGGCGTAACAGTGCGTGATCGTTCCGCCATTGGTCCCGCAGAGGCCGCCGAGAGACCGGGAATAATCCCCGCCGGTGACGGCGCCGCCGGCGTAACAGTCGGTGATCGCGCCGGAATCGTTGCGCCCACAAAGGCCGCCCAGAGACTCAGAATAATCCCCGCCGGTGACGGTCACATTCTCCAAGCCCAGGTGGGTTACCGTGGCGTCAATATGGAGCCGACCCAACAGCCCCAGTTTGGATCGATTGCCGCTTACCTGGGCATCGACGGTCAGATTGCGGATGACGTGCCCCTGCCCATCCAGGAAGCCGGCGAAATCCTGAACCGGTCGATAATCCACAATCCCTGTCAAATCTATATCGGCGGTCAGAAGGAAATGACTGTTCCAGTCCGGGACGCGCAGACCCAAACAAATCACGTCGTCCGGCGTGCTGAGTTGATACGGGTCGGCCGCAGTTCCGCCCCCGGCGTAGGTCCGGGTTGGGTAGTCGGTGTTGATCGGCATGCCGCCGGCATTTTCCCAGGCCAGGCGCGGATAATCCAGGCCTTCGTCGATAGTCCATTGACCGGTGTTCCAGCCCAGGAAAGAGGCTGCCTGCTTCATCCCGGTATCGGTCAAGGCCCAGGCACCAGCGCTGGTTGCTACGCCGGCGCTATCTCGGTTCCAATAACAGTCCGTGATCATGCCGAAATTGGCCCCGCAGAGGCCGCCGAGAAACTCGGGCTCCTCCCCGGCGGTGACGGCACCGCCGGCGTAACAGTGCGTGATCGTTCCGACATTGGTCCCGCAGAGGCCGCCGACACTAGAACCCCCGCTGGCCGAGCCGCTGGAATAGCAGTTGCTAATAGTGCCGGAGTTCATTCCCACCAGGCCGCCGAGATAGAAGGAATAATCCCCGCCGGAGACGGTGCCGTTGGCGTAACAGGCCGTGATCGTACCTCCATCATTGTACCCGCAGAGGCCGCCGAGAAAGTTGGAATGATCCGCGACGGAGACGGTGCCGGTGGCGTAACAGCCCGTGATCGTGCCGGAATTGGACCCGCAGAGGCCGCCGATAAAGGAAGAATCCCCGCCACTGACGGTGCCGCTGGCGTAACAGTCCGTGATCGTGCCGGAATTGGACCCGCAGAGGCCGCCCAGAGACTCAGAATAATCCCCGCCGGTGACGGCGCCGCTGGCGTAACAGTTGGTGATCGCGCCGAGATCGTTGCGCCCACAGAGGCCGCCGAGAAACTTGGTATCCTCCCCACCACTGACGGTGCCGCTGGCGTAACAGTCCGTGATCGTGCCATACCTATTTAACCCGCAGAGGCCGCCGACATCCCGATCTCCGCCGACGGAGGCGGTCGAATAGGAGTTGCTGATAGTGCCGTTCTCATTCCACCCCACCAGGCCGCCGACATCCTCATCGCCGGTGACAGAGCCGGTCGAATAGCAGTTGCTGATAGTCCTGTAATTCATTCCCACCAGGCCGCCGACACCCTCATCGCCGCTGACCGAGCCGGTCGAATAGCAGTTGCTGATAGTCCTGTAATTCATTCCCACCAGGCCGCCGACATAATAGCCCGTGCCGGTGACGGAGCCGGTCGAATAGCAGTTGCTAATAGTGCCGGAGTTCATTCCCACCAGGCCGCCGACATGGGAACTGCCGCTGACAGAGCCGCTCGAATAGCAGTTGCTGATAGTGCCGTCGTAGGTATTATATCCCACCAGCCCACCGACATAATTCCTGCCGAAAACTGAGACATCCTCTACGCCCAGATTCTTGATTTGCCCGCCCGTTACGAGATACCCGAACAGGCCGACATTATCACTGCCGGGCATGTTTACATCCGCGTTGCGGATGACATAATCATTGCCGTCAAATACGCCTGTAAATTGACTGGTGCTGTTGCCGATCGGAGTGATCATGACATCATTGAGGTCTATGTCAGTAGTCAGGACAAAATGGCTGGCCCAGTCTTCCGGGGTCGTCATCAACTCCTGCCAGTCGGAAACGGCGCCAATCCGAAATGGTTCGCCCTCAGTGCCGGAGCCGCCGCTATACTTGGCCTGAGCCGACAAACACCACCCGCAGACAGCAACCAGCACAGTGATCTTCCCCCACAGCCTTGAACTCCCCAACCTGCTCATACTACTGACCTCCAACCCCAGTTTGCGATTACCTGGGGACTTCCTATATGCACTTTACTGAAACACTCCTGCACACCACAAGTCCCATAATACCAGAATCTCACTTGGATTTCAACAATTCTCCCGCCTCATTAGAGAATATATCTCGCAAAAAGCACCAGAAAAGCCGGGCATTTGCGTCAAAAACACCCTTTCCGCCACTATTTTGGTAGAAAGCGACCGTTGCCCTCCACTCCGCAAGCCGGTCTTCAACAGCGCCACACATCATCCGGGCCTCGCCGGCGAGCAGCGGATGGCCCAGCCGTAGATTAGGGTAGGAATAGAAGGCCCGTGAGTTCTCGCGTATGAGACTCACGGGCCTTTTTCGCAGGTGCGATTGAACACAGGTCAGGAGACATTTGGAGTTTCGCGCATCCTGCAAAGGTTGGGTGGCAAATAGTGGCGTTTTTTCCTTGCCTTTCGGGCACCTTCAAGTATATTTAGAGCGGTTCAAAGATAATTTGAAAGCGAATAACGACAAGTGAGAATTCCGCAGGCCTGAGCCTTGGGGCTGCTATCGCGTCCCTGGCATCGGGTTCCGGACTGTGGCAGTTGGAGATTGGCCCATGATAGGCAAGAAGATACGACTTGAGAGAATAATCGACCGCAACTCGGGCAAGACGGTAATTGTGCCGATGGACCACGGCGTAACGGTCGGCCCTATCGAGGGGCTGGCGGACATGCGGACGACCATCAGCAAGATTGTGGCCGGAGGGGCAAATGCGATTCTGATGCATAAAGGCATCGTCCACGCCGGGCACAGGGGCGCCGGCAAGGACGTCGGGCTGATTGTGCATCTTTCCGGCGGCACGACGCTCAGCCCCGATCCGAACGCCAAGGAATTGGTCTGCACCGTCGAGGAGGCTATCAAGCTCGGCGCGGATGCGGTCTCGGTGCATATAAACCTCGGGGCCGCAACCGATAAGGAGATGCTGTGGCAGTTGGGCCACGCCGGCGAGCGATGTTCTGAATGGCAGATACCGCTTGTTGCGATGATGTACACGCGAGGGCCGAAGATCACCGACGAATACAACGTCAAAAACATCAAGCACGCCGCCAGAGTCGGGGCGGAACTGGGCGCCGACATCGTCAAGGTGGTCTATACGGGCAGCGTCGAGAGCTTCGCCGAGGTGGTCCAGGGCTGTCCCGTGCCGGTAGTGATTGCGGGCGGGGCGAAGATGGGCAGCGACGAAGAGATATTCAAGATGGTCGAAGGGGCCCTGAAGGCCGGCGCAATGGGCCTATCCATCGGGCGAAACGCGTTCCAGCACAAAGATCCGACCAAAATGATCAAGGCCCTGTCAAGAATGGTCCACGAAGGGGCGAGCGTCAAAGAAGCGATTGAGACGTTGCACGATTGAGCAAGCGCCCGGCGGACAGCGAATTAGAACGAAATCGAATGAAAAGACTTTGGGTTAATGTTGTTCCGTATAGCAAGGAAATCGCGATAGCCGCGCTGGAAAGCGGGGCTGAAGCGGTTGTGCTGCCGGACGGCGCCGCCGAGAAGGTTCGGCAGTTCGGCAAGATCAAGACTGTGGCGAAGGATGGGGATATTCGGCCGGGCGTCCATGTCGAGTTCGTGGACATTGCGGGCAAGGCGGACGAGGACAAGGCCGCGGCCGTGCCGAGCGAGAGAATAGTCGTGCTCAAGATGTTAGACTGGACGATTATCCCTATTGAAAACCTGCTTGCGCGACGGGGTGGGAATATCATGGTCCAAGTCGAGAACGCCGAGCAGGCTAAGCTGATGATCGAGATCCTCGAGAAAGGCGTCGATGGGGTCGTATTGAATACAACCGACGTGAACGAGATAAAAAGATGCGCGGAGATTATACAGGGTATCAGCGAGAAGGTCGCCCTCGTGACGGCCACGATCACGGTTACAAAACAGCTCGGTATGGGCGACAGGGCCTGTCTGGACACTTGCACGCAAATGGGCCTGGGGGAAGGGATGCTCGTGGGCAATACGGCGGCGGGGTTCTTCTTAGTGCACTCTGAGTCCATCGACAATCCTTACGTGGCGTCTCGACCTTTCCGCGTCAACGCCGGGGCGGTGCACGCATACACGCTGACGCCCGGCGGCAAGACGAAATACCTCGCGGACTTGAAAGCCGGCGACGAGGTGCTTTTGGTGGATTTCCACGGTAACAGCCAGACAGCGTATCTGGGCAGGAACAAGATCGAGAAAAGGCCCATGATGCTGATCGAGGCCGAGGCCGAGGGCCGGGCGATGAGTTTGGTCTTGCAGAATGCCGAGACAATTCGCTTAGTCCGCCCGGACGGCAAGGCAATATCGGCCACGAGCCTCAAACCTGGCGATAAGGTGCTCGGGCACATCGAGAAGGCGGGCAGGCACTTCGGAATGCAGGTCGATGAGACGCTGATTGAAAGGTAGGAAGCCGACAGGAAGCTCCTATCAACGATGAGAAGTGAGCCAGCGGAGGCTCAGTATTGCGCAGTTTAACTTACCGGCACGGTTGCATATTACCCATTTTACATACAAGTCGCTCGTGTGCATGCTGCTTGGGAGACATCAGCGAGCAGAATCGCCAGCCACTTCGACGCGGAGAAAAAAAACTTGAAAAATCGTAATTACACGATGGACATCGCCCGCGCATTTTGGTAAATTATGTCAAGTTCATGGAGGAATGGTGGCGACAGTGTCCGCTACACACGGTGCTGTCGCCTGTTTTCTTTTATGCGGATCGAGCCTTGCCTGAATATCCGGGCAGGTGCTTTTCTCGAATGGGTCCTCCAGTCGCCCGCCCAAACCCACGGCCAATAATGATGACAGCGATAGGTGCATGTTGGGTAAAGGTTCGACTGCTGCGCTGTCACCAAAGATATCTTGATTTTTTTTGCTTAATCCCCGTCGTTTCGCAAAGAAACAGGAATTTTTTTGCAAAACCCCGTAGTTACCACGATAGACCTCTGAAACAGAATGTGCTAAACTAGTTTAGTTTTGTTTCGTCCTTGAGATTTGCGTTAAGCAAAGAGCAGCTTATGTGGAGAATATTTCAAGGGATCAATGTCACTGGTTTTCGGAAATAGTCACGCAGTGTGCGCAGAAGGTCTATTCTGAGTCTATTCCGAAATAGAAAGGAGGCCGGAGAAATGGTTCGGCTGAATTACTGGAAGAGAGTCTTACTGATTATCATTGTGGTGTTAATTGGCTGCGCGGGCGTTTTGCAGGCGAAGCCGAAGAACGTAATCTTCTTAATTGGAGACGGCATGGGCCCGGAGCAGGTCAAGGCGGCTGGGATATATGCCTATGGAGCGCCCGGGACGCTGTCGTTTGAGTCGTTTCCATACCAGGGGAAGCTGACAACGTACTCAGCCAATTCGAGCATAACTGATTCGGCGGCGGCTGCAACCGCACTGGCGACCGGCTTCAAGGTCAACAATGGCGTAATCAGCATGGCGTATCCGGGGAACGGAAGCGAGTTGGAGACATTGCTGGAATACTACAAGTCGCTTTACAAAAGCACCGGACTTGTAAGCACTTCATACTTAACAGACGCCACTCCGGCGGCCTTCGGCGCCCATGAGCCAACCCGCAGCAACACTTCTCAGATTGCCGGCGATTACCTGAATCAAACCCAGCCTAACGTTCTTTTAGGCGGCGGCGGAAATGGAATGACCACCAGTGAGTTCGCGTCAGCAGGATATACGGTGGTGACAGACCGCGCAAGTATGCTGGCTTTGACTACGGAAAGTGTGACTAAGGTCTCCGGGCAGTTCGGCAGCGGTCAAATGCCTTATGAATTCGATGGTCTTGGAAATCTACCGCATTTATCTGAGATGACCGCTACTGCTCTGAGTATTTTAGACAATGACACCGACGGCTTCTTCTTGATGGTTGAAGGAGGAAATATCGACCACGCCTGTCATAATAGCGACCTTGCGCGCACCATACCTGAAGTGAGTGAGTTTGCTGATGCTGTCCAAGTGGCAGTCAACTGGGCGGCTGGCCGCAACGACACGCTGATACTCGTCGCCGCCGACCATGAAACCGGAGGGCTGACGGTTACGGCGAACAACGGGGCGGGCGTTCTGCCCGGCGTTACGTGGGGAGGCGCGGGAGGACATACGGCTGCAAATGTCCCGGTATATGCGTGGGGCGTGAACGCAGAGCTGATTTCTGGGGTGATGGACAATACAAGCACGTTTGGCGTGGTTGTGAGCGATGAGCCGATTGAGCTGGTCAACCCGGCATACGACGCGGTCAATGTACCGACATCGCCGAGCCTCGAAGTACAAGTGCATGACCCGGACGGCACAGGCGACCTGCTGGACGTGACTTTCTTCGGGCGCGAGAATCCTTCATTCACGATAGTAGTGCTGCCGGACACCCAGAAGTACGTTTTGAACGGGGCTTATCCACAGATATTCACGAGCCAGACACGGTGGATTGTTGATAACGCCGTGTCAAAGAATATCGTTTTCATGACACACGAGGGCGACGTAGTCGATACCTGGAACAGCACAACCGAGTGGGGCTACGCGAACAACAGTATCAGCGTGCTGGACGGGGTTACCCCTTACGGGCTGGCTGTCGGCAATCACGACAAGTACGAGAACCCGGCTGACCCGATGTACGACACGGTCAGCACGTATGTCAACCAAACCTTCCCTTATACAAGGTACGAAAGCGAGCCGTGGTACGGTGGGCACTATCCTGCGGCGCCAGACCCCAATGGGAACTCCAACAACTACCAGCTATTCTCAGCGGGCGGCGACGACTATATCGTCCTGCACCTTGAAGACTACCCGACCCCAGCGGTTATCGCCTGGGCTGACGGCGTGTTAAGGGCCAATTCGAACCGTAAGGCTATAATCACCACACACGGCTATATGGATACAGGCGGCAACTACACCGGGAAATGGGGTAGCACGCAATACATCAGAGACCTGGTTGTCGGGAACGACAACGTCTATTTCGTCCTGTGCGGGCACTTCAGTGGTGAATACGCCAAGACCACGACCGTCAATGGGCATCTGGTACATGAGATGCTGGCCGACTACCAAGACCGCGCCAACGGAGGCGATGGCTGGCTGCGGATACTGCGCTTCGAGCCGGACGAGGATAAGGTCTATGTCAGGACATATTCAACCTGGCACGATGCATACGAAGCCGACTCAGGCAGTCAGTTCACGCTCGATTTCCCGATGACTGGGTATGTTTTCTCGGTTGTCGGGACGAATACCGGAGTGCCCAGCGGCGCGAATACTTCTTTGACCTGGCCCGACCGCAAGATGGAGACCCAGCACGAGTGGTATGTAACGGTTACGGACGCCACAGTCGGGACGACGCCGGGGCCTGTGTGGAGCTTTACGACCGGCTCGCCCAAGGCCGGCAATCCGAGTCCGGCGGATGGGGCTGCCGACGTGGATACCAACGCGGACCTAAGCTGGAGCGCCGGTGTCGATGCCGTTAGTCACGACGTTCACTTCGGGACGGATGCTGGCAATCTGCCGCTGGTCTCTGCTCAGCAGGCGGGAACCACTTACGACCCGGGTCTGCTGCAGTTGGATACGACGTATTACTGGGCGATAGATGAACACAATTCGGTAGGAGGGATTACATACGGGGATGTCTGGAGCTTTACGACCGCCCCGCCGGCCCCGCTTACGTTCCAGCAGGGCGTCAACGGCTATACAGGGATGGTCGATACTATGATACGTTCCCCAGCCCCGACGACGAACTACGCCGACAGCGCCGTGAACTACGACAGCGGCTACCAGTACCAGTATAACGCCGATACGTCCACCGGCAGCCCCGCGGGGCCGTCTCACGTGCTTCTGCGTTTCGATGGCATCATCGGCGGCGGCCCCGGTCAGATTCCTGTCGGCTCGACAATCCTCTCGGCGACGTTGCGGCTTCGCACGATGGATGCCAGCAACGGCGGCAAATTGCACCGTCTGCTCCAGTCGTGGACTGCCACAGCAGTAACGTGGAATAACTCTTTCGGCGGCAATGGAATTCAAGCGGACGCTTCCGAAGCTGCCGTCACCGAGGACGACGGCGTCGCTTCAACCAGCGGCGCGGGTGACAACGATTTGAACGTGACGGCCACGGTGCAAGGGTATGTCGATGGAACGATTACAAACAACGGGTGGACGCTGCTACCCAACGGCAGCGACGGCTGGCATATCGCAGCCGCCGAGCACCCGACTGTCGATTACCGACCCGAACTGATTGTGAGCTTCACCCCGCCGCAGAATCAACCGGCCGGCAATCCTAACCCGGCGGATGGGGTAACGCAGGCCGCCGTTGACGCCGATCTTAGCTGGACGGCGGGGAGCGGCGCAGTCAGTCACGACGTACATTTCGGCACGGCCCAGCCGCCCGCGTTTGTGCAGAATCAGACGGCCACAACCTTTGACCCCGGATTATTGCTGCCGAGCACAACATATTACTGGCAGATCGACGAGCGCGATTCGGTCGGCGGCGTTACAGGCGCTGTTTGGAGCTTCACAACCGCAGCGGCGCCGACACAGGCCGGCGCCCCAAGCCCTGTCAACGGGGCCACCGATGCGAGCATAAACGCCGACCTGACCTGGACGGCGGGCAGCGGCACGACTTCGCACCAGGTGTACTTCGGGACCGGTTCCGACCCGCGGGTGAATACGCCGGTGAACCAGGCAGAGAGCACATACGACCCGGGGATACTCAATGCGGCGACTGCATACTACTGGGCGGTTGATGAGCTCGGGCCGGGTGGAACAGCAGCAGGTGAGGTCTGGAGCTTTACGACAGCAGCGGCGCCCGGTCAGGCGAACAGCCCCACCCCGGCGGACGCTGCCGGTGATGTGAGCGCGACCGCGGTGCTGAGCTGGATGGCCGGAACAGGTGCAGATACGCACGATGTGTACTTAGGTACAGATGAGGCGAGTCCGCCACAGGTATCTGCCGGCCAGACCGGGACAAGTTACGACCCTGCCAGCCTGGAGAGCGGAACGACCTACTACTGGCGAGTCAATGAAACAGGCCCCGGCGGAATAGCAACCGGCACTGTTTGGAGCTTCACAACGGGGTATCCGGCGCCCGGGCGGGCGGCCAACCCGAACCCGCCCAGCCCATCATCGGATGTCAGCGCGGATGTCGTTCTGAGCTGGACACCCGGCAGCGATACGACCTCGCACGACGTCTATTTTGGAACGGATACCGACCCGCGTGTAAATACACCAGTGAACCAGGCTGGTGCTGTCTTTGACCCGCCGGGCCTCTTGCAGCCGGAGACAACGTATTACTGGGCGATTGACGAATTCGGCCCGGGCGGGACGACGAGCGGCGAGGTCTGGACGTTCACGACGAGGGCTAATCAAGCCCCAACCGCCAATGCGGGAGTTGACCAGGCGGTCTCGGACAGCGACGGCACGGGCAGCGAGACGGTGACCCTGAATGGTTCAGGCTCTGATACGGATGGGACGATTGCCTCCTATGAGTGGAAGGAAGGCGCGAACGTTCTGGGCAATACCGCCGCCATCGCGCCCGACCTTGCTGTGGGCGTGCACACGATTACGCTCACCGTTACCGATAATGGCGGGGCTACGGGCACCGACGATGTGATAGTGACAGTCAACGCCAACCAGCCTCCGACTGCGAACGCCGGCACAGACCAGGCGGTCTCCGACAGTGACGGCACGGGCAGCGAGACGGTAACGCTGAACGGTTCAGGCTCTGATACGGATGGGACGATTGCCTCTTATGAGTGGAAGGAAGGCGCGAACGTTCTGGGCGACACTGCCACCATCGCACCCGACCTTGCTATAGGCGTGCACACAATTACGCTGACCGTTACCGACAACGGTGGAGCTACGGGAACCGACGATGTGATAGTGACAGTCAACGCCAACCAGGCCCCGGCCGCCAATGCAGGAGTTGACCAGGCTGTCTCCGACAGTGACGGCACGGGCAGCGAGACGGTAACCCTGAATGGTTCAGGCTCTGATACGGATGGGACGATTGCCTCTTATGAGTGGAAGGAAGGCGCGAACGTTCTGGGCGACACTGCCACCATCGCGCCTAACTTTGCTGTAGGCGTGCACACGATCACACTGACCGTAACCGACAACGGCGGGACTACGGGAAGCGACGATGTGATAGTGACAGTCAACGCCAATCAGCCTCCGACGGCCGATGCGGGGACGGACCAGACAGTGACCGATAATGACTACAGCGGCAGTGAGAGCGTTACACTGAGCGGCTCCGGGTCCGACGCCGACGGGACCATCGCGGCATACGAATGGAAGGAAGGCACCACTCCGCTTGGGAACGGGCCGAGTATCAGCGTTGACCTGGCAGTGGGCGTGCATACGATTACACTGACGGTAACAGACAACGGTGGGGCTACGGGAAGCGACAATGTGATAGTGACCGTCGAAGAGGGACCTTCAGCGATTGACGACACGGCCAACAGCGATATTATCGTCAGCGGGACTATCACTTCCGGCAGCTACGTATCCACCGCCGGCAGCGACAATGTGTATGAGGCAATCCGAGAGATTCGCCAGGGAAGCGCAAGTACCGGCAAATCGCTGCTTGAGCACAAGTGGACAATCAACGTTACGGGCGGAAGCGCCGTGAGCTTCCACGTTGAGGCGTATCGTACAGCCAACAGCGAAGGCGACAATTTTGTCTTCGCGTATTCGACGGACAACGTGACATATACCAACCTGCTGACCGTGACGAAGACCGCCGACGACAACACGGCTCAGAGTGCGGCGCTGCCAAGTTCTCTGAGCGGCACAGTCTATGTCCGCGTGCAGGACACCGACCGGACAAAAGGCAGAACCAGCCTCGATACGATTTACATCGACCAGATGTTCATAAGGTCGCAGGGCTTGGGTCCGGATACCAGTCCTCCTTCGCCGAATCCCATGACCTGGGGTGTGGCGCCGTACGCGGCGAGCAGCACGTCGGTCTCGATGACGGCGACGACTGCATCCGACCCAAGCGGCGTGGAGTATTACTTCGACTGCCTCACCGCCAGCGGGCACGACAGCGGCTGGCAGGCCGGGACGACATACACGGACACCGGACTGACACCCGGCATCGAATACACGTATCAGGTCAAGGCGCGGGATAAGTCGCCAAATCTCAACGAGACGGCTTTCTCAAGCCCGGCCTCAGCAACGCCGCTGGACGTCCCACCGGCCGCCCCGGCCGGACTGACCGCATCGCGCGGCGACGGCCAGGTCAGCCTCGATTGGAATGACAACGGCGAGAGCGACCTCGCTGGCTACAATGTGTATCGCTCAACCACGCCGGGCGCCGGATACGTCAAGGTCAACGGCACATTGCTGGCCGGCAGCAACTATCTGGATTCGGGCCTTACGAACGGGACAACATACTACTACGTTGTTACTGCGGTAGATACGGGCAGCAACCAGAGCGGTTACAGCAGCGAGGTCTCCGCCACTCCGAGCAGCGCATCGGCGGTCTTTGTAACCTCAATCGTAAAGCGGCCCTTTGTGCTGGCCGGAAAAAGCGTCAAGGCCGTCGCCGGGGTGACAATCAGCGCCCCCCGGACCGGCGGTATCATCTCCGGGGACTGGTACTTCAAAGGAGCGCTCGTCCAGACAGGAGCCACCGGTACCACCAATGCCGCTGGATACACGGAGATTGTTTCGCCGCCGGCAAGGGCAAGTGCCGGCGATGTATTCAGGTTCGTCGTTACGAATGTGGTCTTAAGCGGATATACGTATGACCCCGGACAAAACGTCGTCTCGGAGATACTCATAACTTATCCCTAAAGCGCTACGCCTGTAGATATGCTTAGCTTTGAAGGGATGGCAAGGGATGGCAAGGAGGCCGTCCCTTTTTCTTTGCGCCGGCGCGCACGACGTGTTCATCCTGACGTGCCCATCTGGGGCGAGCAGATGCGATCCACCTGCACTTTTCTGTGGGCGCGTGCGCCTCTTTAAGGTACAATCAGCACCAGTAGAATCGTAAGGAGCACGGCTCATCCAATGTGATATAGCCAATCTGCAATGCCAACACAATCACATAGCTATGGAGGCAAGAAAATGCAATCATCGGGAAATGAGCACACCAAGAAGGTCTGTCGCAAGTCAGCCAAGCCGGGCGGGCACGCAAAACGCCGTAGCTGGCCCATACTGATATTGCCGATAGTGGGATTGGCGTCGTTGATATGGTTTCTGGTGCGGGTGATACCTAAGCCCTCACGGGCGACTTATCCGTGCCAGCGAATCGCTTTCCCATTGGCATCCGGCTTTCTAATCTGGCTGACCGGGTTGGCTGCATCGTGTGCGGCCTTTCGAAAGGCGCGGCTAAGCGCCGCAAAGAGGCGCTATGTCCCCGCCCTGCTGTTTGCCGCCGTCAGCATTGGCGCCCTTTGGCTGGCCATAAGCTCTACCGGAGAGAAGCTGATGTCTGCCGAACCGCAGAAAGCCAATGAGCCGATAGGCGTGGCCAAAGGAATTCATCCGGGGCGGGTAGTCTGGGTGCACGACCCTGATGCGACCGACTGGAAAGGCCCCGAAAACGGGCACTGGTGGCAGGCCGAGCATACGAATCAGGATGTGGTCTGCCGGATGATGTCGCGGGCGGTGCAGGAGCTGACCGGTGCAGACAGCGACGCCGCAGCCTGGGACAAGCTGTTCAAGCATCTAAATAATGCGCGCGGAAAGGGCGATATCGGTTACAAGCCGGGAGAGAAGATCGTTATCAAGGTGAATTTCGTCGGCTTTATCTGCACGCAGGGCGGGGTCAATGCGGAAAACTACAATCTGGAGGACTGGCGCGACTATATGAATACGTCGCCGCAGATGATTATCGCCGTGCTGCGTCAGCTCACCGGCTCGGCGGGCGTCAAGCAGCCGGACATATCTGTCTGTGACAGCCTTGCCTATATCGCCAACGAGTACTACGACATCTTCAAGCAGGAGTTCCCGAACGTCCGTTATGTTGACCGCGCCGGCAAATTCGGCAGAATCAAGACAGAACAATCGAAAGTCCCGTTTTACTGGAGCTGCAGACCCGAAAACTGCACGCAGGACTACATACCGACGTGTTTCGCCGAGGCCGACTACCTGGTCAATCTTGCCAACCTCAAGGCCCATACCGGCGCGGGCGTGACGCTCTGCGCCAAGAATCATTACGGCTCTCTCGCCCGGCTGCCGTTTGAAAAGGGCTATTACGATATGCACAAAAACGCATTTGCCAAGGAGGTCGGGATATATCGTCCCCTGGTCGATCTGATGGGCCACGCTCACTTCGGCGGCAAGACGGTGCTGTATCTGCTGGATGGGCTTTACAGCGGCAAGCATCCGATAGACAAGGCCCCGCGCAGGTGGAGCTTGCATCCGTTTGACGGCGATTGGACCTCAAGTCTGCTCGCATCGCAGGACCCCGTGGCGATTGATTCGGTGGGTTTCGACTTTGTGCGGGCGGAGTATGAGGATTATCCGCGCGAACGAGGCGTCGATGACTATCTGCACGAAGCGGCGCAGGCGGACAACCCCCCTTCCGGGACGTTTTACGACCCCGACCACCCCGGCAACGTCAAAAGATTAGCCAGTCTCGGCGTGCACGAGCACTGGAACAACGACAAGGACAAGAAATATTCCCGCAATCTGGGGACAGGCAAAGGCATTGAGCTGGTCGCGGCAGGGTCAAAAACCGATACCGAAAAGCAGGGTATCATTGCACCAGGGGCGAAGGTGGTGAAACTTGCGGACGGTTTTGAGTTCACCGAGGGCCCCGCCGTCGATGCCGAGGGGAATGTCTTCTTCACCGACCAGCCGAACAACAAGATTCACAAATGGTCGGTGGACGGCAAGCTGTCGGTATTCCACGATTCGCCCGGCAGGGCCAACGGGCTTTTCTTCGACAAAAAAGGCAACCTTATCGCCTGCGCGGACCTCAACAACGAACTGTGGTCGATAGACCCCAAAGGCAATGTCACTGTTCTGGTCAAGGACTACAAAGGCAAGAAACTCAACGGCCCGAACGACGCCTGGATCGACCCGAAAGGCGGGATATACTTCACCGACCCATTGTACAAGCGCCCGTACTGGAATCGCGGCCCGATGGAGCAGGACGGCCAGCACGTCTATTATCTGACCCCGCCTTACAAGGAGCTGGTGCGGGTGACAGAAGACCTGGTTCAGCCGAACGGAATAATCGGCACGCCCGACGGCAAGCTGCTCTACGTGGCCGATATCGGCGCCGGCAAGACATACGTGTATAGAACCAATTCCGACGGGACGCTCGCGGACAAAAAGCTCTTCTGCTCGATGGGTTCCGACGGCATGACAATCGACAACGAGGGGAATATTTATCTGACGGGAAAGGGCGTCACGGTCTTCAACGCAGCGGGTGAGAAGATTGAGCATATCCCGATTGACGCCGGGTGGACGGCGAATGTATGCTTCGGCGGCAAAGACCGTCACACGCTCTTTATCACCGCCCAGAAATCCCTGTTCTCGCTGCAAATGCGGGTCAAAGGCGTCCAATGATAAACTAAGACTCGAATCAATTACGGAACTAAATGAAAGGAGACGCCGGTGAAAACCACTTGTCCCGCACTTATCGCTGTGTGCTGTCTCTTCGCGTCGTTTTCCTTGGGCAGCGTGCCGCTCACGGCCGAAGTAGTCGAGGTCAACAAGATTTGGGATCAGGCGCCGCATAATGCTTTTACCGATCTTATTCGCTGGAATGAGAAGTTCTACTGCGCGTTCCGCGAGGGCAGGGGGCACGTTTCAACCGACGGCAAGATACGGGTGCTTGAATCGAAAGACGGCGGGACCTGGGATTCGGCGGCCCTGTCTGAGCTGGAAGGTTATGATTTGTGGGATGCGCACCTGTCCGCAACGCCCGACGGAAGGTTGATGCTGATAGGCGGGGTGGCGCCGCGCAAGAAGGATAATGAACCGGCGCCGACCGGCACGTTTGTCAGCTTCTCGAAGGATGGCGCGGAGTGGAGCAGGCCGCAGATTGTGGTCGAGCCGGGCCGATGGATGTGGCAGGTGAGCTGGCGCGAAGGCAAGGCGTATGGCGTATCCTACGCCGCAGGCGAACGAATGCCATATATCGAACTGCTTGTCAGCTCCGACGGAATCAACTATCAGTCACACGTTGCGGAACTCTTTGGAGAGGGATATCCAACCGAAGTCACCTTGCGTTTTGACGAGGACGGAACCTGCTACGCCTTGATGCGGCGGGACGGGCGTGGGAATGAGCCATCCAGCGCGATGTTGGGCGTCAGCAGGCCGGACTATAAGCAGTGGCGGTGGCGCGACCTCGGAACGGAGTTCAACGGTTTCGGCGGCCCCAACTTCATCAAAATACCGGGTGGCCACTGGATTGGGGCCGGGCGAATGCACCAGGATGGAGCACATACGGCCCTGACGTACATAGACGTCGCTAATGGCTCAATGACCAAGCTGGCAAAGCTTCCAAGCGGGGGCGATACGAGCTATCCCGGATTAGTCTGGCATAACGACATGCTCTACGTCAGCTACTACTCAAGCCACAAGGGCAAAACAAGCATTTACCTTGCCAAGGTGAAGGTCACGCAAAAGGTAATCGACGACCCGAATACCTTCGGCGCTGAGCCGAACCCCACGGGCGACCCTATCGGCGGCGGCAACGGCTATCGACAAGTAGTCGCGCAGGGCGATTATCACGTCAAGACGCTGGGAGAACTGGTTGCTGCTCTGGAAAAGGCAAAGGCTGGGCAGGTGGTGTACATAGACGACCAGGCCGAGATAGACGCCACGGGGACTGAGGGTATCGTGATCCCGGGCGGAGTGACCGTTGCAAGCGGGCGAGGCAAGGGGAACTCGCAAGGCGCCCTTTTGTACAGCAGCGAGCTTGCGACGTCACCGCTCTTCTTGGCAGGCGGCCCGCAAGTGCGAGTCACCGGGCTACGCCTCCGCGGGCCGGACCCTGAACGCAGGACCGAAGAGATGGAAAAGTTGTACAAGGAAGGCCGATACTACAGTATTCCCAATTCCGATGGAATAATCTGCTCGCATCCCGGCCTGGAGGTGGATAACTGCGAGCTGTCCGGCTGGAGTCACGCAGCAGTGTTCCTCAAAGAGGCCGCCTCGAAGGCCCACATTCACCACAATTATATGCACCACAACCAGCGAAGCGGATTAGGGTACGGGGTCTGCCTCGACCAGGCCGACGCCCTTATCGAGGCGAACCTATTCGACTGGTGCCGGCATCATATCGCCGGAACGGGCCGGCCGGGCACAAGCTATGAGGCCCGCTATAATCTTGTCCTCGAGAACGCCAACGGCCACAGCTTCGATATGCACGGCGGCGCCGACCGCAAAGACGGCACGGACATTGCCGGAGACTCAATCTCCATCCACCACAACACCTTCCGTGCAACGTCGGTGCCGGCGATAGTGATTCGAGGACGGCCCACGCAAAGTGCCGACATACACCACAATTGGTTTTTTCATTCGGACACGAACAGAGCCATCGCGCAGACAAATGCGACCGGCAATATAAATATCAGGCAAAACCAGTACACAACGGAACGAACCGTAAAAGACTAAGGTGCTCAAACTGTATTCTACTGTTCACCATCCATTCCTTCCAACCTTTGAAAAAGTGAAAGTAAAAAAACAAACGGCGAATTTCGGAAAACCTAGTTATAGCTCTCTCTTCTATATACCCGATTCCTTGATTTTGTTGTAGATGTCCGTACCAAACTTGGTGAGTTCCTCACGCATTTCAGGCCAGTGCTCACGGTCTTTCTTTCCCTTGTCTAAAACAGGAAATCTAACTCTGGCGGATTTTGGAGACTCATGGACTTTATATTCGTACTCGTTCTTTGGGAAAAGTCGGATGATGTTCCTTCGGCGTTCCAACCTGTCCTCACCCTTGCATGAAACCTGCACCAAACACTTGTGGTCTTGCAGGATTAATTCGACGAGGATTCCTCTGACCCCTTTTGCGACCCATGCTTCATCACGTATCGGCACAGGCTTGCCCTTAAACAGTCCCTCGCGTCGGATTGGCTCCCAGAATTCGCTGTACTTCACTTTCTTTGTGTCACTAATCTCTTTCTTCTGGTCAAATATTGTTTTGAATCCTTTCTCGGTCTTTTCGACAAACTCTTTTTCGATGAGACTTTTCAAATGTTGGTAATATGTGCCGGACAAACCAGCCTCATCCACCAACGTTTTCATCGTCTTCGGTTCTGTGCTCAGAACAGCATTCATTTTAGCTTGGTTGCTGCCAACAGGACTGCCAAATCTGTCAGTGCCTCGTCCTTCAGGTTTCCGTTTGTACTTGTTCTTATACCACGAGAAATGGCTCTTACCGAATTTAGTATCTGGCTTTACTTCTCTGGCAATAGATTCGCACTCGCCATAAGTGACATTATCAACACCCTTATCATCAAAAAGTTCAAACATTGACTGCATAATTCCTCGTCGTTCCGGCTGAGCATCTGGGTGCGGTGGGGTACTTATTGCTTTGAACATTGGCTCAAACACAAATGCGTTCACGTCTTCGGAGACGCCTTCACGTCGGAACGTCCTGAATTCTACGACCTCCACGTCCCCCTTAATAGCTTCGACAACCTCTTCCAATTCTTCCGTCCGCTCGTCGATGACAACTACAATAAGCGGCTCTTCAGAGACCAAGTCAGAAATGAACTTGTAGATTTCTCCCGTCTGGAGCTTTTGCTTCAACCTTGCTTTGAGGACTTCATCTTCGTCAAATTTCTTGTAAAGATTATTTACGAGTTGCCTTCTCGTTGCACTGTCTTCAATACCCTTGTTGAACTTAGCAAGCTGTGGAATAAGGTGGTCATAAATCGGATGGGACGCCAGTTCGACTTCAACGATGGCCCAGCGAGGTTTTGGCGTGAAGAAGATAACGTAGCCATCGGGTATCGATGCGACACCAGATTTCGCCCTTATCAGCCTTTTGATATCGAAATAGAACGAATCCGGCCCAAATATGTGGTTGCAATTTGACTGAATTGCCTTCTCAAGCCAAGCTTCGCTCTCGGGCGTGACCAACTCGTATCGCACACTACCGATTAGGACTATCATCGCAATTCCTTTCCAAATTCTTAATGAATCTTGGCTCTTCCCCTTGATTGTAACTGACATACCCCTGAGTGCAAGTCAGAATCACATAAAACAGGCGAACTTCGCGGCAAAACTCACAGCAAAACGAGATTGACCGCGAGCGGACCTGTGTGTATCGTATGGTCAATCCGACCGAGAGTCTTCATAACAGCGTCCGGAGCATGTAGCATGTAGGGTGCGATACTTCGCACCAATTCCGATTATTTTTCTTCTCCATTCTATTCGGCTCATCTATTTCAGCCAGGCTTCATCCAGTATATCGCCCCTTCGCCCGCCAAGCAACCCCGCCGTAGCCGGATTTCAATAATTGACTCGAAAATCCGCGTTAATCCGCGAAATCCGCGATCAAACTTTGCTGTTCTTATCTCAACATCTAACATCCCTGTTCATCCGTGTTAATCTGTGTTAATCCGTGTCTAATCAGTGAAATCTGTGGTTAAAATTAACTTGACATCGAACTCTGTGTATGATATAATATGTATCAAACTAACATAACAGAATCGTATCACTAAAAGGCCGGAAAACAAAACATGCCAGACAGAAAAATCAAAGGCCAACCCTACGTAGCCAAGACTCGTGAAAACTCATGGCCAGCAACAATCTGTCTTCACCTGTGGCAATCTGGGCAATCTGTGGTTCCTTCGTGGCTATAAGTCAATTATGCAAAACAAAGCCAATGTCAAAATAGGCAATATAAACATAAGTACAGCAAGAACAAAGGCTTATCTCAAAGAACAACGAACAATGAACAACGAACGTCATTCAAAACAAACCCAAAACTCTCCCGGCCGCGACGAAATCCTCCCTTGAGCGGAGTCGAAGGGACGCAATACGCAATACGCAATACGCAATACGCAATACGCAATACGCAATACGCAGTACGCAATACGAAATACGAACCTTGCACAACCACCGCCGGGCAGCCATAATATGAAGAAGATGTGCCTCAGAACGTAACTGAGGACGCTCAAATCAACAAACGATTTTTTCTGGGTAGGGTGGGGCTTGCCCCACCGAACTAACCTGCAATTTTGCAGAAGCCTTTGTCGAAGAAGAGAAAGGAGTTCGAGATGAACAAACAATGGATTTGTTTTTCGCTATTGTTGGCACTGGCGTATAGTTGCTGCTGCCGTGCGCAAACGGCAAGTGTCGTGGCGACAGGGGCAAAGGTCGAGAAGCTTGCCGGAGGCTTTGCATTCACCGAAGGCCCGGCGGCGGACCCCAACGGGGATATCTACTTCAGTGACATCCCGAACAACCGGATTCATAAGTGGGCCGTGGAGGCCAAGAAGCTCTCCACGTTCCGCGAGAACTCCGGCGGCTCCAACGGGCTTTACTTTGATAAGAAAGGCAATCTGCTGGCGTGCGAGGGAGGCGGACGGCGGCTGGTATCCATCTGCCCGAAATGTATGGTCACTGTGCTGGCCGAGACTTACGAAGGCAAGAAATTCAACAGCCTAAACGACCTCTGGATCGATCCAAATGGAGGCGTTTACTTCAGCGATCCGCGGTACGGCAACAGGGACGCGATGGAGCAGGACGGCGAGCACGTTTACTACCTGTCGCCGGACCGCAAAAAGATCATCCGGGTCATAAATGATATGGTCAGGCCCAACGGCCTAATCGGCACTCGCGACAGCAAGACCCTCTACGTGGCCGACCACGGCGGCAAGAAGACCTTCGTCTATACCGTCAATGAGGATGGAACGCTGTCGAACAAGAAGCTCTTCGCCCCGGAAGGCTCCGATGGTATGACTATCGACAGCCAGGGCAATATCTATCTGACGACAAATGCCGTGGCCGTATATGACAAAGAGGGCCGGAAAATAGAAACGATTGAGGTCCCGGAGGGGCCTGCCAACGTCACATTTGGCGGCAAGGATAGGCAGACGCTCTTTATCACGGCCCGCACGTCGCTGTACGCGATTCGGATGCGAGTAAAGGGCTTCCAGCCTTCGTAGCCGAAGCTACTTCGGCGGAGTAGGCTGTAGCAATCGGCCCGCGGGATGCCCGGACCGTACTGCCGAAAAAATGAGCCGCGAATTTTCTTGCCCGGACGTGGAATTACGGTTATAATAGACCTGTGTGCCGTATTGTTTCAGTGCACACGGGGCGAACCGCTTCTTTATGCTAAATAGAGGAAGATACCGATGTCCAAGCCACAACAAAACAAAGGGGGCACGATAAGGTCCTATGGTTTTACGCTGATCGAGCTGCTCGTCGTAATATCCATAATTGCCCTGCTTATGTCCATCCTCCTCCCGTCGTTGTCCGGCGCACGCGAGCACGGCAAGCGCATCCACTGCCTTGCAAACCTCAGAAGCCTGACGCAGAGCTGGATGATGTATGCCTTTGAGAACGACGACTACCTCTGCTCCGCCGACACTGACTGGAAGGACCCGCCGGGCTGCCAGTGGGTCGCGGATGGCGAGCTTATACCAACCAACGATATAGGCGGCACCCCCGAGGCAATCGAGATGGGCACCTTATGGGATTACGCAGGCCACACTCTCGATGTCTATAAGTGCAAGAGCGACAGCAGCGGGCTTCTGCGGAGTTATGCCATCTCCCGTGCGATGAACGGCAAGAGCTGTAATTGCGAACACGACAATATAAAGCCCTTCCGCACGTGGAGCGAAATCCAGGGCAGCTCCACAAAAATGGTTTTCGTCGATGCCGGCGTCAAAGACGGAGTAGAATGGATTGCCGGCTCATTCTGCTGCGTCGAGCAGATAGACGCGATACCGCCTAAGTGGTTTGCCGGCGATACTCGAAGTATTACGGCGCGACACGGTGGAGGCTGCAATATGTCCTTTGCGGATGGCCACTGCGAACACTGGAAATACAGCGACCCACGGACGGTCGATCTGGCCTATTGGCAGATAGGGGTAGATGATGCATCGCCCGAAAACACCGACCTCGACAAATTCGTCCAGTTGCTCTGGGGTAACGGAGTGTGGTAGGGCCGCCCAGGGCCCCCAGGGGGCTTGCCCCGGCATGGACGGTTTGGTCAAGGCATCAATTGCCCAGAGGTATTGGCATGTCATTTGAACTTCCCGACTGGCTCAAATACGATATTCAAAGGAAACGGGAACGGCTTGGTGAATGGTGGAAAGACCTGGCTCTCTGGAAATGGGCCAACGACCACCCCGCCCTGGTAATGGCGATTACCTGTGCCTCGGTGCTTTTACTTTTAGTGGTCATTGTCTGGCTGACGTGGCCCGAAACGCCGGTCCCGGTCGTAGAGCACAAGAAGGAATGGTTCTATGATTTGAATACCGGCCGGCTCTTTACGGCTGAAAAGGGTCTTACCCCGCCCATTAAGGCCCCTTCGGGCACGCTGCCGGACGGAAGCCCCGCGGGCGTCAGGGCTTATGTTCTCAGCTACGTCGATGACCCGAATGAGGCCGAGCGATTTATCGCCTTCCTTGAAACTTCCAACCCCCAAGACGCCAACAACGGTCCGCAGAGGCCCGGCCCAAAGCTCACCCCCGCGATGCGCTGGGGCAGGGGCAAGCTCCTTCGCAGACTCCAGGATAAGCAGTGGGTGCCGGGCGACAGCGCCTACGGGCAGGCGATCTTCAGGCAGGCCTTCGCCCCAAACAAAAATGGCGAGCGTCCCTCCTACTATCCCCCCAAATAAATCTTAGAAACTATCTCAAATCTGTCACCCTGAGCGAAACGAAGGGTCTGGCGTGCCTAAAAATGAGATTCTTCGCGGGAGTTTACCCTCGAGCGAAGCGAAGGGCTCAGAATGACATTTGGAGTTTTGAGATGGCCTCTTATTGGCCCGCCGTTTGCCTGAATTCCCCGCCTATATCATCGAGAATGAGCTGCTTTGCATTTTCCAAAGGCCCGGGCAGATAGGCACCGGCGGCCGATTTATGGCCCCCGCCGTCGAACTTTTCGGCGATTTTGCTGACGTCAACGGCGCCTCTGCTCCGCAGCGAGCACCTGATTCGCCCGTCCTTAAGCTCGACAAATAGGGCCGATGCCTTGACCGTGCCTATTCGGTGACATTCGTTGATCAGGTTCTCTGTGTCCGCGTATGTTGTTCCGATCCGTTCAAAATCCCGCTGCAATATATGCTGGACTGCGAATTGCCCGTCAAAATGCAATTCCAGCGTCCCCAGCATCGCAAGCATCAGCCTGAAGCGCGCGTGCGAGAAGTTGTGATATAGTTTCTCATAAACCTGCGTCGGTTTTGCGCCCGCGTCGGTCAGCTCGGCGCAGGCCGCATAGACCCTGCTGTCGGTGTTGCTGAACTGGAACCAGCCGGTATCGGTTGCTATCGCCACGAAGAGCGCCTCGGCCATTCTCTCAGTGACGGCCCAGCCGGCGTGTTTTATCAAATCAAGGAGGATCAGGCCCGTGGCCGCCGCCGATGAGTCGAGCAACTGAACGTCTCCGACGCCGTCGGATGTCGCGTGATGGTCGATTACAAGAACGGGCTTGTGGCGCCGGCCATACTGCGTATTATTCTGCTTTAGATACTGCTCGAAATCGCCAAGTTGGCTGTAGCTGTCCGCATCGACGACTATGATCAAGTCAAATTCACCTAACCGACCCTGCAAAATCTGTTCGGCCGTAACGTCTTCGCCGAACACGGGGGCTTTCTCACTAAAGAGGAATTCATACCAGTGCGGAACCTCGGTCAGCATAAGCGCCTGGACTTTCTTACCCAAAGCCGTCAGTATCTCACAAAGCGCCGCAACGCACCCGCACGCATCCCCATCCGGCTTGGTATGCGTCGTCAGCAAAACGCTCCCGGATTTGTCAATCAGCTCTATCGCTCTTCTAAAATCAACGCTCTTTGCCATTTAGAACCTCACGCCGGCTGACATAATTCTTACACGGCGCCATCGGTCGTTCTTTCCCAGATTAGATTCTTACTTTGCACACGAGTATAGTAACCGACGCCCAGGTGTCAAGGCCGTCTTAAGGCGCCAGGCTGCACCGCTGACAGGGCACGAGCCAATCTCGGCAGAACTCGGCCAAATCGCGAGGATTGACTATGTTGTCCTCGACCAAATCCGCCGCGAGCGAATCGCCCTCCGTCAGCCATTCTGCGGCAAACACACAGTAATCAAGGAAGTCCACGAATCCATCATCGAACAAGTCCGTTGGGCACACCCTGGCGTTGGTTGTGGCGAATATGCCGTAACCTGAGCCGTCCTGGCCGTCGCTCTGCCATGCCGCCACAAACTTGGCGCTGCGTGCTATTGCAGCGGCGGGATATTTCTGGTCGTTCGCCGTGAAACTGTTGAGCCGAAATTCATAGCCGACAGGCAAACAAGAAGCGTTGAACCGTTGGGCGAATATGTCCCTTGCAGCACCCCCGACCTCGCTTTCGCTGTTCCATACGATTACGAATTCGCCCTGACCGGTCATACCAATCCGCGGATTCTGCTGTGCGCGATCGATGGCCGTATTGACAACGAATTGTTCGCTCAGTGCCGTCCCGTCAGACCTGAACCATCGTGCGTGAATATCGTCCATACTCGCCGACTGACTGTGCCCGTCCCAGGTCACGACAAAATTCCCGCTGTTGTCCATCGCAACCGATGGCCGGGTGACCGAGCTGAAACCAATGGAGCTTACCGCAAAGGCGCCCGTCCTCGGCCTTCCTTCTGCGTCATACAGCCTGGCCATTATCGAATTTGTGCTTCTATCCTGCAGCCAGACGACAACAAAATTGCCGCGTGCATCCGTCGCCGCATCCGGATAGCGGCAGTCCATCAACTGGTTGGCCTGGAACTCGTTGCCGATGGGAGCGCCGTTCGCATCATACAGTTGACCCGCCGCAGTCCAGACATAGACGTCACCTGCCGGTTTCTCGCTCTCCCAAACAACGACAAAAGTCCCCGTCCGACTAATGGCCGCCCGCGGGAATTGCTGCCTGCCGTCGGTAGCGCCGTTGACGCGGAATTCTACGCCGAGCGGTTCGGCCTCGGCGTCAAACCGCCGAGCATAAATGTCCTGCTCGCCCTCGCCCGGACCGTGCCAAGCCACCACGAAGCTGCCCGCCTCGTGCATTGCGATTGTCGGCTCCGTCTGGTTGCCGCCGGTCTCCGTATTGACCTGGAATTCCCCGCCCACCTCTCGGCAATTTGGGTCGAATCGTTGGCCAAAAATGCCGCCCGAGTCGCCGTCCTGATGGTAACTGCTCCAGACAATTAGAAAATCGCCGTCCGCATCCATTGCAATGGCGGCATCCGTCTGATCATAAGTCGTTTGCGTGTTCACCCGAAACTCGGCCACGAGAGCCGGTGTGAAAACCGACGCTATCACCACGCATAACACACGCACCTGTCTCATTCAGTCTGACCCTCCAGCCCGATTATCGGGGGCGATTCCTGGTCCGGAGCCTCACTGCATATAAGCCCTTGTTCTCCGGCTTCGGAACGCCATTATAGCAGATCAGCCCGGTTTGTCGAGGGCGTTGAAACCCTCAATGACCACTTCGACAAGGCCGTTGATACCTACAAGACCTTCGAAGATTATAGAGATCGGGCCAACGCCCTTTGCGACAAATGGAAGGCCGCAAGCGGACGGTAGGTATGGCCAAGCACCGTTCTGCTGCATCTACCCCGCTTTGCCAATGCGCATAAACCCTTGTCCTGGCGCGAGAAAGGGCCTTTGTGCCGATTTCCGCCCATTTTTCTCGGGCAAGAGTCCGGGCACGTAGTTTTATTACCCGGCTCTCGAACAAAGCCTGTGAATCAGCGTATAAAACAGGGTTGAAAAATTTTTTCAAAAAAACGCCGAAATATCTTGACTGTATATCGATACCATAATAAACTGGAGTTTTACGGTGGTGCTTGTATCACTAACACCACTGTGCTTAGTACGAGGGTAGGGTATTGAAAAAAACCTATATAATGCTTTGTTTTTTGCTATGAACTGCCGATAGGCGCACAGTGATTTGTGGTGTAAAAACCGCTGGCAGTTTTAGCAGCGGTTTTTTTGTTGCTCTTTGTCAAGTTTATGAATATAACCGACTACGAAAGCCGATAACGGCTGTAAACGCTGTAAGGCGTTGACAACAGCAGACGCAGTGCAACTGTGATGCGGGCTCGTAGCTCAGTTGGTTAGAGCGCACGCCTGATAAGCGTGAGGTCGGTAGTCCGAATCTACCCGGGCCCACTGCCTTTGGCAGGATGCCAAAGGGAATCCGAAATTCGAATATCGAAATCCGAAACAATTTGAAGGATTTGAAAATTCGAATTTTGAATTTGTTTGGAAATTCCGGATTTAGTGCTTCGGATTTCCACGAAGTGGTGCTCGGGGACGTAGCTCAACTGGGAGAGCGCCGGCTTTGCAAGCCGGAGGTTGCCGGTTCGATCCCGGTCGTCTCCAGTGTTAGTTAGTAGTTGTTGGTTCATAGTTCATCGAGAAACAATGAACAACGAACTATGAACAACGAACTATGAACTAATATGCTCTTTGACAAGTCAATATGCAGATGCGTGGGATACATAAAGTAACCCAGACATGCTTTTCGTTCTAAAACGAAAAGCTGTCAGATACAAGCGCTTATTAAGGAAAGGCATCCATCCAGCAG
>Ga0315288_10001394_pt1 | contig 31299 bp, 21 predicted proteins | sample YL17G11_20_MG_FD_203454 | JGI IMG/M metagenome (GOLD analysis project Ga0315288, IMG submission 203454) | Sediment microbial communities from Yellowstone Lake, YNP, Wyoming, USA - YL17G11_20 | ecosystem: Environmental > Aquatic > Freshwater > Lake > Sediment | place: USA: Wyoming | collected...
TCTTGCCCTGTGGTGCGCCACCCATCTTGCCCTCTGGTGCGCCACCCATCTTGCCCTCTGGTGCGCCACCCATCTTGCCCTCTGGTGCGCCACCCATCTTGCCCTCTGGTGCGCCACCCATCTTGCCCTCAGGCGCGCCACCCATCTTGCCCTCAGGTGCGCCACCCATCTTGCCCTCAGGTGCGCCACCCATCTTCTCCATCATCTTCGACTTCATCTCGCTCTTGAAGCCCTCGATCTCGGCGTCCGGGCGCTTGCCGGTCACTCCGCTGCCTTCCTCCGGTGCCTTCTTGGCGCAGGCCGAGATCGAGCACACGATACCGACGACCAGCCCGACGATGGCCATGCACATGAGGGCGCGGCCACCCAAACCACGGATACGCTCCATTGTCATCGCTCCAGTCTCAAAGCTCCACAGTGATCGAGCGCCTCGCCGCGGGCATGTCCCGTCCGAGGCAGCGCGACGATGCTGTGTTCGCCGGATCGGCGCCACTGCCCTTCGTTAGGCGCCCTGACGCGGGCTGATCCAGCGGCTGAGGATGCACCCATAGTCGGCGATGGGCGGCAGGCCATACAGCCGCACATACTCGGCGTCGAGGGACACGCCGAAGCTGGTGACGCGCTCGAAGCCGCGCCCGACGTAGAACCTCACATCGCGCTCGAACACCTCCGCGTTGAACGGCAGCTTCACGGCAGGCCGCTTCCATCCCGAGAACCGGGAGGCATCGAGCCAGTACTCCAGCACCTGAGCGCCGTCGGTCCCGAGGACCTCGAGCGCGCGGTCGAGTTGCGCCACGTGCGCGGCGTTCACGGCGCAGGCCGGATCGTCGATGGCGAACTCGTATGACCGACGGATGGGAGCGTACTCGAGGAAGATGCCCGGCTCCGGGCGCACCTGCTCCGGTGGGTCGAGCGTGTTGTCGTAGCTAAGCCAGGCCGCCCGGGCGTCGGTGTCGATGGTGCGGATCGCGCGGAGGACGTGGTTGGCGACGGTGAGGCTCTGATCCGACGGAGGCAACTCGCGGCAGCGCTCGCAGTGGCACCAGGGCGCGCCATCATCCGGCCAGAGGTAGTACCGATGCGTCGTCGGCGGCAGCGCCCGGGCCAGGCGGGCCGCCTGCCGCCCTACCTCGGCCAGAGCGGCATCCGAGTTACAGCAGAGGTTGGCGTCCGGCGTGCGTTCGCCCTTCTCATCCATCCGGAACATCCTCGGTGCCTCGGCGAATAGCGCGCGTGGCAGCAGCTCCGACATGGCGTGAAGCTCGTACTCCACGTTGAGTCCATAGGTGGCGGTGTCACGCAGGAACCGTTGCCCATCCTCAGTGGCCATGAAGGCGACAAGGTGCGACGGGGGGCCGCCGAGGACGTGGAGCGCGAGCGTGTTCAACCCCGCCTGCGCGGCAAGCTTTGGCCACTCGGGCAACGTTAGGTCTTGCGGCGAGAGCACGATGCCGCGTGTCGTGTCGGCCATGCCGGCGCCCCCTCCATCAGCAGGCCGCGGCCGAGGTCACGCCCCTCACTCTACCCTCTCCCGAGGGAGAGGTCGGCAGCGACGGACGAAGTCCGGCGATGCCGGGTGAGGGACCGCGTTCCCGGTCGGCACGAGCCCGCCGCTACACCACCAGCCGCTCCGCGCGATCGGCGGCGATGTAGTTCATGCAGAACTCGTCGCGGTTGAGGATCGTCTCGGCGGCGAGCATCAGCGACATCATCGTCTGGTCGAGCGGATCGACAATCGCCGAGTCCATGCCGTGTGCCATGTAGCAGAGCAACGCCGCGCGGTTGACGAGCTTGCGTTTCGGCAGCCCGTAGGAGACATTCGACAGCCCGCCGCACAGGTGCACTCCCGGGTGCTTCTCCCTCACGGCGCGGTACGTCCGCATCACGATCTCGCCGGGGTGGTCCGAAGTGCCCTCCATGTCCGGCGAGCTGACGGGCAGGATGCACGGGTCCACGAAGATGTCGCCATCGGCCACGCCCTGCGCCTTGACGACATCGACGAGTCTGAGAGCGATCTCGATGCGCGGCTCCGTCTTGTTGGGGATCCCGGAGTCGTCCATGCACAGGCAGAGGACCTTGGGCTTGTACTCCCCGATGAGCGGCAGGAGAGCCGCCATCCGGTCGGTCTCTGCAGTAATGGAGTTGATGAGCGGTTGGCCCTTGTGGACCCTGAGCGCCGCTTCGATCGCCGCCGGACGCGGTGAGTCGAGCCCGCAGGGCAGGTCCACGACCGCCTGCACCGTCTCGACCAGCCATACGAGAAGCTCGGCCTCGCCCTGGACGAACGCGCCGGAGTTCACGTCGATGATGCTGGCGCCGGCCTCAGCTTGGTCACGTGCCATCTTCTGTACGGCCTCGGTATCGCGCTGCTCGATGGCCGGGCGCACTTGCTTACGTGTGCTGTTGATCAACTCGCCGATGACAATCACGGTATGCTGCCTCCTGGCCTGTTCACGGGCCGAACTGAGGACCCCTATCCGGGGGACATGGGCGTGTATTCGCGGGCAGGCCGCGCTCTCCTCGCACCTCCACCGTTTTGTCGGACCGAGGCGGCTACGCCGGCTCATCGCCGGGTGCCACCGTCTGGTTCGACGCTTCTTTCGCTCTGAGTCTCACCAGTTGCGGGTTGCTGCTCCTTACGGTAGCGAGAGGAGGTCTCCCCGGCCCGCTCGAACACTGCGTCGAAAGACGTTCGATGCTGGACCCGCGCGCATGATCGCGCCGGCCGGTATCTGAGGCGTCGATACCGCAAGAGAGGAGACTACACGATGAGGAAGCTCGTAGTTCTGGCACTGTGCCTTGTGTTGCCCGTGGCGCTGCTCGTGGGATGCAAGAAGCCGGCGGCTGGCGGTGCTGGGGAGACCGTGTCGCCCGATGCCATGAAGGCCAAGTTCAAGTCTGCGGGCACCGCGGACACGGCGAAGGGCGGAGCCAAGAAGGCACCGGAAGGCGAGTAGAAGGGAGACCCTCCGCCTGCGGCGCCCCTACCTGCCGCCATCGGCCCCGAACGGGTGGGCATGCCGCCGTGAGTATCTGCTCCCTGGGCCTCTGCTGTACGGTACCGATGCAGGCACCGGCCAGGTTTGGGCCGGTCTCCCCTCGGGAATGGAGAATGGGGGTAGACGAAAGACGGAGCACGGTGCAGAATCACTGTTAGCGTCCGCCCAGTGGTCTCGACGGGGTCCGGCAGGCTGCGGAGAGGAGGTCTCGATGGGGAGAGCAGGCCCGTCCGGACGGGCGTGCAGATTGGCCATGCACTCGATACACCCACGGTCGAGTGGGTTGCCGGAACAGCCCACTGGGAATGGGGGGTAGGTGTGCAGCAACTACCCGAAGGAGGTACCACATGAGACGAAGACGTGGGTTCACCCTCATAGAGCTCCTGGTCGTCATCGCGATTATCGCGATTCTGGCAGCCATTCTGTTCCCTGTATTCGCGAAGGCGCGGGCAAAGGCTCGGCAGTCATCCTGCCTCAGCAATCTCAAGCAGATCGGGCTTGCGTTTGCGCAGTACACCTCGGACTACGACGGGTACATACCGGAGATCACGACGCCTTGCTGGGGCACCCGGGCCAACGGACAGCCGAAAACGTGGCAGAGCTCCATCTCCATCTGTGCTCGGTTCAACCCATACGTCAAGAACGCTGGGATATGGGATTGCCCTAGCGCGGGCAACATCAACTGCGTGAACGGCTCAGTCCCCCACCACAACATCCCCCAGGACATCGGCAACGGCTTCCTGCCCGCCACGTTCCGCCTGACCTACGGGTTCACTGAGGACATGCTTGTGAACGGGCGCAGCGAGGAAGCGTACCAGTTCCCCTCAGAGACTGTTGTCGGTGGCGATGCCAGCGGCTTGGGGAGCGCCTACCGCTATGCCTGCTCCAGAATCATGCCTTGCCAGATGACCGCCGTTGGCTGCGGGAATTTCTGGAACGACATGAGGGACGACAATGCGCGCCACATGGGTGGGAGCAACCTGCTCTACCTCGACAAGCACGCCAAGTGGCAGAAGTGGCAGAACGCCTTCAACTCGCGGCTCGGGCCGTAGCGAGCGCGAAGCGGCTGACTTGAGGCACACGCGGCGCTGCAGGCGGGCTCTGCCCTCTGCAGCGCCGTTTACATTGCGCGGGCCAGCCAGCCGCCGTAAGGTGCGAGCGTCACCGGGCCGGGGGCGAGCGGCCAGGAGTGGGATGCGGCGCGCAGCCCGCCGTTGTGGTCGTCCAGGACGATCGTGCGCGCCCCGGCTGCGATGTGGAGCGAGGCCAGATCCAGGTCCAGGTCCACCGGCGAGTCCGTGCCGTTGATGGCCGCCACATACCAGACGTGACCGGCCCGACGCGCCACAGCGACCGACCGCCCCACGTCCGCGTGCAGACAGCGCGTCTCATCCCACGTTGCGGGCACGGACGACAGCAGGTCCAGGGCCTCCGGGGGCAGTTGCCGGTACCCGTCGACGTGCCCCCCGTGGTGCAGGATACCCGAGGTGAAGAGAACCGTGAGCGCGAGGTCATGGGCCGGCGTGGTGAGGTGCCCGAACCGTGTGCTCGAGAGGAGGGCCGGAGTGTAGTCCATCGGCCCCATCACGTTCCGCGTGAAGGGCAGGATCGTGTGGTGTCGTGGCGCCCGCTGAGCGAAGTCCCTCTCGAACATGTACGTCTCCTCGCCCAGCACCGCCTCGGCCGAGAGTAGGTTGGGCCACGTTCGCTGCCAGGCGCGCGGGATGGTGCAGCCATGGAGCACGACGGCCAGGTGACGCTCGGCCGCGTCGCGACAGAGGTCGAGCATCGTGCGGGTCGTGAGCTGCTTGTCACTCGACCAGAAGTCCACCTTGAGCCCCGCCACCCCGTTCGCGGCCGTGTCGTCGAGGCGCTTGCGGCGTTCCGCCGGGTCGTACATCTCGGCACTGTCGCCCCATAGCAGCAGGCGGACGTTCCGTTCCCGGGCGTAGGTGACCATGCGGTCCAGTGGCACATTCCACCAGCCCGCATCGAGCAGGCTGTACTCCCAGCGGCGCTCCGCGGCGAAGTCGGCGAACCGAGCGAACGTATCCCAGTCGAACAGGTCCGGCGTGCTGAGCCACGACCAGCTCGCCCTCCCCGGCCGGACCCATGACGGGTCGTCGATGGCGCACGGTTGCGCCAGGTCCGTCGGCCACGTGGACGTGAGGATCCCGCCGGCATCGTCCGCCAGCGCCACCGCTCGCCACGGCGTTGTCCAGGGAAGCGTCGACGCGGGCTGCGGCGGCGCTTGTCCCAGCGCCGGCACCCCTGTCTTGTACTCGCCGGCGATCGGGAACCGGATGCGGTAGATGCCGTCCGCCCCGTCGCTCAGATGGCTGCCGCAGTAGGTCCCATCGACGCCCGACTCCAGGAGCAGCGCCCAGGCTCGGCCTTCCGCCAGGCGGAACAGAGCGGGAAACGACCAGCCGTCCGCCGGGCCTGGCCCTCGGCAAGGCCCCGGGCCGGTGCCGACGGCCACCTCCTGGAAGTAGTCCTCGTATGCCGGCGTATAGTCGCTCGGCTGCTGGTAGGGGAGCATCCAGGCCCTACCGCCCGGAAGGCGGAAGCCCGTCCGCTCCTCGTGCATCATGACCTCAGCGCGGCCTCGTGGAGGCCCGGCTTCAGCCGGGCGCCGCTCGCCCTCTGGAGCCCTGCCGCCCTTCCCAACGGGCCCATCGGCGGCGGTTCTCTCCACCCGGTACCTCAGAGCGACGCCACCATCGGCCGCCCGCAGTTCGATGACAACCTCCGCCCCGGTGGTATTGCGCAGCGATACGCTTCGCGAGGCGAAGCGGGCCCTTGCCTTACGGCACGGACCCGTCCAGAGCCGGTAGCGCTCAGTGTCGGTTCGGACACCGCTCACCCGCTCCACGGTCAGGCCCGCCGTGAAGTCATACGGCCCGCACCGCAAGCCCAGCGGCGACTCCTCGACCACCGAGAACTCCCGGAACCACGCCCGCCACCGCGGCTCGCCCGCATCCGTCAAGCCCACAGCGATCCGCGTCATCCCGCCAGGCGAGGGCGCCTCCGCCACTTCCCCGATCAACCCCGCCCCGGCACACGCCGACACAGCGAGCCATACAGGGACCATCAGCAGTCCGAGCCGACGCCACGCGAGCCACACGCAGAGCGGGACCGCCCCGCATACGGAGTCCCAGGACTTCACCATGGGGCTGGTATTCGCAGGCCTGCCCCCGTCACCTCGGCGCGCGAGTGCGTTCTAGCGCAGCTGGGCCGCACGAGCATGAAGCTGGGGCCTTCGGCGGCGCTGACTGCATGGGGACCCGCAACGGCCCCGCACGAATGCGGGGCCGTCAGATACCGCGGTGCGGCCACAGGCTATGGCAGCGGCTGCCAGGACGGACACAGGTCCCGCCCCGGCCCGCTGCTGATCTGGACCGCGCCAGTGCCGTCGGCGTTCATCACCCAGATCCGCTCGCTCGTCCCCCACCCCCCGCGATGGAGCGCGATCTTCGTGCCATCGGGTGACCAGCAAGGTCCAGCCTCATGGTCCGCGGAGGTCGTGAGCTGCGTCAGGCTGGCTCCGTCCGGGTGCACGGTGTAGACGTCCCCAGGGCTCGGGTCGAAGCACCCAAAGAGGAGCAGGCTCCCATCCGGCGACCACCGCGCCGCGTTGTCGTTCTGAGCGTGTGCCAACACCAGGCTCTGCCCAGTTCCGTCGGCATCCATGATCCAGAGGTCCGGGTACGAGCCGCCCCGTGAGTACGCGATCCGCGTTCCGTCCGGGGACCAGGAGGGATAGGTCTCGTTCTCCCCGGATGTAGTTAGGTGCGTTACCCCGGTGCCGTCCGAGTTCATCACGAAGATACCGTTGTTGTTCACGGACACCTGGCCGTGGAAGACGATCTTCGTCCCATCCGGCGACCAGTCTGCACCGCTGGAATCCGCTCCCGTCGTCAGGCGCGTCTGCCCCGACCCATCCGCATTCATAGTCCATACCTCATTCTGGCTGAGGTACACGATCTTCGTCCCGTTAGGCGACCATCGCGCGTTGACGTCCGTGACGGAGTTGCTCGTCAACTGCGTGACATTGGAGCCGTCGGGATCCATCGCGAAGATCTCGTAGTCGCCGTCGCGACTGCTGAAGAACGCGATCTTGGCAGTCCGCGGCAGGCCCCACGATACGCTGACGGTTGCCGTGAGGTCCAGCGGGCCCGTGTAACTGAACGACCAGACCTGCTCATTGCCGTCCACCTCATCCCAGGCCGGGCCGGGGCCGCCCTCGCCGTCTGCGAGGTCGCCGTAGTCGAAGAGCGTCGCGTCCGGCGTCGCCCCGTCGCAGGACACAACCTCCACCTGGATGTCCCGCATCGCGTCGCCGGTCTCGTTCATGAGGAACACGTTGAACGTGCGATGGCTGCCGTCGTCGCCGACGCAGTCGTTCCCGAGACGGACGCCCTCTTTGAGGATGGAAATCGAGTCCGGCTCCGTCGCGTCATACGGGTACTCGACGCCGAGCCGCGGCGCCAGCCCGCGAGCGGCTGCCTGCGCGCCATCGTCCTGCGCGAGATTGAGGGTGAACGTCACGCTTCGTCTTGCGCTATCATTGGCACTGGGTGTTGTGTCGGAGGGTGTGTCGGGGGTGAGACTGTTTCCGGGCGTTCCCGCACCCGGTGCCCCGGTGCACCCTCCAGTTCCCAGTGCGATCACACCGCACAGCACTCCCAGGCCCATCACGATGAGCCCTAGCTTCCTGTCCACTTCACTGCACCTCCTCGATGTGTCACGAATGCCGGCTGGAAGCCGGCGCTCCCGGGGACCCCCAGGGACTACCGACGACGCTTCAGGAAGCGGCTCACGCCGTAGCCCACGGCGCTTGCGCCCATGAGGAGCACTGCAGGCGGAAGCTCCGGCGCAACACCAGCGGAACCGAAACCGTTGTTGCCCACATCGCCTTGCTGCGCGAAAACGATCGAGGGAACGAGCGCGAGGAGCGCGAGTACCAAAGCGCGGATCATATCGAGGTCACCCCCTTCCCTCTGGGCGCCACCCCGGCCGGCCTCAGTGGCGGGTCTGCCGGGCGTGACGCAGACGTTCGGGACTGTTGCATAACCCCACTGTGACAGTAACGACACATATAGTGCCATCGGGTGTCAAGCGAAAGCCGTGTGGAAGTTGTAATTCGGTCTTGCTACGCGATGGGGGAGGTCGACCGTGCCGGCGAGGCGGTTGCGGATTGTGGCCGATTGAAGAAAACGTCGAGAACGCCCACCGCCCCGGGGCTGGGTGGCACCGGGCTGGGGTTGGTTTCCCAGCACCCTCTGAAGAGCCTGTCGGGAAAGGCCGGACTCGGAGTCCCGACTTCAGTCGGGAAGTCTCGGCACTTGCTCGGGACATCCCGCGACCTCTGGGCTTGCGCTTGCCCGGCTGAAGCCGGGCCTCCGATGGCGTCCTGTGATGGCTTTCCCGACAGGCTCTCAAGCCGGGCTTCCAGCGCGGCCTCGTGGAGGCCCGGCTTCAGCCGGGCGGCAGCGGCCCGCCCAGGGCATCGCTGATGAGGCGGGCCTGGAGAGCCTGGCGCGCGGTGTCGCGAAGGAACTCAGGGAGGTCTTCGGAGGTCGAGGCCGCCTCGAGGACCGCTCGCAGCCAGCCCATCGCCTGCCGCCGTGACGCAGCTTGGCGCTCGGCCTTGCGACGCGGCACGATGTACATCGGGAGGGGTGGGAACGCTAACACCGGATCCACGAACTCGGCGATGCGCAGGCCCCGCTGGGCCGCTTCAAGAGCTGGCCGCAATCGGCCGGACTCGAGCTCGGACTTCGCGAGGAGAGCCCACCACCAGACATCGTTCGGGTCCCGCGCCACGACCAGCCGGGCGGCTCGGGCCATGAGCGAGGGATCCCAGTGCTGCTCGCACTCCAGGTGGGCCAGATCCACCAGCTCGCGCGCGGCGGTACCACCCGCAGGATCGGCGAGGGCTGCCCGCACCTGATCGTCCGCCAAGGCCCTGAGGCGGTCGGCCCCCCCGGGGTCCCCGGCACCAGCCAGTGCCTCCGCCGCCCAGGCGAGGCTGGCCGCGATCCTCCCGGCGCCTAGAGACTCGCCCGAGTGGGCAGTCAGCCGTTCGGCGCACTCGATCGCTTCCGCACCTCGGCCCAGCAGCGCCGCCGCCTCGGTCGCCGCAGCCCACGCCCACGCGCGGGGGCATCCAACCCAGTCGTCGCGGAGGCCGATCTCCCTCAGCAGGTCGTAGACGGGCGAGGTGATGCGCCGGGCGAACTCGTCACACGTCATCCCCCCTGCCAGAGCCCGCCGTACCATCGGCGGGCGCAGAACCTGAACCCACAGGTCGGCCACACTTTCCACGCTCCGCTGGCACTCGGACCGGATTGCGGCTTGCGTGGCTTCGAGGAGCAGGGCGTACGCCTCGGCGGTCGCGCCGCTAAGGAACCGCCGCTGTGTCCCGTGGTAAAGCGACTCGGCGATTGCCACCATGTCCCCGGCCTCGCGCGCCTCGCGGATCCACTGCTCGCCGTGCTCGGCTCCGTCCTCAGACGTCGACTCCAGCGCGAGGAACGCCAGCGACTTCTCCGGCGAGAAAGGCACCCCGGCAAGCGCGCGAGCCAGATGCTCGGCCGCCGCCTCAAGAGACGCCGGCTCCGTCGCCCCAATCAGCAGCTCGATCACATGCGGGAGGAGGGCTGTCTCAGGGGCGAGCTCCTCGGGGAATGCGTCTGTGAGCACCTCGGACAACCGTTCGTTGCTGTGGCGCTCGTGGTGGCAGAAGACGTGCCAGAAGTAGGCTCGGGCGAAGAGATCTGGGTCCTCGGCGCGGCGAGCAGATGCGATGCGGCGCGCCTTGGCCGCATCCTCAATCGCCAGGTCTGCCGACACGTTCAGGATCTGCAGCTCGCATCGAATGATCAGAGCTTCGGCAAGCATCCGCTGGACCTGGGGCCCAGGCACTGCGACGGCCTGCAGGCGCTCGATCAGTCGGTCGAGCACCATGTGCGCTTCGACCAGGTGCCCCCTCGACCGCAGGTCGCGTGCGCTCCCGAGGAGGCTTGCCCACTCGGCCAGGTCGGGGGCAAGGTAGCGCTCATCGCCCTGGAACACGACGCCGGGCATTGGAGCCGGCCGCGTCAGGCTGCCGACAGCCAGGCTTAGGGCTCGCTCGATCTCGGTGATGCGCTTCAGCGACGGCTTGGCCGACCCGCTGAGGAGCTGGGAGACGTACTGGCTCGACTTGCCGCCGAGCCTTTCACCCAGCTCGCGCCGGGAAAGGCCAAGCGTCTCCAGCACACCGGACAGGCGCTGACGGAAGCGTGTCAGCTCCTCATCCGATGGCGGCTTTCGGGTCATGCCGTCGCCCTCCATCCTCCCCAGTGGCCCCAGTATCCGTCGGGTTACATCATGTAATTTACACCGCTCGCCGCGAAAGTCAAGACCCTCTGTGTCATCCTCTGTGTCATCCTGAACGCAGTGAAGGACCTCGGCGTGCGGTGGCGACTCGGCGAGGGCCTGCACAGCACCACCCCGCCCCCGAGATCCTTCACTGCGTTCAGGATGACATCGGTGGTTCGGGAGGCACCTACGGGCGCTTGAGGTGTTGGATGCGGCGGAGGATCTTGCGCTCGACGCTCTCCGGCAGTCGGCGGATCTCCGCTGGCGGAGCCGGCTCGTGTGGCACGGGCTGGGGGATCTCAACGGCCGGTGGGGCCGTGGGCATGGGTAGGGGCTTGGGCACATACGGCTCGCGCTCGAGGAGGTGGTGTAGGATGCATAGCGCGGCTTCCTTGTCCGGAACCGTGCCCCGCGTCGAACCGTCCGCATCGCCGAACGAGTACCGCGGAACCGGTGCGCCCACGCAAGAGAGGCAGCCGTCCTCACACTCGCAGTGCTCGATGAGGAAGAGCACCGCCGTCATGATCTCCTCGATTCGGTCGTAGGCTCGCTGCGCGAACCCGACGCCACCCGCGTGCTTGTCATAGACAAACAGCGACGGTGCTCCTACGTTGCTGGAGTCCACCGCGGCCGCGACATCCATCGGGTCCGACATCACGAACAGCGGCATCACCTCGACGAACACATTGCCGATGCCGAGCAGCCCGTCCTGGGGAACGCGCCCATACTGCCGGACCGCGTCGAGGGCCTCCCGCGGCGGGGCGAGCCACAGGGCGTCCGTCTCCAGCTCTTTCGGCGGAAGGTCCAGATTCCCGTAGCCGATGCTGTCGCGCTTGCCGAACTGGATCTTGCGGAACATCACGACCAGCTCGGTGACGGCTACGCCGCCGAAGAACACGCGGCTCACTCGCCAGTGCTTCTCCGACTCCACGTCGTCCACGCGGATGTCCCGCTTGGACACGGCCTGCGTGAAGTAGTCGACATCGACCTTCTCGATGTAGGCGTGCTTGCGCTCGACGTTCAGCTCCTTGACGAAGTAGGTCTCGGCGTCGTGCATGTAGATCGCCTGCGTGTGCGCGGCGGTGAAGGCGGACATCTCGTCGATCTCGCCGATGGTCTCGGGCTCCTCGCCGGACACGTCGATGATCTGGTAGATGTCCTCCTCCATGCTGCGGAGTGAGAAGTCAGCCGCGGGGTAGCCGCTACCGGTGAAGTACCACCGGTTCGCCCGTTCCGTGACCTCGCGCGAGTGGGCGAGAAGCTCCAGGATCCCCCCCATATACTCCCCGAAGTAGCGGTGGTCATCGCCGGTGACCGGCAGCTCCTGGCAGGCGCACCGCAGGTGCAGGGCGAGGATGTGCGGGTTCTCCGGGTCGATCACCGCCGACTCGGGCGACTTCCCGAAGATGAACTTCGGGTACTGCATCAGGAACTGGTCGATGGGTGAGTTGTAGGCGATGAGGACGGCGAGCGACTCGTCCGCCCCGCGGCCCGCCCGGCCGGCCTCTTGCCACAGGCTCGCAACGGACCCGGGGTACCCGACGATGAGGCAGGCATCCATGCTGCCGATGTCGATGCCCAGCTCGAGGGCATTCGTGCTCACGACGCCGAGCAGCTCCCCGGAGAAGAGCTGCTGCTCGATCTCGCGCCGGTGCTCGGCGATGTAACCCCCGCGGTAGGCGCGCACGGCCTCGGCGAGCCGCGGCCCGTGGCGGCGCAACCGCTCCTGCGCGTAGCGGTAGATCAGCTCCGAGGTCAGCCTGGCCCGCACGAAACAGATCGTCTGCGAGCCGTCGCGCACCAGCTCGACCAGGAGGTGCTGCGCCTCGGTGTGGGCGCTCCGGCGTTCGAGCTTGGATTCGTCGAGATACGGCGCATTCCAGAGAACGAACTGCTTCCGCCCCCTCGGCGAGCCGTCGTTCTCGATGAGGGTCACGGGGCGTGCCACGATACCTTCAGCCAGCTCCTGCGGGTTGGCGATGGTCGCGGAGCACAGGATGAAGACTGGGTGGCTGCTGTAGTGGGCGCAGACGCGCTGCAGGCGCCTGACAACGTTGGCCACGTTCGACCCGAACACGCCTCGGTAGGTGTGCACCTCGTCGATGACGACGTACTTCAGGTTCTCGAAGAAGCCGGCCCATCGCGCATGGTTCGGCAGGATCCCGGCGTGCAGCATGTCCGGGTTGGTGAGGATGATGTGGCCGGAGTCGCGGAGCTTGCGCCGCTCGCCGGGCGGCGTGTCGCCATCGTAGGTGCCCACGTACGCCGGAAACCGGGGACAGCCACCCATTTCGCAAGCGCCCTTGGCGCGAAATGGGTGGCTGTCCCCGGTTTCCGCCTCGAGGATGCGCTTGAGCGTCTTGAGCTGGTCCTGCGCCAGCGCCTTCGTTGGGAATAGGTACAGCGCGCGGGCTGTGGGTTGCTCCGTCAGCGCCTCGAGCACGGGGATCGTGTAGCACAACGTCTTGCCGCTTGCCGTGGAGGTAACAATGACGGTGTCCTCGCCGCGGCGAATGGCATCGATGGCCGACGCCTGGTGCGTGTAGAGCCGTTCGACCCCGAGCCCGGCCAGCGCCTCGGCCACGCGCGGCGCAAGCGGCGCAGTGGTCTCGCCATAGCACGCCTCGCGCGCGCCGATCTCCTCGACGTGGACGATCTGGCCGTCGTAGCCCTTGCCGCTGCGCACTTCCCTCAGGAAGCGATCGACATTCATGCTGCCTCCCCGCCCGAGCCCAATCTAGCGGAGCGCTTGGCCCCGGTCAATGGCGGGCGGGCCGCCGCGAGTCTCATCTTGCAGCCAGGTACCCCCAGACGTACGCGTTCTGGCCGAACCCCTCGACGGTGTACTCGTCCTGCGCCACGTAGATCCAGATGTCGTAGAACGACTCCGGCACCGGCCACTCATACGGGCCGGGCGTGCTGGCCTGGCTCAGGAGCTGCTTCATCGGCCAGGTATGGAAGTCGTCCGACCAGTTCAGGTAGTCGCACGGGCCGTAGACGGTCTGGCCGAGGGGCGTCGGCTGGCCGCTAAGGCGCGCGTCCACCTTGAGGGGGTTGTGCGGCCATTCGGTCCCGACGCCCACCGTGAATGTGGCGTTGACGGGATTGGCGCCGCCCGCGAAGAGACACGCCTGCACGATGCCGGCCAGGTACCGCTCGTCCCCGGTCAGATAGTGAGCCCGCACCAGGTCGACGGCCAGAGGAACAGTGTAGAAGAACTGGAAGAGCGGCCGCCCCTTGTCCGAAGTCGTCAGGCCCCAGGCGTTCCCCTTCGCATACTCCAGGGCGCGATCGGCCATCACCAACGTTGCCCGCCGGGCTTTCGCCTTCATCGCGGGGTCGGCTAGGCTGTCGGGCAGCAGGCAGTAAGAGAACGCCGCGTGCTGCTGGACATGCTTCCCCCATGCGAACAGCTCGGGTGTCTCGTCCTTGAGGACCGTGTCCTCCATGAACACGTCCAGCCAGCGCTTCTCCCCCGTGACGCGATACAGCTCGATGGCCGCGAAGTTGCGGTCATCGGGGATCTCCCATCGCTCCTGGACTTCCGGCCTTCCGCGGACCTTCGCCCATTCGGCCTCCGACCACTCCATCGCTCTGACGGCGCTCTCCCGGTACGTCCTCGCGAGCTCGGCGTCGTACCGCTCCAGCACGCCGGCCAGCCGCGCGGCGACACTCGCGTAGATGAAGCCGGACCATGGGTCGGGAGCGTAGACGTACACGTCCATTGTCTGCCGCCAGCTCACCTCGCCGTCGCGCGGGTCGCCGTTGGTCTCCATGCCGTAGCGGCAGGCGCCGCTCGGGAGCTGCAACCGACGGAAGCAGTCGACCTCGAACATGATCTCGTTGAGCATCGGGGGCACGGGGTAGTCCTTCGGGAGCGCCCACGAGAGGTTGCCGAAGTAGCCGGGGTGCATCAGGAGCAGTTCGAGGAGCAGATCGGTGTTGCCGCGCATGTGGGTCATGCGGCGCGGGTTCCAGTCGCCGGCGTCGTGGTATCCCCCCCACCCCTCAGGCACCTGCTCGTCCGTGTTTCCCTTCTCCAGCCCCTCCCCCTCGCTCCCACCATCCAGGATGCTGTAGGTGGACTGCAGAACGCGGACGCCGTCCGCGGGATGCAGGTCGCGCGGACGCCTGTAGTCGCTGTACGGCGGGCCCAGCTCGATCCCGCTTCTCTGGTTGTAGAAGCCCTGCATCTGCACGAGGAAGGCCTTCTCCCAGACGTCATCGGCGATCCGGAATGGGTAGCTGCAGCCCACGCCGTCCACGTGGAGCCGGTACGTGCCTGGACGAGTCACTTCCGCGAAGTCCGCGCGCAGAACGTCGGTGTAGTTCCAGTTGCGGGGTTCCTTGACCCATAGGCTCTCGGGCTGGTCGGCGCTGTACGCCATCGCGAGCTTGCCGCGAAAGACTTCCGTACCGGTCGCGTCGTCCAACACCGCGAACCCGAGCCCCTCCGCGTAGTGGTGAGTACCTCCCGTGCCCAGCCACACCGACACGAACCCGCGCTTGACGGGGTCATCGGGTCGGAAGCCGATCTGGCAGTTGTGCACCGCCTCGCTCCATGTCGTACTCGGGGCATAGGTGAACTCGTGCGCAGGCCCTCGAAGGTTGATACGCGCGCAGTCGAGGCGGTAGGTCTCGCCCTCCGTCAGCGGCCGGGGTAGCTGCAGGTACACAATGTGCCGCATGGCGAAGTCGCCAACCCAACCGCCGAACCGCCAGTCCACCGGCTTGCTCTTGCGGCTAACCTTGCCTGGCACGGTGGGCGTCGCGTAGGCGGGGTCCGAGGCCGAGCTGATCGCCCAGGTATCGGGCACGCCGGCGAGGATCTCCAGCAGAGGGTCGCCGGTGATCTGCTCGTCGAAGACCAGAGTGTCGAGCTTCGGCCCGATGACCTTGGCTACCCTCTGCCCGTTGCGGATCAGGTCGGCGCGGTAGTCCTTCGGCTCGAGCGTGTCGCCCGGTTGCGGGACGTAGGGCTCGATGTGCCCGGGGACGATCTCCCGGGCGCGGATCGAGACGGCCAGCACGTCGGGAGCGACGGTGTAGCAGCGCTCGATCCACGGCGACTGAGGCGTGTGGGTGACCTGGGCGCGCGCCGCAGCCAGATTCCCCTCGACCTTCTTGCGCGCGGCCTCGTCTCTCCCTCTGCGCTCCTGCCGGGCCGCCGCCACCTCCGGGTCATCCTGCTCGGCCAGAAGCAGGATGCGCTCGACACCGACCTCCATGGGCTTGTCGCCCCAGTCGCCCCCCAACTGCCACTGGACGATGTGCGCAAGGTCGAGGGCTGCGCCTCTGTTCAGCCAGTCGGGCTCGGCCAGCGATCCCCCGCTGAGTGGCAGCGCGGTCACCATGCCGGCGCCCGGCTCACCGAGCGGGAACTCCCACCGGCCATCGTTGCCGGCGGCGTCCCTCAGTAGGATGGTGATGCGCTGCGCACCGTTGCCTTCACCGACGCGGAGGCGCAAGGCCGGCACCTTCCCCGCGTGGGCCGAGAGGTCGAGCTGCGCGTTGCAGCCGCCCCCTCCCTTACCGGTTGGTGCGCCGACCACCAGCCCGTTACCCGTGACTTCCGACTTGCCCTCCCACGAGCCGTATGCGAAGAGCAGGGGCTGGTCGAGCAGAGCGACCGTCAGCGGCTCCCCGGTCGCCGCAATCGTCGACAGCAGGATGTAGGCCGCAACAGCGGACGCCATACGTCCATGGGGGGACGACTCGGCATGTGCAGAATGGGGTTGCACGTCAGTGGCCTCCTACCGCGCCTGGGGTGTGGCCCAGATCCTTTCCCAGGCCGCCGGCTAAGGTCCTTCCAAGCGCCCAGTCGCCCACGCGAGCTTGCCTCGACCCCGCTGGCTCCTGGCTGCGTTCCTCCCGCTCATCGGAGGCATCGGCCCGGTCGAGGCGAACCCCTCGCTGATGGAGGACGATCGATGACCTGCATGCCGAGCATCGCCATGGTCGCACTGGCGGTTGGCGCCGCGACGCCCCTTGCGGCGGAAAGCATGAGTCTGGAGACGCCGGTGGGGCGGTTCGTCGCCGAGGCGCTTCCTGATGGGCTTGTCGTCTCATGTCGCTCCGCCGCCGGGGCGTTCGACCCGGTCGCTGAACCCGGGATCGTCTTCGCAGACGCCGATCACAAGGTCTGCCCCAGCGAGTACGCCGCGCGTCTCGTGTCCTCACGGATCGAGGAGGGCGTGCTCCGGGCGGAGTACGAGGCCGCCATCGGTGGTCGTACCGCTCGGTGGACCCTTGCCGTGCGGCTGCAGAGCGATGGTGTGGTGGTCGTCTTCGACTGCGACGATCCCAGGGCGCGGGGTGCGGCCGCCGGGTGGTGCCGAGGCATCGGCGCCATGCGGGAGCTGAAGACGGGTCGCTACGGCGAACAGGGGGGCGACGGGCAGCTCCGGGCCTACTGGCTTCAAGACGTTCGGCTGTGGGCGTTCGGGGAGTGGGACCTGGATGCCGGCAACTTCGCTCAGGTGTCCCTGCCCGTCGCAGGCGGCGACCGCCCTCAGCTCGCGGGCGACCAGGTGTACATCCCCCGGCTGGACGGCTCCGTCCCGCCAGTGCATGAGGAGCTCCGCCTCCGGTTCAGTGAGGACCTGTGGCAGGCCATCGGCCCCCTGCCCAACGCGCCGTCGCCGTTCGCAGAGGACCTGCGCACGATGGTCTTCCTCGACTTCTGGGACGGCGCGTTCGACCGTGAGCGGAAGCTGCTGGAATGGATCGAGGCAAACACGGGAGGTCTGTACCGCTTCGTGACGATCGTGCACGACTGGCAGACCCCCGGTTACGACACCAACATGCCGGAGGTCATGCCGCCCAATCAGTCGCTCGGCGGTACAGAGGCCATGCGGCGGTTGCTGGAAGCTGGGAATCGACTTGGGCGTATCGGGCTGCACAACAACTACCTGGTCACGGGACCGAAAGGCGGCATCGCAGAGCAGGCCGGGGCTCGTCCCTTCGTCATGCCGGGCGGCAACGTAGCGGAAGCGCTCAGCGGCTTCCGCCCAGTACCCATCAGCATGGTGGAGCCGGTGCGCCGAATCGAGCCGGAGGTCCACGCGCTCGGGACGAGCGCCGCGCACTTCGACGAGCACGCGACGTGTGGGCTGCCGGCAGCACCCGACTGGGCCTTCGGCCTGAACTTCGAGACGCAGCACCCGGACGAGTGCATGGCCCGAACGCTCATTCGCGGGTTCCGCGAGTCATCGCTCGCCGCGAAGGGGGTCCACCAGGGCCCTCTGTTCACCGAGACGGGCCTCAGCGAGTACCTGGTGGGGTACGTCGATGCGTGCGACTACGGCGTCATCGATGGCACGCATCGCGTCCTATGGCCGGACTACAAGCTTCACCGCATCCAGCCGCTCATGGCGTGCTACGGTATGGGGCTCTACTACCGCTACTTCCTCCGGGACTTCTCGCAGCCGTGGACGCTGCCGGGCGACAGTGATGCCGCCGTCGATGACTACCGCGCCGCGCAGATGCTCTACGGCAATGGCGCCTACGTCTTCGCCACCTACCGGCTTCCGCCGGAGTTCCTTCTGACCGAGATCGGCCTGGTCGGTACCTTGCAGCCGTACTACTTCTTCGAGCCAGTCGAGCGGATCGAGTACCTCGGCGACGATGGCGCCTGGCGCTCCCTGGCCGAGTTGGTCCAGGAGGGAATGCCGCTCGACCGGCGTTTCGTGGCGCGCGATCTGTTCGCGAACGGCTACACGGTCGTCGTGAACCGGACGGATGCAGAGGTGCCGATGCCGACGCCGAGGGGCGCCGCTATGCTCCCACCAAACAGCTTCGTCGCGTGGATGGGCGACGGCCTCTTCGCTTACTCCGCCATCGGGCCGGGGATGGACTTCCGCACGGACTACGCCGAGGACCGCGCTCGCGGGATCCGGTTCGTGAACCCCCGCGGCCACGAGGCCCTCGGGGTGGCGACGCCGACGCTGTGGCATGACGGGTCCGTCGTGTGCCAGCTCGAGGCGCCAGCCCCTCCGGACGGGAAGTCGTGGCACTTCCCGGACGCCGCGGCGAGCGACCCTACGGGGCCGTGGGCAATGGGTGTCCGCGCCGAGCCGGGCGGGGAGTTCGCGCCCCTTGAGTGGTCCCAAGATAGCGGGGCCTGGCGAGTGTCCGCCGATACCACCGTGCCCATAGTGCGAGCGGACGGCTTCCTTCACCCCACGGTCGAGAAGACCGTGGTGGTGCGCTTCATGGCGCCGTCCGCCGGTGACTTCAGGTGCCGGGTCACGCTGACGAGCTCGGATCCCCGTGGGGGCGACGGGCTCAGCGTGTCCGTTGTACTGGGCGACGCCACCCTCGCATCGGGCCTCTTCCCCAATGGGGGGGAGGTCACGCTCGAGGCTCCGTTCCGTGAGGTGTTCTATGACCCGCAGTCGTTGGAGATCCGAGTCGGCTCACGAGAGAGCGCCGCATGCGATAGCGCCTTCGTCCGGGTCGATGTCAGCCCGAAGTGAGCGCCGCGCCGGCGCCGGCCCGCAAGCGCTCCTCGATCAGGCCGGCATCGTCCGGCCGATCGAGATCGAGCGCAAGCTCAGGCAGCTCGCACAGGAACCCGCGAACGGGCGCGCCGAGGAGCTTCGAGAAGTGTTCCTCACACTGGGCGAGCGTGAGCCGCCCCATCGCGAATCTGACCAGGAAGCCCACACCGAACCGCCGCGCCAGGCGCCACTTGTGTTGGCGGAGGCCCTCGATCTCCTTGGCGAGCTCGCGACGCTGAACCAGCCACTGGGAGCCGACGAGGAACACGTTCGTCGTGACGATGGTGCCGCCCCGGAGCTTCAACGGCGTCCAAAGGTGCGCGGAGCAGTAGGCACGTGCCGTCTCGTAGGGCACGACGGGGTGGAAAACCGCACAATCCTCGGGGCACGCCCCGATCACAGTCCCCAACGCTTGCGGCGTCGCGAGCGGCGTATCGCACCCGATCATGAGTATCTTCAGCCCATCCGCGAATGCGTCGGCGGCGTGGAGCACCTTGTCCACGACGCTACCGGTGTCGGGCACGAACAGGTCCGCGCGCTGCGCGATGGGCAGATCCCCCAGCTCCGCCGGGCCGGACAGGGCGATCCTCCCGACTCCCTCCGTGTCACACAGGCAGTCGAGCACCCAGTCCAGGCTCGTCCGTCCCGCCAAGGGCGCCAGGCCCTTCGTCGGCCCATCGTAGAAGCCCGCCAGGCGTGCATCCACTCCTCCGCCGCCCAGGACGACCGCGTTGACCATGGGGGACACCTCCGAAAACCGGTGACAGCCACCTATTCCGCGCACGACGGGTCCTCCGGAATGGGTGGCTGTCACCGGTTTTCGGCTACCAGATATGCGCCACCTCCGGGACGGACGCGCGCTCCAGCAGCCGCAATGCTCCCGACGAACACGCGGACCGGCAGATCCCGCACCCGTAGCACACTTTCGTGAGCACGTGCACCTTGCCGAGGGCTGGGCTGAAGCCGAGCGCCCCGAACGGGCAGACCCTCATACACGCCCGGCAGCCCGTGCAGAGGTCGGGATCCGCCTCGCCTACGTACTCGCCGCGGAAGAACACGGGTGTCTCATAGCGCAGCGTCGCTCGCATGGACAGGCAATCCACGCGGTCGCAGTTGCAGATGCCGGCCAGGAAGGGGGTCATGAACGTCCAGACGGTATGGCAGGCGCCTATGTGCTCCAGCTTGCGGAAGTGCTCGAGGGCCTCCTCTCTGTCCAGCACCTCCACGCCTTGGGCACCGGGGCCACGGAAATACTGCGGCCGCACCTCTCGGGCGATCTCGACGAGCGTCCCTCCGTCCGGCCCCATGCTCACGCCGTAGCACATTCGGTGCTCGCCGCCGAGGGTATGATTCCGGCACATGCAGTCCACGCGGACGATGGAGGTCACGAGGTCGAAGATGCGCTCGACATCCTCGATGGGCACGACCTGCCCGAAATGCTCCCGCTTCATCCGCGCCGTCGCCCGCCGCGCGACGGCTCGCTTCACCACCGCAGGGAGCCGGTCGAGTCGAACCAGTGTCTCGAACTGGCCCGCCAGACGCTCGGGGTGAGCGATGATCCCGCCGAGGTACTCTCGCCGGCGGATGTCGCTGAGCATGTCCTCGGCGTAGTTGCGGGCCTGGAGGTACCACTTGCGGCCCTCGCCATGCTTTAGGCAGAACTCACACACGGCGCTCCGTCACCCCGCACACGGGTCGCGCCCGGCTCACCGGGTGCTCGCCCCCACCTGCCCGTGTTTCCGCGCCGCTATGCGGCGACACCTTCTTCCGCGGCTCACCGGCGCAGGACGACGCAGCGGTTCGTGTTGGTGCCCTTCTCGTTGTTGCGGACGCGGAAGCAATGGGCCAGCTTCGTAAACTCCTGCACCTGGACCATCACGGCCTGCACGCTCAGATCGGCATCGGCCGCAAGTTCCACGATGACCTCGTCCAGGTTCACCTCGTCGGAGTTGTGCAGGACATCGCCCACCTCGACCACGCAGGTCCCGCCGGGGCGCAGTACGCGGCGCATCTCGCGGAGGCTGCCGAGGATGAACTCCTGCCACTCCGCCATCTCGCTGGTCTGGACCACCGAGCCCTCCATCTCGTCGGGCTCCATGCGGAGGAACCACATCTCGAGCCAGTTATCGAGGATGTAGTCCACCTTGTTGAGAAACGGCGGCGAGGTGACGATCAGGTCCACCGCGCCGGAGGGGATGTCGCTCATGTCCCGGCTGTCCTCCTGAGTCAGGAGGCAGTGCCGGCCTCGTTGCCGTATCTGCTTCGGGTCGCAGTCGCGCAGCGCCCGTTGGGCTTTGCGGATGATCCTCGACCGCACATCGCGGTACTCGGGCCTCTGGCCGCGTCGTTCGTTGATCCGTCGCTGGGCCTCCCGCGTCACGGAGATCTGCGGGAACGAGTAGACCGAGAGGAACCCCGGGGAATGCCCGTGCAGCCGTGAGAGCGCGATGAGTGCCACGAAGCGTCCAGTGGCTGTCAAGTTCACGTGGACGTGCCGCCGGAGGGCCATCAGCTCGACCAGGGTGTCCGGGTGGTAGAACATGCCCAGGTCCTCGGCATCCGGGCCCGAGCCCGGATCGTCGAAGTCAACGTCCGCGAGGTAGTCCCGAACCTGCTCCAGAGTCGCGGGGCACACCTTGGCGCGCGTGATCAGCTCTGACAAGGGGTTCACATCGTTCCCCCACCCCAGTCGGTCGCTCAGTACCGCTTGCAGCACCGTTGTGCCCCGGCCTGAGAACGGGTCGAAGACGATGTCGCCGGGCTTGCTGAACCGTTCGATGAAGAACGCCGGCAGCTCCGGCTTGAACGACCCGCGATAGGAGATCGCATAGTGGAGAGAGTTCATCTGCCGCTGGCGAGCCGTCCAGAACTCGCCGGCGATCTGGGGGTACGTGCCCGCCTCGTGCCGGACCACTCTCCTACGGCTCTCGGCCAGGGGTGCCAGGAGGGCGAGCGTCCCTACCTCGGCATTGGGGAGACCTGCCAAACCGAACCTCCATGTCCATCCGACCGCACCGGCGTAAGTAGCTATCAAGACGTGTAATTGTCAAGTGCACCGGTGCAGACCTGCATGGGGAGCCAGGTTTCATGGCCATGCAGACAGGATGGTTGCCAGGTGCCAGGCAGGGGCCGTACGCACTGCTTCTCGGCGAGCGGCGTGGGGGACGCGCCACCCAGTCACCGCTTGCGCGAACGCGGTGACACAACGTCAGGGCCGAGCGCCGGGTTCGCGTGCCGCCCAAACCGCAGAGCCCTGTAGGGGGTTATGGCTGTGGACGCAACGCCGGGCCTCCGCAACCCACCGTGGGGGTCAGGCGTCGAAGGGGTAGGATGGCCGCGGGGCCTTCCGGGGTCCTGGCAGCCCGCTGCCGTGTGGAGTTGCGCATTGAAGTTTCGGTATTGCCTGATGATCTCGATCGCGATCAATGTGCTCGGGCTGGTGTGGTTCGGGCTCATGTTGGCGCGTCGGCCGGCCGACACGGGCCCCAAGCGGCCCGTCGTGCGCATCGCGGCCCTGACGACACCCGAGGACGCTGCGGCGAACGCGGCCCGCGCCCTTTCGGTTCCGCCGGGCATGGAGGGTGACGGACGTGGGCAGGTTGGGCCACTCGACCGTACGGGAACGTACGGTGAGGGCGGCGAAGCGACATGGGAGGACGCTGGACCGTTGTCTCCCGACGAGGCCGCAGCGGCGGGTGCCAGTGCCGCCGCGCCCGGCGAGAGTGGAAGCCCGGCGGCCGGCCCCAACCCGCGGGACACCGCGGGCCTGGGCGGGCCCGATGACCTGCGCATTCCAAGCCCTCACGAGACGGTGGACCCGCGAACCGACAGCCCCCCTGCGCCGGGAGCCGCCGGCATCGGCGAGCCCGGTCGTCGCCCGCTGGGCGACCTCTCCCCCCAGCCTGAGAAGCCCTCGAGCGTCCGCGCCGGCCAGAAGGGGCCCGGCGAGTCCGCGCCCGGCCAGGGACGGCCACCCGCGGGCGATGGCTCCGGTCCCGGAGCGGGCCCCGGGCCCGGCGGCACGGCGACACCCGGGACAGACCTCACGGACAAGCCCGGGCAGCCCGGCGGAGTAGGCGGAGGCGGCGGCGCCTCCGGCAGCACGGGTGGAGCCCCGGGCGGGGGCAGCGTCGGAGGTCAGGGCCCCGGCGGGACCGGCGGGGGGCCTGGCCGCGGCTCGGCCGGATCGGGCAGCGGCACGGGCGGAGGAGGGGGCCAGGGGCCCGCGGCGGGCAATGGTGGTGGCGGTGGTGGGAACGCCGGTGCGCAGGGAACGCCGGCTCGGACCGCTCCCGCTGCGGTTGTGTCCGGTCCTCCCCCGTCGCGGACACGTGAGATGGAGCGCCTGGAGCGCCATGGCTCCATTCGGGTGAAGGTCAAGGTGGACGCCTCGGGCCGCCCCACCAGTGCCGTGGCCACCACCCAGTCCGGCTACGCCGACTACGACCGCAGTGCCGCCGAGTGGGTCCGCACCCGCTGGCGTTTCCGCCCTGCGCTGAAGAACGGCCAGCCCGTCAGCGGCGAGGTCACGGTCACCGTGCGTTACTGACGCGGACCGCGCTATAATCGCTGCGACACTCCGGGTGACGAGGCCGAAAGCGGGGGAAGCCATGGCGCAGGACCAGACGCGCGAGATCGAGATCCTTGTACGGGCGCGGTATCCGCTGATCTACGTGGTCTCCTGGGAGGAGACGCGCGTCGAGGACGCCATCAACGCCGTAGCCAAGGCCCGGAACAAGAAGGTCTTCCTCTGGACGGTCACCGATGGCCTGCGCGCCATGGGCGGCGATCGCGGCGACGAAGAGAGCCGCGACCCCCTCGGGGTCCTCGATCGGATCATGACCGCCAAGGACCAGGCCATCTACGTCCTCAAGGACTACCACCCCTATCTCAACGACCCCCAGCACGGCGACACCGCCGTTCGGCGACTGCGGGACCTGACGTACGCCCTGAAGATGAGCTACAAGACGCTGATCTTCATCTCACCGGTTCTGGCGCTGCCGCCCGAGCTGGAGAAGGAGATCACCGTTGTCGAGTACAGCCTACCTTCCGTCGCCGATCTCGGAGAGCGGCTCGATGCCATTCGTGAGTCGCTCAAGGACAACAAGCAGGTGGATGTAAGCCTCGAACCCGCCGAGCGGGAGAGCCTGCTCCGGGCTTCGCTCGGCCTGACCCTCGGCGAGGCCGAGAACGCCTTCGCGCGGTCCATCGTGGAGAGCAAGCGCCTCGACGTGGACACGATCATCGCCGAGAAAGAGCAGGTCATACGCAAGACGCAGGTCCTCGAGTACCTGCGCGTCGACGAGACCGTGGACGGCGTGGGCGGGCTCGACCTGCTCAAAGACTGGCTGATGAAGCGTACGGCGGCGTTCACCGAGAGCGCGCGGTCGTTCGGACTCCCGGAGCCCAAGGGCCTGCTGCTCATCGGCGTGCAGGGATGCGGCAAGTCGCTCACGGCCAAAGCCGTCGCCTCGCTGTGGAAGCTCCCGCTTCTGAAGATGGACGTGGGGCGCATCTTCGCCGGGCTCGTCGGCGCGTCCGAGGAGAACATGCGCAAGGCCATTCGCATCGCCGAGTCCGTGGCGCCATGCGTCCTGTGGATCGACGAGATCGAGAAAGGGCTCTCGGGGAGCCGGAGCAGCGCTGTGTCCGATGGCGGGACCACCGCCCGCGTATTCGGCTCGCTCATCACCTGGCTCCAGGAGAAGAAGGCCCCGGTGTTCGTGATCGCTACGGCGAACGACATCTCCACGCTGCCACCCGAGCTGCTGCGCAAGGGGCGCTTCGACGACATCTTCTTCATAGATCTGCCCAGCGTCGACGAGCGGACGGAGATCCTCCGGATCCACGTCCGGAAACGCGGGCGCGACGCTTCGAAGTTCGGGGTCGAGGAGCTCGCCGCTGCGTCGGTTGGCTTCTCGGGCGCGGAACTGGAGCAAGTGGTCATCTCGGCCATGTATGACGCCTTCGACGGCGGCCGGGAGGTGGAGACGGCCGACGTCGCCAAGGCCATCCACGAGACGTTCCCGCTCTCGCGGACGATGGCGGAGGATATCACCTACCTGCGCCGCTGGGCGTTGATGAGGGCCCGGTCGGCGTCTAGCGGCGAGCGCGAGCCCATCCCGGAGCTGGAGCTGCCCATCGGCCTGCAGATCGCCGAGGAGGCCGTCGCCGCGGGCCAAGTGGCGGACGAGGGGCCTGATGCGTGACGACCGGTTCGACTATCTGGAGATCGGCGAAGCCCCTGCCGAACCGGCCCCAGGGCTCGCGGAGGACCCGACGACGCCGCAGATCGCGGCCAAGGCGCCCTCGGGCCGGCGCGGCCGACTGCACCTCATTGAGATCCTCGGACGGGCCGGCGAGGCGCTCGGGCGGTTTGGCGCGCCGCTGGGCATCCATCTCGACATCCAGGGCAACCTCTATGTCGCGGACTCTCAGTGGGATCGGGTGCAGAAGATCACGCCGCAGAATGAGGCCTACGGCTATGGCCAGTCCGGCGCTTCTGTGGGATGCCTGCGCTTCCCGGCCGACGTTGCCGTGGACAATCGTCTGTTCATCTACATCCTCGAACGCGGCAACCACCGGGTCACGAAGCTGACCCAGCAAGGGGTCTACATCTGCACGATCGGCGCGCCCGGACCGGGCCACGGCCAGCTTAGCGGGCCTCGCGCCATCGCGCTGGATGCGTTCAACAACGTGTTCATCGCCGACACGGGCAATGGCGTCGTGCAGAAGTTCGATGCCACGGGCCGCTACCTGGAGCAGTATGACTTCGCCGAGGTCGAGGGGGTCCGCGCGCCTGCGGGAGTCTGGGTTTCCCCGGGGGGCGAGCTGCTCGTCTGCGACCCGGAGGTCGGCTACGTGATCTTCGCGGATCTGCGAGGGCGGGTGCAGGGCGTGTTCGCGGGGGACCACACACATAGGCTGGGCGGCCCGACGGCTGCGTGCCGCGATCCGGAGGGGAACCTCTGGATTGTGGACTCCGGGTACTGCTGCATCCTCAAGTATGCGCCCGACGGCACTTTCCTTGCCAAGCTAGGGCCCGGCCTCGGCCCCAACGGCCCCCTGCGCGATCCTACCGACATCGCTCTCGCACCGGACGGCGACTTCTATGTCTCGGATACCGGGAACCACCGCGTGCTAAGGTTCGGGTACCGCGAGGCAGGATGGCGGGGCTACTGATGACACGTCGGGACTTCGCTCGGTGGCTCTCTCTGGGAGCGGTTGGGTTGGCGGCGGCCGCGGGGGAGGCCGATGCGGCAGGTGCCATGGAGCGGTTCCTTGAGCGCATCCGGGGCGACCTTGCGCGTTTCAGGACCGAACAGCTCCCCCTTGTCGAGACCGCGGCGAATCGTCTGGCCGAGACGGTCTCGGGTGGCGGGCGGCTTTGCATCTTCGACTTCCGCGGGGCCTACGCCGCGGAGGCGCTGGGGCGGGCAGGAGGCCTGATGGCGATCTCCCAGGTGACGCCTGATACGGTGACCGCGCAGGATGCCGTCGTGCTCATCACCGACGTGGCGAGCGATCCGCGGGATGCGGCGATGGCCCGCGCTGCCCGGTCCGCGGGGGCGTACGTCGTCGCCATCGCGCCGGTACGCAGAGGGGCAGACGGCACGGCGGCCCTGTGCGACCACGGCATCGACGACTACGTCACCGATGACGACGCCGCGATCCGCTTGCCCGGCCTGGATACGCCCATAGCGCCAACCTCCGGGATCATGAATGTCGCGATCCTCTGGACGCTGGCCGCGGCCTACGTCGAGGCCATGGAGCGTCGCGGGAGGGTCCCGTCGATCTGGGTCAGCATCAAGTGCCCCGACGCCAAGGAGCGCAATGACCGGTCGCTCGCGCGAGCGGCGAGGGAGGGGTTCTGATGTCCTACGCCGGGGCGTTCCTCGATGTTCTGGACGCCAACCTGGACGCCGTGGTCCGCGGAGAGCGCGACGCGATCGATGAGGCGGTCGGCCGGATCGCGCGCGCGCTATCGAGCGGCCACAGGGCCTACGCCTACCTGCAGGGGCACTTCATGCCGGGCGAGAGCGCGCCCGACCGCACGGGCAACCCTCCCCTGTTCACGCTCCTCACCCCCGAGGCGGCAGAGGACATCGAGCCCGGTGACGTGTTGCTGGCCTCCTTCCAGTACGGCGTGCTCACCGAGTTCGTGGAGACGACGATGCGGGCCCGGCAGCGCGGCGCATTCGTCATCGCCGTCTGCCCGCACAGCGACCCTGGGCAGATCGTGCGGTCACATCCGTCCGGGCTCTCCGTCCCGGACCTGGCGGACCTCACCATCGACACGCACATCCCCGTCGGCGACGCCGCGCTGGCGCAGACGCCGGATCGGCCCGGCTGCTGCCCCACCTCGGCGGTTGTGCAGGCGCTGGTCCATTGGCTTCTCGTCGTCGGCGTGCAGGAGAATCGTGTCTCGTCCGTCGAATAGCGCGCTGCCTGTGGAAGCATGGATGGCACCTGGGCGTTGTTGTGAAGAGAGGGCACTTCTGACGGTGTCCTCTCGCCTACGTCGGTCCGATTGAGAGGGTGGCGTCCGCGATGCCGGAAAGGTCTCGGGCTCCGACTGAGCGACCCCCGTTCCGTGCACCGGAGCCGACGTTCCGGTGGTGGCAGGAGTGGCTCATCATCATCCTGGCGCTCGCGAACCTCGGTCTCCTGACTTACGGGGTCGTGGAGCTGGCCTCGGACAAGATGCGCGAGGCGAGCCTGAAGCTGGGCGTGTCCGCCGTGGTCTTCGTGGCACTCATGATCGCCACGCGCAAGACGATGAAGCGCCGCCGTGACACATAGTCGCGTCCGTCCTTCTGGCCCCGGGGGCCCGCGTCCGGCACCACCCGGCCGCGCCACAGGGAATCAGCGCCCTCAGCCTCCTCTCGCGAAGGGTACCCCGCCATGCTGAGACGCAGCCTTATGTTGACACTCGCCTTCGGGCTGGTCGGGTCGGTATCGGCTCAGGAGCCGACGGTGGACCTTGCCGGCCGGTTCGCCACCATCGACAACGGGATCGTGCGGCTCCGCTTCGACCTGCGCCAGGGCACCTACGACGTGATGGATGCCGCGACCCGAGAGATCGTCCTCGCCCACGCCTATGCCTGGGTCGGGTCGGCGACGACGCGCGACGCCGGCCTGGTCCGGAGTGCACGAGCGGAGGACTTCACGGATGAGCTCGGGTCCGGCCGCCGGCTTCGCATCGACTGTCGGCCCGCTGCGGGTCCCGAAGTGGTCGTGGCGTTCGCCCTGTACCCCGGTCGGCCGTTCGTCACGGTGCGAACGGGTGTCCTCAACCCGAGTGAGCAGCCCCTGCGCGTTCGCGAGTTTGGCGCGTTGGCGGATGGCGCCGTCTGGCCGCGGGCCGGCGCAAAGGCAGACCTGCGGATCCTGAACGCCCCCTCCGGAGCGACCCAGACGCAGGTGACGGACGGACCCTACGGGTCGAGCCCGAACAACCTGCTGTTGACCTTCCGACAGGGGGGCGTGCGCCGCTCCGTGGTCTACGGGGCCCTCCGGACTCGGGAGTTCGTGAAGTCCGCCGCATTCGTCCCCATTGGCGGCGCCGCCGGCGCACGCCGACGAGCGATCGCCGAGGCTTGCCCCGGCGCCAGACTCGTCGCGTACGACGACTGCGGGGCCACGGGCGCGCCGCCCACCGACGTCGTGACGCTCAAGACGGTGCAGGGCCAGCCCTTCGCGTGGCTTGGCCCGCAGGCCGACCCGATCTTCACGACGATCGTGTTCCACAATGAGAAGGTCGTCATCGCGGCCGACGGTCTGGACCCGGCGAAGTCGTACATCCTCGGTTTCTCGTGGTGGGACTACGACGAGAACGGCCGCGTGGAGTCGGTGCAGGCCATCGGCGCCGACGGCCAGGTGCGGACGCTGGTCCGCGGCGCGAAGCTGCCTGCGTTTATGCGCTCGGGGCAGTCGGCCTCGGAGCGGGCCGTGGCGTTGCCCGGGGACGCGTACTCCGACGGCCGGGTGCAGATCGCGTTCACGAACGACACGCCGGTGCCGAATGCCGTCGTGTCCGAGGTCTGGCTCTATGAGGCCGACGGCGGGGCAGCGATTCCGCCCGATCTGGCGGCCGGCCGGCCGGTGCGCCCCGCCGTTTCCGCGGCCCCCGCGCTCGCCCAGCTTAGCGCGAGCGACCCCGTGGGCAAGCTCGTGGATCCCGGGGCACGCTACATGCCGGAGGACTCGTTCTACATCGACCTCATCACGAGCGATCCATTCGAGGCGGCCGAGCAGTACGGCCTCGCCCTCCGGCTCGCGAACCACGCGCGCCCGAACCCCTACGACTTCCCCACAGTGTGCGCGTGGTATGCCGGCGTGTGGGACCAGCCGGGCGCCCAGAACCACCCGGAGAAGAGCCGGTACCTCATCGCCACCACTCCCGGCCTGGTCGAGGAAGCCGACTGGGCCAACCGGAGTGGCTTCTCGCGCTACAGCCGCGCCGCAGGGAGGCTGGTACCCGACAACTACACCGAGAACAACCCACAGGGCTGGTGGGATGATGAGCACTGGCGCCAGCAGGGCTTCTACGTCGCGCCCTACGAGACCACGCGCAAGTGGGGGGCAGCCGTGCAGGCGCGCGGCAGTCTGGCCTTCACCTACTTCCAGGCACCTCTACTCTCGAAGGACTTCCGGGAGAGCCATCGCGAGCTGCTCATCGGCGAGGACGTCGCCAACACTCTCGACTACACGAAGCCTGAGACGCGCGAGTACATGCGCCGCGTCTACGGCAACATGCACGGCGCGGTCTCCGGCATGATGTTCGACTACTGCGACGAGATGTGGGGGAACATCGCATCCAAGGGTGGCTTCGCCGACCCTCGCGTCACTGCCACGGCGTTCTACCGCTCGTTCCTGCAGCTCGCCAAGGACGGGCTGGGCCGCGATTCCTGGATCCATGAGCGGTCGATCCTCAACCCTCCGGCCGACCTCGCGCTCGGCATCGTCGACTCCCAGAGGACGAGCGGCGATACGTCGCGGATCGATCCGGCCATGGTCTCCCGGAGTGGCCTCCGGTGGTACAAGAACCGCGTCGTCCTCGCCTATGACATGGACTCCAAGCAACTGGGCGATGCCTGGCAGACGTCGGGCTACACGGGCACGCGGGAGGATGGCCGGCGGATGACGCTGACGATGGCCTACGTGGCCGCGAGTCGGCTGCTGCTCGCCGATTCCTTCCGCGACATGTCGCCCGAGGAGCTGCATGACCTTTCGCGGACATTCCCCTACCCTACGGCGCCGAAGAGCGCTCGTCCCATAGACGCCTTCGTGACCGACGGCTGGCCGCGTGTCTACGACCTCGAGATCACGCCCGAGTGGCACCAGGTGACGCTCTACAACACCACCGAACCGACCGTGCCCCTCACGCTCGAGGTCCCGCTGTCCGGCGACCGTGCGGACGGGGCGTTGGGCCTGGACCCCGGTCGGAGCTACTACCTCTATGACTTCTGGAACGATGTGTTCGTGGGTGAGGTGCCCGGCACCGGGAAGCTGACGCAGCAGCTTCGCCCCGGGGAGGCGCGGGTACTGTCCGTCCATGCCGTCGAGGACCACCCGCAGTTCCTCTCGACGAACCGGCACATCATGCAGGGCTATGCCGACATGGCCGCCTACCCCACGTGGGACGGAGACTCGTGTGAGCTATCGGGAGCGTCGCGCGTCGTGGGCGGTGAGACCTACAGGGTCGTGATCGCGCTGAACGGCTACCGCGTCGTCGGCGCCAGCGCGGGCTGCCGCATCGAGGCATCGCGAGATGGGAAGCTGGCCATCCTGTCCATCGACCGGCCCGGGAACGGGACCGTGCACTGGAAGGTGCAGTGTGGGAACCGGAAACCGGGGACAGCCACCTGTTTCGCTCGCGGAGAAGGGTGAGTGGAGCGGAAAACCGGGGACAGCCACCGATTTGGCTCGCGGAGAAGGGTCAGTGGAGCGAAGCAGCCCCGGTGCGAGCGGAATCGGTGGCTGTCCCCGGTTCTCCCCGGTTCTCACACAATGGCTGCGCGACACCGCTCCCGGCAACGCGTTTCCGCGCCGCGGATCGACCGAGACCACCCATCGAGATCGCGAACCAGGCCGTCCAGCACTTCGCGCGCACGGGCGGCCGCCTCTCGAACGCGGAGCGGCGCCGGGCCCCCTGCATGTTCGGTTCGTGCGACGGCAGTCGCGGCGTCCTGGCAGGCGACGAGCGCGGCCAGGTCAGCGCTGCCGGCGACCAGACGCCCCTTCAGTGCCTCCGCGAGGGCCTCAACGGTGACGTTCTGGTGACCGGCCCCCTCCGATGCCGCCACAGCGACCTCCACCACCTGCTTCGCGATGCGGAAGGGCAGTGCCGCATCGCGCACCAGCGCCTCGACCAGCGCTGTGGCGCCGAGGAATCCCGTTGTGCACAGCGCGGCCATCCGCTCGCGGTC
>Ga0315288_10001395_pt1 | contig 31296 bp, 37 predicted proteins | sample YL17G11_20_MG_FD_203454 | JGI IMG/M metagenome (GOLD analysis project Ga0315288, IMG submission 203454) | Sediment microbial communities from Yellowstone Lake, YNP, Wyoming, USA - YL17G11_20 | ecosystem: Environmental > Aquatic > Freshwater > Lake > Sediment | place: USA: Wyoming | collected...
CTCCAAGCCTCACCGTCCAGGATAGCAGGAGACCGACCCCGGCGTCTTTAGACGGGCTTCGTCGCCGCCGGACGGAAGACCCACACCAGGAAGCCGACCCCCGCTCCGGCCAGGGCGCCCCAGAACGCCGACACGGCCAGCATGATCCACAGCCATCGCTGCCAGCCGCCGAAGTCCTCGCCGTAGAGGTCGAGCTCGTAGCCGCTCCAGCCCGCGGCGTAAGGCACGAATGTCCCGAGCACACCGGCCATGAAGGCCACGGAGGTGAAGGCGGCGCCCAGAACGATGCTTGCCGCTCGCCTGCGGCGGGGGCCCAACGCCAAAGCCACTGCGAAGCCGGCCCAGCCCACCAGGGCCAGAGGCCCGAGGGTGAAGAGGACAACGGCCGGGCCTTCGACGTCGCGGCCCACGAGGGTGATGCCTGCCGCGAAGGCCGCCGCCGGCCCAGCCAGCAGAGCCCCAGCGAGGACGAAGGGTCGGGAAAGCACTTTAGCCGATTCTTGCAGAGATTCAGAAGAGTTGCAAGGGCGAAGCGGCGTCGGTTCGCCGGATCTATTGGGGGCAGAGCTCGCCCGGTGTCCGCTTGGGATTGGCGTCGCCGTAGTCCCAGGCGGCATCGAACTCGGAGCGGCGTTCCTCCAGGAAGGACACAAAGGCGGCGCAGCCGGACGTGTAGGCCGAGTCAGGCGTCGTCGGCTGCTGGCGGTAGGCTTCGCTGAAGCGCTGGGCAGCCTGGGCGTGGAGGCTATTTGGGAACTCCTGCGCCAGGGCTTCGATAGACCCCACCAGGATCAGGGCGGGATCTGTGTCGGTCGGAGCGAGCAGTCTGAGCTGCGTCAAGTAGACGCGAAAGCGGGCGTAAGGGACGAGCTCGTCCCGGTCGCGGGCGCCGGTCCCGAGCTCCTCTTTCCAGTCCTTCAGGCTGGTGTCCTCGGCGGCCTTCTTGTAGAGCGAGCTGGCGAGGGCGGATTTGACGGCGGCGTAGCTGGCGTCGGCGTCTCTCACCACGAAGTACAGGTAGTCCGAAGGGGCGGACTGCCGGTCGGCGAGTATGAAGCTCGTGCCATCCCAGTCGTACGTAAGAACACTGTCCCGCTGGGGGCCGGCCCCAACGGACGCGACGGCGCCGGCCTGGATCTGGATCTCTTGCGCGCCGTCACCGTCCAGGTCCTGGAAAGCGATCTCGGAAAACCGCGTTCGGAGCACAACCACTGGCTCTTCGAACAGGTCAGCGTACTGATCACCCTTCCGGCCGATCACCAGGACCGAAGTGTCGCAGGCATCAGCGGGGCACCGGCTAATGGCGATGGCGGCCTCGGTGTTGCCGTCCGCATTGTAGTCGCCGGTCCCAAGGATAGTCGGGTCGAGAGCCTCCGCGGGCGAGCCATCGGCGCCGGTTGCGGCGCGGTACACAACCTCGAAGCGCCCGTCGGCAGCGTCCATGATGAGCACGTCGCCGCCGTAGGACGGGGGCGCGTCGGCGGACGGCGTTTCGGTCAGGGGCGGCCCGGTGGTAGAAGCGTCGGCGATGCGCACCACGTACTCGTCCTGGCCGTCGCCGTCGAGATCGGCGGCAGCGCAGGGCGGGCCGAACGTCGGCTGCGGCATGCTCCAGGCGCTGAACAGCTCGGCCAGGCAGGAGGGCGAGCCCTGAGTCTCGCTCAGGTAGGCGGCGATGGCGTCGGGATAGGCCGCGAACTCCGCGGGCGGCGTCGGAACGGCGACCGCCGGCGGCGTGGCCGTGCGGGCGACGGGTGTGGGTGTGAAGGTGACGGTCTTCTCCCCTCCCCCGCCGCCGCAGGCGGCGAGAAGGAGGGCCGAGCCTACGAGGAGGGCCGCCGGCAGACGGTAGCGCATCACGACCGGCAGTATATCAAGCGGCGGGCGGCAGTGCCAGGCCGCCGAGGGGAAACCCATCGTCTGCTTCGACTAGCAGAGTAGTGACGCTGAGTTCGAGGTGCCTAGGGGCGGCGCAGCGGATAGACCTGCATCAACGCCTCGGCGAGCTGCGGGACGGTGTCGAAGGCGAAGACCTCTTCCGGTCGCACCCAGCGGGCCTCTGTGTGCTCCCAATCGACCTGCACCGGGGCGTCCGGCCGCACCTCGAACAAGAACGGGTGGACGATCCAGCGCCGTCCCGCCTCAGCGTCCAGCACTTCGAGGGGCTCGCCGGTCCGCAGGAGGCTGACCTGCTCGGGCGTGAGGCCCGTCTCCTCCTCGATCTCGCGATAGGCCTGGGCCAGGGGGAATGCTTCCTCCAGATAGCCGCTGACTGCCGCCCAGCGGCCGCGATACGTCCCCACGTGCTCGCTCCGCCGCAACAGGAGCACCTCGTCGTCGTCGGCGGCGCGACGGAGCAGGAAGCAGGTCACTACCTTGGCCTGTTGCATGGCCTTCGCCGGCAGTATACGGCGGCCCAGAAGGCGGTGCTATACTACCGGCCGGAGGGGGAGACTCCCCCACCTCGTGATTGAACGCGGTGCGACACCACACCCTAAAGGGCGTGGCATCAACGGAATCCGATGCCGCAGCCTTTAGGCTGCGGTGACGTGTCGTCCGGCCGGAGGAGACCATGCCGCGAGGAGAGCTGCCGGAGCTGATCCGCGGGCTGCTGGAGCCATCCGCCTACCCTCATCCGGTGAACACGGTGGAACTGGTGCAGACCCACATTTCCTACGTGTTCCTGGCCGGCGATTTCGCCTACAAGGTGAAGAAGCCGGTGGACTTCGGCTTCCTGAATTTCACCACGCTCGCCCGCCGCCGTCACTACTGCCAACAAGAGGTGGTCCTGAACCGCCGCCTCTGCCCCGACACGTATCTTGGCGTCGTGCGCATCACTCGCGAAGGGCGGCGGCTGCGGTTGGAGGGGCGGGGCAAGGTGCTGGAGTACGCGGTGAAGATGCGCCGCCTACCTGCCCTGCGGATGATGGACCGACTGCTGGCCGACGGCCGCGTCTCGCCGACGATGGTGGAGGCGGTGGCCCGCCGCCTGGCCGATTTCCACGCCCACTCGGAGACCGGGCCCCGCATTGACCGTTACGGCTCTCCGGCGGTGATCGATGGTAACTGGCAGGAGAACTTCGAGCAGTGGGCGCCCTACCTGGACGACACCATCACGGCAGGCCAGGACCGTTATCTGCGGGCTTACGTCCGCAACTTCCTGATCCGGAGGCGGACGCTGCTGGAGGAGCGCGTCGGGCAGGGGCGCATCCGCGACTGCCACGGCGATGTCCGCCTGGATGCGGTCTGCTTCACCGATGGCGTGTGCATCTTCGATTGCATCGAGTTCAACCGCCGCTTCCGCTACTCAGACGTAGCCGCGGACATCGCGTTCCTGGCGATGGACCTCGAGTACCACGGCCGCCCCGACCTCTCGGAGCGGCTGGTGCGAACGTACGCCCGGGCGGCGGGCGATGCGCAGGCGCTGGAGCTTGTCGATTTCTACAAGTGCTACCGCGCCGCCGTACGGGGTAAGGTAGAGGGGTTCAGGCTCACCCAGCCGGAGGTGCGTCCTACAGAGCGCCGCCAGGCCCGCCAGGCCGCTCGCGCGTACTTCCGCCTGGCCTGCCGCTATGCGGCCGCCCAGCCGCCGCCGGTCCTGATCATTACCTGCGGCCTGGTGGCCAGCGGCAAGACGGCCATCGCCCGCGCCCTGGGCGAGGCTCTGGACGCGCCGGTCATCTCCTCGGACGTGGTGCGCAAGGAGCTAGCCGGCCTGAGCCCGGAGGAGCACCGCTTCGAGCCCTTCGAACGCGGCATCTACTCGCCCGCCTTCACCGCCCGCACCTACGACGCCATGCTGGAGCGGGCGCGCGGGCTGCTGGCGGAGGGCCGCTCGGTCTTGCTGGACGGCACCTTCGGCCGGCGCGACCAGCGCCAGAAGGCGCGGGGGCTCGCCGAAGAGATGGGCGGCCGCTTCGTCTGTGTGGAGTGTCGTGCGGAGGAAGCGGTCATCCACCGGCGGTTGGCCGAGCGCCTGCGCACCGGCGGCGATGCCTCGGACGCCCGCCCAGAGATCTACGAGGCGCAGCTCCAGGTCTTCGAGCCGGTCACAGATCTACGGCCGCACGAATACGTGTCTCTGGACTGCGCCCGGCCGCTGGGCCAGTGCGTGCTGGAGGCGCGCCGCCTGGTGGACGAGCGGCTGGCGCCGCCGACTGCTTAGGGCAGGCTCTCCAGGGCCGTGCGGTAGAGCTCGGCGTGCGACTTCTCTACCTTGGCCAGATTCTCGAACCACTTGGCCAATTCATCGAAGCCCTCAGCGCGGGCAATCTTGACGAAACCCGGATACATCTGAGTGGCCTCGTAGGCCTCGCCCTCATAGGCCGACGTCAGGTCTTGACGAGTGCTTCCGATGGGGACGCCGGTCACCGGGTCGCCCACCTCCTTCAGAAAGCGCAGGTGACCGAAGGCGTGACCGGTCTCGTGCTGAGCCACCTCGTGAAAGAGCTTGGCTATCTCAGGGTACCCCTCGCTTTCTGCCAGGCGAGCGAAATAGAGGTAGCGTCGGTTGGCCTGAGCCTCGCCAGCGAAGGCCGCCTTCAGGTTCTCCCAGGTCTTGGTGCCCTTTAGTTCCTTAGTAGCCACCAGACGTTACCTCCTTCTGGTTTCCCCTTCCGATTTCAGACCTCAAGCTGCTCGGCTCATTTCGCCGTGGCCTCGGCCCGCTCTTCTTGGCACATTCCGGCCAGGCGCTTGACCTCCCCAACGTCCAGACGGAGCCCCTCGGCTACGCGGCGGCCGTAATCGGGGTCGGCCTTGTAGAAGAGAGCCGTCTGTCGCAACTGAATCCGCTTCTGGGCGCCACCCAGGTGGGCCATGACGTTGCCGATCAGGTGGTCCCGATCCTCGTCGTTCATCGCCTTGCGGTACAGATCTCCGGCCTGGACGAAATCGTCGTTGGGATGGGTGTACCGCTGGCGCGCAGCCTTCCCGGAGACCTCGAAAGCCGGTGCCGCCGCGTCGGGCTCGGGCTCGGGGCCGCCGAAGCTGTTGGGGTAGTAGTTCGGGCTGCCACCGCCGTTGGAGTCAAAACGCATGAACCCGTCCCGCTGGTAGTTGTTCTCCGGGGCAGCCTTGGCCGAGTTCACCGGCAGCAGATGGTAGTTGGGTCCCAGGCGGTGGCGATGGGTGTCGTGATAGCTGAAGAGCCGTCCCTGGAGCATCTTGTCCGGCGAGGGCGCGATGCCGGGCACAAGGTTACCGGGCGAGAAGGCGGCCTGCTCCACGTCGGCGAAGTAGTTCTCGGGGTTGCGGTTCAAGACCATCCGACCCACCGGGATGAGGGGGAAGTCGCCGTGCGGCCAAACCTTAGTGATGTCGAAGGGGTCGAAGCGGTAGGTTTCGGCCTGCTCGGGGGTCATGACCTGGATGTGGACCGTCCAGGTCGGGCACTCGCCCCCCGCGATGGCCTCGAAGAGGTCGCGAGTGGCGTGATCCGGGTCAAGGCTCTTGAGCTGGGTAGCCTCCTCGAGGGTCAGAGTCTGGAAGCCCTGATCGCTCCGGATGTGGGTCTTGACCCAGAAGTAGTGGCGCTGGTCGTTGTACCACATGAAGGTGTGACCGCTGAAGCCGTGCATGTGGCGGTAGCTCTTGGGCGTGCCGCGGTCGGAGAAAAGGATCGTGACCTGGTGGATGGACTCCGGAGTCAGGGAGAGGAAGTCCCAGAACATGTCCGGGTCCTTGGTGTTGGTGGCCGGGTTGCGCTTCTGGGTGTGGATGAAGTCGGGGAACTTCAGCGGGTCACGGATGAAGAAGACCGGGGTGTTGTTCCCCACAAAGTCGTAGTTGCCCTCCTCGGTGTAGAACTTGACCGCGAATCCGCGAGGGTCGCGCTCGGAGTCGGCCGAGCCCTTTTCTCCCCCCACTGTGGAGAAGCGAGCGAAGACCTCCGTGCGCTTGCCCACCGGGGACAGGAAGTTGGCCCGCGTGTAGCGGGTCACATCGTGGGTCACCTCGAAGTAGCCGTAGGCCCCGGCCCCCTTGGCGTGGACCACCCGCTCGGGGATACGCTCGCGGTCGAAATGGGCCAACTTCTCGACGAGGTGGATGTCCTGTAGCAGAGCCGGCCCGGGCGACCCTGCCGTCAGCGTGTTCTGATCGTCGTCCACCGGCGCGCCGAAGCTGGTGGTCAGAATCTTCTCGTTCTTTGCCATTGTTCTCTACCTCCCTCTAATTTCCCTTTCCGATTTCAGACCCCTCTTGGCAGGCAGGGCAGATGCCGTAGAATTCCAGCCGATGCCTTACGTCAGTGTAGCCCTGCTCCTGGGCCACCGCCTGGGCAGTCCCGGCAAGGTCGATATCCAGGTCCTCGATTCGGCTGCAAGCTGTGCAGACGATGTGGGGATGCGACTCCGGCTTCCGGCCGTCGTAGCGACTGCCGCCGCCCAAAGGCAACTCTAGCACCTCGCCCAAGCCCTTGAGACACTCGAGGGTGTTGTAGACAGTGGCCAGGCTAGTTGTGGGGAAGTCCCGCCGCACCTGGCGGTGGATCTGCTCCACGCTGGGGTGCTGGTCACTGCCGATGAGCGCCCTCAGGATCGCCAACCGCTGAGGCGTGAGCCGGTAACCGCGGGCCTTTAAGCGGGCAGTCACCTGATCCAAACGAATGCGCAGGGCAGTATCCAGACTCATTATTAACTGATACTCATTCTAGCTAACTCGACGCAAGTGTCAAGGGGGTCGGGAAGGAATTCTCCCATTGCTTGGGCACCCGTGGAGGCGTGGCCGAACCGGTCCCTCAGAACTGGCGCACGGGGGACGAGAAGGAGACCACCCTGGGATACTGCAGACGGCTGTGATATGATGATTACCTCGCATAACCCCTCGCTTATGAAGAGCTTTTGTCCTGCCCACAGGCGTAGAAGCGGATCGAAAGGAGGTCGGCCATGGCTTACGAAGCGAAAGACTACACGCGTCTCATCGGGATGGAGGGCTTCAGCGAGACCCTGCTCAGGAATCACTTCACCCTCTATCAGGGGTACGTCACGAACACCAACAAGGTCCTGGATACCCTTGGACAGATGGCCAAGGACGGCAAGATCGGCACGCCGGAGTACTCCGAGCTGAAACGCAGGATGGGCTTCGAGTGGGATGGCATGCGCCTGCACGAGTACTACTTCGAGAACCTGGGCGGCAAAGGAGACCTGGGCCAGTCAAGCCGGCTGCGGGACAAGGTCGCCCAGGAGTTCGGCAGCTACGAGGCCTGGGAGGCCGATTTCAGGGGCACCGGCGCGATGCGCGGAATCGGCTGGGCCATCCTCTACCAGGATAACGTCGGCGGAAGGCTCATCAACCAGTGGATCAATGAGCACGAGACCGGCCACCTGGCGGGCTGTGCGCCGGTCCTAATCATGGATGTGTTCGAGCACGCGTTCATGATCGACTACGGCCTGAAGCGCGCCGACTACATCGAGGCGTTCTTCAAGAACATCAACCGCGAGGCTGTCGAACGCCGCCTGGCCTAGATCGTTAGCGAAGGCTCACGTGCCGGTAGAGCCGTGGCCGCCCTGCCCGCGTTCTGTGGGCGAGAGGCCCTGCGCTTCCACCACCGGCAGGTCGGCCAGACGGCTGATGACCAACTGGGCGATGCGGTCGCCGTGGCGCACGGTGTAGGACTCCTGCGAGCCGAACAGGTGCATGGTGACCAGCACCTCGCCGCGGTAGTCGCTGTCGATGGTGCCGAAGGTGACGTCTACCCCTTGGGCCGAGAGGCCTGAGCGCGGCCGCACCTGAGCGTCGTAGCCAGGCGGTGCCTCGATGGCGATGCCCGTGGGCACGCGCACCGGGTCGCGGCCCAGCCTGATCCCATCCGGCGCCTCGATGCAGGCGAACAGGTCGAAGCCGCTGGCGCCGGGCGTGGCCCGCTGGGGCAGGCGCGCGCCGGGCCGCAGGAGCTGTACCCGCAGGACATGTCCTTCGTCAGGCATCAGTATCGTCCAGGAAGCGGAGGATCTCGGCCAGCACCGCCTCCGGCTTTTCCATCGGGCAGAAGTGGCCGCCGCCCTCGATGGTCACCACGCGGGCATTGGGCATCTGGTCGGCGATGGCCTGGGCGATGAAGGGCAGGTGGCTGTCGCTGTGCTCGCCGCGCACCACCAGGGCCGGGCAGCCCACCTTCGGCAACATATCGAAGGCCTCGAAGGGGGTGGCGCCGGCGTACATCTGGGCCTCGATCGGCCCCGGGCACTTCAGCTCGACCTGCCCGTCCGGGCGCAGGCAGGTGCCCTGCTCGACGTATAGCCGCAGCACGTCCTCGCGCCAGGTCTTGAAGGGCGCCCGCGAGCGGTAGGACTTGAACAGCGCGTCGCGGTTGGGCCAGACCGTCTGCCGCTTGAGTGCGCCCCTGGGCAGTCGTGACATGTGCTCGCCGGCCAGCGGTCGTATCACCGGCGGAAAGACGATTGGCTCGATGAGAACGGTCCGCCGGAAGCTGCCCGGCCGCAGGGCCTCGCAGCAGGCGATGTTGGCCGCGCCGGCCGAGTGGCCGATGGCGACGATTCCCTCCAGTTCCAGCGCATCGAGGAAGGCGCTCAGGTCGGCCACGAAATCCAGGCGGTGGTAGCCGCTGGGCGGCTTGTCGCTGTCGCCGTGGCCGCGCTGGTCGAGGGCCAGCACCCGATAGCGCTGGCTCAGCGCCTCGGCGATCGGCCCCCAGACGGCGGCCAGAAAGCCGGTGGCGTGCAGGAGCAGCGCCGGCGGTCGCGCGCCGCCCGAGTCGAGGTAGTGCAGGCGCAGGCCGTTGGCCCGCAGGAAGGCGCTCTCAGGCAAGGCGGGCCGCCTGTTCCTGCGCCTCGCTGCTGTCGAAGGCGATGGTGGGGATGGCGGCGCGATCGAACTCCCCGATGTGCGCGTGTCCCAGCTCCACAATGGCCGAACGGCAGCGGCGGGCCTCCTCGATCAGGCGCTGGACGTCCACGCCCAGGTAGCGCGGCCGGAAGGGCTCCAGGTAGCGGGTTCCGGACTCCAGCTTGTTGACGGTGCCCTTCCAGTTGTTTCGCCGCAGATGGTGGAAGCCGGCCGCCACCTGGATGATGCCCTTGTAGAACTGGCGCAGAGACCGCGGCTCCGCCCGCCAGATGTCCTCCAGCGTCTCGTGGCATTCGAAGAAGCGGTGGGTGTTGAACTCCTCGATCCCCTTGGCCAGGGTGGACACGAGGACGGTGCTGTCGCTGAAATCCTTGGAGGTCATGTTCGAGGCGCCCTGCTATACTGCTAACCGATTGTAGGCGAGGCCGCTGGCAGGGTAAAGACAGGAGGCGCCATGAAGGCGGTGCGCATGCACGAGTCCGGGGGCGTGGACAAGCTGGTCTACGAGGACGCGCCCGATCCCATCATCGCCGCGAACGAGGTGCTGGTGCGGGTCAAGGCCTGCGCCCTGAACCACCTGGAGGTCTGGAGCACGGTAATGCCGCCGGGCACCCGATTCCCCAAGCCGCGCATCGCCGGCAGCGATGTGGCGGGCGTCGTAGAGGCGGTCGGTGACGCCGTGGCCGGCATCGAGGTGGGGGCCAAGGTGATGCTGCAGCCGGGGGTGAGCTGCGGCGTCTGTCAGGCCTGCCTCTCGGGGCGCGACAACCGCTGTCGCTCCTACGGCCTGCTCGGCCAGGGGCCCTGGGACGGCGGCTTCGCGGAGCTGGTGAAGGCGCCGGCGGCCAACGTCATCCCCATGCCCGAGAGCCTTTCCTTCGAAGAGGCGGCGTCCATCCCGCTGGTGTTCGTCACCGCCTGGCACATGCTGCTCGGCCGCGCTGGCCTTGAGCGCGGCGAGACGGTGCTGGTGAATGCGGCCGGCAGCGGCGTGGGCATCGCCGCCGTCCAGATCGCCAAGCTGTGGGGCGCGAAGGTCATCGCCAGCGCCGGCTCCGACGCGAAGCTGGAGAAGGCCAAGGCTCTGGGTGCCGACGAGGGCATCAACTACACGACCGCCGACCTGACCCAGGAGGCGCTGCGCCTCACCGACGGCCGCGGCGTGGACGTTGTGGTCGAGCACGTGGGCGGCGACGTCTTCGCCAAGAGCCTGCAGGCGCTGGCCCGACACGGCCGCCTGGTGACCTGTGGCGCCACCGCCGGGTTCGGCGGCAGCTTCAACATCATGCCGTTCTTCCTCCGCCAGGAGGCCATCCTGGGCTCGTTCATGGGCACCAAGGCCGAGCTGCTCGAGGCGATGCCTTACTTCCGCAGCGGTGAGCTGCGGCCGGTGGTGGACAGCGTCTTCCCCCTGCGAGAACTGGGGCAGGCCGTGGCCAAGATGGCCAGCCGCGATGTGTTCGGGAAGATCGTGGTGGCGCCGTAAGCAAGCCCGCTCGTCCTCCGACAGGCTCAGGATGAGCGGAACTACCTTCATTGACATCTTCGCGGCAACGATGCTACCGTAGGATCGTCAACTGAATAGATCCGTGCGGGAGCTCGGCGAGCCGGGCTGAGAGGCCCCACAGAGGGGGCGACCGTCGGAACCTGATCTGGGTAATGCCAGCGCAGGGAATCGGTGGGAGTGATCCGGAAGCGCCGCTGGCCCCCAGCGGCGCTCGTGTTTTGACAGAGGGCTTGGAAAGGAGCCAGCCATGGCCTCCAACGGTAGGCCGGTGACCCAGATCTACCACGCCCGTCAGGGGATGATCACCGACGCCATGCGTCGCGTGGCCGAAAAGGAGGGGTTGGAGCCGGAGACTGTGCGGCAGGAGGTGGCCCGCGGTCGCATGGTCATCCCGGCCAACGTCAACCACCTGGCGCTGCAGCTCGACCCCCTCGGGATCGGCACGGCGTGTAGCATCAAGATCAACGCCAACATCGGCAACTCCGCTGTCACCTCCAAAATCGACCAGGAGCTGGAGAAGCTGCACAGCGCCGTCCACTACGGCGCCGATACCGTCATGGACCTCAGCACCGGCGGCGATATCGACGCCATCCGAGCGGCCATCGTCCAGGCCAGCACCGTGCCCATCGGCACCGTCCCCATCTATCAGGCCATCACCATGCGCGACCGCCTGGAGGACCTGACGCCGGACGATTTCCTGGAGATGATCGAGCACCAGGCGCAGCAGGGCGTGGACTACATGACCGTCCACGCCGGCATCCTGCTGGAGTACCTGCCGCTGGTGAGCAAGCGGGTGACGGGCATCGTCAGCCGCGGCGGCTCGCTGCTGGCGCAGTGGATGTTCTACCACCACAAGCAGAACCCCCTCTACGAGCGCTTCGATGATATCTGCGACATCTTCCGTCGCTACGACGTGACGTTCAGCCTGGGGGATAGCCTGCGGCCCGGCTGCCTGGCCGACGCCAGCGACGAGGCCCAGTTCGCCGAGCTGCGCACCCTGGGCGAGCTCACCCACCGCGCCCGCGCCAAGGACTGCCAGGTGATGGTGGAGGGGCCCGGCCACGTGCCCCTGAATCAGATCGAGTACAACGTCAAGCTCCAGCAGGAACTCTGCGACGAGGCTCCCTTCTACGTCCTGGGGCCCCTGGTGACCGACATCGCGCCCGGCTACGACCACATCACCTCCGCGATCGGTGCGACGATGGCCGGTTACGCCGGCGCCAGCTTCCTGTGCTACGTGACGCCCAAGGAGCACCTGGGCCTGCCCGACCTCGACGACGTGCGGGAGGGCGTCATCGCCTACAAGATCGCCGCCCACGCCGCCGACGTGGCGCGCGGCCGCCCCGGCGCCCGGGCCCGCGACGATGAGCTATCGCGGGCCCGCTACGACTTCGACTGGGAGAAGCAGTTCGCCCTATCGCTGGACCCGGAGACGGCTCGCCGCATGCACGACGAGACGCTGGGGCACGACATTTTCAAGCAGGCCGAGTTCTGCTCCATGTGCGGGCCCAAGTTCTGCGCCATGCAGATCTCCCGTCACCTGGGCGAGGAGCGGCCCAAGCGCATCCACGCCGAAGAGCTGAAGCTGGAAGAGCTGCGGCGCCAATAGGAGCAAGCCGATGGAAGAAGACTACCTCGAGATCGCCGGCAAACGGTTCCGCTCCCGCCTGATGGTGGGCACGGGCAAGTATCGCAGCACCGAGGAGATGCTGGGCGCCTTCGAGGCCGCGGGTGCGGAGATCGTTACCGTGGCCATCCGCCGCCTGAATCTGGACAACCCCAGCGAGAAGACCCTCCTGGACTACATCGACTGGAGCAGGTACACCATCCTCCCCAACACCGCCGGCTGTCGCACGGTGGAGGAGGCGCTGTTCACCGCGCGTCTGGCCCGCCAGGTCACCGGCTCCGACTGGATCAAGCTGGAGGTCATCCCCGACCCCAAGTATCTCCTGCCCGACCCCGTCGGCACGCTGGAGGCGGCGCGCACCCTTATCGACGAAGGGTTCACCGTCCTGCCCTACATCCACGCCGACCCCATCCTGGCCCGCCGCCTCCAGGAGATAGGCTGCGCCACCGTCATGCCGCTCGGCTCGCCCATCGGTTCCGGCCGCGGCGTCTTCACCTTGGAAGAGATACAGATCATCATCGACGACGCGCAGGTGCCGGTGGTGGTCGATGCCGGCCTGGCCGTCCCCTCCGACGCCTCGCAGGTCATGGAGGTGGGTGCCGACGCCGTGCTGGTGAACACCGCCATCGCCCAGGCCCAGGACCCCGCCCTCATGGCCGAGGGCTTCCGCCTGGGGGTGGAGGCCGGCCGCAAGGCGTATCTGGCGGGGCGCATCCCCAAGAAGGCCTACGCCGCCGCTTCCAGCCCGCTGGAGGGAGTGGCCCGGCCCACCTCCTGATGACGCCGTGGGCAAGCTGACCGTCCCCTGCCTGGCGCTCGTGACCGACCGTCGCCTTTGCCGCGGGCCGTCCCTGGCGGAGGCGGTAGCCCAGGCGGTCGAAGGCGGCGCCAACCTGGTGCAGCTTCGCGAGAAGGATCTGCCCGCGGCCGACCTGTTGGCCCTGGCCGAAAGGCTGCGCGCCGTCACCCAGGACCGGGCGCTATTGGTGGTGAACGACCGGCTGGACGTGGCACTGGCCTGCGACGCCGAGGGCGTACATCTGCCGGAGCAGGGCCTCCCCGTGGAGGCTGCCCGGCGCCTCGCCGGCCAGGGGTTCGTCATCGGCCGGTCGGTGCACAGCGTGGCCGAGGCCGTGCGGGCGCAGGAGGAGGGCGCCGACTACGTGCAGGTGGGCGCGATATTCGCCAGCCGCTCGCATCCCGGCCAGGCGCCCGCCGGCCTGGGCCTGCTGGAGACGGTGGTGGCGGCCGTCAGCATTCCCATCCTGGCGGTGGGCGGCATCACCGCCGCCAATGTCGGCGAGGCGATGCGGGCTGGCGCCGGCGGAGCGGCCGTCATCTCGGCGATCCTGGGCGCGCCCTCGCCCCGCGAGGCTGCCCGCGACCTCGCTCGCGCCATGGCGGCCGTGGGAGCGAAGGCGAGACCATGATCGCGCTCACGGTGAACGGCGAGCGGCGGGAGGTGGACGCGCCGATCGGCCTCATCGCCTTCCTGGAGAGCCTGGCCATCGACCCCCGCTACGTGGCCGTGGCCCGCAACGGCGACGTACTCCCCCGCGAGCAGTGGCCCGAAACCACCCTCCAGGACGGAGACATGCTGGAGGTCGTGCGCATGGTTGGGGGAGGGTAGGCGTCGCCTTGAAGCAGCCGGATGTCATCATCGTCGGCGGAGGCGTCATCGGTTGTTCCATCGCCTACCACCTGGCGGCGGGCGGCGTCGGCGTCGCTCTGTTCGAGCGTAAGGAGGTGGCCGGGGAGGCGTCCGGCGCGGCGGCGGGCATGCTCGCTCCCCTGAGCGAATCGCCCCAGCCGGGCCCCTTCGTCGACCTCTGCCTAGCCAGCCTGCGCCTCTTCCCCGCCCTGGCGGACGCCATGCGCGAAGAGACAGGCATCGACATCGAATACCTGCCATCGGGGATCCTGCGGGTGGCCCTGACCGAGGACGAAGAGCGCGAGCTGCGCCATCGCCTCGAGTGGCAGCGTTCGCTCGGCCTGGCGCTGGAGTGGGTGGACGGCGAGGCGCTGCGGCGCCTGGAGCCGCGCCTAGCGCCGGCGCGCGGCGCCCTCTATTCGCCGCAGGAGCACCAGGTCAGCGCCGGCCGTCTGACCCAGGCCCTGGCCCAGGCGGCGGCCCGTCGCGGCGCCGTCCTGCGCCAGGGCCTGGCGGTGACCGGCCTGCTGACCAACGGGCGGCGGGTGACCGGCGTGCGGACGGGCTCGGGCAGGGTCAGCGGCGGCCAGGTGGTGCTGGCGGCCGGCTCCTGGACGGGCGCCTTCGCCCGCCGGCTGGGCGTGCCGCTGCCGGTGCGGCCGGTGCGTGGTCAGATGCTGGCCTTCGCCGATTTCGCGCTGCCCCTGCGGCACATCGTCTGGGGCGAGGCGGCATACCTTGTGCCCAAGGCCAACGGCTTCCTGTTCGTCGGGGCGACTGTGGAGGAGGTGGGGTTCCGCAGCGTCACGACCGTCGAGGGACAACGCGACCTGCGGCGCGGGGCGCGCGGTCTGGTGCCCAGCCTGGCCCACGGCGAGGTCGCCTCTTCGTGGGCAGGCCTGCGCCCGGGCACAGCGGATGGCCTGCCGATCCTGGGGCCGGTGCCCGGCTGGGAAGGCCTGAGCGTGGCCAGCGGCCACTACCGCAACGGCATCCTGCTCTCGCCGATCACCGGCTGGCTGATCGCCCAACTGCTGACCGAAGGGAAGACGGAGGTCTCGCTGGCGCCGTTCAGCCCCGGGCGGTTCGCTTCTGCAGCGCCACCCATCTAGGTGGCCGAGGCGGTGTCGGTCTTCTTCGGGCGGCCCCTCTTGCGGGGAGCGGTGATGGTGGGCGTGAAGACGCTGGTTGCTTCCTCCAGGACTTTGGGCGCCAGCAAGTCACGGATGCTTCGGGCCAGGTCTTCCGGCGACGGGTTGTAGCCGGTAATAGAACGCAGCTCTTTGCGGATCCTGTCGATGACCGGCGTCGAGAAGAGGACCTTGACCAGGTTGCACGGTCCAACTGCGGTTCGCTCGCGCCAGAGCTTTTCCACCTCTCCGCGTCTTAGCGATTCTTTAGACAGATAATACAGGTCGTCGGCAACCTGAGCCGTAGGAGCGGCCGTCAGGTCAACGTCGACGACCAGATCACGGCTGATGGGCTTGGTGAACGTGACGTGGTAGACCTGCCAGCGCGAGGCGTTGGTGAGTATGAGCCAATCGATTCCCTGGTTGGTCGCATACTGCTCCACCTGTCGGAGGTGGCGCTCATTTAAGGCAGTCCGGGCAGACTTCACCTCGACAAAGGCGATAAGCTGACCGTCGATCTTTACCCCATAATCCGCGAACAACCCCCGAACTTTGTATTGCTGCGTTAGGTCGTCAAGGGGGTCATAGCCAAGCAGGGTCTGTAAGATGTGCGCAACCAGTGCTGAGGTGTCGGCTTCGTTCAGGTCGGCCTCTTGCGCGTCCTGCAGCCTCTTTGCGATCTTTCCCTGGCCCGCCTTGATACGTTGCTTGACTTTCTCCTCGCGCGTGGCCATGACGGCAACCCTCCTGCTCGCCTGAAGGATAGAGGAGATACGCGAAGCCTGTCAACGCCTCTTGTTCAGGTCTGCGTGTTTCAACGCCGTAGGTCGGGGGCTTCAGACCCCGACGGGATTTGCGCGAGGGTCTGAAGCCCCCGACCTACATTGGGTCTAGAGGCCTAGCGCTCCGCCTGGTACGCCGCGATGCGGACGGCGAGCCTTCGCGCGGCCTCTCGTGGGTCCCGCGCCGCCACCACCGCCGATATGATGCACACCATGTCCGCGCCCGCCGCCAGGACGGCGTCGATATTCTCCTCCGTTATGCCGCCGATGGCCGCCACCGGGATCGAGACCGCCGCCTTGATCGCCCGCAGGGTCTCGAGCGTGGCAGGTCGAGTGTCTTCCTTGGAGGTGGTGGGGAAGAGACGCCCGACCGAGACGTAGTCGGCGCCGTCGGCCTGGGCGCGTCGGGCTTCGTCCACGTTGTTGGCGGAGCAGCCGATGAGGCCGTTGCGCCAGAGGCGCCGCCGCACAACCGCCACCGGCAGGTCCTTCTGGCCCAGGTGTACGCCGTCGGCCCGCGCGGCCAGGGCCACGTCCACGTGGTCGTTGATGAACAGGCGCAGGTTCGGCCCCGAACAGACCCGCATCAGGCGCTGGGCCACCTGTAGCTGGTGGCCCTTCTCGTGCACCTTGTCCCGGAGCTGGATGAGGGTGGCGCCGCCTGCGATGGCCAGGCGCGCTATCTCCTCCTCGAGGCGGCCGGAGGCCACGTCGGGGTCGACTATTACGTACAGCCCGCGCAGAATGGATGAGTTTATCGTCGGCATGACAGGCCCTACAATATTAGCGGAAAACCGATGCGCCGATACAGACTGGCCGTTGCCATTGTAACCGCTTTCGTGGTGATCGTGCTAGGCGTTTTTGGCACGATGTGGGCCTTCCACCCCACGCGAGCCGCCCTGACAACGGCCTTCATCATCCCCGACCTCTTCGTGGACTTGCCGGTGTCGCCCCTCAAACTGCTTGGCGCTGAGCCGATGAAAGAGGAGGTGACTTTCCCCGTCGGCGACGGCCGCGTGGCGGCCGACCTCTATCGCCCCAAGGATGACGGCCGCCACGGCGCGATGCTGATCGTGATCGGCGCGGCGCCCCGTGCCCTGGAGGACGAGCAGGCGGTGCGCCTAGCGAAGAGCGCCGCCCGAGCCGGCCTGGTGGTGATGCTCCCCGAGCTCGATCACCTGCTGGCCGACGAGATGGTGCCGGAAGAGATCGATGAGGTGGTGGCGGCCTTCCAGTACCTGCGCGCCCAGCCCTTTGTGGCGCCGGAGCGGACGGGGATCATAGGCTTCTCGGTGGGGGCAGGCATCGGTCTCGTGGCTGCCAGCGACCCGCGCATCCGCGACGACGTGGCCCTGTTCGGCTCGTTCGGCGGCTACTACGACCTGTACGACGTTATCACTGCTGCCACGACCGGCACGATCGTCGACAACGACCACGAGAGCCGGTGGCGCCCCGACGATAAGACGCTGCACGTGCTCCGGCGCAGCCTCATCTACTACGTGGACAACCCGCAGGACCAGGATATCCTGACCCGCATCTTCCTGGAGGACGACGATTCGGCCCGCGAGGAACTGGGCGGCCTCTCGCCCCGGTCGCGGGCCATCTTCGACATTCTGGACAACCACGATCGTTCCCGCGCCGCCGTGCTGTTCGCCGCCCTGCCGCCGGACTATCAGGCCATCCTCCGCCGCCTCTCTCCCAGCGCCAGCGTGGACGGCCTGCGCACGGAGCTCATCATCATGCACGACCGCCACGACCGCTACATCCCCTACGTGGAGTCGCGCCGGCTGGCCGAAGCCGCTCGGTCGCGCAACGAGGTGCATTACGCCGAGATGGACATCTTCCAACACGTGGACCCGCGCGTGCCTGCCAATCCGCTGACGTTCGAGGCCGACCTCATCGAGTTGCTGTTCCAGGTCAGCCGTCTGATGCTGCGGCTGGCGTGAATCCCATTCCTTCACCCCGTTCGGCGGGCTATAATCCACAGCGAGCGAAAAGCCGCCGGGGCCGAGTGTCGGCCGACCTGTCGGCGCGGCGGCAGAAGGGAACGAAACGATGAGAGCACTCTTTCGCCCCGCGGCCTTGCCAATGGCGATGGCCCTGGCCCTGCTGGTGGCGTTCGCCGCCTGCGGGGGCGAGTCCAGCAGCCTGCCCACCCCTGGCCCCGGCGGCGAGACTGTGATTCGCATCGAGATGCGGGACAACTCCTTTTCCCCTAACGACATCACTATTGAGGCCAACAAGAAGTACATTCTCGAGTTGCGCAACAGGGGCAAGGCGCCCCATAAACTGCGCATCGCTGGCCCGGATCTCCAGTTCGACACGGACGACGACATCGCCACCGAGCTCATCGACGGAGGCAAGACCGGCACCCTGGCGCTGGAGATGACCGTGGCCGGTACCTTCCCCTTCCGCTGCGACCCTCACGCGGTGGAGATGGAGGGAACGCTGACCGTTTGGGTGAAGCCCGCCATCCCATCGCCCACACCCTCGCCGACGCCGACGCCCACGCCGGAGCCAACGCCCACGCCGGAAGAGACGCCGACGCCTGAGGCGACACTGACACCGGAGGTCACGCCGACGCCCGAGGAGACCCCTACGCCGGAAGCGACCGCCACCGAAGAGCCGCCCATCTCCACGATCCCTCCGTCTGGGCCGTAGCGGCGATGGCGACCACCGACGAACCCCTCATCATCCGGCGGCAGGGGCGGGTCTGCACGCTTATCATCAACCGGCCCGACAAGCGCAACTCGGTCAACCCCGAAACCATGGCGCGCCTCGCCGATGTCCTCGCTGCCCTGGAGGAGGAAGACGAGGTGCGGGCGGTGGTGCTGCGCGGCGCCGGCACCGGCGCCTTTTCCGCCGGATACGACATCGGGCGCATCGGCAGCGTGCCTCGGGAGGCCGGGTCGCAGGGCAACCCGCTGGAGCACGGGCTGGAGGCCATCAGCGCCTACCCCTATCCGGTCATCGCCATGGTCTACGGCTACGCTCTGGGCGGCGGCTGCCACCTCGCGGCGGTCTGCGACCTGTGCATCGCCGCCGACACCGCCGTTTTCGGCATGCCGCCGGCCAAGCTGGGACTCGTCTACAATGTGGAAGGCTATCAGTTCTTCGTGAGCCGTCTCGGCTTGGCCTACGCCAAGGAGCTGTTCCTCACGGCTCGGCAGATCCCGGCCCAGCGCGCTAAGGAGATGGGTCTCGTGCACCAGGTGGCGCCCGAAGCAGAGCTGGAGGCCACCGTCTACGCGCTGGCCCAGGAGTTGGCGGAGGAGAACGCTCCCCTGGCTGTGCGGGGCGCCAAGCAGATCATCAACCGCTTGGCTCAGGGCGCGCTGACAGAGGCAGAGGAGCAGGAGTTCCGCGCCTGGACGGTCCAGGCCTTCCTGAGCGAGGATGCCAAGGAGGCTCGTGCCGCCTTCAAGGAGAAGCGGAGGCCCCAGTTCAAGGGCCAGTAAGACGTTGGGACTCCAAACCGCTCATCCTGAGGCTTGTCGAAGGATGAGCGCCGCTCGTGTGGCCGCCGACGTGGAGCGCGGCGGCCGGTCGCGGTAATATGGGAACGCCCGGAGGAAGCGATAGCGTGAGGAAAGGACAAGGGCCGATCGAGCTGGCGGAGCGGATGCTGGCTGGCGACGGACTGGCGCTACCCCGCTTGATCAGCCTGGTCGAGGGCGAGAGTCCGGCCGTCGGCGAGATCATGCGGCGCATCGCCCCGCGCACGGGCCGCGCCTACTGTATCGGCGTCACCGGGCCGCCGGGCGCCGGCAAGAGCAGCGTGGTCGATAAGCTCACGGTGCTCATGCGCCAAGAGGGCATGTCGGTGGGGATCGTGGCGGTGGACCCGTCCAGCCCCTTCACCGGCGGCGCCATCCTCGGCGACCGCATTCGCATGCAGCAACACTATCTCGACCCGGGCGTCTTCATCCGAAGCATGGCCACTCGTGGCAGCCACGGCGGTCTGCCCAACACCGTGCTCGGCGTGATCAAGCTCATCGACGCCAGCGGCCGCGACGTGATCCTGGTAGAGACGGTCGGCGTCGGTCAAACAGAGCTGGACGTGGTCAACACGGCCGACATCGTGATCGTGGTGGTGACGCCGGAGTCGGGAGACGCGGTGCAGGCCATGAAGGCCGGCCTGTTCGAGATCGCCGACATCTTCGCGGTCAACAAGTCGGACCGCGAGGGCGCCAAGCGCATGAAGGTCGAGCTAGGATCCATCCTGGCCATGAAGCCCGGCGAGGCCGTCCCCGTCGTCCTGACCCAGGCCCACAAGGGGCTGGGCATCGGCGAGCTGTACGCTGAGGTGGAGAGGCTACGTCGCGCCCAGGAGGCCAACGGCGAGCTGGAGGAGCGGCGTCGGCGCCGCCGGCGAGAGGAGTTCCTCGAGCTCATCCAGCGTAGGGTCCGGGGCCGCTTCCTGGAGTTCATGGAGAAGGACGGCCAGCTTCGCGATCTGACCGAGCAGGTGGTTGCCGGCGAGCTCGATGCCTACTCCGCCTGCGCCCAGGTTCTGGACGACCGCCACTGGCTGGCCAAGTGGCTGCCCAACGAAGGGTAGCCCACGCCCTTCAACAGGCTCAGGACGAGCGATGCTACCTGCCCGCTCATGGTGAGCCTGTCGAACCATGAGCGCCCCGACTCACCCTTCGGCAAGCTCAGGATGAGCGGTTAGAGATTCCGCTCATGGTGAGCCTGTCGAACCATGAGAAAGTGTGTGTGGGCCGCAGAGCCGCTCGCCCTTCGACAAGCTCAGCGTGAACGGTGTTGGGTGCAGGGGTGCCCGAGAGGAGCGACCATACGCTGCTAGGCGGGCTCCGCAGAGGGACTGACCTCGCGCTTCACGTCTTCCAAGGTCGAGCCCAGTTGCCTGCCGAGGGCCGTCTTGGCCACGCAGTAGGTGGCTCCCTGCAGTCGGGCGGCCTCGCGGTAGCGCTCGTCGTCCATGTCCAACAATGCGAGGATCCGGGTCTGCGGCTGACACTCCTTGATCTGGTGGATGGTCTCCAGGCCGTGGAACAGGGCAGGGCCCAGGCCAGCCACCACCAGGTCGGGCCGGCGCGAGCGGCAGAGGGCGAGCGTCTCCTCCAGGGTAGAGGCGACGCCGACTAGGGCCATGCCCGGCTGGCGGGCCAGGAGCTCGACGAGGAGGCGCCGCTGAAGGGGGTTGGGTTCCAGGATGAGTGTTTGTACTGTCATTGAGAGACCGTTGGTCAAGGACTGAGCCGTTATCGTCATTCTAGCGTCGCTTTGCGACCTCTGAATCACAACAACGCTCCACCACGGGAAGAGAAATCGCACCATTTTGAACTTGGTGGCTTTGAGGGGTAGGGCCCACGAGTGTAGCGGCGACCTTCAGGTCGCCATGGAGGCCTAAAGGTCTCCGCTACTTCTACTCTTCCAGCGTGACCAGGCCCTTGCGGATGGCGAACTTGATGAGCTCGGCGCGGTTGTGAAGGCTTAGCTTGTCCATGATGTTGGCGCGGTGGCGTTCGACGGTGTTGGGGCTCAGGAAGAGGAGGCCGGCGATCTCGCGGCCGGTCCTGCCCTCGGCGATGAGCTTCAGGACCTCTTTCTCCCGCTCCGATAGCCTGGACAGGGCGTCCTTCTCCTTCTCCATACCGGCGTCGGCGCGGCGCAGGTAGTCGTCCAGCATCTGGCGGGCGAGGGACGGGCAGAAGTAGGCCTGGCCCTGACGCACGGCGCGGATGGCGCTGAGCAGCTCGGCCGGCGCCGCCCCCTTGATCACGTAGCCCGAGGCTCCGGCCTCCAGCGCCTGAAAGAAGTAGCGTTGGTCCTCGTGCATGGTGAGGACCACGACCTGGGAGTCGGGTACTGCTTCTTTAAGGCGTCGGATGGTCTCGAAGCCGCTCATTCCCGGCATGCTGATGTCCATCACCACCACGTCGGGGTGCGTCTCTTCGGTCATGCGCAGGGCGCCGGCCCCGTCGGCGGCCTCGCCCACCAGCGTCATGTCCTCCTCCGAGGCGAGGATCATGCGCAGGCCCGCGCGGACGATAGCGTGGTCATCCACCAGCAGCACTCGTATCGCCATTGCCGGCTCCTCCCGAGGTCAATGGTATGCGAATGTGAACGCGCGTGCCGCCGCCCGGCCGCGAATCGATGGCGAACTGACCGCCAAGGGAGCGCACGCGCTCCTGCATGCCGACGATGCCCAGATGTTCCTCTCCCGCCCGGTCGATCTTGTCGGGGTCGAAGCCGCGGCCGTCGTCCTCAACCACTGTCTCCACCGTGCCATCGCGCCAGGTGAGGCTCACGATGCACTGGCGGGCGTAAGAGTGCTTGATAACGTTGGCCACCGCCTCCTGGACCAGCCGGTAGAGGGCAACCTCTACCCGCTGGGGTAGGCGGCTGTCCAGCCCGCCCGCCCTCACGATGGGCTGGATGCCGGCTTTGGCGAGCGATGTCTTGGCGTACCAGTCCACGGCCGCGGCCAGGCCCAGGTCGTCCAGAAGCGTGGGTCGCAGGTCGAAGATGACGCGGCGGATCTCCTTGAGCGTGCCCGAGGCGATCTCGCGGGCCTCGGTGAGGTAGCTACGCAGATGCTGCTGCTCGCGACCATCTGTGGTAAGGGCCTGTTCCATGGCATCGAGGCTCATGATCAAGCCGGTGAGGGACTGGCCCACCTCGTCGTGCAGCTCGCGCGCGATGCGCCGCCGTTCTTCCTCCTGGACCTTCATCTCGCGGGCCAGGAGCTGGCGCCGGAGGCGGGCGCGGGCGTCGGCTTTCTGGTAGAGATGGGTGTTCTCCACCGCCAGGGCGGCGACGGTGGCCAGCAGGCTCAGCAAGCGCACGGTCCCGGCGCTGAAGGTCGCGCTACCGTCGCCACAGAGGTTCACCGCCCCGACGACCTGGCCCCGCACTCGCATGGGGATCGAAAGGGCCTGGCGCAACTGGCCGGCGAGGGGTACCCGCACTCCTACCCGGTCCTCCTCCTGCAGGCCTGGGATCACCACTGCCTCGCCGTACTCGGTGGCTAGCTGGAAGAGCCTCGCGCCCAGGCGCTGGCCGTCCAGCTCAGCGCTACACCAAGGGAAAGGGCCACGGTGGGCCAGACAGGTGAGCTGCCGGCTCTCCGGGTCGCGCAGCAGAACCTCGGCGCAGGTGGCCCCGGCCAGGGTCATCGCCTCGTCTAGCAGAGAGTCGGAAATCTCCTCGACAGTGGAGGCCGCGGCGATGCGGGAAGCGACATCGCTGGCCACGCTTAGGGAGGCGGAGGACGCCTCGCGCGGCTTGCGGCGGCCAGCTTTTCTACTCTGGTTGTTCATCGCCTCTCGTCCGTACGACAGGGGCTACCTTAACAGAGAAGGAAGGCCTGCGCTACATAATCAGTCAGTGAAATTATACCATGCGTAGTAAACGAACGGGCGAATCTCTCGAAGCGGGGCGGTTCTGCCGGGGGCGATCCGTCGGTGAGTGGCGTAGCGTGGTTCGCGAACCGCGCCTGTGATCTCCCCTGCCCGCAGGCAAGCGTTCTGAGTCCGATGGCAGATGGTCGAGTGGCTTGGCCTAGCGACGCCCTGAGGATGCGGGCCTGAAGTGCTGAATGTCGAGGATGGAGCCCTTGCGGGCTGCCTTGGCGAGGAAGACGGGTTCCACTGTTGCCCCCAGCTCGAGCTCCTCGGCGGCGGGCGCCTTGATGCGGTGGAGGAGAAGGCCGTCGGCGCCGTCCAGGCGAATCAGGGCGAAGGTCTCGGGCTCGGCCAGCGGCTCGCCGTCCAGGTCTTGGTGGGCAACGCTTAGCGCCTCCACCGTCCCGCGGGGGCCTACCTCCACCCAGTCGGTCAGCTCGGCGAAGCAGCGTTCGCAGTAGAGGCGGGGCGGCAGGTAGGTGTACTGGCAGTCGGGGCAGCGGCTGCCCAGGAAGCGGCCCCGGTCCTTGAGCTCGCGCAGGAAGCGCTCGCCGGCCACGCCCACGGTGTAGAGGAAGTTGACGGGCATCTCGCCCGGCCACTGCCCCAGCTCGTCAACGCGCTCGATGTGCTCCAGAGAACCCACAACCGCCTCCTAGTACGGCTTGAAGTACAAGATATCGCGGATGGAGCCCACGCGGTCCCGGGGACGCTTCCACACCGCTTTGACCCTCATGCCTATCTTCACGTCGTCCGGCTTCACTTCGCTCAGGAGGTGAAGGAAGCCCATGCCTTTGTCGGCCCCGTCGATCTCCACCACGGCCGGGATCGTTGGCTCTTCCACGCGGCTGGCGTCCCAGCGAAGGTAGGAGATGGAGTAGGTGTTCACTCGACCGGTGTCCTTCAAGTAGACCCACTCGTCGGTGGGGCGGAAACACTGCTCGCAGAACATGCGCGGCGGCACCACCGTGCGGCGGCAGCGGTAGCAGCGCCGGCCGATGATGCGGCCGTTCTTGAGCTCCGCCAGGAACCGCCCGATGGCAACGCCGGTATCCCAAGCATAGCGGGCGTTGGGATCGCGCTCGACCGTCAGCACCTTGCCCTGGTGCAGGTCTTCGTCGCTTAGGGGCGTCCCGGGGTACTCGCGGCCGCTAACCATTCCTTCGCTCCCTAGGTCCGCAGGACGATAACCGTCCCCACCTGCATCAGGTCGCCCCAGGCCTGGGCCAGGCCGCAGGTGGGCTTGCCGGGCACCTGGCGCTTACCGGCTTCGCCGCGAAGCTGCCAGAAGATCTCCGCCACCTTCATCAGCCCGGCGGCAGCGATGGGGTTTCCTACCCCCAACAGCCCGCCCGAGGGGCAGACCGGCAGATCGCCGTTGCGCTGGGTGACGCCGTCCGCAGTAAGTTGAGGCGCCTCGCCCTTGCCGCACAGCAGCAGGCCTTCCAGGTGGTGCAGTTCCTTATAGGAGAAGGGGTCGTAGGGCTCCACCACGTGGATTTGCTTGCGCGGCTCGGTGATGCCCGCCATGCGATAGGCCATGCGGGCGGCGTACTCTACGTACTTGGGGTAGCACAGCTCGCGGTTGGTCCAGTAGGCCGAGTCCAGGTGCCAACCCACGCCGTCGATCCAGACGGGCTTATCGGTGACCCGCTTGGCCACGTGCTCAGCGCACAGCACCAGGGCGGCGGCGCCGTCGCTCACCGGACTCACGTCCAGGCGGTTCACCGGCCAGACCATGACCTCTGAGTTGAGCACGTCGTCGACGGTGATGTTTTCCGCCACCTGGGCGCAGGGATGATCCAGGGCATTGCGCTTGTTCTTCACCGAGACGAGGGCGATGTCGCGCTTGCTGAGGCCGTAGGCGGCCATGTAGCGGCGCATCTCCAGGGCGAAGATCCAGATCAGGTTAGGCTCCAGCGGCCGCTCCAGGATGTTATCGAAGATCGAGAGGAAGGCGCCCTGAGGGTGCGGATGGCAAGTGGACATTTTCTCTTCCGCCACCACCAGCACGACGTCGAACAGGCCGGAGGCCACGTGATACCAGCCCTGGATGGGTGAGAAGACGCCGGTGCCGCCGCCCACGTAGCCGCGGAGGACGGGTTTGCCCCAGGCGCCCGCGCCGTCGGCCAGATACTCGCCCTTCATGTGGACGCCGTCGAAGACGTCGGGGGCGGTGCCGATGACGACACCGTCGACGTCTTTCAGCGTCAGCTCGCAGGAGTCCAGGGCCATGCGCGAGGCCTGCCAGGACAGCTCGCGGCCGGTTTCCATGGCGCGGCGCATGAACTTGGTCATCCCCGCGCCAACGATGGCTACCCTGCGCAGACCCACGCTATGCCTCCGGTTCCTTGCCCAGCACGACGACCGCCCCGGTGGTGGTGGGCACACCCCGCCAGGACTGAGCCAGGCCCACCTCTACGTCCGGTAGCTGGTGGGGGCCGGCCTCGCCGCGAAGCTGGCGGACAGCCTCCACCAGGCGATAGAGCCCGGTGGCCTCGCCCAAGTGGCCCACACCCAGACTGCCGCCGGAAGGGTTCACCGGCAGGTCGCCGTCCATGGCCGTCAGGCCCTCGGCGGTGGCTGGGCCGGCCTCTCCAGGGCGGAAGAGATTCAGGGCCTCCAGGTGCTGGAGCTCCTTGTAGGAAAAAGTGTCGTCTACCTCAGCGAAGTCGATTTCGCGACTGGGGGTGCTGATCCCCGCCAGGCGGTAGGCCTGCCGGGCGGCCAGGCGGGCGTATTCGGCCGTGCCCCACTGGCGGCTATCCAGGGCGGGGCTGTCGGTGCACCAGCCGGCGCCCAGCACCCAGACGGCCTCGGCGTCCAAGGCGCGCGCCCGCGCCGCCGAGGCCAGCACAACGACCACCGCCCCGTCGGCGGGGGCGGCTGCGTCCAGGCGGGAGAGCGGCGCGAAGGCCGCCGCGGCCTGGAGCACCTCTTCCGGATCCAGGTCGGCGCCGTAGGCCGCCGCGTCGTTGAACAGGGCGTTGCCCCGGTTTTTGACCACGACTTGTGCGCATTGCTCGCGGTTGGCCGCGCTTTCGTAGAGATAGCGGCTCATCTCGAGCCCGGCGACGATATGAGGGTGAGCCCCCAGGGGCCTCACGTATATTGGGTCCATGGCCAGGGCGAGCACGTGGTTGGGCGTGAGAATGTTGGACGCCTTGCTGTGGGCCTCCACGGCCACCACGTCGAAGGCGCCGGTGAGGATCTGCATGTAGGCGGCGACCACCCCCTGGAGGCCGTCGCCGGCGATGGTGTGGACCGGACGCATGGCGGCCCCGATCTGATCGGGGACGTACTCGTCGAAGATGCCGGTGCCCTCGCTCAGGTCCTCGGAGCAGCAGACGAAGCTATCGATATCGCGGCGGGGGTCGATGCCGGCGTCGGCGTAGGCCTTGGTGGCGGCTTCGAACATGAGCTCCTTATAGGAGAGGCCGGGGCTGGTCGCCCGGAACTGGGTGTGGCCTACGCCCACGATGGCTACTCGGTCGGGCATGTCGCCTCCTTGGATCGCCCCCACACAACGGCCCGCATGATACCAAAGATTGCCCTTAGAAACCAGGGGATGGCCCATGATTGTCTCAGATTTCTGTGATATGCTTTCCGCGCTTACTTTCTAAGCGACTGCTTAACGCGTTGGTGGTTGCATTTCATCAGAGAAGGAGGTGAGAAGCTCATGACCAGACGCGTGGCCATCGTGGGTGTCGGCCAGACGCGCCACGAAGAGTTCAGGAACGACCGCGTCTACTGGGAGAACGACTACGAGGCCACCAAACTGGCGCTGGAAGACGCGGCCCTCGACAAGGGCCAAATCGATACCGTCATCGCCTCTGGGTGGGACGCGGTGGACGGCCGCACCATTTCCGACATGCACACCTGCATGGCGATCGGCGGCTATCTGAAAGACTCCGCCCACGTGGGCGAAGACGGCATCATGGCCCTAGCCTACGCCTATCTCCGTATCGCCTCCGGCCAGTTCGACACGGCTGTCGTGTCGGCCCACGGCCACCGCGAGGCGTCCCTGGAACGGGTGAGCAGCGTCGTCTTCGACCCCCTGTTCACCCGGCCCGTGGGGGCCAACTACCTCACCAGCCTGGCCATCCAGGCCAACACCTATGCCCAGCGCTACGGCATCGGCCAGGAGACGGCGGCCAAGGTGGTGGTCAAGAACCGCGCCAACGGCGCCCGCAACCCCTACTCTCATCTCAAGGCGCCGGTCACGCTGGAGGAGGTGCTGAGCTCTGGGCTGGTGGCTTCGCCCCTGCGGGCTCTGGACTGCCCGCCCGAGTCCGTCGGCGGCGTTGCCCTGATTTTGGCGACCGAGGAAACCGTCAAACGCATCACCGACAAGCCGGTGTGGATCAAGGGCATCAGTTGGGCCATCGAGAGCTACCATCTGGGGTCGAAGGACTTGTCCCAAATGTCCTCCCTCGCGGCTGCTGCCCAACGCGCCTATCGCATGGCAGGCGTCACGCGGCCTCTCGACGAGCTGGACGTGGCGGAGGTCCACGAGGTCACTTCCTACCACGAGCTCATGGCCTACGAGGCGCTCGGCCTGGCCGAGGCCGGCCAGGGTGGCCGCCTGATGGAGGAAGGCGCCACCAAGCGCGAGGGCAAGCTGCCGGTGAACCTGTCCGGCGGCAGCCTCTCCACCAACCTGCTCGGCGCTTCGGGTCTGGCGCGGGCCGCTGAGGCCGTCCTCCAACTCCGGGGCGAGGCCCACGGCCGGCAGGCCGCCGGCGCCAAGCTGGCCCTCGCTCATGGCTTCAGTTCCCTTGGTGGGGCGGCCTCGCCCACCAACTGCGTCGTTATCCTGGAGAGGGGGTGAGCCATGGGTAGGAGAGTAGCCATTGTTGGCGTCGGCCTGACCAAGTGCTCCAGCCACCGCAAGGACGTTACCTATCCCGAGCTTGTCCACGAGGCCGTGAGCGGCGCCCTGGCCGACGCCGGCATCGGGTTCGAGCAGATCGATGCGGTGGTTTACGGTTCGATGGACCCCTTCGACGGCGTCTTCGCCCCCGAGCGCTGGAACGTGGACTCCTGCGTGAGCGCCGGCTTCCTGAACAAGCCCTTCCTGAAGATCACCACCGGCGGCACCACCGGCGGCTCGGTGGCCCTGGGGGGCTACTACCACGTTGGCTCGGGGATGTTCGACGTGGTGCTGGCGGTGGCCTCGCAGCGAGTGGGCGAGACTATTGAGGCCCAGCTGGTCCTCAACACAGCCGTCGATCCCATCTACGAGCGCTGGATCGGGGGCGGCGCCATCAGCATCGCCGCCAACCAGGCCTCCAGCCACTTCCACTACTACGGGACGACTGAAGAAGACCTGGCGATGGTGGCGGCCAAGAACTACGCTAACGCCCTGAACAACCCCTACGCCCACCTCCAGCGTCACCTCACCGTCGAGGACGCGCTGCGAACGCGAATGCTCTCTTGGCCCCTGCGTCTGAGCGACTGCTGCCCCAGCTCCGACGGCGCCTGCGCCATGATCTTTGCATCGGAGAAGCGGGCACGTCAGATAGCGAAGACGCCGGCCTGGGTGCGGGGCGCCGGCCAGATCACTGATAACTACTACGCGGGCGATCGCCCCTGGTACCACGATTGGGACAGCCTGGCGATGCTGGCCCGCCGCGTCTATAAGCAGGCCAAGATCTCCGACCCTATGGACGAGATCCAGGTGGCGGAGCCGTACGTCGCCTTCACAATTCAGGAGATCCTCGAGTACGAGGCCCTGGGCTTCGCCGAGCCCGGCTGCGGCGCCGAGCTGATCCGCAAGGGCGTGACGGCAATGAACGGAAAGGTGCCCTTCTGCCCCTCGGGGGGCACGCTGACCAGCAACCCCATCGGGGCCACGGGACTCATCCGTGTGGCGGAAGCGGCGCTGCAGGTCATGGGCAAAGCCGACAAGAGGCAGGTGCCCAACGTCAAGACCGCTCTGGCCCACTCCTGGGGCGCCGTGATCGGGTTCCACACGATGATGATCCTGGACAAGGAAGCTCCCTAGGGGGCGGAGGACAATTGCCATGACGACTCAAGAAGAAGAAATCCTGATAATGCCCGGCGCTTGGAACCTGCCCTTCCGTCACACGGCGGGCCGGTTCGCCAGTCGTTTCTTCCGCGAGCTACGCGACAACCAGAAGATCTACGGCGTGCGCTGCCCCCAGTGCCGTCGGGTGATGCTGCCGCCGCGGGCCATGTGCGAGCGCTGCTTCGTTTCCGTCGAGGAGTGGGTGGAGGTGGGCCACCAGGGCACGTTGGAGGCGTACACTATCTGCTACGTGCCCTTCCTGGGCCTGCCCCCGCCGCCGGTGGCCATGATCGTGGTCAAGCTGGACGGCGCGGACACCTGCCTCCAGCACGTCATGGGTGGCGTCGACCTCTCCGATCCGGACAAGGCCCACGACCTGGTGAAGATCGGCATGCGGGTGGAGGCCGTCTGGCGGGAGCCCCGCCGGGGCGAGATCCTCGATATCCAGTACTTCAAGCCGATCTGAGGATCAGGAAAAGCGGCCGCCAATAGCAGAGGGAGGCCCGGTTGGGCCTCCCTCTGCGGGCCGAACCTCACCCCCTAGGACATCAAACGCTTTGTGTCTACCCCAGCGCTGGGGTATCGTCCTCCGCCTCGTGGTGGCGGGCGCAGCGAGCGGGGTCCAGGAAGTGCTCGCAGCATGCCCCGCACGCGTTCAAGTGATCGAGCTCTGGCTCGGTGAGTTCGCGTTCCTGCTCGAAGTAGCGAAAGAGGGCGTTGCGGGCCTGGGCGCAGGAGACTTGCGCTGACGGCGTCCGGGCCGGGGAGCCAGGCTTCACCTGCGTCAGCAAACGCAGGGCGGGCTCGCGGCAGGACTCGCACTGCATGAAGTGGGCCTGGAGGCGCAGCTCGTCGCCTTCCTCGCCCACGAGGACGCCGATCCTCAGGGTATCCGGGAAGTGCGAGGGCGGCAGCTCTTCTTGCTCTTCTGGTTCGACGCTAACGGCCATCTCCGGCACCTTCCGTTCTGAGCCCCATCCCAAGCCATTGCGAAGCCTGCGGATAGCCCCGGCTCTCGTGAGGAGCGCGGGCTTCCTACTTAGGCGAGCCGCCGTTGGCCAGGCTGGCGAAAGTGACGGAGCTGAGCTTCGCCACGTCGGTCAACAGGACCTCCTGCCCCACGTGGTAGACTGGGCAGAACTTCTCGCGACCACACTCGATGGGCGCCAGCAAGCAACGGTCGACCCGCGCTGTCCCGTCGACGGCCTCGATGACGTCCAGGATAGAGATCTGGTCAGGCGATGACGCCAGGCTCAGGCAGCCCAGGCGGCCTCGCCTGTTGTCCAGGATCCCCGTCTTGGCCAGGCGCTGGGAGATACGACCCACGTAGGACACCGAAAGGCGTTGGCGGCGGGCGACCTCTTTGATGCGTGCCTCGGGGTGGAGAGACAGATCCAGCACCACTCGTATCGCGTAATCTGCCTGCCGACTAATGCGCATTGCTACTTCCTCACCGAAATACTTTACTTTAGCTAAAGTTAATCTTAGCATCATGTTACGAACTTCACAAGTCCGCAGACCATAGGAAGACCCCAAAATGGCTGGCTAGAACACCCCACTTTCGAATATTGGGCTCGTGCATTCTCCCCGACTGCAGGCCGCTCGTGCCAATCGGCGCCCGCGCTCGCCGCGCCCGAGCTTCGCCCTACATCAGGAGAGGCCACCTCCATGGCTCGGCTGAGCATCATTAGGATTCTTTGTGGGATGAGCTTGCTGGCGGCGCTCGCCACGGTCGAATGGGAGGTAAGTACGGTGAGCGGGTCCGGCGGCTGAAGGCTAAGACCCAGGCGCAGATTTCGCGGGATGCGTGGCTCGATGAGAGCTACGTGTCCAGGCTCTTCTCCGGAGAGCGCACCAATCCGAGCCGCGATGCTTTGGTTCTTTTGGGAGCATGGGGGCTGGAGCTAGCGGTAGAGGAAGTGGACGAACTGCTGATGGCGGCGGACTACAAGCCGCTAGTCCTTCCGGCGAGCATTCGGTAGCGCCGCTCGGAAGGCTGGCCGGGCCCAAGCCCTCCCTTCTCTTTGCGCCGCTACGCTTTGACATCTTCGAGACTTTCTGGGATTATGGGAACGCCGGCCACGTGAGGAGTTCCTCTGTGGCACATCAGACCGAATCAAGGAAGCCTCGGTATTATCAGCCGCGTCCTCCACGCCGCGGCGTCCACGCACTACTTGCTCGAGTCGGACTTGTCTCGGTCGTGCTCGCCGCTTTCCTGTTGCTCGGTGCTCCGCCGTCACTCGCGCAATCGGACACCACCCCTCCAGTGCTGGTAGACTTTGACTTCAACCCGAAGTCCGTTGACACGAGTTCGGGGCCAGTCGACGTGATGGTTACAGCGCACATCACCGACGACGTCGCGGGCACCTGGTTCGCGAGGATAGAGT
>Ga0315288_10001398_pt1 | contig 31260 bp, 23 predicted proteins | sample YL17G11_20_MG_FD_203454 | JGI IMG/M metagenome (GOLD analysis project Ga0315288, IMG submission 203454) | Sediment microbial communities from Yellowstone Lake, YNP, Wyoming, USA - YL17G11_20 | ecosystem: Environmental > Aquatic > Freshwater > Lake > Sediment | place: USA: Wyoming | collected...
GCTGTTCATGTGTTCCATGACATTTATCATTACGGCAAAATCGAACTGCCTGTCCATCTCAGGCAGCGGGGGCACCATCGCACAAATGACGCCGGCTCCTCTTTTCTCAAGCGACTCAGCCATCCGCCGGTTCGGTTCGACGGCGCAGTATTCGGCCCCTGCTTTAAGGCAGGTGTCGGCAAAAAAGCCTCGTCCCGGCCCCGTTTCCATGACGCTGTGGCCCGCTTCTATCCCGGCGTATTTGAAGATTTTCCCGGCAAAGGCCTTCGAAATCCAGTTACCCGCGCCGGTAGGTTTGTCCTGCTGAAAATGGTCGTAAAAATATTCCTTTGTCATAAGAATACGCCTTTAACCGCGGTTACGTAACCGTAACCTGTTCATCCATGGTTTTTTTCGCGTAAACCACAATTATATCTGATTTTTTCAGCAATGATACTAATATCGTCCACGGCAACAAAAGCATCCACAACAGCAGGGACTGCCTTATCCTGTTGCGGTGTTTCGGGTTGATGTTATCGCCGAACAATGAATATTGCAACGAACCCAGCAGGCCCCACGGCGTTTTGTCGTATATGATTCTTGTCACCGTCAGGTCATGCTGACCCAGGAGCCTTTTCATCGCCGACGGCGTCCATATGCACAAATGACGCGGGCAATCGAGGTGATACCATTTGTCCTTGAAACCTTTTGCGTTGAAGCTGTCAAAATTGGGAACGCCGATGATGCAGTGCCCATTCCGTTTCAAAAGAATGCTGATTCTTGCCGCGGTCGCATGAGGGTCGGGGACATGTTCCAGGTACCACCAGGCGGTGATAACATCGAAAGAACCATCCTTGAAAGGCACTTCGGTAATCGTGCCCTTGAATATGTCGAGGCCGAAAGAATTTTTTGCCGTCTCGACGGCGGCCACGGATATATCGACTCCATAGACTTCGCAGCCTTTCTCGGTTTTGACACGGTTGAGGAACGCACCGGCGCCGCAGCCGACGTCCAGGATTCGGCTCTTTTGATCGAGCCGACTATAGATGGCGTTTACGATTTTAACGTTCGTCACCCACCTGACCAGTTGTGCAATCACGGGCGTCCTCATCAGCCGGTTGTATAAAGAACGGATTCCAGCCGCTGCACCTTTTGCCGCCGTTGTGTGTGGGGCATAATCCGAAGGATATAGTTTGACGATGTCTTCCGGAACGACCTGCGGATTCATATAGACAAGGCCGCACTCAGAGCAGCGAACATAGCTGAATGTTCCCCCGATTCCGTGCAGCCTGTCCCTTGCCTCGAAGAGAAACACCGAGTTTTGACTGCCACACAAATTACAGGGTATTTTTTCCGTTCTAATCATAACCACTTTCGCAGAATGCTAACTATGAGCTAAGCATAAAAATCGGTTCACCACGGCAGCTTTTTCGCCCTTACGTAACGATGCAGCTTAGTGACGAGATTCCTCGCCGGCAGACAAGTTAAAATCAATCCGCCCCAGTTTGCGAGAGAACGGGGATACAATTTCACCGCCTTGCAGTAGTACTTCCTTGCCCGCATGACATTGCCGTCTGCGGCCAGCCAGAACGCGGTCAGAAAATATGACCGTGAATACCGCTTAACTATTTTCTTGCCGATTTCGGCCTGTAACGTGGGATACTTTCGCAGAATCCGCTTTAACGCCGCCCTTGTTTTAGCATAGCTTTTGACCTTGTTGGCCTGTTTCGATATGCTGGCCTGGTGCCGCCGCCAGCAGCCTAACGGTTCGGGGTCGTAATGAACCTTGCTGATATGAGCGATCTCGATCCACTTCATGTAGTCACTGATCGGGCCCGGCTTTTCGAAAGGCCCCGTTTTTCGAAGGACGTCCGCGCGAACCATCACCGTAATCATGGGCGTAAAACAGTAGTGCATTGCGAGCATTTGGGCCACGTCACCGGGCACGACGGGATAAACGTCGCTGAATTTTCCAATCTCGTCGTCTTTCGAGTCGATAATCAGAGCATCGGCAAAGACCAGTCCCAGCTCCGCATCGTCGTCGAGCAGGGCAACCTGTTTTGCGAACCGTTCGGGCAGAACCACGTCGTCGCTGTCGACGAAACAGATGTACCTGCCTTTCGCCAGGCTCACGCCGCGGTTGCGCGCGGCTACGACGCCCTGGTTCTCCTGCGTATGAATCTGCGCCCGCGATTGCGCACTTTTCGCGACCTCGACGGTTTTGTCGGTGCTGCCGTCATCGACTATAATGATTTCAAAACCTTCAAAAGTCTGCTCCTCAAGACTTCTCAGGGTCTCGGCGATATAGTCTTGATGATTGTAAGATGCGATTATCACCGACAGTTTCGGCTGCACAGCTAAGTCTCCGTCACGTTATAATTTTGCGATACTGCTCTATGTAGCTTAAAGCCACATTCGCCCATTCGAATTTCTCCGCCTGTTTTCTCGCCGCTATAGACATTCGCTTATAAAGCTCAGGATCGTCGGCCAAATGTTTTATCGCTTTGGCGATTTCTTCGATGTTATCCTGCTTGACTATAAGGCCGTTGCCGTCAATCAGTTCGGCCAGGCCCTCACATCGCGTTGTCACAATCGGCAGCCCTGATGACATCGCTTCGAGCATTGCGTTGCTCATGCCCTCCTGCATGCTGGCGCTGATGAAGATATCGTTCCGCCGGTACACTTCCGGCATTTTTTCCGAATTAACTCTGCCGATGATCTTGATAACATCGCCCAGTTCCCTTTCCATGACAATTTTCCTGAGCTGCCGTTCCATTTGCCCGCCGCCGACAACCGTAAAGTGAAGTTTACAAGCGGTCCTGTGCAATATTTCGACGGTATCGATGAGCAGCTCGATTCGCTTTGTAACGGATAATCTGCCGACCGTAAGGAGCCTGAGCACTTTGGATTTTTCTGCGGTCTCGGCAGGGAAAAACCTGTCCAGCTCCACGCCGTTGGGGATCACGTCAATCGACACCGATGGCATAAATCGCAGCGCACGTTCCTTCAGGCCCTCGCTGCAAGCCACCAGCGCCGAAGCCTTCTTCCAGATTGCGCCGAATACGGGAGCGAGAATTTTATAGTCGAGCTGCAGCCGTGCGTGCTGTCCCGGCACGTCCGAGCCTCGCAGCGAAATAATATACGGCAATTTGTCTGCTTTTCGGTAGCAAAGCCATCCCGTCGGAAAGCCGAAAAATGCGTGAGCTAAATCATAATCGTTTTTCCGAAGCAGCCTGCGGTAATAAAATCCGGTTTTGACGAGCCATTCGATTACCTCGCTTCTCCGCCAGAAGTGCAGGTGTTTCTTGTGGATACCGACTTTGTGGATGGTGATGTTTTCGGAAAATTTCTCAATCACAATACCGGGTTTCGGCGCCGAGGTCAGCATGTCCACGCGCAGGTCGTCCCGGCCGGCATATTGCCTCAAAAGGCAAAGATTCGCTTTCGCCGCTCCGCCGCCTATCGGCGGAAATTCATAATTGAGCATCAAAATTTTCATTTTCTAATTTTATTAGCGACAACATAGAGATTCGTCTGCAGCACAAGCGGCATCCTGCGAAAATCCACATGCCGGAAGACGTGACCGAGCGGCCCGAGCTTCTGCAGTTTTTTTTCGGTGAATTCGTTGATGGGATTCATTTTGACAAACCGCGTCTCGAATCCATGCCGGGCCATTCGCCGTCTCAGTTGCCCCGGCGAATGCAGCGAAGGATGATACCGCCGCCATTGCAGCGACTTTGTCCAGAGCGTCTCATAGATAATATTGCTGTACCTGTTCGGCGTCTGGAAGAGGTAATAACCGCCGGGGCGGAGCACCCGCCGGACTTCGCTTATGTGTTTGTCTATCGCGGCAATATGCTCGAACAAATCGAAGCTCATCACAACTTCGAAAGATTCGTCTTCGTACGGCAGGATTTCCGCCGCCTGCACCTCCAGGCGAATGTCACCGTATTTTTTCCTGCCGTACTCGATAGCCTCGCCAGATATATCGATGCCGGCGATATCATGTCCCTTCCCGCTCAGCTCATACACCACTGTACCGATGCCGCAGCCGATCTCCAATATTCTGTCATCCGGCTTGAGCAGATCGGTCTGTGCGAGGAATTCCAGGTTTGTCTGCAGGTTGCCGCGTTCTTCCTTGCCGGCCTTTAGCTCCTTGCGCCAGCCCCGGTCATAGAGATCCTGCTGCTTTTTGAGGTTTTCATCCATCAACCTTGTCACTCTTTATTCCGCCGGGCAATGATTCTCACTTCTCTTTCAGTTTGAAAACGACATGCTCGCCAAACCTCATGTGCATCATTCGGCCGTCCGGCGTGAATCCGTATTGTTTCGGCTCGGCGATATCGTAGTTCTCCCGGATGAACTGCCTGAACGGTGCCATAACTTTGTACCTTTCGGCCTCATCGGCTCCGCCGGGGCCCCGGCCCAACATTTCGCTCCAGGCCTTGTCATAGTTTTCGACGGCCTTCGGATCCAGCGGCAGAAAAGCCTGTTTTTCCATGCCCTGATAGCGTACCATCGGCCATAATTCCAGCGGCGGTCTGTTCCATGGGAAGTGACTCTTGCGGCTGTCGACGATAAACTTCGGCGGCTTGTCCTTAAACGAATTTAATATTTCGTCGATTCGTTCCGACAAAGCTTTCGGCGAAAGAGTATGCATTGTCCCTTCGAACGCCTTCGGCGCCGGGCTGAATCTCTGTGCCGAGACATAAATGCCCGGAACCCAGCCCCAGACATAGATTTGATCACTTGGCGAGGAATTGTTTTTTATGTATTCGCCGACAACCTCCGAGGAGCCCTTTGCACCTTTTCCGTGGCTTGAGGCTGTGCCCATGGCTTGTAAGTAGCCCCGTCGTATATCTGGATCTTTGTATTTAACGCCGGAGTGGGGGCTCGTTCTGATGCCGAAGAAAATATGCCAAGACATTATTACCATCAGTAAAAAGCCGAGCGCTCCGATAGCGACCCACTTTGGCCTCGTCGCGGTGTTTTTTGCCTTTTCGTAATAGGCTGTTATCAGGTAGCCGCCCAACATCGCCGACGATGCGTTCAGCGGCAGATAATACTGCTCGTACGAGTGCGGGCTGATCCATACGAACGCCATATCGAGAAACCACCAAACGGCAAAGAGCAGCACAAACCGATCGTAGCAGTTTTTCCTGTTGTGTTTTGTTTTGCCGAGTCTGCCGGAAATTATCCTGACGATTCTGAGAATGATCGCCCCGGCTGCAAGAGCAATGGGCAATATGAGCATTCCGTACCAGCGGAACACCCTGAGCCTGGCCTGTTTTCTCTCCTCGGGGCCGAGCACCCGCCAACTGTCACGAACGTACGCTGGCAGGAGCTTCATTAAAAGTCCCTGCTCGGAGGCTGGCTTTTGGGCCGCAGCTTCATTGCTATCAGTCGCCGCTTGCTCATTTTCGCTAATGTTCTGCGGCGTCTGATGCGCAGCTAAGAAAGGCCTGTATAAAAATGAATACGGATAATAATGAATCGGCGTCCTTTCTACGGCCAGCCAAAGCGATATTGGCCCGAGAATCGCCGCCGCTCCCGCTACCAGCAGCAAAATATCGGTACCTGTTTTCTTCCAACTGTTGTGCTTGAGCAGAGGCTGCAAAATCACGAATAAGCCGACCGCTCCAAGCACGGAGGTGCCAGTCTCCTTGAACAGCGGCGCGAAGCTCAGAAATGCTCCGGCCGGCACCGCGTACCACCATTTGCCGTTCAATTGGTACAGCACAAAACAGCTCATCCCCATTATCATAAATGCGATCATGTGCTGCTCTTTTACATTGCCGAACTTCGCGATCAGCGGGGCCGACAGGTATATCGAAGCAATAATAACACCCACCGCGGCGGGCAGCATCGTTCCGAACAATCTCCGCATCGCGATAAACATAAGCACCAGCGCCGCGGCCTGAAGAATCATCTGGATCAGCTTCGGGCCGGTCTCGTTGAATCCGAACAGCCGCACGCCAAGGATATTGATCGCTAACGTCCCCATCTGGGCGCTGGGTTTTTCATCGACGCCGATCTTTGCCCCGTTAATAATGTGCTGGGCTGAATAGACGTAACAGCCGCTGTCGTACGGATCGGGCGAGTTGAACTCGATGTACTTGCCCATGAAAAACGGGATTGCCGCCAGGACCGCCGTAACGATCATAACGGCCGCCGGACTCTTGATGTTGAATTTTGAAACCGGCGCCGGTTCGACATACGGCTTATGCGGTTTTTTTGCAGGTGCGTGCTTTTGTGCCGGCTTGCTCATTTGCTGTCTCCCTTTTGGTCGGTCGCTTCGAGGATCTCTTTGATGACATAGGTCGGGCGGTTCTGCGATTCGTGGTATGTCCGGACCAGCAGCTCGGCCAGCAGGCCCATTAGTATGAACTGGATCATGGCGATAATGAACACGGCCGTCAGTATCAGCAGGGGGTTGCCGCTCATATCGTTATCGTGAGCGAGCTTCTGGTATATCACGGTCAGCCCGAAAAGAATCGAGCCGGCGGCGCTTAGCATCCCGAGGCTGCCGAAGATGTAGATCGGCTTCGTGGAAAACGAGCCGAGAAACTTTACCGTAATCAGGTCAAGCAGAACTTTCCACGTGCGCGCCAGACCGTATTTCGCTGCCCCGGTGGTTCGTGGCCGGTGGTTGACGACCATCTCCGCGATTTTCGCCCCGCTCCAGCTCGCCAGAGCCGGGATGAACCGGTGCATCTCGCCGTACAATTTTGTCTCCGCCAGGACCTCCCTGCGATACGCTTTTAGCGTGCAGCCATAGTCGTGCAGTTTGACGCCGGTAATGGTAGAGATCAGCCAGTTGGCCATCTTCGAAGGCAGCAGTCTCGTCAGGGCGTTGTCGTGCCGTTTCTTTCTCCAGCCGCTAACGACGTCGAAGCCTTCGCCGAGTTTCACTATCATCTTGGGAATATCCGCCGGATCGTTTTGCAGGTCGGCGTCCATCGCGATAATGATCTGCCCCCGCGCGTGGGCGAAGCCGGCGGCCAGTGCCGCGGTCTGGCCGAAGTTCCTGCGAAAGCGAATGACCCTGACCCTGGCATCGGCCTCATGGAGTTTCGCCAGCACGGCGAAGCTCTCATCCACGCTGCCGTCGTCGACGAATATTATTTCGTAGCGGTGCTCGCCGGCAAGAGTCTGCGTAATCTGCTCGTAGAGCGGGCCGATATTATCCTGCTCATCCAGCAGCGGCACAACAACCGATACTTCCGGACTATCTTTGGCCATACCTTAATCCCTGCATAAATGGCTACTATAATAATAGTTATGATATCGGTTGTAAAGACGAACATAAGTAGTTAAAATCGCCCACAAAGGACCGGAAATAGCAAGATATTTAGCTTCGCAGGGCGGCACTTGCCCCGCCATTTTTTGTCGGTGGGCCAGGGCCAACCCAATCAGACTAAATCCCGTGCCTTATTTAGACGATAAAGAAGCTATAGAACGTTTCACCAGACCTTCGAATAAAGCCTTGCAGCCGATGGATTGAGCATAAGCGTTCCTATGTTTGATGATCCTGTTTTTAAGGGTTGTAGATACAATTATACAGACTTAAGGAGAAACGAAATGAAGTGTAAAATGGCGATCATAGTGCTTCTGCTGGCGGTGGGGTCGGCAAATGCCCGTATGCAGGATACCTTCGGCCTCGGTGTCATTATCGGAGAGCCGACGGGTCTGAGCCTGAAGTATTGGCTTGACGAAGAGCGCGCGGTCGACGGTGCGGCGGCGTGGTCGTTCGCTGAGAACGATTCCTTCCAACTCCATGGCGACTACCTTATTCATGATTACGAGTTGCTCGACGCCAGCGAAATGCCTGTTTACTACGGTATCGGCGCGAGACTGAAGTTCAAAGACGATGAAGGCAGGGGGCGTAACGAAGATGATACAATCTTTGGAATACGGGTTCCCGTGGGCATTACATATCTGTTTGACGATGCCCCCCTCGACCTCTTTTTCGAGCTCGTACCCGTTCTCGACCTTGCCCCGGACGTCGAGCTGGATATCAACGCGGCCGTCGGTTTGCGGTTCTACTTCTGAATTTAATCCTCCATGTACAAAAAAAGCCGAGGCGTTTGAATCGCTCATCAAACGCCTCGGTAGGCTGAAATCTATAGAGTTCTCGGTCAATCGATTTTATACCAGTTATCAGTCATTGAATTATCCTTCAGCCAGTTTTCCTCCAGCAGCGTCAGGTCAGCATCATCGACCTTACAGTCACCATTGAGATCGCCCACTATAGGTACGTAGTCAGGCAGCGACTGGGCGGCTTGACAACTGTCGTTATACACGTTGATCGTCACCGTATCCTCGCCCCTGTATTCGCCGTCAAAGGCCAGCAGCTTCAGGACATACTCGCCCACGGCCGACAGGGTAACATTCGCATCCTCGGCATAGATGTCCTCAATAACCGCCGTACCTTGATTCGGTTCACTAACCACAGACCACATTAAAAAACAAGCTTCATCATCAGTGGCGGTCGCGTCCAGATTCCCGGTTCTCGTGCCGTCCTGCAGCCAGGTCGCAATATTGGCGCCGGCGTCCACCCTGGGTGGAATATTATCGACATAAAAACTGAAGATAGGGCCAAATACCGGATCGGATTCACTGCCCACATAGGTATCCACGGCCCAGTAATACCGCTTCTTTGACTGGGTCTGCACGGTGAAGGAAGACACGTTCTGCTTGTTGACAATCTGAATGGCCGCCGGGTCGGTAAAATCTACCAGCAGTTTCAAGTCGTCGGTGAAGTAAACATCAACCGGCACCGGCTGACCGGGCACGCACGGGTCGGGTAAAGTCCAGCTCAGCACCAGCTCGCCCGGAGCGATTGTAGCGCCGTCGGCCGGATTCGGATTGAGCAGTGCGGCGGCCGACAACGTCGTCTTGCCTTCGTTCGTGACGTTATAATCCAGGTGCAGCGTGCCCTGGCCTTTGTAGGCGGTAATCCAGCCGTCGTTGATGAAGGTTTGAACTGTCGCGGTATCGTCGCCGTCAAGGATCAGTGTGCCTGTGGTAATATTCATTGAGCCTAAGGCCGACGTCATGCGGAGATCGGATGCGTTGATAGTGCCGCCGAGCAGGTTCACCGTCCCGGTTCCGGTCTGGCCCGGCACTACCAGGTCGTCGCTTAGCTCGATTGTGCCGCCGGTCATATTGAGCGTGCCGGTGCCGCCCCAGCCGACCTGTAATGCCCCGGTGGAAAATAGACCGCCGCTCATATTCAGTATGCCGTGGCCGGATGTACTATCCACACCGACGTAGGCCCCGCTTGCCGTAAGCGAGCCGCCGCTGATATCCAGGTTTGTTGTGGCCCCGCCATTGCCGACCCTCAGTGTTTCGCATACGGCGGTAATACCATCCTTGATCTCGCAATGCGCGTTATCCGGATCATCGATTGAAACCGGTTCGTTGGCGGTCGGAACGGTATCGGGATTCCAGTTTTTTGCCGTGCTCCAGAGCTGGTCGAAACCGCCTTCGTCCCAGAATATTATCGCCGAGGCACTGTTGTACAGAACCAGCGGCAGGACAAGAGCGATCAGACATGTCATTTTCTTAAACATAGTATTCCTCCTTAAAAAGAGATTTGATATAGAAACGATTAATGGCGATTTCCGCCTTTATTACGTTATCCGATACGCCTGCGCGGGGCATTTCGTGCCCTGCGATTCGATGCCACCTCCTTCCTTTAGAGACCCAAAAAAGCGTGCCGACCTTCCGGCCACAAGCCTCATTAGCCTTACTTTACGAAATTAGCCGTGTCCAGTCAAGACAAATCCCCGCTCGAACTTAAGGAATTTTGCCAATCCGCCGGCGATTCTACGGCCAAGCGAATGATTTCGAAGAAATCACGAAGATTAGCACAGACCGCTTCGGTCAATAAGAAACACGGAGCTAAAAAATGTACCGTACCCCATTAACTCTCTGACATACCATCGACTTGATTATGGTTGGGCAAATCCCGCCCTGCCAAACTACTGTTATTTTTTCTCTTGACAGATTAAAGTCTCTTTGTATTGTGTAAGAGTATGGCAGCGGCATGGAGTTCCTTGGAATGACGAGAAGTTCGGGATGTTATGCGGAAACCATATAAACATTGTCATATGAGAGCGATGCAATGATAGATTTCATATTAGACTCGAGATTTCTGATACCATTTCTATCCACTGCAGGAGCATCACTCACAGTAATCGTTTTGCAGTCGATACATAGAGTCGATAATGACAGAAAAAAGAAACTGTATGCTGTTGCCTATATGACAGACGCAAGCTTTGGTCTACTTCAATCGAGTTTGATGCTTAAGAAGAATACGATCATTCCCCACATCGACGCTGCAAAGAAAATGATTGAGGGCGATCGAGACCTAATAAATACAACATTTTTGGCGGATGAATTTGACATCCTTACTGACGCCGCAATCGATTTCAATACCCTTCCAGAAGAACATAGGATATTAGTGGGATATGATGATATTCAATTACTGCAAGCATTTGAAACCATCCTATATTTAAACAGAATCGACAAGACGAGGAACAGCCTCAATGATTTCGTGAAACTGAATCTAAAAAGTAAACTCTCTTTCGAAAACAAGAGCCAAGATGAACAGGTTGATATTTTGAGTACGTACTGGGATTACCTTGATAAATTGGTCCATGAAAAAAACAGAATCATAGCTGTTGTTTTGTATATCTTCCTACCAAGAGTCCGGCAATACATCAATCGATGGAGTTTTCTTCTTTACTCTAAGAAAAATATAGCAAAACAATTGGATAGAGTAATGGATTTGCATAACAAGTTTGGGGGCATTATTCCTGACCCCAGTTTTTTTGAAAAATCAGTCAGTGGCGGTATACAAAAAATTATAGGAGAAGCTCATGGAACCAAAGATAATGATTAGCTACTCCCATAAGGACGAAGGCGATGTTCAAGCAATCAAAGACGTGATAAAGGATGTCGGCCTTTCTTACTTCATCGACAGCAAGGACATAGACTACGGCGAAAATATCGTGAACAAAGTTCGTAAAGGTATTCAGGATTCAACTCATCTTCTAGTTTATGTCTCTCCTGCCAGCTTGAAGTCTCAGTGGGTGCTGATTGAAATCGGTATGGCATGGACTTTAGGACGAACGATAATACCTTATCTGGACCACCCTGATTTAAGCCTCCCGGAAGTCATCAGACATTTGAAATGGATGAGTGACCATGAGAAACTCAGGGGCTATCTCCGAAACTTAAAGGAGAAAGCGACCGAAGGTCCACCTTGTGGTGCTACTCCGATAATCCGCAAGGCATGGGATGCGTTATATAGATTTGACACAATGTATTTGGAGGCAATTCGTCTTTTTGGAGCCGATGATGAGTGCCTGCCGGAGAAAAGAATCGATGTCAGATATACTCATCTTGAGTTTCGCCCCCCTGATCCCATGCTTGATCAGATGAAGAAAGTGATTAATAGCAGGAAGGCGGACGCCATCGGGCGAGGGGCTATCTTCTTTAATGGACCTAATACTCGTTTAACATCTTGGCGGGCAAGTGCTAGAGACGGGCATGGATCTGCAGCCGAAAGCCGCTTCCTTGAACTTCACCTGGCTCCCATCGGCTGGTACGACTATGAGGGTTTAAATGAAGCGGTTCGTAAAGAGCTTAGTGGTGGGGAAACCGAACGTGCATATGAGTATTATGTGGGATTATCGAAGCTCATTAGGAATGGCGACGTTTCAGCAGGCAAGTTATCAAACATTTTGGATACAGCGACCAGCATCGTGACAAGCGATGGTTTCATAGCATTGCAGACTCGCGGGCAGCGGGTGTCAGTTGAATCTGGTACACTTACGTGTTCTGTGGCGGAAAATATCAACCGTTTCTTGGATGACACAGATGCCAATAATTCTAGGTCACTCTTCAATGCGAATGTTCAGAGCGGGGATTTTTCGGAGAGGATTGATGAGACGTATGAACCATCTGGAGTTCCACATCCCTTCGCAGCTGCAAGACGTGGAATTAGAGAAGAACTCTCCCCAAAACTACTGCAGCATTTGAGAGGTGAAGGGATTTTTTTGACCGGTCTGTCATTCGACTTGGGGGGCCTCCACCCAGACGCTCTCTTCATGGCATTCGTAGGGCTAAAGAAGGACGAAATGAAGGGTTTGTGCGCTAAGTATCCAGGTAAGGATTGGTTCGAAGGAAAATTGAGCTTCATACCGGCAGACCTACATAATAGTGAAACATTGAGGTGTTTAAAAAATTCAAAATGGGTATCAGGGGGGGCGGCTTCTGTGCTGCGAGCGATAGAGACGCTATCGGCGACACGAGGGAAGAGGGAATGCGATATTGAGACCGCCATCGATATTCTATGCGAAACTGGATAGTTGGTGAAGCTGCATGTTGGCGATTACCAAGTATGGTAGGTTGTATAACGTCAATGGCCGCCCAACAAAGCAATGAACACTGACAATCAAAGCTGGCGCTTTGATTGTGGTTTATTTCAGCGTTATCCGATTTGTGTTAAGCCCTGCCGGATTCGATGAGATTGGATGGTATGTGTGAAGTTCGCTTCTGATTACGAGGAAATGCGGATTTCAAGACAGTATGAATCGGCTATGGTTTCTTATACGGAAACGATATAATCAGTATATCGAGATATGAGATGAAGAGAAACACGCTCCACCCGGTCCTAAAGCAATTGCTGGGCCACAAGCAGAACGAATCTACCAAAGACATCCTGGCCACGTGGAAGAGGATCGCCTCGACGATCTGCAAGCCTTGCTGGGAGCTCAAGTACTGCCCGTTTGGTCCTCTGGTTGAGCAGTTTCCGCTGCTCCCCCCGACCAGGGATGAGGCGGAAGAGCATAATCAGCACTTGGCTAAGTGCCTCGAGTCAGGTCGACTTGCGAACGGTAAACCGCTCGACGCAAAGAGACGCAAGTGGTTCCGGGAGGAACTCGCTAGCTTCGACCCATTCCAATACCCGGAGAAGATACCCGAGCCTCTTGAGATGATGTCATGTCGCATTTTCGGACATGTTTGTCCTGTCTTTCTCAATGCGGAGCCGTTCACCGAGACTACGCAAACTCGGCGTCACGGTCGATACATACCACGAGACATCATGCTTAAGGTGGTGCGACGTGACGGTCAGATGTGCCAGGTCTGTCATAAGTACGTACCAGACAATCAACTAGATTTTGACCACGTGATTCCGCATTCCAAGGGTGGCCCAGTCACCGTCGAGAACCTTCGTGTAGTTCATGCGGGATGCAACAGGGAAAAGGGCAATTCCCTTGACACTATTCTGGATCCGAACCCCTTGTCGCGGCACTTTCTCAAGAAGAAGGAGAAGAAGAAAAGAAAAGCATCTCGAACAAAGCCTTCGAGCCGACGCCAAGGACGGCGCGCCTGAAGGCTAACGTTATCCGATTTGAGTTAAGCCCTGCCGGATTCGATGAGATTGGAGGGTATGTGTGAAGTTCGCTTCTGATTGCGAGGAAATGAAAAGGGCAGAATACAGGAGAGGTAGGGTGCGATGAATCGCACCATATTTTTAATAGAATGGAAACATGCCGGATTACAGACGATGGTTTCATGCGTGCAGGACATGTTTCTTTGACGTCTTGACATTTATCCGCCACAAGATATTTCGCAATGCACATGCTTCGAGGCTATTTCGCATTCCGCGGGAGAATAAATAGGAATAATTGAAGTGGTGCGATTCATCGCACCCTACGAGTTCTGCTACGCAATACTCACTACGCACTACGAATAATGGACGCTGTATCACGGAGATTTTTTGAAATTTTTTTGACTTTTTGTGTAAAAGTTCGTATAATAGTTAACGAATTCGTATTTCGTATGTAGTAAGTGGAATTGAGAATTTAGGAGTTAAAATAAAGTTTAGCACGCACCACTGATGCCGGGTCGAATAATCACGAACGCAATACGCAGTACGCAATACGAATTTTTGCCCGCACCCCTGCGGTGCTGGGTTGCAAAAAATGATAGTAAATAAGACAATTTCGGCTCTCATTATGTAATAAGAAGGGAAAAAAGAAGCAAAAATTGAGCTAAAAATGCAAAAAAAAGCCAATTTTGTTTAAGCCATTGGTGTTTATTCGTGTTCACCCCATGAGATATGTAAAACCGTTATCTCACAGGGTAAATTTGTGGTTAATTTGAAAAAACAAAGCCAATTTTCAAATAGGCAGAATTGGCGTAAGTATCTATATGAAAGGGTATTATGAGGATTTATGTGGTTTTTGGCTACGAGAAAACAAAGCCAATTTTATAGGAGTGAATGATGGTTTTGTCATTCCTGTGAAAACAGGAATCCAGATTTGTTAATGGTTTTGGATTCCGCATAGAGTGCGGAATGACATGCCTCACATAACAATTTACGGAGTATGATTTGAAAAAACAAAGCCAATCGCCGGTCTTTGGCCGGAAATCCTAAGTTCGAATTCCGAAATCCGAAACGAGTTGAAAGGGTGTCAAATGACAAAGCCCGAAGGCACGTTTGACGGGGAACATTTGAAAAAACAAAGCCAATTTGCCAGCAGGCTAAATTGGCGTATAGTCTTATTTGAAAGGAGATTATAGCAATAAACCGCCCAACGGAGTCGAAGAAAACAAAGCCAATTCAAAGGCAAATTTTCTTGAAGCGGATTTGCGATTCTGTTAGGTTCATGCTTATGGATAAACATAAGAAAAACAATACTATTACGTCGCCGAAGGGGTTTTTGGCCGCTGGTGTGCGTTGCGGCATCAAAAAATCGGGCAAAAACGACCTCGGATTGCTCGTTTGCCCAAGCGGGGCAAAGGCCGCGGCGGTCTTTACGACCAACAAAATCGTCTCGGCAGCGGTCACGGTTTGTAAGAGGCATGTCAAGAGCAAAAGCATCTCGGCGGTCGTTGTAAATTCCGGCAACGCCAACGCCTGCACGGGCGAAAAAGGCATCAAAAACGCAATTACAATGTGCGGCAAGACGGCTCAAGAGCTGAAAATCGCAAATCGCAAATCGCAAATCGAAAATGTCCTCGTCGCCTCGACCGGCATTATCGGCGAGCATTTGCCGATGCAAAAGATCGCCGCCGGCATCGAAAAAGCCGCGGCACAGCTTTCGGATTCGCCGGAAGGGGGGCTGGATTTTATAAGGGCGATTATGACGACCGATACCAGGCCGAAGCAGGCCGTCCGCGTGCTCGACATTTCCGGCTGCAAGGTCACGATAGCTGGCGCGGTCAAGGGGGCGGGAATGATCGCTCCGAATATGGCGACCACGCTCTGTTTTATTACGACCGACGCGGCTATAAGCAAACCACTTTTAGGCGGCGCGCTGAAGGCGGCCATCGGCGAATCGCTGAACAGGCTGACCGTGGACGGCCACCAGAGCACAAACGATACGGCGATAATTTTAGCCTCCGGTCTTGCGGGCAATCGGCCGATCGTCAGCCGGTGCCCGCGATATAAAAAGTTCGCAAAGGCGCTGGGCGAATTGTGCGACGACCTGGCCCGGCAGATGGCGCTCGACGCCGAAGGGGCGACGCGGATGTTCAAGGTCGTAGTTAAAGGCGCGGCGACAAAGGCCGATGCGGCAAAGGCGTGCAGGGCGATAGCCGACTATCCGCTGGTCAAATGCGCGGTGCACGGGGGCGATCCGAACTGGGGCAGGATTATTTGTGCCGCCGGCTCGGTGGGCGTGAAATTGAATCCGGAGAAACTGTCCTGCAAGCTCGGGCAAGTCACCGTCTTTAAGAACGGCAAACCGGCGAAGTTCGACCCGGACAAGGCGAGCAAAGTCATCTCGCAAACCGAGCATACGATAACGGTGGATCTGGGCGCGGGCAAGGCGAGCGATTTTTGCTACGGCTGCGATCTAAGCGCCGAATACGTGAGCATCAACGCCGACTACCACACATAAAAGGGGCACAAAAAAACGTGGCTTTATCATGTGCTCATAATTGTTGCAATATCAGCGAGCTTCGTGTAGAATGCTCGTTGTTGTGAACGATACGCTCTTTTATAAAGCACTGGAGCGGCAACAAACCGGCGAGGCCGGAATTATCGGGGTGTAGCTCAGCTTGGCTAGAGCGCCTGCTTTGGGAGCAGGAGGCCGCTGGTTCGAATCCAGTCACCCCGATTTTTGTAACTTCCTATATGGAAGCAACTTATCGCCCTCCAACTCTCTCGAACTTCTTACATCTTCTGATTTTGTGGCAATTGGAGCCTTGTTTGTGGCAGGGGCTTTTTCGTATAGAGCCTCCGGAACTTGCAGGTAGTGGCGCACCGAGACATTTTTTAACAAAGAAGAGCAGGTAGAAAGATGATAAAAAGTGTAAGAAGCACTTCAAGACGCTTTTACCTCTGGAAGATAATCACAAGCTTGCTGACACTTTGCCTGACTTTGAGCATTTCATTGTCAGTGGTGTTTGGTATGCCTGATGATCCCAATCAGGGAGTTGTTCCTGAGGAGCCGATACCGACTAAACCTCAGACAGATCTCAATGCTCCAAAGACAGATCCCAATACTCCAAAAGAAAAAGCCGTAGACATGGGAAATGGCATCATAATGGAGTTTGTTCTTATTCCTGCGGGGGAATTTGACATGGGATCTCCCTCAACTGAAAGAGACAGGGATAATGATGAAGGTCCGGTTCACCGCATAAAAATAAGCAGGCCGTTTTATATGGGTAAATATGAAGTGACACAGCAGCAGTACTATGTTGTCGCGAAGAGTAAACCCAGCAAATTCAAGCAAGAAGGTCGGCCTGTGGAGAACGTATCATGGGATCAGGCAGAAAGATTCTGCCGGAAGCTTAGTGAGATCAAAGGCGGCTCCTATCGATTACCTACCGAGGCTGAGTGGGAATATGCGTGCAGAGCCGGTTCTCAAGACAGGTTCTACTTCGGCGATGATCTTACGTATTCGCAGATAGAACAGTATGCATGGTATTCAGAGAACAGTGATTCAACTACGCACTTAGTAGGTGAAAAAAAGCCTAATTCATTTGGCCTGTACGACATGCACGGTAACGTGTGGGAGTGGTGTGGGGATTGGTATGCCACTGATTACTATCGCAATAGTATAGCGGTGGATCCGCATGGTCCGTTGATTGGTAAGTCACGCGTTCTTCGTGGCGGCGGCTGGTTCCGCAGAGCGAGGTACTGCCGATCTGCAAGTCGCAGCAGTTGCGAACCAGTCTATATTCAAAATTACGTGGGATTTCGCATTGTTCTGGAAGTAGAATAATCCTTAGCGGTTGAATTTCCAATGCCCGTACTACTGGTGCACTACTTCCAGCCATTTCTTCACAGGCTCGCTTGATCCTTGTTTTACCAGTTATAATTATGCGTTGTATATTTGAAATTCCAGGCGGATTCAGCAGTTGTAGTTTGAGGAGCACTATTAATTATATCGGATCGTATACCAAAGCATGCCAATCCATTCGTGGATCGCTTTTGTACTCGTCTCCAAGGCTAAAGCGGATGGAATCATACGCTTCAGAAATCGTTTCTCAGGTGTATAGAGATAGCCCACCGGGATAGGCACGATCGTATCCCCGGGAAACACCTGCCTGAACACTCGTTCTGAACGGGTCATATGCCACGCTGAAGTGACAAGGCCAATATGTCTTTGCTCTTTGGGAGCGAGTAACTTCTTAAGCTCCGCAGCATTTTTCATGGTGTTTTTTGATTTGTCTTCGGTGATTATCTTGTCTTCCTGCACACCTAAATCTATCGCAAATGCTTTCATCACCTCGGCTCCGCTTTCTCGGGCATCGTCTCGCCAACCTTCGCAAAAAGCCAGTGCCCCGGCCCCGCTTTTCTTAAAGGCTTTTACACCTCCAAAGACCCGCGCATATGCCAAACCACTTGGCTCAGCTGATTCTCTAAATCCTCCCGAAGGGAGGTACCCAGCACCCAGGACGACCACGAGATCCAAGCTGGAGAGGACCTCAACATCGGGCTGGCGATATTGGCTTTCCAAAGAATACAGAAGTCGGTCAGAGATTGCAGGTATGCTAAAAAGATACAAAACCAGCCCTGCGGCGATAATCAGAAACCGTCCAACGAAACAGAGCCTCTTTCGTTGCTGCCTCAGTCCCAGGATCGAGCCCAATACTATAAGGCCTAATACCCACATGATCGGGGTTGCCATTAACGCAATCAGTTTATACAATTTTCACACTCCCTTAACAAGAGACCATTCTGTTGTTGATATTTCATTTACTTCATCAAGAAATGCCGGGCGCGTTCACACGGACTCGCTCGGAACTCAAAGTGTCCTCGGCCGGTGCTTCGACCGGTGCATGTTGGTTCGAGTGCAATGTCTTCTACTTTAAAGGAGGTTCTTTGAAAGGTCTGTATAGTGGGTCACCTATCAGGACCATCTGCCACGAATTGAATGGATTTGTGCGATAGTATGCCTCAACAAGGCAGTTGCCTTCGTACAGTTTCGGGAAGAATGCTCTTGGTTCCGGAAATGCATGAAGATAAGGCTCGGCCACCGGCCCTAATGTTGCGGTTATTCCATCTCTCAGCATGGCCGGACACCATTGGCTGCTGTTCGGATCGCGGAGGCTGACAGCTTCAAAGCTGGCAATATGGTACCCTATTGCACCATCCACAAAATCGAAGGCATCGACATATTTGCCCGCACTGTACCAGCCACAGTAGAGCGCCGTTTCGGGACAAGTGCCCGGTGCAAAAAGTTTTGCCGCCCGCTCTTCTCTTACGGTTATTTCAGTCCCCGATCTTAAAAAGGCCGCCAGGTTGAGCAAAGATTGATCATAATGACCGTACATATCCCTGCTTGTTATACCTCGTGAATCGATATAGGCGATGCCTTTTAGCCCTTTTTGTTCTGCGGCAATGGCTTTGTCAATAAGGCCTTTGATTATATCGTAGTTTGGCCCGTCAAGACGACTTACCATCAGCGTAATAGAGTTTTGGCTTTTGACTTTATCATTGAGCATATTCGGCTGCCAACGATAAAGATCATATGAATCAAACAAGACCAGAGACAACTCGCTATCAACGGAGGCATGTGTTTCTTTGCCGTTGATACGATCAATTGCAAGTTGTAATTGGGCCAGCCGGCTATTGACTTGTTTATGTTCTGCCGAATCGGTCAAACCAGCCTGGTTTAACCTTTCAAGATTCTCTTTCTCTTGATCAGCCAGCCTGTTTAATTCTTTTAGTTGACCTTCCTGACCCTCTAAGACCCCTCGTCCTCCCACCTTTATAGGCACGCCATAAATCGTAAGCAGGCATTTAATTTCTCCCAGGAGCCGGTCAGTAAAGAATTTCTTGCGAATCGGCTCAACAAGCTGCTTTTCGTAAGCATCTCGGCTGATTGTGTCTTTAAGGCTCGCACCTAATGGCAATGCGAGAATATTTTTATCAGGCACACCTCGTTGTGTGCAGTAGTATCGAGCAAGTTGCATGGATTCTGCTATATCGTTATTTGCTATAACCAGAATCTCATCGGGCTCAAGTGCAAACGCTCCCCCGCAATACACTAAGATGAGCAGACTCACAGCGCTGGTTCTAAGGATCATTTTCCATGTGAAAGCACAGGATCCAATTCTGTCTTTGGCGTATCCCATTTGCCACCAATGGTAAAGATATCGCAGTTCTGAGCGGTTTGACGTTAAAATAGGTTTCAAGCGTCAGAGTTCTTCAAGAAGGATTCTTACAATCCGCTCGGCAGCACGGCCATCCCAGAGCGGTGGTATCACGGGCTTTCGCCAGGAACCGTTTACGGCACGCTTATAGGCCTGGATAATTGTTTTGGGATTAGTTCCAACAACCTGATTGGTGCCAAGCTCGGTGGTGACTGGTCGCTCGGTATTTTCCCGCAGTGTCAGGCATGGAATATTTAAAATAGTCGTTTCTTCCTGTATTCCTCCTGAATCGGTAAGAACCACTTTTGCGTTGGACATTAATTTAAGAAAGTCAAGGTACCCTAAAGGATCGGTAAGGCGAAAACCGGGCATTTCTTCGAGACGTTTACCGAGCGAACAGGACACCAGGTTTTTTCGGGTCCGAGGATGGATAGGGAAAATTACAGGCATATCATTCTGTATGATTGTAAGGGCATCAAGAATCCTGCCAAAAATAACCGGATCATCGACGTTTGAGGGACGGTGCAGAGTAAGGACTGCAAAATCGTCCCCGTTAAGATTCAGTACGTTTAAGATGTTCGACTTGTCGGCTTTTTCTCTGTTTCTCAACAATGTATCAATCATGACGTGGCCGACCATGTGTATTTTCTTGGGGGAGATCCCTTCTGCGAGAAGATTATTCACGCCGCTCTGCTCTGTACAGAAAAGCAGGTCGCTGATAGAATCCGTTAATACTCGGTTTATCTCTTCCGGCATAGTCCTGTCGCCGCTGCGAAGCCCTGCCTCGACATGTACGAGCTTGGCACCTGATTTAACCGCGACAAGGCCGCATGCAATAGTGCTGTTCACATCTCCTACGACCACAACCGCATCCGGTTTATAGTTGATGAGGACCGGCTCAAACCTCTTCATAATCTCGGCCGTCTGTACTGCGTGGCTGCCGGAACCAACCTCAAGATTGACGTCGGGCTCCGGAATACCGAGTTCGCTGAAGAACAGCTTGCTCATTATTTCATCATAGTGCTGGCCCGTATGGACAAGGATAGCATGAATGTTCTCATGCCGGCTGTACTCAGCCATCAACGGGGCTATTTTCATGAAATTTGGACGGGCACCAACTACATTAAGTATCTTCATAAATGCACTTCTGAGAAAAATCAGGAAGATCTGCGAGGGGCTTGAGAATTAGGTAAGCAAATTATCGTTTCACCAGCCGCCCAGTTACCCTCAGCACTTCAGCGGCTTTTCTGACAGTACGTTACTGAAAAAACGAATCCAGTCCGTGAGATTTCACGGCGCATTACGCATTAAAACAGGTTAACTACTGATTAATCCTCCGCAAAGATCAATACATGTTACAAAGCCCTTGTGTTCAGGTTTTGTTATTAAACCATTTGATTGCCTATGGCAGGGCTATCATGCAAATTTACGCAATTTCAGTCCAACTGCCCCAAGGCCAAGCAGGCCAAGGATTACGGCCCCCGGCACCGGAGTCAGGATGTACGATTGGCTACCAGGGTTGCCTTGTTCATCGAGTGCGGTGGCGATCGATTGGACGTGTACTCCGATTCGTAGGGTGCCTGTTGGATTGTCATCTGGACCCAATGCAAAACCGGCGTACATTGCTGCAATGACGTTGGCAAGAGTCTTGCTATTTTGGAGATCGAAGAGTATGCCCACAGACTCGCCGGGGTTCACTCCATACGCCGTGATAGGGTTGTCAGAGTCAGCCGAAAAAGCATCGCTTGTCACAAAGTGAGGGTTAACTGCGTTCCCGTTGGGAAGATTTCCTGGGGTAGCAGGGTCGTCAAAACTCACACCGGTAGTGAGAGTATCGTAAATACCTGCTATTCTAAGCAGCGTCCCGTCGTCGAAATATATGTCCGTAATCGACGAAGCCGTTGGGCCTTCGTTACGGAAAATGAAAAGCACCTGATTTTCTCCTACGACATTGCTTCCCACGTCGTCGTCGGTGACTGCAACGGAAAGCTGATTCATAACATTCCCACCCGGAGTGCCTCCGGCGTACAGCCAACTATCAAACGTATACAATTCTGCTCGAGCCTCTGCCGACAGAACAAACACCAGGGCCAGAACAAGCCCCAAAATACTCATGTAATGTTTTTCTACTCTTTTCATAGTCGTTTACTACCTCCGCGAAAACTTATCTCGCATCTTCTTTAGAATAATATCTATCTATACACTTATCCGCTCGAGTACGCTTCAAGTCGCGTTCTGTCCCTGCTACTCCTGCAAACTTCCACCTTAAAATCGGCACCTGCGCCGAAGCCCCAATCAAGGGGCACCGCGGACAATCTTCTCACAAAACCACATGATAGCCTGCTACAGAGCTATCATGTGTATTTACGCAATTTCAAGCCAGCTATACTCAAGCCGAGCACGCCCAATAGAACGGCTCCAGGGAGAGGAACGCGAACCAACAAATCCTGCTTGTAATCCGTGTGAGCAGCGTTTCCCCACAGGTTCATCACCTTGATGTCGGTGTTTACCCAACCGTCTTTGATGGCGAGTTGGGCGTCCGTAACTAATTGGTTGGTCGAACCTCCTTCGCCCTCAATATACCAGATGGCGTTCTGTACGGCATCCGCCGTAGCGTCATCGTGCGCCAGATTGTTGTTAAGCCATTGCGTGTATATCCATGCTGTCATTGGGTCGAGCGGATCATATGGAGGCAATGTATACCTTCCCTTTATGGAATAGTCGCTTAGGGTCACAAAGTACGTCGTCCCATAGTTGAGGTACTCGGCGGTCTCTAAACAAAATGTTCCGAGCGTGTTGTTGGGAGGTGTGTTATCATAGAAGTTACCGATGGGGTCGCCCGTGACCGTAACGGTAAATTCGCCACCGTTTGTAGAGCCTACGCCGCTATCTGCGACTGTGATCATCATGTCCGCCAACGCGGGTGCTGTATATAACGCACACAGTACTATAATAAGAACTACCTTTTTCATACGTCTTGATACTCCTCTCCCCACAAAGTTGTTTCCAACATCCTGGCTGTTCTCTTAACCTAATAACACCAGGATAGGCTAACTGCTGATTACTCCTGCACTATAATTCCTACTTACAGGTGAAGCCCCTTGAGAGGAGTTTCACCTGCAAGTTCTGTTACTAACAATATGATTAGCTGCTATATAGGGTCCTCATGCGTATTTACGCAATTTAATGCCAACTACACCCAAGCCGAGTATGCCCAGTATGACGGCAGCAGGGACGGGAACAAGCACAAAATCCTGATAACCTTCTTTTCCTTCACCGCCACCTACACCTGTGTATTGGGTGAATGAAGCTGTAGTGCTGCCGAGAGCTGTTAACCAACCTTCTGCTATTCCAGCAATTGTGCTTTCAGTTTGCTGTGATGTATCCAACAGGAAGTTACCACTGTCTAAATCCCATGCTCCAGTCTCATAAATTATTTCCCAAATGGCAACCTGCATGGCTGCAGCATTATCCTGTGATTGCATATAATCATTCGTATTTAACAGTTGTGCAATTAGTCCGGCTTTAGTCGCACCCATTGGCTCACCTGTTTGCCCTGAAAAAGGATTAGGTAATTGATCAAGCGCTCGAACTTCGTAAGGTTTCGTTAAGTCGGGAAAGTCATCGAAAAGATCGATGCAAAATGCAAGGTATGCTCTTTCTCCATCTAGATACGAATCACCGGGAAGGTCTTCAGGACCTGTAAGACTTATATTCGTAATACTTAACGAACTTAAACCTACACCATCTATTTCTCCAAATTTTGTCATTGGACCTAATTTATAGCTAATGTCATCTTGCCCACTAACCATACCTAAATATTGTAAATCCGCTGTTCCATACAAATCAGCCTTTGCCAGTGTGGTAATTACGCAAATAGCAAGTGCTATAATTAACAATCTAAATTTCATCGTTATTTATCTCCATAACATGTCTGATTAATCTCTTCTCCGTTCTATCAAGCAAAAAAACTTGATTCGGAGATATTTCTCGCACCTCGATTAGGGCGAGACAATTTTTCCTTATGACATGTTAGGAGGGGCTCGGGATGCGATTACGGCTGGTGTGAATTGTGATTTTCGCCAGAGGGACACAACTGCCCTTAGGCGATATTGTGGAATATGATTTTCCGCCGTGCAGACCGGCTGAGTAAAACAGCAAACCTGCACTAAGCAGATAGATTCCGGCGTTGCAGCGTGGCTGTGGCCGATTTGGAAAGGACCGCTATCGTGGAACCATTCCGGGACGGTACCAAAATGCAGCCTTTTGACCCAGTGAGTTGATGCGCACAGGCCCAGGCCCATCATGGCGGAAAGACATAAACTGATGCTGCTCGGCCCGTCCGTAAAGCTTTGCGGAGGCTGTATCTCAGTGTTGCGGCCGGCATCCGTGCCTATATCGGGCGAGGAGAACTCGACAGACCATAAATCCAGATCAGCAACGCTCAGGCAATTAGATGAGCCTGGTAGACTCGCGTGCTGAAATGCCGTCTTGCGGGAAAAAATATCAGATGACTTCTGAGGTCGGTCATCCAGCAGCGACATTGGCATCATGCCGGCATATAGGGACGTAGAAAAGACTAACGCCCCGAAAACCGCTGTGATAAGCCTCCTCTTGTTAATCATATACCCATCGCTCCATATATTAATATACCTTCACTTCTTATATTAATATAGATCCATTAATATCGGAAATACGTATTGATGTCAAGAACATTTTTAGAAAAAACTGTTTTTTTTGCATTTTTTCAATAATAGAAGTTTTCAGAATGAGGGCTATTTTGTAAATTCTTTAATAATAAGGGTTTGTATTCAATGCACAAATTGGATCTGCCGGCATTTTCCAAGGAATTCCCCGGTTTATTTTAGGGTTTTCCACGTTTCCCAAGAAGATTTTGCGGCCTTTCCACGTACAATTCGAGCTATTTTACTATTACCTGTTCACGGCTTGTATCCCACTTTCCTGGATAATTTTCGCGATCTCCGTTCTTTCAATAGCTGTGAATACATCAATTTTTTCATCAATCTCCAATGCATCCTTAAGGTGCTTTTTTGCTTGAACAAGGTCATCGAGTTTTACACAAATGCGGCCCAAGTTTAGAAGTGCCTTAGCTTTTTGGCGAGTATCAGAGGGTGACAATTCTACAATTTTTTCAAAGTCATTTCTCGCATCGGCAAGCCGGCCCGCCAGATTTGACAAAATCGTACCCCTCGTATCCAGAAGAAATATCTTTTCAAAATCTTTGAGAGCGATGCTTAAACCCCTATCCGCCAGCTCCAGCGCAGCAGCGTAGTTTTGATCATGCTCTTGCAGGATCCATGCCAGGTCGTTGAGAGCTTGTATGTCATTTGGGTACTGCCTAAGCAGTTCCTCGTAGATCGTCACGGCACGTTCGGCATCTCCTGTCTGATAGAGGGTGGAGGCCAGACCCAGGCGCGCCTCCTTCGATGTCGGCGCAATGGCCACCGCCTGCTCAAAGAGCTTTAATCCTTCTTGTTTGAGTGTTATCGAATCCAGGGAGGCTAAGATCGTTGCCGCTGCGACAAGTGTTGCCGGATTCTGCTCTTTGGCCGAGAGATACTTGGAACTGACCTGGGAAAGCTCGTCAAATCGCTTCTGGGCTACCAGCCACAAGAATCGGGCGTGGATAACAGTCACACTATTGCCGTCTATCTGCTCCGCTTGTTCAATCCTCTGTTTTGCCCGGTCCATGTCGCCGCTGAGGCGGTACAGATCGGCAAGCATCACGATCGCGGTAACGCTGCTGCTTCCCTTTTCTGTCCGGCAATAAGCTTCCAGTTCAGGAATAGCTGCCTGTGGATTATCCATGGCAACCAGAATACGTGCCCGCGAGAGCAGCAGTTGCTCGTTTGTAGGATCCCTTCCAATCGCAGATTCAATAAGCGTACGTGACTGCTCAAGAAGGCCTGGATCCTTGATTTCCAGCGCAACTGTAATGAGCATATCCCGGGCCTGTGTATCGTTCGGGTCTTTCTGAAGCGCCATTTGCACAAGTTGAGTGCCCTGCTCGAGAAGGCCCTGATCTTTGATTTCCAGCGCGACGGCGACAAGCACACCCCGGGCCTGTGCATCGTTTGGGTCTTTCTGCAGCGCCATTTGCGCAAGTTGGGCGGCCATTTGCGTGTTTTTGAGTAGAAGCTCGGCCCCGGCTCTGGCCGAGAGCAACGCCGGGTTGTCCGGATTGGAGCCGAGAGCCCGAATCGCTGAATTGCGGGCATCCTCATATCGCTTCTCTTGCATAGCAATGCGAATGAGCATAAGATGTGCTTCAACCGAAGTCGGTTCCAGTTTGACGACATTTTCCAAGTTCTTCCTGGCCGCCGCGAGTGACTGCGGTGTCGGCTTCTCCAACATGAGAAAAGCACGCAGCTTCATCAATTCCGGATCCTGCGGCAGCTCTTTTTCAAGTGCTGCAAGCATTTCCAGTGCCCTCTGCCGGTCCTGCGCAAGGTTCCGTGCAAACAAAGTCTTCATCAGGCTTCGCTTCAATCTCAAATTCGCCGGATTCTCATTCAAACCCTGTTCAAGCACCGTTACGGCTTTGTCGAGCTGCTGATTGCGGGCATAGAAATTGCTCCATAGCTGATAACCCGCTACGCCTTGATCGCTAAAGGTTGCCAGCTTCCGGTAGTCCTGCTCGGCACGTTCGAATTCACCTTCCCTGGCCAGGTATGCCGCTCGCATCATGTAGGCACCGAAGTCATTAATATTCGCCACATAATCATTAAGGATTTGCCGGGCCTCTTCGCCCTGACCTTCTGCCTTTAGGATTGACACTTTTGCCGCTGTCAGCGCCAGGGAGGCCGGTGTTATCGCTTCGGCTTCCTTGAGGTATGCGAAAGCCTGCTCGGCATCTTTGGTTTCCCAGTAGACAAGTCGGGCCAGGAGTATCCGCGAGTTAACGTCCCGGTCATTGTTGGATACCCTCACTGTTAACTCCTCGATTGCCCGGGAAAAGTCCCCGGTATTCACGGCATTTCGAATGCGCCACGCACTGCTGACTGTGGGATTTGCTTGAATCTGCTGGAGAACCTTCTCGGCATCCGAAAAGCGACGCTGTTGTTCAAGAAGGGTGACCAGTTTGTCTGCCACATCGGTGGCCGAAGGATTCCTGATAAGCGCTTGCCGGTACGTATCTTCGACACGTCCGAAATCCTGCAAATTCTCATACATTTTTGCCAGTAATAATGGCGGTTCCGACCAACCAGGGTCTGAATTAATGCAGTATTGAAGATAGCCGGTTATATCCGGCTGCTTAGAACGCCAGTCATCGGATGCCAGCCACAACGACGCTTGATGCAGGCGCCAATCAAGCCCGCTTTCCCCCTCGGAATCCCGTAATTCTTTGATGAGTTTCTCGGCTGTTGCCTGGTCCTCCTGGATTTCGCGGATATTCAGAAGGAGCAAGCGGGCACGGACTTCCTGGTCGTCTTGTGCTGCCAGCTCAGTTAGGAGATCTTTCCCGGTGGCTCGATCCAGGTAAAGTAGCTCCACCAAGGCAAGCTGCATCGCAAGGACCCGCCTCTCCCACTTGCCGACTGCGACCTCCAGCCCCTGCCTGAGGCAGCTGGCGGCAGAGTCATAATCTGCGTTTTTTACATGAAGGCTTGTCATAACAAGCCAGGGCTCTGCAATCGTAGAATGAAGCTCGCAGGCAGTCCGGCAGATGCTTACCGCATCGGTCATGCGTTTATATTTGACATACTGATTTACAAGCTGCATCCTGGCCCTTAGCGGTTCTTTACACTCTTCAATGGCCAGCTTCAGCTCCCTCTCAGCCTCATCGGGCTTACCAAGGGTATCAGCTATGATAGCCTGCAATATACGAACGTCAACTTGTTCCGGATTTTGCTTGCGCAAATCTGCCAATTCGACTGACAGCGGTGCAAACCTTGCCGTGTCTATTGTGGAACCTTGCTCGGCAGCCTGGCTGATGTTCACGTTAATGCTCGCCTCAAGGCGCAGCAGTTTTGTTATGATAATGTTCGGGGGATCCAGAGACTCCGCCAGCCGCGCGGTTTCAAACGCACTGCTCCAGTTTCGCAGCCTGAGGTACTCTCGGGCCAGTTGCAGTGTCATTTTCGGATCGTTGGGACGAAGGCGAAGATATCTTGTCAAGGCACTGACTGCCCTCCTGGTCTGATCTGTTCGACTGTAGGACTCTGCCAGCAGCTGCCACAGTTCGGGACGGGATGCATCACTCACGATGGCCGGTTGCAGAACATCGATGACGACATATAGTTTTTCCTCGGCTTTCGCCACCAATGCCTGCAGGTAGGCGAGCTTCAGCCCGGATTTTGTCGGCCCTTCCTGTGTATACATTGTGTCAAGATAATCGTTAAGATAGCTCCTTGCATCCGCGATCCTGCCTGCGGCGACATAAAGAGCGACAGCATTCGGGATGACTAGAATTCTATGTCTCTTCTCTGTCAGCACTGCCAGCACTTCATCGGCCAGAGCGGCGTCTTCGGTTGTGGCCTCTCTGCGTATCGCCAGTTCCGAAGCTAAGAGAAATCTTGCCACGGTCCAGTCAACCAGATCGAAGAAGTGTTCCTTTAATATCTCCTGCGGGAGACTCTCAGCAGCCTTCAGCTCGGCATCAGCCCGGTCGAACTCACCGTGCGCCATCCATTCTGCGCCTAACGCCAGGCGAATTCGTGGATTTTCTGTGCCAATATCATCGGCCGCCTCGAGATCTTTACGAGCGGCTGCCGACATGTCTTCCTTGCTCATGCCGGTAATCCCAGGTGTCGCGCGGTAGAACTTTGCACGATACACCAGTGCCTCGACAGATTCCGGGAGGTAGTTTACAGCCCTGGTAAGATTCTCAAGGGCTTTAGCTCTTTCGCCGGCCGAATCATCGATCTGGCTAAGGAGGGCACACGCCTGCACATACTCGATATACTTGTCGGGAAGCGCCTCGAGTTTGGCCAGGAATTCACCAAGTTTCTTTCGAGCCTCATTGGTTTTGCCCAGGTTGATAAGGGCATTAGCCTGCCAGAGCTGGGCTTCTCGGTCGTTAGGATCATTTTCAATCCGTATTCGGGCAATGTAGGCAAGCTCTTCGAAATTGCCTATGCCGGCATAGAGCATTGCGAGCTTGTCAGAGGCGATCCGGTCCAGGGGGTCCAGCTGCATGACACGGCGATATGCCGCGATGGCTCCCTTGACAGCATCAGCGTCGAGCGGCCGGATGGACAGCCGCGACTCGGCATACTTCTTGAGGATTTCGACATCATCGGGATTTCTGCCGAGGTATGCGCTGAAGTTTCGATATGCAGTAGGCCAGTCCTCGTTCTTGAAAGCAGCTTCACCCTTATCGAGAGACATTTTCGAGAGAATGCCTCTTCGGACCTGGCGAGCAGCAAATAATGAGGTTACAAGTGCTCCTAATATAATTACAAGAATGATAAGCACCTTTACATTAATCTTCGCACATCTGTTCTCATATAGCATGACAGATCTCCTTTTGGAATATCAACAATTCGCCTCTTGTTGAGACATTAATACCACATGACCTGGCCGAAGCTGATTCAGCCAGGTTCTGGAACACAATTTTTTCTGTTGAAACTCTCATGGTAGCCAGATCTTGAGAAGAGATGAGTCGTGGATGGGTTCTCCTTGCATCGTTCCATCCGGACCGATTATTCGTTACTATGCAGGCTGCGTTCTTTTCTTTCGTTTCGCATGCGTTCGGGTGACTGATTTCGCTACTGCCGGCCGGTGTTGTATATTGGGCCCAGGTAGAATCAGCTTATCCATCAGCCATAACTCACCAAACAAAATCATAACAGCCGCCGGCATCATGGCCAGGCCGGCGAAATCATGGAAGAATTTCTCTGCAAATTCAGTGCTTACAAGTAAAATGAGTATCGCTGTCACACACAGTCTCAAAATGTTGCACATCACCGCGATAGGGATACTTGAGAAAAGAAGGACTGCTTTCTGCCGGCGTGAGCGTTTCACCATATACGCCATGAATGCCGCGACAATAACGAATGCCGTCAGCATTCGCAGGCCGCTGCAAGCCTCTGCTACCGCCATAGGGGTGTTCTCATTTAACATCACGACATTTCCCTGCTGGCTGACGCTGGCACCAAACGCCTCCAAAAGGAATACCGACCCCGCTGTCGCCATGTTCTGCAAAGGGCCACTGATGAAGTTGTGAACTCGCCCGGGAAGAGGGACCATAAGGAAAAGGAGCAGTATTATCCACGAAACACACCGAAAAACCTGCCAGCCGGCAACCATAAGAACCAGGCCAGCTACGGTCAAGATCAGGGAGTATTGCCTCGTTTCATACATGAACACCAGTCCGAAAATCCGTCCTACTTGTGCCAATATGAGCAGCACTATACCCCACCAACAGGGCCTGAGCCGGCATGTTCTGAGCTTTTTTCTCTCACGCCAAAGAAGAAAGAGCGCAACAAGCGGAACAAGCTGGCCCGCAGAATAATCATCGTTTCTCTGCCATGCCTTGAAAAGACCCGCCAGCACCGCCCAATATGACCACACAGTTACTGCCAGCAGCATTATTAATGCAACAGAAAGAAGTCTCAGGAAGTTTTCCCGCGCCTGATGCCTGTCAGGGATCTGCAAAGCATGTCGCCGGGAAATACGAAGTTTAACCACTGCCAGTCCCCCCAAACACATCATTAGCATCAACGCCACTCTCATCCGGTCGCCCAATTTCTTCAGTGCTCTCGAACAGACTGGATATGGATGAAGCTGATTCGACAGCAAAGTCACAGACCATTTTCGCCGCTGAATCGGCAATCATATTATTTGTGACCGAAGCAACTATCTGCACTTCAACTGCATAACGAACAGTGCCGGAGCCGCGCCATGCCTTTGATCGTAATAGTGAAACGTCGCCGCAATACTGCCCATCTATAATGTAATAATTCAGAACCAAGACTTTCGTTATGTTCAAAGTGCCGCGGGAAAACTCCAGGATTCTGCATGGCAATTGAATTCCATCGCCCAAGGACAGTTCCATGGAACGCTTATCCACGAGCGTCCAGCCGGCCCCGGGGTAGCAAACCTCCGGGCGGTGTGGCATCAGTTCACGTGCTCTCACACCGTACGCGACATATAATCCAACATATTCCGAAGCATTTTGTCGTGAATATCTGCGATTTATGTGCGCCTCGGTATCTGTGGCACGAACTATGGCTTCGTCTATCGGTACATCCTGACCTGTCCAACTGCCAATTTGCAGTGGGAATTGTTCAAAGGCAGCAGGATCTATTGAAACGGCATTCACTGGAGCAGCCAATCGAGCAGCAAGCACGCGATAGCCTATGCCAAATGTGAGAATCACGAAGCTCGCGACCAGCGCACTGATGGCGACCGCCCGATGGCGCTGCCTGTCACTTGGCGCAACTCTTTGCTTTCTATTCATTTCGCAGTTTGCTCTCTGGTACCTGTATATGTCGTAATTGTTCCGCGTCCGAGGTGAAGTGGGCAAGGGTCGTCGGTCTGCCATCCGCCTCATTGGCTAAGAGGTACTCAGTCAAAGCATGGAACGCCCATGCCTGGGACCATCGCATGTACGGGATGCGGTTCGTCAGGAACCTGCCCTTCCTGAAGTAGAAGAATCCTTTGCCGCTGTACATATTCTGCAGCATC
>Ga0315288_10001399_pt1 | contig 31258 bp, 20 predicted proteins | sample YL17G11_20_MG_FD_203454 | JGI IMG/M metagenome (GOLD analysis project Ga0315288, IMG submission 203454) | Sediment microbial communities from Yellowstone Lake, YNP, Wyoming, USA - YL17G11_20 | ecosystem: Environmental > Aquatic > Freshwater > Lake > Sediment | place: USA: Wyoming | collected...
GGGATGGGCCCAGGGCTACAATGTGCTGTGGTACATGAACGGGGCGACCTATGCGGGTTACGATTATGTCTATCCCGTCTATGATCGTTATTGGGCGATCGTCAATCGTTGATGGACTGAAACGTCGAATTCGAATCGGACGCCCGGGGCGGAGTTCGATGAGGTCTACGATGGGGGCCTTACCTCTGTGCGTGGCCGCTAAGTATGGCCTCATGACCTTGGCTAATCTGCTAATTGCCAAAGGTGCGGATGTGAACGCCCATGGATGGGGGAGAATCTTAAAAAAGTCCGCGATAAATTGCCAGAACTAGATAATCCTTTATAATTTATTAAACACGCAAAAGGAGGGGACAATGACCCTTCAGAAGTTCTGCAGACGCGGAAGAATTATCCTGGCCGTTTTTGCGATTCTTCCGTTTATTCCCGTTGTTCCTGCGTTTTCCCAGGAGCAAGGGGAGAAACGGCAGCTCGTCGACATGCATCTTCCCCTTCAATGGATGCAGGGTTATACGCTCATTCTCCTGGACGAAAAGGGCCTCCATGCCGTGAATGATGCCAAGGAATATGTCGAGGAAAGTGGCGGCTCGATCGCGATCTTTTCCAACGCGAAGGCCATGCTCTGATGGGTCCCGCGGACGATCGCCCCTTTCCTTGTCGGCAAGCACGGAATCACTTCCATTCATTACGAGCAGGTCGATGCCGGTGCCCTCAATGCCCAGGACGAGATCTCGTTGTCCTTGGTCACTTTTTTCAATTCGGTTGTTACGGGTGAAGTGGAGCGGCAGGATCATTCCCTCCGTTGGCAGGGGGATCCGCTGGTCAACGATGTCCTCGAGCATCCCTTCGTCAACCCGGCCGAGGTCGCTAAGAATCTCGAGGACAAGCATATCGCATGGGATGCCGAGCTGGCCCGAACCGCGGCGAACGGCGGCATTTTTCCAGGTTATTCCGATTCCATGAAGGGCACGGTCGCTTGTTGCCTTTTTTTCGTCGAAAGTAACGGTACGATCGACAGTAATTTATATACGTGGACGACTTCAGCCAGAGATCAAGTCATAAATCAATGTTATTCGGGGACATCCTGGTGGGCGAGTCGAGGGAGCTCCAATGGCATTTCGGTCTCGTTTTATATCTCTTATTATTCACCTGACAGTTCGGCGATGAAGCAGGGATATGAGCCCATTCTACATAGATCTAGCGAAGATTCTCTATGGATTAATCCGATCATGGCAAATTTGGGGTATTCTTCTGGAACAAAAATTGACCGAGTCACGTCCTTTAATGGCTGGCTGAAAAGCTGGGCGGGTACCAATTGGGCATATTCATGTTTCTTCGCTTATAATCCTTCGGGCGCTCCCTCAACCTTCACCGACGGCTACTTTGCCTATGCCTATCCGGGCGGTCCTTACTCCCAATTGCTGTATCGTAACGATGGCTGGTCGATCTCCGATACCTGGAGCGTATACGCCCATGAGACAGGACATATTTTTTGGGCCTGCGATGAATATTATCAGGCCGGCTATGGGGGATGCACGAGCTGTTCTCCATGCAGCAGCTATCGACCCGTTACAAACGGTAATTGCGAACATCCGAGCTGTAATCCAGGCGGTTCCGTCCCCTGCATGATGAAAAATAACAGTAACGCCTTGTGTTCTTATACGGTGGCCCAAGTCGGATGGCAGAGTTCACCTCAGACACAAATATTGACAATCCAATCCAGCCCCGGGGGAACGACGAGCCCGACGCCAGGGTCATTCACATATGATAAAAATAGTAGCGTGAGCGTTAAAGCCAATCCGGATGTCAATTATAGCTTTTATAATTGGTCCGGAGACGCCTCCGGGACAAGCAACCCCATAACCATTCTTATGGATCGGGACAAGACGATAAAAGCGAATTAGGAATCGTCCTTGTTTTGTTATTGGTGCCCCAGGTCCTCCATGCCCAGCAAGTGGATATCAATGAAAATAAGCCGGCGCCGCCAAAGGAAAATACGTTATCAATGTTTCTGGGCCGTTTCGGTTTTTTCTTGGCTTCCGATTCGGCGTTTAAGCCTATTTATGGTCATGGAACCGTCTTCGGCGGCGAACTGCGACTGGGAGGACGGCGGATCACGGGCTGGCTCGAGGGCAATTACCGCGCGCGAACGGGGTTTACTCTCGAGGATTTCTTTTCGAGTTACCTGGCCAGCGAGCTGATCACCCAACGGATCCCGCCCCGGAACAACATGCCCGCTTTTTGGATTTTTTCCTCCGATTCAAGGTAGAATGGAACAGCCGAAGGGATCCATTCGGCTGCCGGATGGGATCTCGAGCTCAGGATGGCCTTCGCGGTGAGGAAGAACGATGAATAAAAAATCCGTCCGTTTATTGATCGTGGCTTTGATCCTTGGAGGAGCCGCCGTCGGTCTGGGAGGCGTTATGAAAGGAAAACCGTCGCAGGACAAACCGAAAGAGTCAACGGCGGAACTGTGGAAGAAAGTCGCGGCCGCCGATAAGGACGGCCTGCCTCAGACCTCGATCGAACTCTTAAAGAAGATCTACGCCCTGGCCGTCGACGGCAAGCGTTCCGGGGAAGCCCTGCGGGCCCTTACCCGCCAGCTCGTTCTCGAGGGGGTCGTGGAGGGGAACAAACCCGAGGCCCGTCTTGCCCGGCTCATGGAAGAGGCGGCCAAGGCTCCGGCCGAGATCAAGCCTCTGCTGCGGATGGTCTCTGCCCAATGGTACTGGCATTATTACTCACAGAACAAATGGCGGTTCATGAACCGGAGCGCCGCCGTCGGTTTGGATGAGAAGGACTTCACGACGTGGGATCTGCGCCGCTTGTTCCGGGAGATCGACGGGCTCTATCGAGATATTCTCAAGGACGAGGCCTTGCTGAAAAAAACGCCGCTGTCGGCGTTCACGGATTTCCTCGAGCCCGGCAATATGCCCGCCGCTTTCCGCCCGACGCTCTATGATTTTGTGGTCTTCGAGGCTCTCGAATTCTATACGTCGGGCGAGCAGTCGGCGGCGCTCCCGGAGGACGCCTTCGTCATCGAGGCCGATTCCGCTGCGCTGGCGCCGGCCGCCGAGTTCCTCCGTTATAAGCCGGAGACCACGGATGTCGATTCGCCTAAGCTGCGCGCCCTGAAGCTCTACCAGGACCTTTTGAAGTTCCACGGCTTCGACTCGAACAAAGACATCCTTCTCGACGCCGACCTGCACCGGCTTCATTACGTCAAGGCCAACGCCGCAGGAGAAGGCGCGTCAGAACGGTTCATCCAGCGGTTGAAGGAGCTCGTCGAGAGCTTTGGCGCTTCGCCTCTGTCCAGCCTGGCGCTTTATTATTGGGCTCAAGAGGTCTACGACAAAGGCGACTGCGTCCAGGCCTTCGCCCTGGCCGACCGCGGCGTCCGGTCCCATCCGAACACCATCGGCGCGACGAACTGCGCGGCCCTGCTCGGCCGGATCACGGCCAAAGAATTCAGCGTCCGGACCGAGACCGCCGTCGCTCCGTTAAAAGCGGCCCAACTGGCCGTCAGCTATCGCAACGTGACGGCCCTCCATTTCCGGGCCGTGCGGGAGGACTTTGCCGCCCTCCTCAAGGGCAAAGCGGCGGAGAATCTCTTCCGGCCGCAGGATGAATATGTCCGACAACTTCTCAACCGGCCGGCCGAGGCCGAGTGGAAGGCGGCCCTCAAACCGACGTCCGACTACAAGACGAACGCGGCCCTGGTCGATATGCCGGCATTGAAACCGGGATTCTACCGGATCCTGGCCGGCTTCGATCCCAAGTTTTCCTCGAAACAGAACAAGATCGAAACCGCCTCGCTCTGGGTGAGCGATCTCGGCTTCGTCACCGGCGGTCCGGGCGGAGGGATCGAAGGGCTCGTCGTCCGGAGCGGATCCGGCGAACCCGTGGCGAACGCGAGCGTCGCCCTGTGGGAACGGGATTACAACTCGAACCAGCTTATTGCCCGGGGGAGCGCCCAAACCGACGCCCTCGGGGCGTTCACCCTGTCCCGGGGCGATTCCTACCGCGACCGGGTCCTCGTCGTCCGCGATCCGTCCGGAGCGGAGATCGCCGAGGTTCAGGTCGAGATGAGCTACCCGCGGCGCGAGGACCCTTATCGCCAGACGGTCTTCTTCACCGACCGGGCCCTCTATCGGCCGGGACAGACGATCTTTTTCAAAGGCCTCTGCCTGAGCGTGGACAGGAACGGGAACGATTACCGGCTGCTTTCCAGGCAAGCCGTGCGCGTCGTCTTCCGCGACGCCAATCATCAGGAGATCACGGCCCTCAACCTGGTCGCCAACGACTTCGGCTCGGTGAGCGGGTCGTTCAGCGCGCCGACCGACCGGTTGACCGGCCTCATGACCATCTCAACGGAATCCCCCCGCGGCGCGTGCGCGGTCCGGGTCGAGGAATACAAACGGCCCAAGTTCGAGGTCAAACTCGACGTCCCCGACCGCGAGTTCCGGCTGAACGACGAGGTCGCCGTCCCGGGGGAGGCGCTCGCTTACACGGGCGCGCCCGTCGATGGGGCCCTGGTCCGTTACCGCGTCGTCCGCGAGGTCCGATATCCCAACTGGTGGTATTCCTGGTTCGGCGGATCCAGTTCGGAGGCCCAGGAGATCGCCCACGGGACAGTCCGCACGGACGAAACAGGGAAATTTACGATCGCCTTCAAAGCCAAACCCGACCCGTCCGTGCCCGCCTCGTCCCAACCCGTTTTCACATATCAAGTGACGGCCGACGTCACCGACAGCGCCGGCGAAACACGGAGCGCGGAAGGAAGCGTTCGCGTCGGATATGCCTCGCTCGAAGCGGGCCTGTCCGGGAAAGACTGGCAGGAACAGGGCAAGCCCGTGGTCCTGTCGATCTCTACGACCACATTGAACGGCAAACGGATCGCCGCCAAAGGCGTTGTCGAGATTTTCTCCCTTCGGGGCCCGGACAAACCGGCCCCCGCCGATATGATCGGTGAAGTATCAATCCGGGAAAAGGAGGCCCTGGCCGGAAAATCCGGCGCGGGATTCGCCCAAACGCCGGATTGGCGGAAATGGCCGGAAGGCGCGCCGGTCTCGAAAAAGGAATTCGAAACGAGCCTCAAGGAGGGGACGGAATGCGCCGTCTCCTTCAACCTCGGTAAAGGCGCCTATAAGGCCAGGTTGAAGACCGTCGATAAGGCCGGGACTCCGGTCGAAGACAGGCTCCATTTTCTCGTCCTCGATCCGGCCGAGGCGCGGTTCCCGGTCAAAATACCGTTCCACGGCGCCGTCCGATCGGACTCCGTCGAGGTCGGGCAGACCTTCGAGATGCTGTGGGGAACGGGCTACGAGAAAGGCCCGGTCCTTGTCGAGGTCCTTCAGAACGGCAAGTGGCTCCAGCGCTTCTGGACCACCGGCGCCCCGACCCAGGGCGTTATCCGCGTTCCCGTCGGGGAGGAGTTGCGAGGCGGGTTCACGGTGGCCGTGTCCATGGTCAAGGAGAATAGGCTCTATCGAGAAAGCCGGAGAGTCCATGTTCCCTGGACGAACAAATCGCTCGACCTCAAGTGGAAGACATTCCGCTCCAAGCTCCGTCCCGGCCAGGCCGAGACGTGGTCGCTCCAGATCAAAGGAAGCCAGGCCGAAATGGGCGCGGCGGAGATGGTCGCCTCGCTTTACGACGCCTCGCTCGAGCAGTTCTACGGGCACGGCTTTCCCGGGATCTCCGGAATCTTCCGGTCCGACACCACTTATGTGCGGTGGGGCTTCTCCAACCGGCCCGAGAATTTCGACGAATTCAGCGACGATCTGAACCCATACCGCTCGACCCTCACCCCGAGCTATATCCATTTTCCCGCGGTGGTCGAGGAAGCCCTGTTCACCTTCCAATACCCTGGGGCGGACAGAACCATAGTCAGGATGGCCAGGCCGGAAGCGCCCGTGCCGTCCGCGCCGGCGATGGCCGCGGAGGCTCAACAAGAAAAGGGCGTCGCGGGCGGGGTCGTCGGCGGCGTGACGGGCGGCGTCGAAAAGAAAAGTGCTGCGCCGGAGGTCGACCTGTCCCAAGTCCAAGCCCGGAAGAACCTCAGTGAAACGGCCTTTTTTTACCCCCATCTTCTGACCGACCGGGACGGCACGGTCACTCTCGAGTTCAAGATCCCCGAAGCGCTGACCCGCTGGCGTTTTCTCGGATTCGCCCACACCAAGGAGCTGCAGAGCGGTTCGCTCGAAGGGGAGACGGTCACTCAGAAAGAGCTGATGGTCCAGCCCAATCCTCCGCGCTTCCTCCGCGAGGGCGACGGTCTGGAATTCACGGTCAAAGTGACGAACATGGCCGACAAGGAAGCCGCCGGGGCGGTCGAGCTCCGTTTCTTCGATCCCAAGAACGAAATGTCTCTCGATGCCCTCCTGGCCAATAAAACCCAGAAGCACGCCTTCACCATCCCGGCCAAGCAGTCGCGCTCGTTCTCCTGGCCGGTCACCGTTCCCGACGGTCTGGAGATGGTCGGCTATAAAGCGGTGGCCGCCGCCGCGGAATTCTCGGACGGCGAAGAAGGGATGTTCCCCGTCCTCAGCCGGACCCTCCTCGTCCGGGAGTCGATCCCTCTCTGGATCAGCGACAAGGGGGAGAAAAAATTCACCTTCGAGAAACTGGCCAAGGCGGGAGAATCGACGACGCTCAAACACCTCGGGCTGACCGTGCAGATGGCCTCCAACCCGGCCTGGTACGCCGTTCAAGCCCTGCCCTACCTCATGGAATTCCCCTATGAATGTTCGGAACAGGTCTTCAACCGCCTCTACGCCAACAGCCTGGCCCAGAAGATCTCCGGATCGAGCCCCAAGATCCGCAGGGTGTTCGATCTGTGGAAGGGGACGGACGCTCTCAAATCGAACCTGGAAAAGAACGAAGACCTGAAGAGCGTCCTGCTCCAGGAATCCCCTTGGGTCCTCGAAGCCAAGTCCGAAACCCAGGCCAAGAGGAACATCGGCCTCCTGTTTGACGAGAACACGATGAGCCGGGAGATCAAGAACGCCTATACCAAGCTGGCCCAAATGCAGCTCGCGGACGGCTCCTGGCCCTGGTTCCCCGGAGGCCCCGGCAACAGCTATATCACCCTTTACATCGCGACCGGATTCGGGCGGCTTAAACATCTGAGCGTCTCATCCGTTGCCCAGGACCTCGCCTTCAAAGCCCTCGGGCATTTGGACAACTGGATCGACTCCGCGTATCGGGAGATCCTGAGGATGAAGACCCAGGACCTGAACCACCTGAGCCCGACCATCGCCCTTTATCTCTATGGGCGAAGTTTCTATCTGGAGGAGCGCCCCGTCCCTTCGGAATGCCGGAAGGCCGTGGATTATTTCCTGGCCCAAGGCGCGAAATACTGGCTTCAGCTCGACAACCGCCAAAGTCAGGGTCACTTGGCCCTGGCTTTGAACCGGTTCGGCGACAAGGAAACGCCGCCGAAGATCATGCGGTCGATGAAGGAGCGGAGCCGGGTCGACGAGGAACTGGGCCGGTTCTGGAGCGAACTCGAGTTCTCCTGGTGGTGGTACCGCGCTCCGATCGAGACGCAGGCGGTCATGATCGAAGCCTTCGACGAGGTCATGAACGACCAGAAGGCCGTTGAGGAATGCAAGGTCTGGCTCCTCAAGCAGAAGCAGACCCAGGACTGGAAGACGACCAAAGCCACGGCCGACGCGGTCTACGGCATGATCCTGCGCGGAGCGGACCTCCTGGCCTCGGACGCGATCGTCGAAGTCAGCCTGGCCGGAAAAACGGTCCAGCCGGAGAAGGTCGAAGCCGGCACCGGATTCTATGAGAAGCGGTTCGCGGCCTCCGAGATCACTCCGGCGATGGGCGCCATCACGGTCAAGAAGACGGATAAAGGCATCGCTTGGGGCGGCGTCCACTGGCAGTATCTCGAGGACATCTCCAAGATCACCCCCCACGCCCAGAATCCGCTCCGCCTCAAGAAGTCCGTCTTCCTTCAGCGGTTGACCAAGTCGGGGCCGGTGATCGAGCCCGTCAAAGGGCCTCTGGCCGTGGGCGACACGCTGATCGTTCGCGTCGAACTGCGCACCGACCGCGACATGGAATACGTTCACATGAAAGATCATCGTGGAAGCGGTCTCGAGCCGGTCAATGTCCTGTCCAGCTACAAGTTCCAGGACGGATTGGCCTATTATGAGGCCACGAAAGATACGGCCACCCATTTCTTCATCGATTATCTGCCCAAGGGGGCGTATGTCTTCGAATATCCGCTGAAGGTCGTCCACCGCGGAGCTTACCAGAACGGCATGGCCCACATTGAGTGCATGTACGCCCCGGAGTTCAACAGCCATTCAGAAAGCGTGAAGCTGGAGGTCCGATAATTACGGTGACAGATAACGCAATCCATAAATTCGGCGCGAAAGATTAGGCGATTAAGCCGTTTCTCATGAAAATGCGGTGGCTGACGCATTCCGACGATGCGTTCGTTCAAGCCGCGCTCTCGCCCTGCATCCGCAAATGCTGTGAATGGCGGATCCATCCGAATGCCGTCACCATAATCTCTTTGGCGCTATCCGCCGCCATTCCTTTTCTTCACTTCCGCCGTTTGACCTGGTGGGTGGTCGCGTCGATGGTCCTTCGGCAAGTTTTGGATTGCCTCGACGGGGAGATCGCCCGCCGCTGCCGCAAAGCGACGAAGCTCGGAGGGTTGCTGGATTCGATTGCGGACACCGTCTTCCTCTATGCGTTGACCGTGATTATCGTATCCTGCTTCGCGCTCTCGGTGCCGATGGTTGTTCTGGTTTCGACTTTGATTTTTGCCGGATTTCTTGCAGCCCATCTCTCCATTTGCAGGGGATCGGCGATGCTTGATCACACGGTCAAAGCCTACGACACGCCGTCCCTCTATCGCCGAGCGTTCGCCTATATGGCCAACAACAGCCTGATGCTCGTCGTACTCTTCGCTATTTTATACACGCTCGTGGTAAAATAGCCGATAGGGCAGCACTCTGGGAGCTTTTAAGAATGGCGCGAATGCATTCGAAGCCTTTGCAGACGCTGGGGTCTTTACAGACACAAACCTTTCCCCGACACGGCCATCCCCGGGACGACAATGGCTAAACCTGAAGCGGATTCAACGCCGGCCGTGAACGTTCGCCGGCTTTTCCGGATGCCCTGGAAAACGAGCGACAATGCGATGTCCTGGCTCGAACCCACGAGGAAATGCAATATCACATGTGACGCCTGCTTTGTCATTAACGACCCGCTCAGCCAGAAATCCCTTCCCAGGATCGAAGAGGAACTCGACACTCTCCTGCGGCTCCGCAGGACAGACGCCGTCTTGATTGCCGGCGGCGAACCTCTCACACATCCGGACATCGTCAAGATCGTCAGGATGGTGAGCCGGAGAAACGTGAAGGCGCAGATCGTGACCAACGGCGTCGGGCTGGACGCGCCGCTCTTGCACGAGCTTCGCGCCAACGGGGCCGACGGCATCACGTTTCACGTCGACAGCCACCAGTCTCGGCCGGGATGGACAGGGAAGAATGAGCGGGAGTTGAATGACCTCCGACAGCATTACGCGGACATGGCGCGTTCGGAAGGCGGGCTTGTGTGCGCTTTCAATACAACCGTGTTTCCGGATACGCTCCGCTTTCTTCCGGATATCGTGGAGTGGACCAGCCGGAACATCCGTCAGGTGAGCGTGATGACGCTGATCGCCGCACGCATGCTGAGCCCGCGCGTCGCCTTCGATTTCTATGCCGGAGGGCAGAAAGTGGAACTGACGGAGATGGGGTTTTACTCCGAAACGGCGTATGAAAACCTAACGACCCTCGATATGGTCCGTGAGGTCAGGAAGGTTCTTCCGGATTTTGAGTTCTGCGGCTTTATCGGAGGAACTGCGATTCCACATTCGCTCAAATGGGGGATCGCCTGTCGGGTGGGAAGCCGTAAGCACGCTTATGGCAACGTCGGGCCCCGGTCCATGGAGATTATGCAGAATGTCTACCATGTATGGAATGGCCGTTATCTTTCATATGCCCGCCCCCGCTTGAGCCGGAAGGGGAGATCCCTCCTTCTGCTCGGCATCGTTGATCCGGAGCTGAGGAAGACGGCGATGACCTATCTGCGGGCCATTGTCAGGCATCCAATGAGACTGTTTGAGCCGCTCTGCGTGCAGACCATCAGCCTTCTCCAGCCGTTGGATATTCTGCCCAATGGGGAGCAGGACAATTGCGATGGGTGTCCGAACGGCACCGTATGGCGCGACCGCATCGTTCCGGCCTGCCAGCTGGATAATTATGTGAAGTTTGGCGGGCCGGTATCGATCGTGCCGAAAGGGGGCCGCGAGATCCCGCCTCTTCCGTCGCCTGGGAGTGGGATCTAAAGAGTGAGGGTGAACTTCGTCGGTCGATCCCGTTGAGGTTGCGGGGAAGCTTTGACCATGCCTACGTCCCCTAAAGTCCTTCTTACCACCGTTCATCGGCCGCTCGGCGTAGACAGCCCCACTTCAACCCGTCACATGCAGGCCGAGATGTACAATTCGCAGGTGACGCTGAGTCAGGGAGCCTTCAGCATCCGGGCGGTATGCACCGGTTGGGGATTGGAATTCATCGCGGCGAACCTTTACGCTCCGACGACGGTGCTGCACTACCCGACCTTGAGGCGCTTGAAGCGCGAACTGGCCAAAGGGTACGACTACATCGGCATCGGCTTCGCCATTTGCACATTTCCCAAGACGATCGAAATCTGCAACCTGGTCCGGCGAGTCGCCCCCAAGACGAAGATCGTGCTGGGAGGATATGGAACGGTCCTTAAGGAATGCGACCAGCATGCCGACCACGTTTGCCGCGAAGAGGGAGTCCAATTCTTCAAACGGCTCCTCAAAGAGGACGAAATCGGCGAATTCAAGCTCCCGGTCATCATACGGAAGCTTAAGGTGTTGTCGGTCGCGACCGCCCCCGAGCTCATCATCCCGGCGGGCCTGGGGTGTTCCCGCGGGTGCGACTTTTGCTGTACGAGTCACTTCTTTGACAGGCGCTACATCCCTCTGGTGAAAGGGGCCAAGGAGATTCACGATTTCATTTGTTCGGTGGATGTCGGCAAAAGCACATACCGGGATGTCGGGATCATTGATGAAGATTTCTTGCTCGACTCCGGGCGCGGAAGGGAGCTGGCGTACTGGAACTCCCGGGAAGTGGAGAAACCCATTCTCTTCTCTTGCCTGACGTCGCTCAAGAGCATCGCCCAGTACTCGACGGAAGAACTTCTGTCGATGGGGCTCGCGGGAGTCTGGGTCGGAATCGAATCAAAAAAGGCGACGTACGCCAAATTACGGCATATCGATATCCCGGCGATGATCCGGGAATTGCAGGGAACGGGGATCAACGTGTTGACTTCTTTGATCCTTGGTTATGATTGGCATGATTCTTCCGCGGTGGAGGCGGATTTCCAGTATCTGCTCTCCCTCAAGCCCGCGCTTTCTCAACTGATGCTCTATAGTCCGTGTCCACAGACCCCCCTGTATGAAGTAATGCGGGAATCGGGGCGGCTTCTGGATGTGCCTTATCACCACTACGACGGATTCCACCTTCTTTTCAAGCATCCCCACTTTTCCGCCGCGGAGATCGAAAAGTTGATCGTGCGGCTGTTTGAGCGCGAGTATGAAGAGCTTGGACCCTGCATTTTCCGGGTGATGGAGGTGCAGCTCAATGGCTTTGAGCGGCTGCGGGAGAGCGACAACTCGCTATTTCGGAGGCGCGCACTCGAGCAAAAGCGGATGGCCATCGATCTGTTTCCTCTCCTCCGCGTGGGCATAGCCAAAGCCCCGTCACCTCGAGTCAAAAACTACGTCAAGGGATTGAGGGATCGCGCGGAATCGCTTTTCCCCATCCCGTTGTCGATTCGGGCCCGCCAGATCGCCGTTCCCTGGCTCTATCATTACACCGATTGGCGGAACAGGATCTTTCCCAATGCGCAACCGGCGGAAGAGATCACGCGGTACCGCCAGAATGCGTGAGGTCTCCGAACAAAGCGCCGACCGCGCGTTGACAGGCCGGGGAGCATTTCCATACACTTAGGGAACATGAAAAAATATTTTAATATCCTTCTTTCCATTGCGGTCGTTATCGGATGGTTGGGTTCGGTCGGATTCGGGGCGGACACGACCATGGCCTTCACGGTCTCCATGCCCCAGCCCGGCTCCCACATTTTCCACGTCCTCTTCCGCTGCGACGGCCTAAAGAGCGAAACGCAGGATTTCATCATGCCCGCCTGGATGCCGGGTTTTTACAGGATCATGGACTATCAAAAAAACGTCTCGAATTTCCGGGCCGAGGATGGGGGAGGCCGGGCTTTGCCCTGGGAAAAGGTGACCAAGAGCACCTGGCGGGTCGTTTCCGGAAATGCGCCGGCGATCGTCGTCAGCTACGATGTCTTCGGGAACACCGCCTTCGTGGCTAATAATGTCCTCAATGATCAGAGGGCTTTTATCGCGCCGGCCGGGCTCTATCTGTTCGTTGAAGGGCAGATCCGCCATCCCGTGACGGTCGCATTGCAGATCCCTCAGAACTGGATGCGGATCGCCACCGGCCTCGATCCGGTCCCGGGCCGGCCCAACACATTCTTCGCCCCGGATTTCGACGTGCTTTATGATTGCCCGGTCCTCTTGGGCAACCAGGAGTTGGAACAGTTCGAGGTCAAGGGCGTTCCCCATCGGATGACCATCGAAAACGTGCCGGAAAGCGTGGACCGGCTCCGAATGTCGGCCGACCTGAAGCGAATGGTCGAAGCGGCGACGGATCTGATGGACGACATCCCTTATCGCCACTACACCTTCCTTCTCATCGGCACGGGCAACGGCGGAATTGAGCACGCCAACAGCGCGGCCTGCGCCTTCAACGGCAAAAGTCTTGCGGACGAGAAAGGATATCAGGGCTGGCTCAGCTATATCTCCCATGAGTATTTCCATCATTTCAACGTCAAACGCATTCGGCCGCTCGCCCTGGGGCCGTTCGATTATGACGAAGAAAACCTGACCGACATGCTCTGGGTGTCGGAGGGCTTGACCGTCTATTACGAGGACATCGTCCTCGTCCGGGCAGGCCTCATGCCTTCCGACCGGTTCCTCGAGAGAATGAAGAACGCCATGACCCGCTTCGAGAATGCCCCCGGCCACCACTACCAGTCCGCGACGGAGTCGAGCTTATATACGTGGGGGACGTCGGGCGTCGGCGGAGACCGGAATACGACTATCTCCTATTACGACAACGGCGCGATGTTGGGCGCCATGCTTGATTTGGCCATCCGGAACCAGAGCGCCAATAGGAGATCGCTGGACGATGTGATGCGAACCCTGTACCGGACCTACGACCTAGGGAAAAAGCGCGGTTTCACGGACGCCGAGTTTCGGGAGGAATGCGAGCGGGCGGCCGGCGGTCCGCTGACCGAGGTCTTCGACTATGCCGCGACGACAAGAAACATCGATTACGCCAAATACTTCGATTTTGCCGGACTGAAGGTCGAGGCGACCGTTCAGGAAGCGCCGGGCGCCTGTCTTGGCCTCAACACCCGGATGATCGACGGAAAATTGATGATCGTTGAGGTTGAGGCGGGATCGCCCGCCCTAAGCGCGGGATTGAACGCTCAGGACCGGGTCCTAGAGCTCGATGGGACGAAGGCGACGCCGAAGGTCCTCAACGACCTCCTGGGGGCCAAAAAGCCCGGAGATACGGTCAAGCTGCGGTATTCGCGGGCCGGTGCGACTCAAGATGTCGAGATCGTGCTGGGTAGGAACTCCAAAACAGATTACACCATCACGCCGATCGCCGATCCGACTCCTCTTCAGGCCGCGATTTTTAAGGATTGGTTGAGAAAAGCCATTTGAAATTCGCCCCGACATTCCAAGGGTTCCTTCGACGATGCTTTTCGCTCCAGGGGAAAAGCATCGGCTTTGCCCTGATTCAAGCGCTCCTCCTCTCCGTCCTGTTCTGGGCGGTCGTGTCCTCGGATTTTGAGCGTCTCAATCTAAAAGCGACCGCCATAAAGGCTTCCCCGGCAGGATTCTCGGGAAGCGTCACCCTGAGCAAGGAGCGGCCTCAGCGCGAAGGACCATGGATCCTGTTCCTGCGAATCCGCTGCGAAGAAAAAAGGCCGCGAGCGGCGGGCGTTTTTCTCAACGGGGTCAAGCTCGGCGATATCCGGTTCGGTTCGAAAGTTCTCGAAGAGATCTCCGTGGACGTGCCCGGAGCCTTTCTTCTGGGCGATGCCTCCGACATCGGGATCTCCGGCGGAGACGGCGATTGGAAGGTGGAAGAGATCCGGCTTCAGAACTATTACGGTTACGCGAGCGGCCTCTTCAATTTGATCCTGATCCCGGGAAGCGCCAGGGCTTATGGCCGCCTTTCCTGGCTGGGCTTGAGCGCGCTTTTCCTCGTCCTTTTTTCCCTCCAAATCGTCCGCGCCGGCCTTCCGAAGGTCCCCTGGATCAAGGGACGAGCCTTCGGCTCGCCACTCGCCCGTAGCTTGTATCCACGGGCGAGTACGGCGGAAGTGGACCCCCGGGTAAAGCCCGGGGCCCCGGCCGCCGTCGAGCGCGCCCAATATCTCCTCAAGACTCTGTTTATCATTTTATTGGCCGCGGCGGCGGTTATGCCGCTGGCCACGAAGTATCGCCTGCTGACCTCGTCCAATCGGCTTTGGCTGTTCGTCATCCTCTTGAATTTCGCGGTGACGGCCGCCGTCCTGAAAGCTTTTGCCCGCTGGGTCAGGTCCGGGTTTGAAGCTCAAGCCCTCGAGTCGAACCTGAAAAAAAAACGTCTCGTGTCCCTGGTCCTTCCGGCGGTCATCTGTCTCTTTTTCCTTTCGTCCATGCTCGGCATCTTGGGCCATTTCGGCGGCAATTACAGCCGCTTTCTGCGGATCGAAAAGGAGCGTCTCGAGGCTTTCGGCCCGCTCTATTTTCCTTCCGACCGGGCGGGCGAGATCCGGGCCGGCCTCGCGCCCCTGGACGGCTACGACGGAGAATTCAACTACTTCATGGCCTTCGACCCCTTTCTGTCGAAACACAAGAACGATCCGCGCGTCTATAGCCTCTTCATCGACGAGCCGGCCTACCGCTTCGGCCGGATCGGTTTCCCCTTGCTGGTCAAGCTGTTCTCCTTGGACAATCCGAGGCTCTATCCGAAGACCATCGTCTGGCTCATCGTCGCCTCCCACTTTTTCGGGGCCTTTTTTTTACTGAAGATCATCCTCTTCTTTAAAAAGAATCCGTTCTGGACGTTCCTCTACATCCTGGTTCCCGGCTTCTATTATTCCCTGCAGTGGGGCCTGGGGGAATCCATCGGCCTGGTTCTGGTTTTGGCGGCCCTCTACGCCTATCTCAGAGAGCGCATTCCCTGGACCATGGCCCTCCTGGCCGCATCGCTCTTCATCCGCGAAAGCGGATTCATCGCGGCCCTGGCGATCATGGCCTTCGAGGTCTTTCAACGGCGCGCCATCAAAAGAGCCCTTTTTATAGGCAGTTCCGTCGTTCCCTATCTCTTATGGAAAGGCTTTCTCACCTATCGGCTGTTCGAGATCAACGGCTGGAGGACGTTCACCCTCGGCCCCGCCGATTTCACCCTCCCGTTCTCCGGCTTCCTCGATCTTTTCAATCGTATCCGCGCCGGCGACTATGACCGGCCGTTCGTTTCGGCGGCGGTCATCTATTCTCTCTTTCTGATCATCCTGTTCGCTTTCTCCCTGGTCCTTTTTTTCAAGAAAAAAAATGTCCTGAGCCTCAGCCTGCTCCTTTTTTCCGCCCTTTCGGTGTCGCTCAATTACCCGATGGTCTGGATCGGCATCGGCGGCGCCATCCGGCTGACCACGGAGGCTTTCGTTTTCCTGATCCCGGTGTATCTGTTCCAGAAGGACTCGTTGAAACCCTCCTTGAAATTCCTGTTCGCCGGGTTTTTCGCGGTCCTCTTTGTCTTCGATTTTTTTGTCATGGACATCAGCGGATATTTCCGGAATGCCTTTCTCATTTGGTGAGAATGGAAACCGGACATGCGTTCCCGTCGGCGGCCGGCCGACGGCGGCCGGGGCCCTGGGCTTTGCCCGGGGGTCCACTTCCGCCGTACTCGCCCGTGAATACAAGCCACGGGCGAGTGGCGAGCCGAAGGCTCGTCCCTTGACCTCTGAATCTGGAAGTCGGAGGGCACAGATGATAGAATACGGACTCGCGATAGAACGATGATCGCCAACCCATTCCTCGGCGTCGTTTTCCATTGGCTGGGCGGCCTGGCCTCGGGCAGCTTCTACGTTCCTTACCGCGGCGTCAAGAAATGGTCGTGGGAGGTCTATTGGCTCGTCGGCGGCTTCTTCAGTTGGATCATCGCCCCGTGGATCCTGGCCTCGATCAACACCCATGATCTTCTGGCCGTCCTGGGCGAAGCCCCCTCGGCCAGCCTCGTCAAAGCTTATATCTTCGGCGCGCTGTGGGGCGTCGGCGGCTTGACCTTCGGGCTGACCATGCGCTACCTCGGCATGTCGCTCGGCATGGGCGTGGCCCTCGGATATTGCGCGGTCATCGGCACCCTGGTGCCGCCCATCATCCATGGGGAATTCGTCCAAAAAGTGCTCGGGACGACGTCGGGACTGGTGATCCTGATCGGCATCGTCGTCTGCATTCTGGGGATCGCCGTCGCCGGCATGGCCGGGATGTCCAAGGAAAAGGAGATGACGGAGGAGCAGAAGAGGTCGTCCATCAAGGAATTCCACTTCCTCAAGGGCATCCTTGTCGCCACTTTCTCCGGCGTCTTCAGCGCCTGTTTCGCCATGGGCCTCGACGCGGCGGCTCCCATCGCCGAGATTTCCGCCCGGCACGGGACTTCGACCCTGTGGACGGGATTGCCGAAATTGTGCGTCGTCCTGCTCGGCGGATTCACCTCGAACTTCATCTGGTGCGTCATTTTAAACATCCGAAACCGGACCGGCTATCAGTATTTCCACGGCCGGCTGCGCCAGGCGCCGCCGAAGCGCGAGGCCGAAACGATCATCGAGACCGCCGTGGACGCTCCGGGCGAGGAGGTCGTCGAGCGCCTGCCGAAGGCGAAACCCGCCGCGGGCCGGCGCGTCCCGATGCTCAACAACTATTTCTTCAGCGCCTTGGCCGGCGTGACCTGGTACATGCAGTTCTTCTTCTATACCATGGGCGAGACGCAGATGGGCCAATTCAAGTTCTCCAGTTGGACGATCCATATGGCCAGCATCATCATCTTCAGCTCGCTGTGGGGCATCGCCCTGAAGGAATGGAAGGGGAGCAGCGGCTTCACCAAGACGCTCCTGGCCATGGGCCTGGCGACGCTCGTCCTTTCGACTGTCATCGTCGGCTTCGGCAATTACCTGGCCGCCCGATGAGATCCTTCGCTTCGCTCAGGATGACATGAAGAAATGGGGAGACACGCCACGAGCACATGTCCCCCCTAAAAGGAAACCATGACTTCGCGCGAACGGGTCTTGAAGGCTCTCGCCCACGAGATCCCCGACCGCGTCCCGATCGATCTCGGCGGCAACCAGACCGGCATCCATAAGAACGCTTACCGGAACCTCGTCCGGCACCTTGGTTTTGAGGAAGAGATCCAGATCATGGACGCCGTCCAGCAGTTGGCCCGGCCGAGCGAAAGGGTTCTGGAGCGATTTCGCGTCGATACCCGCTATGTCTGGGCCGCTCCGGCTCCGAGCTGGAAGGGCGGGATCGTCAAGGCCGAGCGGGGCGGGAGGGTCTGGCACGACCTCACGGATGAGTTCGGCGTGCGCTGGTCGATGCCCGACGATCAACAGCTCTACATGGACATCACTCTCCATCCCTTGGCCGGGGCGACGATTCGCGGCGTCCACGACTACGCTTGGCCGAAAGGCGACGATCCCGGCCGTTTTGCCGGACTCCGCGAGCGGGCTCTGCTCATCCGCAGCGAAACGCCCTATGCGGTGGTCAGCGGCATCTCCGGCGTGATCTACGAGTTCGGCTGGTACCTCCGGGGACTCGAACAGTGGTTCTGCGACCTGCTGACCGCGCCGGAATTCTGCGAAGCCGTCCTGGACCAGATGCTCAAGTACTGGCTGGACTGGTTCCGCCTGTTCCTCGACGAGGCCGGCGACGTGGTCGACGTGATCATGATCGGCGACGACCTCGCCGGCCAGGATGGACCGCTCTTCAATCCCGAGATCTATCATCGACTCGTCAAGCCGCGCCACAAGCGGCTCGTCCAATACATCCGCTCGCGCACGGCGGCCAAGATCTGGTATCACACCTGCGGCTCCTGCCTGGCCTATATCCCCGAGCTGATCGACAACGGCATCCACATCCTCAATCCCGTTCAGACCGGGGCGAGACATATGGATCCGCTCGAATTGAAGCGCCGATTCGGCCGCGATCTTGTCTTTTGGGGCGGGGGCTGCGATTCGCAGCACGTCCTGCCGCGCGGCACGCCGGCCGAGGTCGCGGCCGATGTCCGGGCCAACCTGGAGGCCTTCATGCCCGGGGGCGGCTATGTTTTCAACGGCATTCATAACATCCAGGGCGAGGTGCCGCCGGAAAACATCGTGGCCATGGTTGACACCGCCTTCGAATTCGGACTTTATCCCAAGACGAAGTCATGAGATAATTTCGGTGACAGTCAACGTAATGCCGAAATTAAATCCCCCCTCACCCCCCTTTTCTAAAGGGGGGATTGGGGGGGATTATTTAGGGAGCGACATGAAAAAAAGCATTTATTTCCTCATCCCGTTTTTCATGATCTTAAATCTGAGCCCCGTTCCCAGCCTATCCCAGGACCGGACGAAACAGGAGGTTTCGGTCACGGCCGTCGAAGTCCCGGTCCGAGTGCTGATGAAAGGAGAAGCGGTCAGGAACCTGACCAAGGACGACTTCGAAGTCTACGAAAACGGAATCCGCCAGACCGTCACGGCCTGCGAGATCGTCCGGAGGCGGATCTCATTCGATAAAACGGTCGACGCGGAGGCGCTCAAAGTCCCCCAGAAGCCGAGGATCTTCATCCTCATCTTCAACATCTTCGATTACAACCAGTCGGTGGGAGAAGGCATCGATTATTTCTTTCAAACCGTCTTCCGCCCCAAGGACCAATTGGTCATCGTGACCGAGGACCGGATCCTCAACCTGAAAAAGGACGATGATCCCGGCCGGATCGCGACTCTCCTCAAGGACACCCTCAAGGCCTATAAGTCGTTCTCGACCTCATCGACGATCAGGGCTTACACGGAGCTGAGCAACGAGGGTGAAAAAGTCCTTCTCTTCCTGCAGGGCACGTCGATGATGGCGCCCAGCAGCTGGGAGTTCTTTCTCAACCAATTCTTTGATTTCTATTTGAGGGTGTGGAACGAATACAAGAGCCGCTTTTTCACTTTCGATATCGGCCTCTATCAGAGCTTGATTCAGAGGGTCGAAAAGATGGCGGGGGACAAATGGGCCATCTGCTTCGAGCAGCGGGATATGTTCCCCACTCTGAAGAAGGAAGGGGCGCTGGAATCCGAACTCCGAAAGCTCATGGACAGCCGGACCGAGCCCCAAGATCAGGCTAAAATACGCTTGATCCAGAACAAACAGAGAGATCTCCAGCGGTCCCAGGATATCACCGAGAATTTTCCCGGCGAGAAGCTGAAAAATCTTTTCATGAGCGCCGAGGTCACGTTCCACCTCATCACCTTGAAATCGAGCCGGGTCCTCTTCTCCCAGGATTTCGAATTGAGGGAAGTGGGCCAGAATTACGAGGATTGTTTCCGCCAAATCAGCGCATCGACCGGAGGATACTCGACGTTCTCCAACAAGATCATGGATGCGGTGAAAGAAGCCTCGGTCAAGGAGGACTATCACTACCTCGTGGTCTACAGCCCCCAGGATCCATCGGCCTCTAAAGAACGAAAAATCGAGGTCAAAGTCAAAAAAGAAGGAGTGGACGTCATCTCCTTGAAGCAATATGTGGCCAAAGGGCAGACCCTGATCACCATCACCGATTTTCAGAGCGGCTCGAAAAGGATCAAGTTCAGCCTCAAAAACTATACCCGGGTCTCGGCGGAGGGCAAGCTCCACGGAACGGCGGACGTGAGGATCATCATCTTCGACGACAAATCGACGCAGGTCTTCTCCGAAGGAAAGACGCTCGATCTGATCAAGGACGAAACGACCATCTCCCTGAACTTCAACCAGCTCAAGACCGGGTCCTATTTCATCATCATCGACGCCTACGACCGGCTGACCAGCGGAAAGGACGTCTATTCCGGCGCGATCAGGCTGTAAGATCAAGCCACCTATCGACCCGCCGGCTCAATTCGTGGGACAATGCCTCATTCTGTTTCTTTCCGATGTTGTCACAAGACCGATAATCCTTCGGATCGCAGCTTCTGTGCGAAGTGTGACACTCAGATCCAGCCGTCTGCGGCGGATTTGCCAGGCAGCCCGACCGAAACAATAAGAACTCCCGTGTTTTGAGGCGTAGAAAGGGGAGATTATGAATCGTACATCTTTGTCCGCCCCAAAGTCATCTTGGATAACGAGTCTCGTCGTCCTCATCCTTTTAGCGGGCGCGGCGATATTAGCCATCCGCGCTCTCGCGCCGCCAAAGACCTTGCCGGCCGACGCCCCGGCCGCCGAGTTCTCCGCCCTTCGGGCCGCCGCCCTCCTTAAGATGATTGCCGCCGAGCCTCACCCCATGGGTGTTCCGGCCCATGACCGGGTGCGTGATGCGATCCTCAAGGCGTGGCAGGAGATGGGCCTTGAACCCACCGTCCAGACGGCGGTTCGTTTCCGGCCCGCCCGAGGGGAATCCACGCGCGTCGAGAACATTCTTGTCCGGCTGCCGGGGACGAATCCCTCGACCGGCGGGACGCTCATGTTGGCGACGCACTATGACACCGTCGAACCCGCGCCCGGTGCCGCGGATGACGGCGCCGGGGTTGTGACCTTGCTCGAGACAGCCCGCGCTCTTCTCGCGGGCCCGCGGCTCGTCCGGGACATCATTTTTCTCATCACCGACGGCGAAGAAGACGGGCTCGTCGGCACCCAGGTTTTTCTGGACCAGCATCCCTGGGCCAAAGAGATCCGCCTCGCCCTCAACTTCGAGGCGCGCGGGACGGCCGGCCCGTCCCTCATGTTCGAAACGAGCCGCGGCAACCGGAGGCTCATCGCAGCTCTCGCTGCCTCACCCCACCCGAGGGCCTATTCATTTGCCGGAACCGTTTACCGCAACATGCCGAACAATAGCGACCTGAGCGTTTTCATGAAGGCCGGTATGCAGGGTCTTAACTTCGCCTTCATCGACCGGCCTTACGACTACCATACGGCGAATGACAACCTGAAGAATCTCGACCTCCGGAGTCTCCAGCACCACGGTTCTTATGCCTTGTCCCTGGCGCGTTCATTCGGGAACGGCAGTGTTCCGGAGCCGGCCGGCCAGGATGCCGTCTATTTCAGTCTCTTCGGCGATGTGTTTGTTCATTATTCGACTCGAGCGGCGCTCGTTCTGGCAGGGTTGATCGTCGCGCTTATCGCTGCGGCCGGGATAGTCGGCTTCTCCCGCAGAAAGATCCGGCTCGGGGGGGTGCTGTGGGGAGCGTTGTTCTTCGTTGCGGTCATCGCCGCCGCAGCCGCCGTCGGACCTCAGGCCGAACCGGATCTCGACCAGTCTGCAGAAGACCTACCGCTTCCCGGCAGAACGGTGAGGCTGAAACGTCTCAACGCTAGCTATTAAGCCAAATATTCGCTCCAAATTTTATAGAATAAGAGAAGGGAGCTGAGAAAAACTATTCTTATCCAAACTTCATTTTGGCTGGACCGGTTTATGGGTGAGGGGCCGGGGGGCCTAGCCCGTCTCGTCAATCGAGGAGGGCCCGGCCGGCTGCAGGTCGGCCTTCCTCGGCCTCATTCGCAATTATGGTTTCTAGAGCTTTCCCCAAACCACTAGACGAGTTCACTTTCTTGACAAGGCTCCGCAGCCTGCAATATCATTAACTTGTAATAAGGGGTGCCGGACCCAAGCCTAATGTGAGGGGATCCCATGCGGCCCTATTTCTTTGATGGGAACTCTTGAATAGAACTGGAGGCTTTATGTGGAAGTGCCAACACTGTGGGGAGGAGATTGAAGCTGATTTTAATGTTTGCTGGAATTGCCAATACGGGAAGAATGGTACTCCGCCTTCTCCAGCCAAGCCCGAGGTGCGTGAGCCACTTCGAAGGGACCCTTCAACTCCCTCGGATGGGGAGCGAATGTTCGCATGGCTCTTTTGTTCCATCTTTTTTCTCTTGGTGCTGGGTGGAGTGGGCATTCTTGTTATCTTTGGTATGGGTTCTTTATTAAAATTTAAGGAGGCGCCTGTCATCGGCCCGGCTATAACAATATTAATCATCTGGGCCATACGGCATTCGGCGCCAAACGTCTCAAGAGTATTGGTCCGCACCCGTGGAATGTCCATAGCGCAACGCCTGAGGAAAATAATGGCGGCAATTGCTGCTTAAACGCCCTCGCGGGATGACTTGCCCCTACTTAGGGTATCCCCGGGGGGCAGTTCACCACACGTTGAGATGGGTTGGGACGTAGATGAGTTGTACTGCGAGTCTTACCCTCGACTCCGTGCGCCGCACACTACCCTCCAGGACTGCGTCGACGCCCAGATCTCGCGCGATCTTAGACAAGTCGTGTGATCCCCTGAGCGTCATCACCGAAGTAAACGAGGCGACCTTGTCGAAGGCGCCGATGTCGTTGAGCCCGGAGATCAGCGTCTCGGTCATCCCATCCACGAACGGTTCTTGCTCTGGACCACCGGAGAGATTTTCGAGCGGTAGAACGGCAATGGAGCGGATCTCTCCTGCGGGTGGGGTCTGCGTTCCGATCCGCCCCGCGGCTTGGCCCAAGGCTCGGAACGTTTTCTGTTGTTCCTTTGTAAGGTGGAGGATAGGGAAAGAAGTCGCTCCCGATCCCTTCACCCTGAACTGGATCGTGCCGTATCTCTTGGTCTCGACTTCGAAGCGGCTCTGCGAGCTGATCACGGGCTGAGCAAGCTCGATCGGGTGCCCGTTGATCGTGAGCGCGGTGACCGTATAGGTGGCGACTATTTCTCCTGGGGAGATCGTGCGCTCACGTTTGAACTGGGTCTCAACGTTGAACTCCGGCGGTCCTACCTCCTTGTACTTTGAATCTATGCACCCCGTTAAACCGGCTAGGAGCAACAAGATTAGTCCAGATATCGGCGACAGTCTCATCATGATTCGAGGTCTCCTTTTTGACCTGGATCGATGCCGCGGAAGCGATCAACGCTGAGGGATAGGAATTCGCTTTTATCGTTGCGCGAGTATTACCTCCCCCCAGTTCGGAACCGATACCACCCTTCATGAGAGAAGGATATTTCAGGCTCTGGATCATTGTCAAGAGGCGCAAAAATATCCGCAAAGGAAGCCGTCTGGAAGTAGCGGATCTGCTCCCCGGATTAGAATCGGCATCCGGGAAGGAGCGAAGGATGAAGAAAAGTCGGTTCACGGAAGCGCAAGTCCGGGGGGGCTCGGATTACCGGAGCTCCGTCGTTTGAGGCAGATCGAGGAGGAAGACCGCCGGCTCATTGAGAAAATCCTCGAAGTCGGCTATAGTTTAGAAAGCTCCGGCCGGGGTGGCGGAAGTGGCAGACGCAAGGGACTGAAAAACCGAAAATGAGGATTAACGTAAACCCTTTAAAATCAATATATCCTCTTATTTTTGTGGGAGTTCTATTTGTTTTTGTGTTCCGTTGTTTGCCGCTGGATGCCGTTGTTTACCGCATGAATAAACACAAATTGAACACACCGGGATCTTGATTTGTATAAAGAGGAAATGGATCGTCTTATAGATGAATTGAATCAGCAATTAAAAGACCTGGATTCCAGGCGAAACGAAATCCTTGAAAAACTGGAAAACCTTCAACAACTAAAAAAGACATTTACGGTTGCTGAAAATGCATTCAGTCAGAGCGCGGAGCGACCTGTTTCCGAGATTTCGTCAGTTGGCCAAAAGATCGCGCTTTTTCGTTCATTCTTTAGGGGGAGAGAAGATTTATATGCTCAGAGATGGGAAAGCACCAAAACCGGCAAGACTGGATATCAACCCGTCTGCAAGAACGATTGGATAAGAGGAATATGCCGAAAACCGGAAATCAAATGTGGAAATTGCGCAGCCAGAGAATTCGTGCCCATTTCTGATAGTGTAATCCATCGTCACCTGTTTGGCTTCGTCGCAGCGGATCGTAATGTTCGCAGAACACGAAAGGACTTTGTCATAGGGGTTTATCCGCTGCTTCAAAATGAAACGTGTTGGTTTTTAGCCGCCGATTTCGATAAAGAATCATGGAAAACGGATGTTTCTGCGTTTTGGGCCACGTGTCGGCGTTTCAACGTTCCGTTAGCCGTTGAGCGATCGCGTTCTGGCAATGGCGCACACGGGTGGATATTTTTCTCTGAACCCATTCCGGCTATTTTTGCTCGCAGGCTAGGTTCGCTCTTGCTCACCGAAACCCTGGATGAAAGACCAGAGATAGGATTAGACTCGTATGATCGACTTTTCCCTAATCAAGATACATTGCCCGATGGAGGATTTGGAAACCTAATCGCTCTGCCGCTTCAATTCAAAGCAACAGAAACGGGGAATAGCGCCTTTATCGATGAAAATTACGTTCCATTTTCTGATCAGTGGAGTTTTCTCTCTTTTGTGCGAAAAATGAGCCGAAAAGAAGTCGAACAAATCGTTGAAGATGCAAGCCGAAGAGGAAAGATCATAGGCATCCGTCTTCCAATGACCGAAGAAGGTGATGAAGAGCCGTGGAAGGCATCGCCGTCCCGAAGAAAAAAAGAAATTGTCATTTCGGGACCGCTTCCCCCAAAAATAACAATTACTCAGGGAGATTTGATATATATCGAAAAGGAGCGTCTCCCGTCTGTATTGCGGAGCCGTCTCATAAGACTCGCTGCCTTTCAGAATCCCGAATTCTACAAAGCTCAAGCTATGCGACTTTCGACTTATGGAAAGGCTCGTATTATTTCTTGCGCCGAGGATTTTGTGAATCATATCGGTCTTCCTCGCGGCTGTCTTGAAGAAGCGGTTGAATTGCTCAGATCGCTGAAAATTGAGGTGAAGATTATTGATGAACGATGTTCAGGGATTCCCATCAAATGTCAATTTCAGGGAATATTGCGTCCTGAACAAGAAGCGGCTGTTAAAGCGCTGTTGGAGCATGAAACAGGCGTCCTGGCTGCCGCCACGGCATTTGGCAAAACCGTTGTGGCAGCAAAAGTGATTGCTGAGAGAGCTGTCAATACTCTCGTCCTTGTCCATCGCCGACAATTACTTGATCAGTGGATCGCGCAGGTTATTGAATTCCTTGATCTGAAAACAGGGGAGATAGGGTTAATCGGATCAGGAAAACATAAACCTTGCAAATTTGTTGATATCGCCATCATTCAAAGCCTGTACCGAAAGGGAATCGTTGACGATGTCGTGGGGGAATATGGCCATTTGATCGTTGACGAGTGTCACCACATTCCAGCTGCAAGTTTTGAACAAGTCGCGCGAAAATGCAAGTCCAAGTATGTCTTAGGCTTATCAGCAACAGTGACACGAAAAGATGGACATCATCCGATTATCTTCATGCAATGCGGACCCGTGAGATTTCGTATCGGGGCTAAACAGGGAACCGAAGCGCATCCCTTTCAACATCGTGTTGTTTTGCGTCCCACGAAATTCACATTTGTTCCAAGCAAGGACAAAAAACTCTCAATTCATGAGATATATGATACCTTGATGACTGACGAAGCACGGAATGAATTGATATTTGAAGATATTCTAAGGTCTATCGCTGAAGATAAACGATCGCCGATTCTGATTACGGAACGAAGGGGACATCTGGAAATGTTCGCCGAACGTTTCCGCCCGTATGTGAAAAATATTGTTGTCTTCAAGGGAGGTATGGGTCATCGACAAAGGCAGAAGATACGCGAACAATTGAATAGCATCAAAGACGATGATGAACGTCTATTGATAGCGACAGGAAAATATCTTGGAGAAGGCTTCGATGACGCTCGACTGGATACTCTTTTTTTAACGCTGCCGATTTCCTGGAAGGGAACCCTTGCTCAATATGCAGGCCGACTTCATCGATCTCATTATAATAAAAAAGAAGTCCGGATCTATGATTATGTCGATCTTAAGGTTCCCATGCTGGAGCGGATGTATAAACGAAGATTACAGGGATATCGCGCCATAGGGTATGAAATCGAATAATTGCGTAAAAGTTGTTTCTGAATCCTTAAAGTTAGATTTGCTATTTTGAGAGAGAAGAGATGTTGAATTGAGCTGTTCCATGAGCTATAATCTTAAAAGGTGTTCGTTACAGTAACGAAAAGGGGGTTAATTGGGCGGGAATTCGTTATAATAACGAAATGCTGTAAGGAAGAAAAATGGGCGAATTCAAGAAGCACCTGGAAATAGCCAGAGAAAAGCTGTCGGCGCTTAAAGATGCGTTTGACAAGAAACAATTCACGGTGGTCGGTGATCTTGCCACAAAGGTATGCGAACAGCTTGTCGAGGCGGATGCCGCCAGGGAAGGAAAGCATTTCGGGAATCATCTCGATCGGCATGCGTATTCCAACGAAAATTATCCTAAAGAAATCAACGCTGCTATGCGCAAACTGTGGTTTGCCTATGGCGATTTAGGCTATGACGGTGTCAATGGAAAAAGAGCAAAAATCGTTAAGGAGAATTTGCAAATCGTCTTAGTCTATTTCAATAAAAGATTCGGTGAGAAAATTGCAGAGAATATTTAAGCAAATATCAAGAGAGCTTTCGTTAATCAGCGAGATTAAGCTTGTTATTCTCTACGGCAGTTATGCCCGTGGCGATTTCGGACCGAAATCAGACCTTGATCTGTTCATCTTGATTTCTAAAAGCGATGCCGTCGAAAAAATCCATAACGCCGTAATCAGAATAGAAGAAAAAATCGGGAAAAGCATCCAACCGACCATAAGAACCGGAGAGGAATTCCGGAAAACTGATTCCGGTTTGATGCAAAACCTCTTGAGAGAGGGCAAGATCCTTTTTCTCCGTGACGTTTATGAAATCTCCGCGGTGACGCTACTGAAACAGAAGCCGTTCATTATATATTCTTTTAGGATTAATTCGTTGAGCCAGAAGAATAAAGCGAAATTCAATAGGGAGTTTTATTCGAGAACGAAAACAAAGTACGAATATAAAGGGCTTTTACACAAAATGGGCGGCGAAAAGCTCGCTTCCGGATGTGTCATAATCCCATTCGGAAAAAAGAACGGGATGGAGAAGATTTTTAAAAAATATAAAATAAAATACGAAATGAAAAATATTTGGGCTTAGATCGTCTAGTCCCGCCGGGGTGGCGGAAGTGGCAGACGCAAGGGACTTAAAATCCCTCGCCCCGTAAGGGGTGTGCGGGTTCGATTCCCGCCCCCGGCACTCTGTTCCCTCTGATTTTCCCCTGATTTTTCTTCGTCATTCTTGTTTTGTCTTTTAAGCACCAATAGCCAAGATTAAGCGATTTTAGGCAAATTCTGTGACACCGGCGTGACATGGGATTGCCTCAGCTTCTCAAATTTATGTCCTATTTTCGGCCGGCGTATGGCATGTCCTGGGGCTTGATCTCCCAGGCCATGGAGCCCAGGCTTTTAATTTCGGCTTCGCTAAAATAGCCGAGCTCTTCTTCGAATCCTTGGACGAGCCCGAACCATATCACGTCCGGGACCTCGCGGCCGTCGATCATCGACCCGCCGCCGTCCTCGCCCGGCGTCCTCGTCTCGGCGATCTCGAACCCGAACCAATACCAGCCCGAGAACGACTCCCAGGCTTTGAGGACTTTCCGGCCGTCGATTTCTAAGCCGCCGTCCTCTGTCGCCTTGAATTCCGGCATGACATAGCCTCCTTATCGGTTCATCGAAAGAAAAGAAAGACCATAGTCTTCAATGAGGCCCTTGTCCGCGAAGCTGTAATAGCAATTGCTCCCCATGATGACATGATCTAGAAACCTGATCTGCATGACCTTGCAGGCGAAAACGATGTCCTTCATGATTTCCCGGTCGCATAGGCTGGGCTCGGGGTCCCCGCTCGGATGATTGTGAAAGCAGACGATTGACGCCGCCCCCAGGATAAGCGCGCCTTTGATGATCTCGCGGGGATAAACGGCCGCGCTGTCAATCGTGCCCTCGCTCGCCTCGACGACCTCGATCGCCCGGTTTTTCGTGTCCAGGTAGCAGACGCAGAAAAACTCGCGGTCCGCCCTGGCATAGCCCTTGAAAGCATCGAAGACGGCGCGCGAGCTCGCAAGATTGATTTCTTCCGAGTATTCCGGCCGCTCGAAGACGGGCATCTTCACGGGCTTCTTGGTGAAGGGGAGCTTCATCGCTCCTTGCTCCGTTTGCTGATTCCTCATGACGTTTGCCTCGTTCTACTATTGCGCCGGCTGATCACCGGCGTCCTGCTATTGCGGAAGGGAGCGAGCGCCCCAATTTGAGCCGAGAAACCCTGAAAGTGTGGCGCTTATTAGTTTTGCCCGGGCAGGAAGGCAGGCAGACAGAAGCCGTAGCTGGGGGGAGAACCCCCCTATGGGAATTCTGCCGGGCTGTTCAGATAAACATATGCCGAGATTTTGCTGTGAATTTTCGGGAAATTTTCATATAAAAATTCTGATTGATATCTGGCCGGAGCTCAGGGAGAATGCCGGGGCTTGCCCTCCTGCGCATCGATTCTTGCATTTGACGCGCCTCTCTCTTGATGATACTCTTTTGCTCAGCAGGGGAATAAGGGCCATGAAATGCCCAAAATGTCAGACCGATAATCCTTCGGATAGCAGCTTCTGCGCGAAATGTGGGACTCAGATCCAGCCAGCGTCGGCGGATTTCCCAGGCAGCCTGACCGAAACCCTCCATTTCGTCCTCCAAAAGGAGCTCGCGACCGGAAACACCTTCGCCGGCCGCTACCAGATTGTCGAAGAGCTCGGTCACGGCGGCATGGGCCGGGTCTACAAGGTCTTTGACACAGATATCAAGGAAAAGGTGGCTTTGAAACTGTTAAGGCCTGAAATTGCCTCTGACAGAGAGACGATTGAACGGTTCTCGAATGAGCTGAAATATGCCCGTAAAATCAGCCACCGGAATGTCTGCCGGATGTATGACCTGGGCAAGGTCGAGGGTACGTATTTCATCACGATGGAATATGTCCACGGGGAAGACCTCAAAAGCATGATTAGGATGTCCACCGGTCTTACTATTGGAACGGTGTTAAGTGTCGGAAAGCAGATTTGCGACGGTCTGGCCGAAGCCCATAGCTTGGGGGTCGTGCACAGAGATCTCAAACCCCAGAATATCATGATCGATAAGGGCGGGAACGCTAAGATCATGGACTTTGGCATAGCCAGGTCGATAAGGGAGAAAGGCATAACCGGCCCAAGCGTTATGATCGGGACGCCGGAGTATATGTCTCCAGAGCAAGCGGAAGCGAAAGAGGTTGATCATCGGTCCGATATCTACTCACTTGGAATCATTCTCTACGAGATGGCGACCGGCAGGGTGCCGTTCGAGGGGGCTACGGCGCTCAGCATCGCCATGAAGCATAAGGGCGAGATTCCAAAGAATCCAAAACAATTCAATCCCAACGTCCCTGACGACCTGAGCGGCGTAATCCTGAAATGCTTGGAGAAAGACAAGGCCAAACGATACCAAACCGCTGCGGCCCTCCGCGAGGAGATCGAACGAATCGAAAAGGGGCTACCCACGACCGAGCGGGTCGCCCCGGAGACGAAGGCGAGGACGTCGCGGGAGATCACGGTCAAATTCCAGCCGAAAAAGCTCATTATCCCGGCGTTGGCTTTCGTCGCAATCATAATCGCCGCGGTCGTCTTCTGGCCGAAAAAAGCTTCGAACCTGGATCCGAATCTTGTCGCCGTGGCTGTTTTTGAGAATAAGACCGGCGAGCCCAAGCTTGACCCTATCGGCAACATGGCCGCGGAGCGGATCATGCAAGGCCTCACTCAAGTCGACCAAATATCCGTTGCCCCAATGCCTTCAACCGAGGCTCTCTCGGCTGCCGCCAAAGGTCAGGATAAACTCCGCCATCTGGCCGAAGCTACAAAAGCGGGGAAAATCGTCCATGGCGATTACTATCTCCAAGGAGATAAACTCCAATTCCATGCCTGGGTACAGGACATGATCGCAAAGAAGAATATCGTGCCGCTCGAGCCCGTGAGCGGCCCCGCCGCCGACCCGGCCATGGCATTCGAACCTCTGCGCCTCAGGCTCATGGGAGGGCTAGCCGGCGTTTTCGATCCGGTACTGAAAGACTGGCTTTCATTTTTAAAAGAACCGCCGAAATATGAAGCGTATCGGGAATATATTGAGGGTTCTAAAGCCTTTTTCCGTTCGGAATATCCTACGGCCGTGCAGCATTTCCTTCGGGCTTCGGAGCACGATCCGAGTCTCAAGGCGGCATTGTTGTATGCCTCTATCGCTCTGGGTAATATGAGACAATATGCCAAGTCCGATGAGCTCATCCAGGAAGTCGCCAAGTCCAGGGCGGATCTTTCGACTGGCGAGCGGCTTTTTCTGGATTGGCGGCAGGCCCGTATCCACGGAGACATTGAGGCTGCGCTTCGGAGCTGCCGCCAGATCGTCTCCTATCACAGAACATGGGATTGGACTAATCAAAACGCACTTGAAGCGACACGATTCAATTATCCTCAGGAAGCGGTTGACCTGCTGATCCAATTAGATCCGAATGCAGAAGTATATAAAAATTGGACCTATAACTATTGGTCGCCGTTCACGATGGCCTACCACATGCTCGGCAACTATAAACAGGAACTGAAAATAGCCCTCCGAGCCCGAAAGCAATTGCCGGAACTTCTTTCGATACTTTTTTTAGAAGGCAGGGCCTTGGCGGCCCTAGGCCGGATCGATGACCTTCAAAAGCTTTTCGAAGAAAGCAAGACGTTTCCGGCGGACGTTACTTATTCCCCTGGCACTTTCTTGCTGAGAGCCGGGCGGGAATTGAGCGCCCACGGATTCGGGAATGATTCTATCCGATTTTTAAATCAGGCTTTGCAGTGGTTCGAGAACCGGCCCGAACAGGAAAAAACTTGGCTCTTCGACGTTTTGGATGGGTAGTATAAAATGGGGAAATGAATGAAAAAACTCTTTTTCAACTGGCGTTGGGTCTTTCGGACCCTTGGTTTGTGAGTGATACGAAGTTCGATCCGGCCGCGA
>Ga0315288_10001400_pt1 | contig 31247 bp, 21 predicted proteins | sample YL17G11_20_MG_FD_203454 | JGI IMG/M metagenome (GOLD analysis project Ga0315288, IMG submission 203454) | Sediment microbial communities from Yellowstone Lake, YNP, Wyoming, USA - YL17G11_20 | ecosystem: Environmental > Aquatic > Freshwater > Lake > Sediment | place: USA: Wyoming | collected...
GGCAATTTAACTCTTTTAAATTGCTTATAGCTATTTATGAACTTCCCCTTTTCTTTCTTCAGTGTCGCTTTTTAACTCCAATATTTCGGTTATGTCAGCTGTTGCGGGATGCCCTTGCTCAGAATATATTCGGTTACTGGTAAGGGCACCCCACAACATCACTTAAGTCCCTTGAGCCAATATGGCGGAGTCACGGTGCGATCTTTCAATCCACTATAGCGTCCTTATGCACCGAGCCAGGGTCAACAGGACACGTTTCGGGATCGGGAAGATACCAGTCGTCTACTTGGATATCGCCATCACCTTCCCGGTACACCTCTTTATGCTGGCAACGTCCCGTCTTGATGACGTAAGTACCAGGAGTCCATCCTCCCTGAGGTTTGCAGAAGCAATACTTTCCTTGGCTGTCCGTTTGGCTTGTTCCCTCAAGCATGTTATCCCGATAGAGCTTCATTGTAACCCCCTGACGTAGTTGGTAGGGTCCGTGGGGAAAGTGCCAAACATAAACATATCCCCCAGAAGCAATTACTCTGGCACTGGGGTCCCGCAGGATCATGGTCAGCGGCTATTGCTTCGTTGAACTTAAAGCCAGTCCCCACAAGCAGTACTGTGGTCATTGCAAGTACGATTAAAACGTACTTTTTCATCTTTATCACCTCCTGTGTTCGGTTAATGGTTCACGCTTCATGGCTAAAACTTCCACGCCATGTCACATTACAGAATAACTTTGATGAATTAAGAGAATTATTAAAGTTTTCTTAAAAGATACTTTAAAAAAATAGGGCAATTTAACTCTTTTAAATTGCTTATAGCTATTTATGAACTTCCCCTTTTCTTTCTTCAGTGTCGCTTTTTAACTCCAATATTTCGGTTATGTCAGCTGTTGCGGGATGCCCTTGCTCAGAATATCTTCGGTTACTGGCAAAGACACCCCGCTTCATCACTTAAATCCCTTGAGTCAAGCGAAGTCACGGGGGTGATCTTTCAATCCGTTCTAGCGTCCTTTTCCACCGGACCAGGGTCAACAGGACACACTTCGTGACAGGGAAGATACCAGTCGTCTACTTGGATATCGCCATCACCCTCCCGGTACACCTCTTTATGCTGGCAACGTCCCGTCTTGATGACGTAAGTACCAGGAGTCCATCCTCCCTGAGGTTTGCAGAAGCAATACTTCCCTTGATTGTCCGTTTGGCTTGTTCCCACAAGTATGTTATCCAGATAGAGATTCATTGTACACCCCTGACATAGCTGGTAGGGTCCGTGGAGACAGTGCTCAACATAAACATATCCCCAGAAGCAATTACTCTGGCACTGGGGTCCCGCAGGATCATGGTCAGCGGCTACTGCTTCGTTGAGCTTAAAGCCAGTCCCCACAAGCAGGACTGTGGTCATTGCCAGTACGATTAAAACGTACTTTTTCATCTTTATCACCTCCTGTGTTCGTTTAATGGTTCACGGTTTATCGTTAATAGCAAAATGCTTGGAGCTTTTTATACTTTCAAGCCTGCTTTTCTCTCTTCTTTCATAGATATAGTTTGATGAATGTCCCAGATATTCCATAAAATTCTTAATTCCTCATCTTTATACTGGCAATGTCCCGTATTGATGACGTAAGTACCAGTAGTCCATCCACCACTGAGGTTGTTAGAAAGAATAGAAACATGGTGAAGATGTAAATGCTGATTTTCTTATTCATCTTTCCTCAGTGTAAATGATTAAAAGGAGTTCTCTTTGGCATGAACTTCATATTTTCCCTTTCTTCTTTCAGCCCCATCCCGCACGGAGGCGGGACAGGGCTTTTACCTTTGCAGCAAGGAGGTACAACCAATTACTTTCAAAAGCATTCAAATAGGTAACAAAGAATGTGCCAATTTTTTTCAGCAAATAAAAAACCGCTTACTACGGGCGTAAGTGGTTATCTAACAACGGGATATTTTTTAAGATTTTTTATGCTGCTCAGTGCCCAGGCTTTGAATTTTCGTGGCAGAGCACGAAAATTTGAATAAAAAACACCGTTAATACAGAACGAACGTCTGTTAAGTTATTGAAGTATCGTCGCTTAAGAAGAACACGAAAATTCGTGGGGAATATACAAAAACTTGTAGGGTTTTGGGAGATTACGTGGATGGCTGAATGTTGAGCCTTTTGATTATGTATGCCAAGGAACTCAGTGGGATGCCCAACTCTCGTGCCGCTTCGGCCTTTACCCAATTGCAGGCCGTGAGAGTTTCCATAATAAGCTCCCTTTGGAATTCGTCCACCCGTTCCTTGAAAGATCCAGCTCTCTTCATGTTGCCTACACGCTTGAGGAACTCCTGTAGAAGGGCCGGGATCTTCGCCGCATTCCCATTGCTATCAACGATCAAGTTCCATATTTCATTCTCCAGCTCTCGTACATTACGAGGCCAATGGTAATTTTCAAAAGCCTCCGATATCATGGGATGCATTCCTAAATAATCCTTTAGATACCCTTTCAATTTTCCAGGCAAAAGCTTCTTCAAGAAATGAGGGACCAAAAGAGGGATGTCCCCCTTTCGTTCCCGCAAAGGTGGTAATACTATCTTGTTTCTCCTTAGCCGCTCATACAAATCTTGCCTGAAATTCCCAGCTTCGACCTCTTTTTCTAAGTCTTTGTTGGTGGCAGCAATCACTCTGACGTTAACGTGTATGGGCTTAGTATCCCCTACTCTGGTAATCGGTTTGTGCTCGAGTACAGCCAACAACTTCGGTTGAACGTGGAGTGGCAAATCGCCAATCTCATTAAAGAACAGTATACCTCCATCCGCCGCCTCTATAAGTCCCTTTTTATCTTTGTTCGCCCCTGTAAAAGCACCTCTCTCGTGACCGAACAGCTCGCTTTCTTCGAGGCCGTTGGTAATAGAAGAACAATTGACCTCAATAAATGGCTTGTCCTTGTATCCACTTCGAGAAAGAATTGTCTTGACTAACTCGTCTTTTCCGGTTCCGGTTTCTCCCTCGACAAGGATGCAAGCGGCCGAATCGCAATCCGAGGACAAATCCATTATCTGCTTAGCCTTGTTAATCACATACAGCGTCTGAGGATCTTGAGTGATTATGCCCGGAAGGAATCCCTTTTCGGGGAAAAGTGGCTCCTCAGAAGCAGAATGAGCCTTTTTCTTCAGATCAGAAACCAGATTCAACTCTTTCCTTTCTGACAACTCAGTGAATATCGTTTCTGCTGCATCTAAGTAATCCAGAGATCTTGGAGACGCATCGTGTTCAAGGAAGAGCTCACCAATTGCCAAGCTTACCAACCCCTGGTAATATTGCGAATCTAACTTCTCAAATACATCTTTAGCTCTGCGCAGATAGTGAACCCGATCAAAAAAGTCGAAACAGTCAGATTTTCCCGCTTCCAGATAAGCCTTACCTAACTCAAACTTTGCCCCAATCTCTTCTAAGATGTGTATGGACTTCTTAAAGCTCTCTGTGGCTTTCTCTTTTTGTTTTTTAGTAGTGTAAATCTGCCCTAAGGTTCGATGAATGGCTCCTATCTCAATCCTCTCCCCCAAAGATGTAGCAACCTTCAAAGCCTTCTCACAAGAAGCCAAAGCCTTATCATACTGCCTTTCTGCAATCTGAAGCTCTCCCAAAAGCCTATAGGTCTGACTGACAATATCGCCAGCACCAGCAATGTCCTCACCTATCTTGATCCCATTTCTATAATGGTCTTCAGCTAATAAATAATTCCCTTGTGTAAAAGCCAATTCCCCATAGTATTCATAATAGATCGCCATCTCACGGGTGTAGTTGTTCTTATAGATGAGTTTAAAGGCATGTTCATAACATTCTTTTGCTTTTCTAAAATCACGCCGCTTAAAGCAAACATAACCCAAGGATAATAGTCCATTACAAAAACCAAGCTTATTACCATCTTCTTCATGGGTCTTTGTCGAGACTTTAAGATAAGCTTCAGCTAATTTCCAATTGCCTACGCGAATATGAATCCGTCCAAGATTAGCAGATGCCTTTGCCTTTGTTTGTTTGTCCTCTATCTCATCACAATAACTTATGCACTCGGTCAAATGTTCGGTTGCTTTCTTGTATTCTGCTTTGATGAAACAGATACGAGCCAGTTCATTAAAAGCATGTGCTATCCCCTTCTTGTCCCCATCCCGTTTATAATCCGCTACAGCATCTCTGAATTCGACCTCGGATCTTTTCAAATCTCCAAGGTCCGAGAAAACAATCCCCCTTAGAAAGTGAATCTGAGCTACTACTTTGTTTTCTGGAGTATTTCTCAGAATTTCAAAAGCCTTCTGACTCTCACAAAGTGCCTCTTTATATCTGCCTAATCCTTGAAGTGAAGCAGATAGTAGATAACAAAGGAGACCGTCCTCAACAGAGAAAGGCTCTGTCTGTTTTTGACTCTCTAAATCTCTAATTTCAGCTAAGGCTTGTTTAAACTCTTTGCGATCAATTAGGGATTCTATTGGGGAAAACCTTTGTTCTATTGTGCTAATTTCACCTTGGGTATTTTCTTTCATCTTTTCTTTAGAAAATGATGATTCAAAACAACGGACTTCTCTGGCTTCTAACAAGTGCCGTCTCTGGATCAGTATATATATAGAGAGAAGGGATTTAGATCAATAATAATCGTAAGAACACCCCAATTTTCGTTCTCCTCTACAGTAGGGAATTCAAGATGGTCCCATGGATCTGCTGGGTCCTGATGTTGCAGAGAATCTGCGGGCTGATCTTTCCCAGATGAAAGATTACCACGCCCATCATGACTGAATGATGTGAAGAGCAAAAGCAAAACGGCACAAAGAACCACAAAGATAACTTTGCTTTTCATTTTAACTCCTCCTCATTAAGGGGTTACAAAAGGTTTTATTGCAACCATCAACGATGATGGTCTTCAATCTTTTTTGCCAAGCGGTTTAAAGACATGAGCTTAAGCTACAAATTCCTATTGTTTTCTTGAAGAAGAATCTCTCAGTTTACATTAATAATATACATATGATAACTTATTTGTCAAGAGAAAAATTGGTCTTTTCGAAGAGATTTTTTGGGAAGGATATATCTCTGCTCCATGCAGGTATTCTTTTCTGTTCGTTACGGACACCCTCGTTCATTCACGGTGAATCCATTCAGGATGAATCCGTGACGTTTTATGGTTACGGACGTGGTGTCCGTTACCAACGAGCTGAAGCACAGCATTCAATCAATTAGAATCAGACCGCTGTAGTGCCAAAGCTGATCGTAGGATTTAACCACTTCCAGTTTGTAGCCTACGTTAGCTAAAGTGGCATACACGTCTATTCCGCATGCTTCCATGGAGGGACGACCCAAATCCTCAAATTTACAAGGCTGGCTGGTGTCGCAAATCTTGCATATATTACATGGTCCCGAAGCCATGGCAAAGGCTTTGTAATGCCCGTCTAAAAACATCTCCCTTTCCAAAGAAGTGATCTCTCTTCTCATTTTCTGACGCTTACCCCTTTCTTTTTCTTTCGGTCCGGGGGAAACGTCGTAGAGCATAATCAAAGCCTGAGAATAATATTCCAGCATCTTTCGAGTATACTCAGGTGTGGGAGAAAGCGGTGGGCAAGTCAAACACGTTCCATAACGGCCACACCCGTATTGACACTTTAACCTTACCCATTCTGCAACCACCACGTTCTTCGGATGAATGAGTTTCGCCCAACTTACACCCAATTTTTCTGCCTTTTTAAGATATTTTTTCATGGCTGTTTCTTTCCGGAGTGCGCAAGCTTGCTTGCGCTGCGGAAGCTTCGCTTCCGCACTCCTAAGATGATTTACTTTCCATAACACTGAATGAACCTTTTTAATGATCTATCATAAGTTCTCTCCACCTCCGCTGGGAAGAAACATGCGGGAAGCTGTTTCATCTTCCAGTGATAGTCAATGCATTCACAGCAGATGCCCTTTCGACTGCAAGGTTCATAGCTGCAGGAGCATCTTTTCAAATTCTTTTCAATGTTGCAGTCTCTCTCTTTCATATCTCCACCTCGGCGGTTTTAGGCAAAGCCTCAGTTGATCTGAACCATTTAATCCTATATCTCCATAGCCCACTCCAAAGAATAATAATCACTAAGGCGAAGATTAGCAAGGCATTTTGCAGACCAAGTCGATCCACCAAGCTTCCCAAAAACGGAGCACAAATGGCAAAGACTGCGTTGCCTACCATATTTTGCACCGAAAGCATGGTGGCTCTCACCTCCGATGGGGCAAGACGATTGAGATGGCTCTTCAATATTGGCTCATGTATGCCAAAAGCTATTTGTAGAATCAAAATGAAAGATAGACTCCCCAAAGATATGAACCTGCTCATAAGGATTAAGGATAATACCACCAGAGCAGGCATCAAAAAAAGAGTCAAATTCTCCTTTAAAATCTGCTCCAAATGTTCTGCATATTTGCTGACCAGCGCAGAAACGAGATACAAAGCTGCAAAAACAACTCCAAAGAGAGAGGGAGGCAAACCGACCAGCTTCATATAAGGCTGATATGTCCAGAAGCCTAACCGGGTAGCCAAAAATACCAAAGAGAAGAAAAGAACGAACCACAAAATCCTTTTGGCGCTTCGCATCAGATTCAGACTTGTCTTTATCTCATGATAAGAATTCCTTTGAATTTTTGATCTTGAATCTTGAATTTTGAATCTTGGGCTTGTTCCCCTTCTCTTGGTGGTTCAACAAAGGTTAAGGCAATCAGCCCGGAGAGGAATATGACTATGGAGCTTGCCAGATAAGGCAGAGCTAAATTCATGGTCGCGAGAAATCCACCCACGGGAGCAAACAAGGCAAAAGCAAGATGTCTCATCCCCGTGCCGTTTCCCTCGACCCTCTTATATTCGTTTTCTTTTCCCAGGCTTTTCAAGCTATCATGAGCTAAAGCCGAGTCTGCTCCAGAGGCAAACGACATGGCAATGCCAGCTATGATTTCTCCTAAGTTAAAGAGAATATAGGAATGTGATAGAAAGATAAGAAGGTAAGCGGAGGAATGAAAAAAGGAGCCGATGATTAACGACTTTTTCCGACCCACCCGATCTGCCCAAGCGCCGGTGGGAACTTCGGATAATACTTTGGCAAAATAGTAGACACTTTGAAGAATCATTATCTGAGAGAAGGACAGACCTCTTTGCTGATAGAAAATGACCAGTATGGCTATATGGAAAAGTCCAAATTTGGTGAGGCGATACCAATAGAAGCGGGAGACGTTCTTTTCCATTTAGAAAACCCATACCCTTGCTGGCTGTTGGTGAGAAACACCAACGGGGAGCGTGAGAAAAACCTTTTTAACCTCACCCCCTGAATCCCCTCTCCTTAGGAGACTGTGTCATAATTCTGTTTTTTGTAGTCGCAGACTTTAGTCTGCGCAAACGATTTGTTATAATTCAATAACTTACGCAAGCTAAAGCTTGCGGCTACAAAGTCAAAACCCAATTATTACACATACCCTCTTCACGGAGAGGGGGGAATGAAGGGGGAGAGGTCAAAAAACCTTCACTGAAATTCCGGTCGCACCTTCTGCCTTTTTTGCAATACGGTTCAGTTTATCTTTAGTTACTAAAGTCAAACCGGAATCCGCTGAGGGTCGGTCAATAGAATAAATCTGCACCTCCTTGGGCTTTATGTAGCTGAGCTTTTCTATCCACCGATCTACTTCTCCCTCTTCGGTATTATTGGCTCTTCCCTCTACAAAAATGCTCTGGATGACTAGATCATCCAGTTTTCTTAGATTTTCCACAACATTTTCAAATTGGATCCCTTTGCAGGGACGATTCAGCTTCAGAAAAGTCTCGTCAGTCCCGCAGTCCAGCTTCATTATCCTGACGTCTAATTTTTTTAGACCAAACAGAACTTCATCCCTGTCCAGACAGGTTGAATTGGACAGGATTGCCAGTTTTGCTTGAGGAATGTATTGTTCTTTTACTTGTAATGCTGTTTCAACCATTTTATCGAAATCAGGATGCAAGCACGGTTCACCGTTACCGGAAAAAGTTATATAATCTATGTGCTGATGATTTTTTTCCAGCCAATGGTTCAGTGTTTCTTTTACTTGTTCAACTAAGGGAAGATCATTAACGTGGGAAGAGACATCATCAGTATGTGCCTTTGTCCAGCCATAATGACAATAAAGACAATTGAAGGTGCATAGTTTGAAATTAGTAGGCATCAGATTGATCCCTAAAGAAGACCCTAATCTTCTGGATTTGACCGGGCCGTAGATTATCCCCTCTTGTAATTTTAAGGTTCGCATATTACCTCCTGAAAAATCCATGACCAATTTACATATACTCAAAAGATTGTCAATAGCTCAAATAGGTGGAGTTTTTCCATTTTTTCTACCACCCCGCGTAGGCTAAAGCCTTCGGCTACCCACCCCGCCCCTTTCAAATAGAAGATGGTTTTTGGACGGTTACGGGTGATTGCAGACCATCAATAGAATATGGGATCATTCCCACATTTTTACTGAACTATCTCTTATCAGACATCCTGCGACCATTTGACTCTTTCGATCACCTCCGTCAAGTCTCACTATCACAATCGGTTGTCTGCAATGCCCAGAGGTGAATTTTTACTTCGTCTATGGCACTCCTTTTGCCTTTCTGAATGAGCGACAAGTAAGCTGATTTTGAAAGAGGGATTATCTTAAGGAGAAAATGATGCTAACAAAGATTAGAAGAACGATGGCAAAGGTCTTTCCTCACGGACAAGAGGGTTTCAATCTTCTGGAGGTGCTGGTGAGCATGGTCATCTTTGCCGTCGGGCTTTTGATGTTGGCGCCCATGATCGTGACCTCCCAGAAGGGAAATATATTTGCAGATTGGAACACTAAGGCGGCACATCACATTCAAGCGAAAATTGAGGAGATCAAAAACACCCATAATTTCACCTCCGGAACCGATCATCCCGAAGGAATGACCAGAACCTGGACAATCGAAAACTATGGATCGTATCTGAAAAAGATAACCATACAAATGACCTGGCTGGACAAAGACAGCCTGGAGCATCATAACACCACGGTAACTTATGAATCGCATAATTAAAAGATCTCGAAGCTGGATGCCTCGATTGAAAACAGGCACAAGCATCGAACAACAGAAGACGAGCTTCGACACCGTTAAACGACTATCGAGATTCATGAAAGGAAACAGATTATGAAAAGACTTTGCCCAAGACTCTCCGGAGGGAGAATAACCGAGAGGGGATTCACCTTGCTGGAGCTTTTGGTTGCGCTGGTCATCACCGGATTTTTAGTCTCTGCTGGATATGGCATTTATCTTAACCAGCACGAAGGATGGCTCATTCAGGAGCAGATCACCAACATGCAACAAAACGCACGGGCGGCCATGCACGAGCTGGAGACAAAAATCAGAATGGCGGGATATGGTTTGCCGGGTGGATTTCAGCCAATTTACGCCTTCAACACGAATCCAGATACCATCACCATTCTGTTCCAGAACGAGCTCGGCTGTAAATCCACCATCGAACACGACATGCCCCTACCCAGTGCAGAGATTAGATGCGATGGACATGACGTTAGTTGTTTTCACGAAAACACCTGGGCTTATATATATGATCCGGTTGCCGACACCGGTGAGTTCTTTTATATTACCCAAGTTCAAGTTGCATCCAGCAACATCCAGCATAATACCATGCCCCTCTCCCGAAGCTATCCTCACGGAAGCAAGGTTATGTATATGGATCTGTATAAGTTTTACATCGACACTACAGACCACAATCATCCCAATTTGATGGAGCAACAGGTGGGACAAAATCCGATGATATATGCTGAGGATATTGAAAACTTACAGTTTCGTTATGGTTTGGCTACCGGAGTTTATGTCGACGTTCCACCAGCCGCTTCGGTAGTGAGAGAGGTGATGATAACTTTGGTTGCCCGGGCCGAAAAAACGGATCTGCAATTTCAAGGGCAGTATCGACGGAGAACCTTGACGTCAGACGTTAAAGTCAGAAACTTAGGTTTATAAGATTGCTTGAAGAGAAATTCAAAAAAGGAGAATTTATGCTGAGAAAACTTAAAAACGAGCAAGGCTTCACCCTGCTTATTTTTCTTTCCTTGCTTTTAATGCTGACCATGATTGGGATCGCCGCGGTGATGACCTCCACCACCGACGTCGACATTGCGGGAAATGATCTCCGGACCATCAATACCTTCTATTCGGCAGAAGCGGGATTGGAAAAATGTATAGCCCAAATCAGAGCTCATTATACCTCTGGCGCCACCGGTCCGCCCAGCCCTCTTCCCTCCGACTCGTTTGATCTGGGAAACATCGCGGTCATTTATAGCACGGTGGACAACGGAGTGGCCAACATAGAGACTCTAACCACCGGAGCATACAAGGGGCTATATGCCTTGGTGAAAAGCTTCACCATCACCGCCCGGGGTAGAGAGAAAGGGAGTCAGACCGAGTCCAGAATCCAGTCCGAGATAAAAGACGCTCTGGTGCCCATATTCCAGTTTGCCGTCTTTTACGAGCAAGATCTGGAGATATTGCCGGGTCCTACCATGACCTTGGGAGGAAGAGTTCACAGCAATCATGACCTTTATTTAGGCTCTCGCGCCTCCTTGGCATGCGATTCCTGGACCACCGCCGCAAACAACATCTTCCACGGTAGAAAGGACGATCCTGGCGACGACATGCCTGGAGACGTGACCATCAAAGACAGATTCGGCAGTTACCAGAGCATGAGGAATGGGGACGGAACCTGGCTGGATTCCAACGATCCAGATTGGGTTTCTGAATCCTTAAATCGGTGGCAGGGTAAGCTGGAAGACCAGTCCCATGGAATGACCGAGCTTAACCTGCCGGTGGTCGTCTCCGGCGATCCCATAGACATGATAAAGCGGGCAACCGATAATCCAGACAGCTATGAAAATCAAGCTGGGCTGAAGATAGTGGATGGGCAGGTCCAATACAAAAATGCCAGCGACGCATGGGTGAATGTCACCGCCGCCTTTCTTTCTGACTCCATCATCACCACGGGGAGCTTTTACAATTACCGGGAGTATAAATGGGTGACTTCTTATGACATAAACATCAGCAAACTGAATACCAGCGCATATTATCCCCGAAATGGAATCCTGTATGCCTCGCGAGATCAGGTGGTGGGAACCCAGCAGGCGATCCGGCTGAAAAACGGATCAGAACTGGCTGCACCCCTCACCGTGGTGACGAACAATCCGTTATACACTTCGGGCAACTACAACAGCGTAAATAAAAAAGCAGCCGCCCTCTTCACCGATGCTTTGACAGTGTTATCCACCGGCTGGAGCGATGCCAACAGCAACAGATCCTTAAGCAACCGGATAGCATCCAATACCACGGTCAATGCGGCTTTTCTCACTGGCAACTCAGAGACCCATGTGGGAAGTTACAATGGAGGTCTGGAGAATTTACCTCGTTTCTTGGAGGATTGGAGTAGCAAGACTTTTACCTACAAAGGCTCTATGGTGGATCTGTGGTATAGTGAACAGGCAACTGGAGCTTGGTATTGTGGCATTCCTCAATATCAACCACCTAACCGAAGCTGGACCTTTGACCTGTCTTTCCTTGATCCTACTAATCTGCCTCCCGGCGTGCCGCAGATAAACACGGTTTTGAAAGTGAGCTGGCTACAGAGAATAGTGAGCAACTAAGAATATCCTCTCTTTGACCTGCCCGCCCTTGGAGGGTTTTCCCACCTCAGGCGGGTTTGCCTGCCCCAAAAAGAACCCCGCAGGATGCGGGGTTTGTTTTTTTGGGATCTCTTAGATCGGGCGGAGGTTCCCAGACGGGCACGTCCGTGCAACCTCCGTCCGAACAACAAAGAACTCTACTCCTAAACTGAAGTTTTCAACTGTCTTATATCCTGCTTGTTGATAATCCTATGGATCCAAAGGGATAATCCAGTCGGTGCAAAATATTTAACGCCCATATTGATCCACGAATACCCGAAGTGAGTCGGAAATGGGGCTGTTATAAATCTTCAGATTGTTATGCCCTGCTTTGGGGACCGGACACCAATGCTTTTGTTTTGAGCCGGCTTCTTTAAACATGCGTCTACCAAATTCGATGGGAATGATCTCGTCCTCGGTGCCATGTATGATCAAAAGCGGTGCCACAACTTCTCTTATGCTCTCCACCGGCTGGGGATGATAATTTTTTAAAGCTTTGTCCGGTCGAATTCTCAAGAACAGCTTCATCCACCACGGAACCAGCGAATTCCACCGGCGTATAACTTCTTCGGCAGACGTGGGAGGGGCTTCTAAAATAAGCCCACTCACCGGTTTCTGTGAGGCAACGTTTACGGCGGGAATCGTTCCAATGGATCGACCATAAATAAAAGTCGATGCGGAGGACTGCTCAAGACTGTCCATCAAATAATCATATATCTTGATTCCATCCGTAAGCAACGAATTAAAAGAAGGCACACCGTCACTGAAGCCGTAACCTCGATAGTCTATGGCAAGCACATTACATTTAAGATTTGTAGCTAACCAGTAAAGTGGAACTGAGGCAGCATTAACACTCTCACCATTTCCATAAAAATATATGATTGATCCTTTATGATCGGGCGAATGAAGATACCATCCCCGAACGGAAATTGTATCCTCCACCGGGATGGACACGTTGGTTCTAATCACCTCGTCAGATAAAGCAGGAAAACGGCGCGGATAAAAAAGATCCTTCTCGTGAATTGTTTTGGTGCAGGACAAACAGATGGCGCAAAATACTAAAAGCAGATTTTTGACTATGTTTTGAAATGTCATGACTTTGTTTAGACTTGTTCTAAGAGATTAACCGCGTGGGTCGAGCTCCCAGCCCGACAATCGCATCCCTGGCTACCTCTCATTTTCCTCGAACCTTTCCTACAATCTTGTAGAACCCCCTTTTCCCCAATCTCACCAACTTATCTCCTGCCACGGAGACTTTCAAATTTTCATCTTCGATTCTTTGGTTATCTATATACAGCCCTCCCTGCTTTATCAACCGCCTTACTTGGCTGGTGGACTCAGCGCAACCGGCTTTCACCAAGTAGTGTCCAATCCATATCTCGGATTCGTCAAGCTCTAAGTATTTAATTGGTATCTCTTCCGGCATCTCTTTTTTCGAAAAAACCCTTTCAAACTCGTCGCAAGCTTTTTCTGCTTCCTGGGGATGGTGATACATTCTTACAATCTCTTTTCCCAGTCTCTTTTTTAGAATCATAGGGTTAGTCTTTTTCTCCTCTAACTCCTTTTTAATCTGAGTCAGCTCGGCTACTCCCACATCGGTCACCAGCTCGAAATAATCGTAAATCTGTTCATCTGGAATGGACATGATCTTACCGAACATCTCCCCCGGAGACTCTGCTACGCCAATATAATTGCCCAGAGATTTGGACATCCTCTGCTGTCCGTCAGTTCCGACCAGAACCGGCATGGTCAAGATCACCTGAGGCTCTTGTCCATACACTTCTTGAATCTGTCTGCCCGCCAGAAGATTGAACTTCTGTTCGGTTGCCCCGATCTCCAAATCCGCCTTGATCATCACCGAATCATAAGCCTGCATCAAAGGATAGAAAAGCTCATGGATGCTTATCGGGACTTGCGCTTTGAATCTTTTGGAGAAATCGTCCCGCTCCAGCATGCGAGCTACGGTAAAATTCGATGCCAGCTTCATGATCTCCTGAAAGCTCATTTTGCTGAACCACTCCCCGTTGTAATGCACCTCAGTCCTGTTTACATCCACCACCTTGAAGAACTGCTCCCGATAGGTCTGGGCATTTCTTTCTATCTCTTCCGGAGTAAGCTGGGGTCGGGTTTCGGATCGTCCAGAAGGGTCTCCGACCATCCCTGTATAATCTCCTATAATCAGAATCACCTGATGTCCCAGCTTTTGAAATTGCCGCAGCTTCCTTAAGCAAACCGTGTGTCCCAAATGTATATCCGGGGCGGTTGGATCAAATCCCTGTTTTATTCTCAAAGCCTGTTTCTTTTCTATGGATCTTTTTAGCTTATGGATCAACTCCTCCTCCGGGATAATCTCCACTGATCCTCTTTTGATAATCTTTAACTGTTCCTCCAGGTTCAACATTTATCCTCCATAAGAGCGTTGTGACTTCTCACTGTCAAATAATCGGAATAAAATCCAGCTTTGGTTATTATAAAACTAATATCGGTAAAATCAAGTCATTTTTACTTTTCTGTTGTTGTAACCGGAAAAAAGATGGAGTAACAAAATCTTGATCGGGTGGGGGTTCAACCCTCACCCGATCATAAAGAGATAGGGTTGCCCTGAACCATACAGTTCAAGGCTTGTCCTTCAGGATAATCCCTGTTCCTAACCCCACAACGGACAGCCACGAGGGCTGTCCCTACGATAAAGAGGATAGCCACACTTCGTGCTGAGCGCACTCAGTCCTTCGACAGTGAACTCAGGACGAACTGTGCTATGCAAGGGCTGTCCCTACGTATTGTCATTACTCGATTTAAATGGTACGGACGAATAGAATTTAGAAAAAACAAAAGCCCCCCATATCTAGCGGGGGGCTTTTGATTTTACTTTCCTGATGGCTGAGGCAACTTATGGATCACAGCACTTGGGGACAGGTCCATTCTTATACAAATAGCTAATCAGAGAGACCACATCTCCAAGTTCTACTAAGCCACTACAGTTCACGTCCGCCTCTGTCATGATGGGAGGAGGTGCCCCTGATTTATACAAGTAGGTGATCAGATAGACCACGTCACCCAACTCCACCACACCACTGCCATTGACGTCTCCTCGGTAATCCCACGGGCTTATGTGTACCGCATACTCCACCTCGGTAAAGACTGGAGAGACACCATTCCAGGTCATATACAGAGGCATGAATTCATCCGGGAAATTCTGGAGGTTGAAGTCGTAACAATCAGCCGGATAGTTGGGTAAAGCCCAGAGTCCACCCGGGCTGGGGGAAGGCTGGATAACATTGTATATGTCATGGGAGACGTTTCCAGCATCATTATGAGTAGGTGCAGGATGTCCCGGAGTGTGGGGTATGATCTGACCGTTTCCTACTCTTCCCGGAAGACCCATCTCCGCTGCATCAAAATACGGATCAGAGAAGGCGATCTGTGACTGTTGTGAGTTCACTCCCGCCACTGTAACATAATGTCCGCCACATCTGAACCATTGTCCGCTTCCTATAGGATCCTCAAACCAGAAGCCTAATAGCAATATGACGTCCTCAGACTTCTCCACCAAAGACTCAACTTTGGCAAAGGTAGGAGATTTTAGGGTCACTTCACACAGAGTATCTGCTAAGAAAGGCTCACTGGCAAGCCACATGGAAATACCTTCTTGCATTTTCATGATGCTGGTCCCTAAGAAAGCACCGTATCCGGTACGGCTACCATCCGTATCCAGATACCAAGCCAATCTCTCTACCAGCTCACCCCAGGGAGGCATTCCGCTGGGCTGGGGCTGTGGTCCAGGAACAAATGCCATAGTCGGTGGAGGAGGAATAATAGCGGGAGGGTTCCAGCCAGTGGCCACATGATCAACGTTCCATGGATCGTGATCATCCCAAATCATCCCCATGAAAGGTGGATTGTTGTCCATATAATCTCGCACCAGCGGGAACATGTCAAATCCGTCTCCGGGTCCTTGAGGAGGAACCTGATACTTAGAGTCGAACCACCAGAAACAGTTGGCAACAGCCACCGGACCACAGAAGCTATACTGGCCCGTTTGTAACGTTATCCAGTTGTCTTGTTTCTGATCGAAGTCCGGCATACCATTGGGAGCATAATCCGGATAACCCGGCTTCCAATACCAGCCTGCTGGCTGGTGGAGATGAACGTAAGTGGTGCAATAAGAAGTATCACATCCGTCGGTTAAACCATGGATGACCGTGTAGCTGCCCTCTGCACAACCACTGGTTTGCCAAACGACCTGCCAGACTCCGGATGAAGTTCCCTGTCCGGACGTCCTGGTAATGGAATAGGAGCCACAGCTCGGGATGATCCGGATGGAGGCTTGATCCATAATGACGTCATTGTCTGGATCCATTCCGCTGATATCATAGCTGACCTGATCACCCACATTAGCCGAAAGAGTATCCGGCTGGACAATCTTGGGTGGATGATTGGGGGCTAAGAAACAGTAGGTGGTGCAATATGAAGTGTTATTCAAGGTGTCTTTTAAATCGACGATGATCATGTAATTGGCGGAATCCGGGCAACCGGCAGTGAACCAGGTAACTTGCCAGGTCCCGCTTGAAGTTCCTTGTCCGGAGATCCGGGTGACTGAGTATAAGCCACAGGAGGGGACTATAGACAGCGAAGCCTGATCTTGGATCACATCCCCGTCCGGATCTATGCCGTCAAATGTGTAGCTGACCGTATCACAGACCTTATACCCGTGCAAAGTATCGGGTTGGATGATCTGGGGTGGACGATTGCGAACTATCGGGGAGATCACCACGGCATACTCCACCTCGGTGTTGACCGGGTCTATCCCGTTCCAGGAATGGCTTTGAGAGGAAAACTGGCCAGGGATGCTCTGTCCTTTAAAATTGTTCATCCAGTCAGTCGGATTCGTTGAAGCTGGATAGTTAATAATTCCCCATGAGCCACCCGGGCTAGGGGAGGATAACGTCACAGCGTATATGTCCTGAGAGACATTTCCCGCATCATTGTGGATGGTCGGATTAGTATGAGGATAAGAGTGGGTAATTAACGTCCCACTGCCTATCCGTCCTGGATTTCCTTGCTCTGCCCAGTCGACGTATGGATCGGAGAAGGCGATCTTAAGTGAGTCGGAGCATACCCCTGCCACAGTGACGTAATGCCCACCCACTCTCCACCATTGTGAGGGACTACTGGGACAAGGTGGAAATTGCGCGCAACCAAGCCCATCCTGAGTGGGATCGGGTCCACAACTGGGGAAAGGTGGTGGTGGTGGTGGTCCTATTCCCATGAGGAAGTTGTTAAGATAATCACAATCAAGAGTATTCCATACCCCGTCGTCGTTAACGTCCGCGGCGTCATCACACATAAAAGGTGGTCCAGACCAGCATCTGGAAACGTCCATCATGTTAACCACCCCATCCGCATTTATGTCTCCCCGGATGAACTGTTGCTCTCCAGTGGCGTAATACCAGAAACCAAGAAGTAGAATCACATCCTCACACCTCTCTACCAAACTCTCCACTTGCGCAAAGGTGGGTCTCTCGATGGTCCTCTCTATAAAGGTATCGGCTAAGGCTCTCCCATTTTGAAAGTGCTCGCTTAACAGCCATCTTTGAATTCCCGCCTGCATGGAATCGACATGGGTGCCTGCCGCGGTGTTTCCAGTGCGTCTGCCGTCACAGTCGACATACCAGGCTAATCTCTCCACCAGCTCACCCCACCGTCTCAGTCCTCCACCAGGCACCTGAGGTCCTGGAATAAACGGCTGAGATGTAGCTGGCGGAAATCCTCCAGGAAACCATACGGTGGCGACATGGTTAACGTTCCAGGGATCATGATCATCCCGCCCCACAAGTGGTGCGAGGGTATCCATATAATCCCGGACCAGAGGGAACCTATCATTGGCATCTCCCGGTGCTCCGGGTGGGACATTAAATTTGGAGTCAAACCACCACCAGCAGTTAGCTACTGCTGCAGGACCGCAGAAAGACCAGTTCGTCGAAGTGGGATTCTTCCAGTTATCCTGTTTTTGATCGAAATCCGGCATACCGGAGGGGGCGTAATCTGTGTATTGGGGCTTCCAATACCAGCCTTTTATACAGAGAATCTGCACGTTATCTGCCCGTCCTTCAAAATCCCAGCCGGAGCCTCCCACTCTGATCTTGACGATTTTCTTCGGATTGATAAGCTCCGTCAAGAGATTAAATGACTTTGGCACCCATTGATTGACCCCGATCGACTCCGCGGTCACCACTCCGTTGCTCGATACCGGTTTATGATTAGGTGGCGGTGCGGTTGACGCATCGGTCCATAAATACCAGCCCCATTGCCAGTATCTTGTGGTATCATGAGTGTCAACATAATAGACCATAATGGTTACCGGGTATTCCCAGTCTTCAAAGGTCCTACCGGATCCTCCTAAATTGTGATAAAAAGCCTTAACGTCTATGGTCAGGGAGAGGGAAGCACAGCCTGAGACATCGTAGTTTAGCGCCTGTTCGCAGGCAGTCCAGTCTCCGCTCATCCCTCCATTTGATCTGGTCCAGTCCAGCGACCAGGAACCAGGTAAGGTGGGACCATTATCATTGGCTGGGCCAATTATGGAAGTTTCACCCGGACCTCCAGAAAAGGTCTCAAGTTTGGTCCAGCCATTGGGGATTTGATCCCCGGTCCCGTCCGCGGTAAAGCCACCCTCGAAGTTACCGTTAGTGACTATGTTAGCCTGGGCATTTGTCCCCGCCCAGATAAAACTCATCGCTAAAATAAGTCCGACAAACAAAAACTCCCTCTTCATTTTCATCTCCTTTCCGCTCTATTATAAGAGTTAAGAGAATTATGAAAAACATCTAAGCAGTTATGAAATAAACCACCTCCTTACGGTCGAATTTTGATTTGTATTTTCAATATTGCCTTAAGTCCGATCTATATTATTAGGGGGGTCACCTCCTTTCATAAGATCGGGGAAAGTTTTGGTTTCTTAACTTTATTAAAGACACTCTTATTGCAGACAATGCTCTATAACAACGGATCGATCAGAAAAGATACCGTTCCCCTTACACCAGGGAATGGTTGTCATAAGTTTTAGATGGTTGAACATGCTACAAGAGAGTTAAAAATGCTCTGGTATTTTTCAAATAACAAAAAAACAGAACATTTCCCCTTCCGTAAATTAAAATACTCCATACTTCTATTTTGTCAAGCTAAAAATGTCATAAAGTTGCATTTTTACTACGTTGCGACTTACATAATCTAATGTCTAATATATTCTACCTGGCTTAAGAAAACTATTAAAAAAACAAGATAAATATTATCTTCTTAATTTGAAGTAATCTTTTTTAGTAGCATGAAGTTAGCTCAAAACATGAAGCAATTCTGAAAAGTGAACTCTAAAATTCTACTGAAGTCGAGCATCTTGCCCCATCGTCCAGGCACATTTTTGAAGAAATCTCGTAGAATCCTCTTGACAATCGTTAGTGGTCTATCTAATATGGAATAGCATAAATCGTAATTGGCTGACTTTGATTCCGGAATCTTCTAGACGTGGATGCTTTCTGAGGAACGGTTGGCTGGTTTCAACTCTCAAAAAAGGAAGTGTTTATTGAAGAAATTCACTACTGTTTTTGTGGTTAGACTTATCAAACAATAATCTTTATAGAGAGGGAGGAGGTGAAAAATGATGAAATTGACAGTTTCTGTTTTGATGTTTCTTCTAATTCTTCTGAGCTTCACTTTGACATTTGCCTCGGGTGAAGGGCTTCCCTGGTGGAGCATAAACGGTGGAGGGATGATCGATCTGTCTTCCGCCAAGTATGGTGGCTCCGCTTCACAAACCGCTATAGGAAAATCAACCGGAACCTATAACCGGGTCTATTGGGGCTTCTGGACTCCTTGGGTGGTAGAGATGTCTCCGGTGGAAGGTGAAGAAGCGAACTTATCTCAGATTCCCGATCATTTCGATTTGGGACAGAACTATCCCAATCCTTTCAATCCCACCACAGTGATAGAATATGCCCTACCTCAGAGATCAAACGTGCAGATCACCATATACAACGTTTGTGGGCAGAAGGTGAGGACACTGAAAGACGAGACAGAAGAAGCGGGATACAAATCGGTAGTATGGGATGGCAAAAACGGCTCGGGAGCCGAGGTGGCAACGGGAATTTATTTTTATCGAATCGTAGCTAAGGATTTTGTAAAAACCAAGAAGATGACACTGATCAAATGACATCTGAGCTAAAGTTTCTGAATGTGGATTACTGTCAGTCAATCTTTGTTAGATTATAGGAAAAAAACACATTTCCCCAGATGTCTTGAGGGAAGAAGGAGGAAGTTAAGATGAAAAGAAGTATAGTTTTTATGGTTTTGGTGATGTTGCTTCTCTGTGGTATCGCTTTTGCTGGCACACCAGTTCCTCAAAAGATCAACGTTCAGGGAATGGCGACGAACGATGCCGGTGACCCATTAACCAGTCCCGATGATTTAACCTTCAAGCTTTATGATGTGTCAGGTGGAGGGTCTTCTTTGTGGGACGTCACCATTAACGATTACGAGTTTGATCATGGGCTGTTCAACGTTGAGCTGGAGATTCCATCCGCACATTTCACCAGTGGATCAAACCGGTGGCTGGGGGTAACCATTGGAGCAGGCTCGGAGCTTTCACCGAGAATCCAGCTAATCAGCGTCCCTTATGCATACATGGCGGAAGTGGCACAGAGCGTGGTGAGCGCACCCAGCTCAGGAGGTGGTTGGGAGGATGAAGGAACAGATGTGGTGCTTCTTACCAGCACGGACAAGGTGGGCATTGGGACGAGCACACCAGCAGTCAAACTGCATGTAGATGGCGGAACGGATGTGGAGGCAGGCACAGCAGGTAGCGGATACTTTTGTATAGGTCCATCCACTGGATACCATCTTGCCCTCGATAACAACGAGATCATGGCAAAAGGCTCCGGAACGACCTCTAGCACGCTCTATTTTCAAAACGATGGTGGAATATCCAGCTTTGAGGATGTGGTGTGGGTGCGTGGCGATGGTACACCTACCTTTCCTACAAGCGACGAGGGGATGGAACTCGCCTATGATCCCGACATTGATCGAGGATATATCTATGTATACAATCGTGATGCCAGTAAGTGGGGAGAGCTGACTTTTGGTTCTGCTCTCGTGGGGATTGGTACCACTAATCCAAACGCACAATTGCATGTTTATTGCACAACAGACTCGCAAGCGCTCAACGTTACCAACACCGAGAGTGGCAGCGTAGGCCAGGTAGTCAGTTTAGAGCGAACCCAGAACGTCTCAAACGCTAATGATATACTCCAGATGTTGGTCCCCTCTGGTTCCAGCACCACCATGCAATTCATAGAATGCACCCGCGGAACTGATGATGAATTTAAGGTAAACGGGAACGGAAACGTTTATGCTGACGGTTCTTATACCGGACCTGCGGATTTTTCGGAAATGATTGCAGTCAGTTCTGGTGCCTTTACTGCCGAACCGGGTGACGTGATGGTCATCGACCCTAAGAACACCCGCTCGACGGTGAAATCCACAGAACCCCGCTCCACCTTAGTCGCTGGTATATATAGCACCAAACCCGGATTCGTCGGCTCGGAGAGAGACTGGGACAAACAGACAGCCCAGCCTGATAAAGAAGGTGGCACTTACACTATGGAGGACATGGCAAAAGAGTTCAACGAGATACCCTTAGCGGTCGTCGGCATCGTCCCGTGTAAGGTATCAGCGGAGAATGGTCCCATCAATCCCGGAGATTTGCTGGTAACCTCCAGCACGCCGGGTCATGCCATGCGGGATGACAACCCTAAAGTGGGAACGGTTTTGGGAAAAGCGCTTGAGCCGTTAACCTCGGGCACAGGCGTGATTAAGGTTTTGGTATCACTGCACTAAAACTTGGTTCGAGTGGGAGTTTAATTCCATGGGCGCCTCCAAGATTTGGATTAGGTAAACTTTATCGTTGTTCTAACTGATCTCAAGACACAGAATTCGTGCTTTAGTCAGGTTTTGGAACATACGCCACTAAAGTGGCTGGGAACTTGACATCGGTTCTAAATTACTTAGCTAATCCATTGAAATTAAAAACCAATCTTGGAGATACCTGTGCTTTTAGCTCATGCCTGAACAGCCATAAAAAAAAGAAGCCCTGCCTATTGGCGGGGCTTCTTTTCTGGCGGGATTTCCAAAATACCTACTCGCCCAAGTTACGGAAATGAGCACAGAAAATGTTTGTGCTGGGAAGAAGTGGCATGGTCGACTCTTTTGCAATGAGCAAAACTTCCTTCGCAGTGAGCTACAGCTACGGAGACTGAGTCCTAAATTTTACTGCGGTTGGGCACCCCCGGCTCGACCACATTACTACATTTCTTCAGAAATCTCCTAGAATCCTCTTGACAATCCTTGGTAATCTTCTTAATATGTATTTGCTTAGATCGAAATTGGCTGACTTTGATTCCAAAGTTTCTGGTTGTAAATTCTTTCGAAGAAACCCTTTCTCATTTTAACTCTCAAGAGAGGAGGTATTTACTGAAGGAATTTGCTACTGTTTCTTGTGCCTAAAACTACAAAATCACTAATCTCTATAAAACGGGGGAGGTGAAAAAGGATGAAATTGATTAAATGACAAGTGGCGTGAGTTTCCGAGTATGAACTAGCGCTGGTCAATTTTGACTGGATTATAAGCAGAAGAAATACTTCCCTAGACGACTTGAGGGAAGAAGGAGGAAGTTAAAATGAAAAGAAATATTGTTTTTATGGTCTCGATGATGCTGTTTTTCTGTGGCATCACCTATGCTGTAATGATAGTTCCTGAAAAGATCAACGTTCAGGGAATGGCGACGGACGATGCCGGTGACCCGTTAACCGTTCCCGATGATTTAACCTTCAAGCTTTATGATGTGTCTGGTGGAGGGGTGCCATTGTGGTCGCACACCATTAACGACTACTCATTTGATCACGGACTATTCAACGTCGAGCTTTCGATTCCTTTTTCAGAGTTCGGTGGATCTAATCGGTGGTTGGGAGTAAGCATTGGAGTAAGCCCAGAGCTTTCCCCGAGAATCCAGCTAATCACTGTCCCTTATGCATACAAAGCACAAGTTGCATATTCCGTGGAGAGCGCCCCTGCTTCAGGAGGGGGGTGGGTGGATGAAGGAACAGCAGTGGTTCTGCAAACCAGCTCAAACGAGGTGGGCATTGGAACGAGCGATCCCGCAGTCAACCTGCATGTAGATGGAGGATCGGACGTGGAGGCAGGCACAGCCGGTAGCGGATATTTTTATATAGGCTCATCCACAGGAACCCATCTCGCCTTCGATAACAACGAGATCATGGCTAAGGCCAGTGGTACGACCAGTGGCACGTTGTATTTTCAACACAATGGGGGGATATCCGATTTTGCTGACGTAGTGCGGATCCGTAGCGATGGTTCGCCTACTTATCCAACAAGCGACGAAGGGATGGAACTCGTTTATGATCCCAGCCTTAATCGAGGAGCTATCCAGGTATACAATCGTAATACCAGTAGCTGGGGAGAGCTGACTTTTGGTGACGCTCATGTTGGGATCGGTACTAATAATCCAAGCAATCCATTGCATGTTGTAGAGGAAGACCCCTCCTCGTACGCGATCTACGTTGAAAACACCAGAAGCGGCGGTGCAGCAGCGGTGGTCGCTATCCATCGAACCAATGATGTGCCAAGCGGTAACCAAATGCTTTATATTACGATTCCCTCTGGTTCCGATGCTAACGCGCGATTCATAGATTGTCAGCGCGGGTCAGATTGTGAATTTAGAGTGAAAGCTAACGGGGATGTTTTTGCTGACGGTTCTTACACCGGACCTGCGGATTTTTCGGAAATGATTGCGGTCAGCTCCGGCGCTTTTACCGCAGGACCTGGGGATGTGATGGTGATTGATCCCAAGAATACGCGCTCGGTAGTGCAATCCGCAGAACCCCGATCCACCCTGGTCGCTGGTATATACAGCACCAAGCCTGGATTCCTCGGCTCCGAAAGAGAATGGGATAAACCGACGGCCAATCCCGACGATGAAATCGACGCTTACACTCGCGAGGACATGGCAAAAGAGTTCAACGAGATACCCTTAGCGGTCGTCGGCATCGTCCCGTGTAAAGTTTCAGCAGAGAATGGTCCCATTAATCCTGGAGATTTGCTGGTAACCTCCAGCACCCCGGGTCATGCCATGCGGGATGACAATCCGAAAGTGGGGACGGTCGTGGGAAAAGCACTCGAACCGTTAACCTCAGGCACAGGCGTGATTAAAGTTTTAGTTTCGCTCCACTAAGTTTAGTTCGGGTGAGGAATAAGAGTAAGAAAAAATCCCCCTAAATCCCCCTTTTCTAAAGGGGGATTAGAATTCTTTCTGATCGGGTAGGGGTTGAATCCTTCGAGGCGTGCTCTTCCTTCGACACTGAGTCTCAGGACGAAGTGCAGGACATGCCCCCGCCCGAACGGCTTGGGAGTAAACATGATGGGTATTTAACTGGTGATTATGTCAGTTTCAGATTTTTGTACTAAATCCAGCAGCTAACTTAAGTCAGGTGCTGGGAAAAAAATATGGGATAGCCTTTGGCATGTGCCATACGGTGCATGCCTTTGGGGCTATCCCATAATTTTTGTTCTCCTCGGTGTGAACCATCACGGTTCACACCTCGAAATATCGAGGAGGTTATGCTGTGTTGTTCTGTTGGATTACCAGACGCCACAACACAATGGTAGTGGTCCGTTCTTATAGAGGTAGGTAATCAAGTACACCACATCACCCAGTTCAACCTGGCAACTATTGTTAGCATCTGCACGAAATAGCGGAGGAGACGGTTGTGGTCCGTTCTTGTAGAGGTAACTGATCAGCATAACCACGTCACCCAACTCGCAGGAGCCACTTTCGTTGACGTCTCCACACAGCATCAGAGGTCGACCAACCACCCAGGCTCGTGCTGCTGCAATATTCGCTTGTAACTCAGCTAAGCCCTTAGTCGCTGATGGAGCTATGGCTTCAATCATGGTGAAGGACATGTGAGCATTGGCAGTAGTTCCAGCAGGAATCTTTCTGGCAGTGACGATCTGGCTACGATCGACTATCGAATCCGGTGACGGTGGTCCGTCCTGAACGTAGCCTACGGTTGGGTCGGCAGCCAGGTTATAAAGCTCTTGATCTATCCAGCCCCAAGGAGAGGTAGGATACAGATACCGGTTATTCTTCACGTTATGGGTGGAGTAGGGTGTTGTGCTCTCTCCAGCTTGTCTTCCCTGAGCCAGAGCCATTCCAGCATAGTAATTGTTATACTGTGGATGCGTCCCAGAGCCTGCAGGCCAGCCAAATCCCTTCTGCCAGGCGATGTTATTGGTAGCATCATATCCAGCCCGGTTTCGTCCGCTTTCGCTCAACATGGTGTCAAACGGACAATCAATATCCATCGCTATGCCGATGTAGGTGTCGTCATAGCTAGTGAAGGTGGGTGGTGAGGGCCACCATGAAGGTGGATCTTTCCGTTCTACGGTCACGAACTTGATCACCGTATGCTTAAGAGCGTCCGGAGCAGTGGATTTGAAGAAAACAATCTCTTTGTTCAACTGCCACCAATACCACTTGATGTCCATAGGTGGCTCAAAATTGTGCATGAAGACCTTCTGAGTATACACGCACCAGAAGTTATCAATCGGCGTAGGACTACCCGGATCACGCTTTCGGTAAAATATGTCTTGAGCGCCATTATGCTGGTCGTTTCCGCCCATGTATCTACCAACCAGGGTGTCATTGTCTCGCGTGGTAGCTACAATGGTTCCACCCTGGAAGAAGGTAGAAAATGTATCTGCACTCGCTACAGCGGTAACATCCCAAATCCTATCCTGAGAGTTGACGTTGAAGTAACCCGCCAACACTCCATTGTCCAGAGAGTCAACCGTGTTAGTATCTTTGGGGCATTCATAATAATTATTCGATACTATCGCCTGAACATGGATATAGTCGGTCTTTCCACCATTCTCATTGGTGTTGATAATGACATTGCCGTCAATGACTTTGTTATTGCAGGCGCCAGTTCCACGAAGGATAATAATTATCGTTGTAGAATCTCCGGGTGGAAGCACCATAGGTGGAACGGATACTTGAATACAGGTGGGATCATCACTAATCACGCTGTAATACAAATTGGCGCATCCATTGCTATAGATTCTGAGGACCAGGGTTCTGGAACCACCGGGGGTGACCTTTAAAGGAGGTTGATACCAGTTAGACCATGGTGGATCGATTAGCCGAAAAGTGCCTTTAGGTCTGCAAACGATTGGCCATTCAGTTAGATGCAGATACATCACCGGGTTGTCTTGCCATACAGACAGCGAATCTTGCCTTGAGACCCTTGAACCTGGCTCTCGGTCGCAAATATATTGAATGTGCAGATCACCATTATACATGTTCTGCGCCAGAGAAGACCAGTGTTCACTTACACAGGTTCCGGCAGCACAGCCTGGAGTTTTTGTATTAGTCAGGTTATATGCATCATCCCAAGTCGCTCCCCCACTGAAACTGCCACAGCCATAGATTTCTCCATTAGTGTATCCGTCAGCCGACAGATCAGAGCTGTCAAACTGAGTCCAGATGGTGAACAGGTACACAGAATCACCGCCTGGATGATAAATAGGATCCTTAGCTGAGATGCTCATCTTAGCAATGTTAGCGTTGTTTCCTCCTGGATTAGTTCCTTGCCAGACAGCGCTGGTGATCATGGAGATTCCAATCTTCTTGCTCCAGTGATATAGCCGCGCATTATTCGGTTGCCAATGGCCAGGCTGGGAGGGATCAAATCCTGCGGTAACATAAACTACATGTAAGCTGTCCTGGAAGTCGTAGCAGGCGTTAACGTCATTGTAAGCGCGCTCATTGCCGGTTTGGCCATAGGTGGTGATTTTATACTCTGGAGGAGGCCAAGGAGTTCCGGCAATCCAGTCGTTTCCGTTGTTCATCGACTCAATCCAGCACACATCGGAGCCATATCTGCAAGTTCCAGCCGGATCAGCGGGCTTCAAGAATGCAATAGCCACCCTCTTGGAGACTGGTGAAACCGCTACCACCGGGGTGATACTGCAGGAGGAATCAAAATGGCTGATGGGAGCAAAGGAACCCGGACCTGTAATGTCATTCTTTATCGCATATCGCTTGGGTGCTCCGGCGTTATAACACTGGCAGATCACACTGTCGTTGGTGCCAAAATAGCACCGCTCCCAAGCCACCATAGCGGGTCTTCCACTAGTGGTTGTCCCTTCGGTCATCACTATGTGAACGTAATCTCTGCTTTCTGAAGCATCATACAACACTTCCAACTTGGGCCACATTCCCGGCTCACCCGAGGTAGCACCAGTCATGATATCTGGAATATCCCAGTGTTTGGTGAAGAAGCCACCACAAACTATAGCATCTTTGCTCAACGTGGTAGCCCAATGATAGGAAGGGGATGCTGGACTAGATTTGTGATAGATGACCACCGACTCTCCGGTATGCAGATGAGTTTGATTAGAATATCCGGGTGTGGTGGAGGGACTGTAGTCTACTTGATCCGTACCCAGATAACCATAGGTGGGATCGAAGCAGTTAGAATACACACCCCGCGCAATACCTGATTGATAAGCAGTAGGAGAATACGTCCAGGAGAAATGGCGATAGCCACTGTTGGTTACAGATATCATCCGACCGATGGAGCCTATTTGTTGTTCGTCATACCAGGTGTCCCCGATTTGGTCATGCTGAATTATGGTGCCAACTTCGGGGAGAATGTCTGAACAGGAAAGTCTATACTGTTGACCACCAGTTGCCTGCTCTGAGCTGGATTTTGCTTTTGACTTCTGCCCACCGTTGGCAGAAAATCCTTCTGCTACCAAAAGCCCCAGACCGAAGCAGAGGATTAGAATTAAGGTTAGGATTTTTGTTTTCATTTTACCCCTCCGATCTAAAATCGGTTAGTGGTAGTGTTGTGTCAGGACCTCAGCCCTGACACATATTGAGCGTCGAATCCACAAACCGAAATAGAAAGGATTTTCTGCTTTTTTGGTTTAAACTGAAATTTGTGTTACCTGCAATGGTTTGCAATGAAAAGCATACCATCAATGGCTCACTATGAATAGCTCACCATAAATGGTTTTCAACTGTGATGAGGATATTGCTAAAACAAATGAAAGACTTACTTCCACTTTGGTGTAGAACACCAAAGCGGAGCAAGGGGCGTCAGTCACCAGGATTCCGCCAAAGGCGGAAGAGTAAGCTCCTGACGCAACTGCTAAAACACTAAAGCGAAGCAAGGTAGAAGCATCAACACAATAGGGGGAAAGGGAGAGAAGATAGAATACCTTTTCCCATGATCTTTCTTCCCCAAAGCTACTATACTAACCATGTAACCAGACATAATAAATCGCGTCATCAATATCTTGTCAAGTAAAATATTGGATTATATATAATTTTTCCCATGCGCCTTCGCAGGTTATTGCGAGTTATCATTCGCAGTAATTTACGAGTGATTATTTACATCTCATTCCAATTGGTGAATAAAAGTAACGGGGAGTAGGGGGTCTTATATCTTGAGATTTTCAAATAGTGGACACCAGAAAAATCCCCCTTAATCCCCCTTTGACAAAGGGGGATACTGCTCTTTGTTGGTGTTCTTTACTAACGAAAATATAACAAAGCAGTTGGTCAATCACCGGGATCCCGCCGAAGGCGGGAGAAGACCAACTGCCAGTTTAAAAGGGGTGGGGGTACAACTCCCACCCCAACAGGTAATGTCTACATGTTAACGCCACTAAAGTGGCTGTGAACTACAGAAAGCAACTTCTGTTAGGTAGGGACTTTCTTTGAACGATTGGTTTGAGCAATGTTCTCCTTGAAAACCTTACCCAGTCTCTTTATCCCTTCAATAATCATCTCCTCATTGGCATTGGAGAAATTGAGTCTTAAGGTATTGTCTTTATCCTCATAAGGATAAAAAGGCTTTCCGGGAACATAAGCCACCTTTTGATTGACCGCTTCTTCCAAAAGAGCGGTAGCAGAAATCTCTATGGGCAATTCAACCCAGAGGAAAAGACCACCTTTTGGCTCAATCCACTTCACATTCTCAGGGAAATATTCTTTCAAAGCCTTTATCATCACGTCCCTTCGCTGGCTATAGGAGGTTTTTATCAACTGAATGTGCCGATCCAAGTTTCCTGCTTGTATGTATTCATATAAAATATATTGAGCGAAGGTATTGGTGTGCAGATCCGCTCCCTGTTTCATCCGCTCGAACATGGTCATCACCTCTTTGGTGGCAGCTACCCATCCGATTCTCAGTCCCGGCGATACGATCTTAGAACAAGTCCCCAGCTCGATCACCAGATCTCCACCCAAGCTCTTAAGTGACGGAATATCCTCTCCTACGTATCTAAGATCGCCATAAGGATTATCATCAATGATCGGGATGTAATATTCCTCTGCCAGCTTGATCAAATGTTTCCTTCTCTCCAAGCTTAAAGTTATGCCGGTTGGATTTTGAAAAGTGGATACTACATATATAAATCGAGGTTTGTATTTCTTTATTTTCTCCTCCACTTGATCCACAATCATCCCATCGTTATCCATATCCACTGTGACATATTGGGGATTCTGAACGTTAAACGCCTGGATTGCTCCCAGATAGGTAGGGCTTTCGCAGATCACCACACTCCCCTTATCCAGAAACACCCGCCCGGACAAATCTAATCCCTGTTGCGAGCCTGAGGTTATACATATATTCTCTTCAGTCAAAGCGGTGCACCCTTTTTGGATCAATCTTTTGGCTATAGTCTTGCGCAATGGAAGAACTCCGAGGGTCAGACTATATTGTAAAGCTTTAGACCCGTATTCATCCAAAACTTTAGTGCAGGCTTTTAGCAGATTCCTATCCGGAAAAAGCTCCGGCGCCGGAAGACCTCCGGCAAAGGAGATCACGTCCGGTCTTTCCGTTATCTTCAATATCTCCCGGATGGCGGAGCTTTTCATCTCATGCGCTGTTTGTGAATAGGTCCAGTTTAGATTCACGGTATCCTCCTCTAAAAAAGATAATATTTCTCTACTTATGGGTCGTCAGACCCGAAGGTAATTTAAGCGAAAAGCCAATAAAGTCAAGGAGATTTTGGAGGTAAACACGTCCGCTGACCGTCGCTAAAATCTTTTTCTTAAAATAAGGAATTGAAGTTGAAGAAAACTTCGTTGGGATCAAGCGCTTTTTTGATGCGGGAGTTTAAATTGGATTTTATGTCGTTTCCGCCTTTGCTCTCACTCTTTGGGCGAGGATCAGGGGTGAAGCTGGGGTAATATTTTTTCTTTTTAATGGGGACTAATCTTAAACTAATCTCGCTGATAAAACCTAACGTGCCCCACGATCCCACAAAAAGTCGTGGAAGATCGTAGCCGGTCACCGACTTAAACGTCCTTGCCCCCACGTTAAGAATCTGACCTTCAGGATTAATTACTTCTAAAGCTAAGACATACTCTTTGGTTTGAATTTCCTTCTCGCCTGATTTTCCTTTAAGATTGATGGCGACTGATCCTCCCATGGTGCCTGGCGAATTGTTATCTGCGAGGGGATAAAACAGATTAAATGATTCCAGATGTGCGTTCAAATTTTTCAAAGGGAATCCAGCTTCGAGAATAACATAAAGATCTTCCGGCACAACTTTTTTGATCTGGTTCAGCTTATCAGATTTCAAGATTATCAAACTTTCGGTGGGAAGTTTTGACCAGTCAAGAATCGAACCTGAGCCTATGGGCAAAATCTTGAACTTCTCTTTATTGGCTAATTTTATTATCTCTGATACAACTGAGGTATTCTCTGGTGAAAGGAAAACTCTATCCGATTGGACTTGAAGATTGTTTCTCCCCACTATATTCTCCAACTCATCTTTCAGTATTTGGCGGGACACGTTTCCACCTTGTCTTATTTTTGGAATTTACAAACCTTAATAAACTTCTCAAAACTCGCTGAAATATATGAATGGCTTGAAGAGCTGTCAAGTCAAATATAAAGCAATGACGAATGACTGACTTGTGGTGAGCCAGTGCTTCGACTTCGCTCAGCACCATGAGCTTATCGAATGGTCGAACCATGACGAATGATGAATCCCTTCCCCTCACATCCAATGTTCGATTTTAGCTGTTTCTCTCGGCGTTTGGCGGAACTGGGGCTAATATTTTAGGAATAGAAGAACCTAAAAATCAAATACTAACAGAGTGACGGTTGTCTACTTCCGATTAGCAACAAACCGAATACTTGGTTATCATAGACCCGGCTGAACCTGGGGTAAGAAATCCAGCTGTGTTTCTGAGTACACACTCCACAGTCTGCTTCTCACTTCTCAAGAGCTGGAGACTATTGCACATACCTCGTTAGTTAAAGTTGGAATCCCTGCAAAACGCTTTGGTTAGGGATTGCAAAGAGATAGACAGAATGTGCAAAGTGACGGGTGTAATAAATAAACATCAGCTTAAAAGCAAATTCCATCTTTTTGCAAGGCATAAGATTAAGGAGAGCTTTGCAGAAAGAGGGTGGGTGGC
>Ga0315288_10001401_pt1 | contig 31246 bp, 30 predicted proteins | sample YL17G11_20_MG_FD_203454 | JGI IMG/M metagenome (GOLD analysis project Ga0315288, IMG submission 203454) | Sediment microbial communities from Yellowstone Lake, YNP, Wyoming, USA - YL17G11_20 | ecosystem: Environmental > Aquatic > Freshwater > Lake > Sediment | place: USA: Wyoming | collected...
CGGGCGGCGACTTCGTCGCCGCCCGCCTGGCCGAGCGCCTGGGCGGCGAGGTCCCGGTGGTGCGCGCCGGCGCCGTCCTCACCACGCACGTGGGCGTCGGCTCGGTGTCGGTGGCCGTGCGCCGGCTGCCGGCCTGACGGCCGGCTCGTGCTCGCTGCGCTCCCCGCGTGGTTCCCCTCTACGCTGGCCGCGCGAGGTTTTCGCCGCGTCTCGCGGGGGAACGGAATCGTGGAGCCCCTGACGGGGCCCTTTCTGACGCTGGAGGAGCGATGGCCGTTCGCATAGGCGTGCCCAAAGAGACCGCGACGGGCGAGACCCGGGTGGCGCTCGTGCCCGCCGTGGCCGAGAAGTACAAGGCGCTGGGGGCGGAGGTGCTGATCGAGCGCCGTGCCGGCCAGCTCAGTCACATCCGCGACGTAGAGTACGCGGCGGCCACGGTGGTCGAGACCGCCGCCGAGGTCTTCGCCGCGGACGTCGTGCTCAAGGTCGACCCGCCCTCACCGGCCGAAGCCGAGCTGCTGCACGAGGGTTCCGTCGTGGTCGGCCTCCTGCATCCGTACAAGGCGTTCGACGCCATCAGGGCGCTCCGTGACCGCAAGGTCACGAGCTTCGCCCTGGAACTGCTGCCGCGCATCAGCCGCGCCCAGGCCATGGACGCGCTCACCTCGCAGGCCTCCATCGCCGGCTACAAGGCCGTGCTGATGTCGGCGTGCCTGGCCGGCCGCTACTTCCCGATGCTGACGACGCCCGCCGGGACCCTGCGGCCGGCCAAGGTGCTGGTGCTCGGCGTGGGCGTGGCGGGGCTGCAGGCCATCGCCACCGCGCGGCGCCTCGGCGCGGTGGTCGAGGCCTACGACGTGCGCGCCGTGACCCGCGAGCAGGTGCAGTCGCTCGGCGGCCGCTTCATCGACACTGGCATCGACGCCGAGACCGAGGGCGGGTACGCGCGCGAGCTCACCGACGAGGAGAAGGCCAAGGCGCAGGAGATCGTCGACCAGCACATCGTCGAAGCCGACGCGGTGATCACCACGGCAGCCATCCCCGGCCGGCCGTCGCCCAAGCTCGTCAGCGCGGCCGTCGTCGAGAAGATGAAGCCGGGCGCAGTGATCATCGACATGGCCGCCGAAGGCGGCGGCAACTGCGAGCTCACCCGGCCCGGCGAGCAATACAACCACCCCAACGGCGTGTTCATCTACGGGCCGCTCAACATCCCCGGCATGCTGCCGGTGCACGCCTCCGACCAGTACGCGCGCAACCTCATGCACTTCCTTACGCCGTTCATCAAGGAGGGCGACCTCGCGCTCGACTGGGACGACGAGATCCTCAGCGGCAGTGTGCTCACCCGGGACGGCGCGATCGTGAACGATGCCGTGCGCACGCTCGTCGACGGCGGCGCGCCATGATCGAGGGCTTCGCCGCTGTGTACATCTTCCTGCTCGCGGCATTCACCGGCTACGAGATCATCTCCAAGGTGCCCGTGATCCTGCACACGCCGCTGATGAGCGGCTCCAACTTCGTGCACGGCATCGTCGTGGTCGGCGCCATGGTGACGTTGGGCAGCGCCAACACGACGCCGGAGCGCATCATCGGCTTCCTCGCCGTGCTGCTCGGCACCGCCAACGCGGTGGGCGGCTACGCGGTCACCGAGCGCATGCTCGAGATGTTCAAGAGCATGAGGGAGAAGCCGGCGCCGGCCAAGGCGGGCGGCGATGAAGGCTGACCTCATCCAGGCGAGCTACATCGCCGCCACCCTGCTGTTCATCCTCGGCCTCAAGGGCATGAGCTCGCCGCGCACGGCGCGGCGCGGCATCATCTGGGCCGGCGTCGGCATGCTGGTGGCGGTGGTGGCCACCTTCTTCGAGCCCGACATGACCAACTACCTGCTGATGGTCATCGCCGTGGCGATCGGCGCGGTGATCGCCTACGTGGCCGCCAAGAGGGTGGCGATGACCGACATGCCGCAGATGGTCGCCATCTACAACGGCATGGGCGGCGGCGCGGCGGCTCTGATCGCCGCCGCCGAGTTCATGCACCCCGCGACGATGTCGCCCAGCTTCGCCATCCTCGGCGTCAGCGGCGCGCTGATCGGCTCGATCTCGTTCTCGGGCAGCATGATCGCCTTCGCCAAGCTGCAGGGGCTGATCAAGAAGTCGTGGCTGTTCCCCGGCCAGAGCATCGTCAACTTGCTGGTGCTGGCGGCGGCCATCGTCCTCGGCGTGGTCGTGACCCTCCAGCACACGGGGCACCTGACCGGGCCCAGGGGACTCGCGCTCGGCCTCTTCTTCGGCCTGTCGCTACTCTACGGGGTGCTCATGACGCTGCCCATCGGCGGCGCCGACATGCCGGTCGTGATCTCGCTTTTCAACGCGCTCACGGGTTTGGCCGTGGCGTTCGAAGGCTACGTGCTCGGCAACGCCGCGCTGATCATCGCCGGCACCGTGGTGGGCTCCGCCGGCTTCCTGCTCACGCAGCTTATGGCCAAGGCCATGAACCGTTCGCTGGGCAACGTGCTCTTCGCCGGCTTCGGCGCCAAAGGAGGGCAGGAACTCGCGGCCGTCGAGGGCGCGATGAAGGAGATGGCGCCCGACGACGCCGCCATCAGCATGGCCTTCGGGCAGAAGGTCATCATCGTGCCCGGCTACGGCATGGCGGTGGCCCAGGCGCAGCACAAGGTGTGGGAGCTGGCGAAGCTGCTGCAGGACAAAGGCGTGCAGGTCAAGTTCGCCATCCACCCGGTGGCCGGGCGCATGCCCGGGCACATGAACGTGCTGCTCGCCGAGGCCGGCGTGCCTTACGAAATGATCTACGACCTCGATGAGATCAACGGCGAGTTCCCCACCGCCGACGTGGCCCTCGTGATCGGCGCCAACGACGTCGTGAACCCGGCGGCCCGCGACGACAAGGGCAGCCCCATCTACGGCATGCCCATCCTCGACGTCGACAAAGCGCAGACCGCCGTGGTGATCAAGCGCGGCCGCGGCGCCGGCTTTGCCGGCATCGAGAACAAGCTGTTCTACGCGGACAATACGCGCATGGTCTACGGCGACGCCCAGGACGTGGTGAGCAAGCTCATCGCCGGCGTGAAGAAGGTCTGAGCGGCCAGGGCGTGCGCAGTCCGATAGTGGGCATACACGGACTGCGATTACCGCCCGTTCGCGGCCCGGCGCGGGATCGAAGGAGCCGCGCAATGCAGGTTCTTCTGGCCTCCCTCCGATCTCGGTGGAAGCGTCTTACGCGGACGGGGGCAGGCAGTATCTGGGGTCTTACGCAGACCGCATAGTCCTTGTTCGGCGCAAGCATGGAAGCGTGGCTATGGGTGACGACCAGGCACGACGAACTCAGTTGATCGCTCCATGCGGAATGGATTGTGGGGTATGCGGTGCATACCTCGCCTACAGCCACGATGTCCCCAGAAAGCGTGGGGCGACTATCCATTGCACCGGCTGTCGTGCTCGGCGCAAGAGGTGCGCCTACCTCAAGGGTCACTGTCCTCCGCTCGCGAATGGCGACGTCAACTTCTGCTTCGAGTGCGCCGACTACGCGTGCGAGCGCTTGCAGCATCTCGACTCACGGTATCGGGGCCGTTACGGGATGAGCCTCATCGAGAACCTGGACTTGGTCAGGGACGCTGGCATTCACGCGCTGATCGAGCATCAGCAGGCCCGTTTCGGGTGCCCCAGGTGCGGTCACTTGCGGAGCGTGCACAATCAGAAGTGCTACGCGTGTGAAGATGTGGTCAACTGGCGGACATGATGTCGCCGGATCGGAAACCCCTGGCGCGGCTCGCCCGATGCCAAAGCGGCATCCCATGCGGTCCCGTTCTTGGCTGCGCCGACCAAGCGTATCGACCTGACGCGCATGAGCGTGCCGTGTCCTGGAAGCGAGATGGCGCGCTGGTGACGCGCCCAACGTTCGGCGCACTGAGGATGAACGTTGAGAGGCAGACGTGGCCGTGACCGTGTCGCTTCGCGAGGTCGTCGATGAACTGGAGAGTCTCACCGAGGAGTCGACGCTCTACCTCGATCGCGAGACCGGTGAGCTCTACGCGCTCGGCGACGAGGAGGCGCGACTCGTCGAGGACGGCGCCGCGGCGGCGGACCTCCCAGATTGGCTGCACGATGAACTGCCAAGGATCCGCGAGGTCCTCACCGGCGAGCGCTGGCTCAGCCTGCCAACGCGGTTCGACATCCACGAGTGGGCCATCATGGACGAGTTCGCGCAGGCGTCAGAGACGAGCTGCTCACGGCCATCCACGGCCGTGGGGCCTTCCGGGCCTTCAAGGACGCCGCGCACCGGCACGGGCTTCAGGAGAGCTGGTGCCGCTACCGCGCCTCGGCGGTCGCCCACATCGCCATGGCGTGGCTCGACGAACACGACATCGCCTACACTCGCGACGGGGATGCAGCCTCGACGTGGTAGGCGCCGAACAAGCGCATCAACCTGGCGTGGCAAAGCGCTGCGGTACGCTGGGACCGCAGCGCGCGCAGGTTATGCGCGACGCGTTAGCCCTGACTCTGTGCGCTTGACTTCCACTGCCCACAGTCGTACGCTTGCCCGTACGTCCTAGGAGGTCAGCGATGACGACCATGAGCGCCACCGAAGCGCGCAAGCAGCTCTACAAGCTTCTCGACGACGTCTCGCAGTCACACGAGCCCGTGCAGATCACCGGCAAGCGCGGCAACGCCGTGCTCGTCTCGGAGGACGACTGGCGCGCCGTGCAAGAGACGCTGTACCTGGTCTCGATACCGGGTATGCGCGAGTCCATCCTCGAGGGCATGGCGACCCCGGCCGAGGAGCTCGAGGACGAGCTCGACTGGTGAGCTGGCGGCTGCTCTACACGAAGCAGGCGCGCAAGGACTCGAGGAAGCTCGCCGCCGCCGGCCTGAAGCCGCAGGCCGAGGAGCTCCTCGCCATCCTCGCGGCCGACCCGTTCCGGTCCCCGCCGCCGTTCGAGAAGCTGGTCGGCGACCTGAGCGGCGCCTTCTCGCGGCGCATCACCATCCAGCACCGCCTGGTCTACCAGGTCCTTGCCGATGAGCGGGTGGTCAAGGTGCTGAGGATGTGGACCCATTACGAGTAGGGCGAACAAGCAACACCGGGCTCGCCCAAGCGTTCGGTCAGACTGGAGCCGCACGGCGCGCAGGTTACGCGCGGGCGGTCAGCCGCATCAAGGAGATGAAGATGGCACACCCCGAGTTCGTCCCGCACGCGACTTACGAGGAGTACCCGGTCGAGGAGATGAAACGCCGAGCGGCGGAGTTCTCCTCCGAGATCCGGCGGCGGCGGACCGTACGCGAGTTCTCCGAACGGCCGGTGCCGCGCGAGATCATCGAAGACTGTCTGCGCGCGGCCGGCACCGCGCCGAGCGGCGCCAACATGCAGCCCTGGCACTTCGTCGTGGTCGGCGACGCGGCGCTCAAGCGCCAGATACGCCTGGGGGCGGAGAAGGCGGAGCACGAGTTCTATCAGCGCAAAGCCTCGCCGGAATGGCTGGACGCGCTGGACGCGCTGGGCACGGACGAGCACAAACCGTTTCTCGAGACCGCCCCGTACCTGATCGTGGTCTTTGCCCAGACCTATGGCGTGCTGTCGGATGGGCGGAAGGCCAAGCACTACTAGTGCAGGAGTCGGTCGGCCTCGCGACCGGCATCCTGATCACAGCGGTCCACCACGCCGGGCTGGTAGCGCTCACCTACACGCCGAGCCCCATGTCGTTCTTGAACGTCCTCCTGGGTCGCCCCTCGAACGAGCGTCCCTTCGTGGTCCTGGTGGTGGGCTATCCGGCGGCGGATGTACGGGTCCCGGCGATCGCGAAGAAGCCGCTGGAGGAGATCGCGACGTTTCTGTAGGGAGTCTCGTGGCGCCGTGGGGTCGCGTTCGGCGCGAGCGGGTAGAGTCGCAGCAGACACGAGCGCGCGATGAAGAGGAGATGCGCATGACCGATCGCAAGGTAGTGGGGCAGAAGGCCGACGTCGTCGCGGTGCCGATGGCCGGCGCCGGCATCCAGAGCGTCGTGAAGCGCGTGCTCGTCTCGCCCGAGCAGGGCTGGGACGGATGGGTGATGCGGCTCTTCGACATCGACCCCGGCGGCCACACGCCAAAGCACGCGCACGACTGGCCGCACATCAACTTCGTCGCCGCCGGGCGCGGCGAGCTGCACCTCGACGGCGAGGGCTACGCGCTCGAGGCCGGCTCGTACGCCTACGTGCCGGCCGGCCACGAGCACCAGTTCCGCGCCGCTGCGGACGAGCCGCTGTCATTCGTCTGCATCGTGCCGGAGGCCGGGGACTACTGAGCCGGCTGCCGCCGTCTCATCCTTGAAAACCCGGCCTGATGGGAATTGACTAGTCCGAGGCCGGGCGGAAGGCCGGGGCAGGGCGTCGGCGCCGCCCGCACGGCCTTCATGACGCTTACGACAACGACGACGCCAGGGCCAAGGCTGCGCTGGCGAAAGGAGAGTGAACGCCGTGCCCCTCGCTGAGAGCAGGCTCGCCGAGCTCCATCGACTCGGCCAGAGCCCTTGGTTCGACTACATCAGCCGCGAGCTCGTGGCGCGCGGCGGTCTCAGGAGGATGGTCGACCGCGACGGCCTCGGCGGCGTCACCAGCAACCCGTCCATCTTCGAGAAAGCCATAGGCGCCGGGACCGGCTACGACGAGCAGATCCTGGAGCTCGCGGGCGAGGGCCTGGGTGCGGCGCAGATCTTCGACCGCCTGGCGGTCGAAGACGTGCGCGCCGCCTGCGACGTGTTCGCGCCCGTGTATCTGGGCAGCGGCGGCGAGGACGGCTTCGTCTCCATCGAGGTCTCGCCCGCCTATGCCTACGACACGCAGAAGACCATCGCCGAGGCCCAGCGCCTCTTCGCCGCCGTGGACCGCCCGAACGTGATGATCAAGATCCCCGGCACCCGTGAGGGCGTACCGGCGATCCTCGAGACGTTGCGGCAGAGCCTCAACATCAACGTCACCCTGCTGTTCTCGATGAGTCAGTACGAGGCCGTCGCCGAGGCCTACCTCGAAGCGCTCGAGTACCGGCTGCAGCACGATCTCACGATCCGTGCCACGTCGTCGGTGGCGAGCTTCTTCGTGTCGCGCGTCGACACGCTGGTCGACAGGCTGCTGGACGAGAGGATCGCGGCCGCCGCCGACGTGGCGGAGCGGCGGCGGCTCGGAGCGCTCAAGGGCACGGCCGCGGTGGCCAACGCCAAGGTCGTGTACGAGCGTTTCCGCAGTTACCTTGGCGGCCGCGACTGGCAGCTCATCGCCGCCTCGGGCGCCAAGATCCAGCGCATCCTCTGGGCGAGCACCGGCACCAAGGACCCCGCCTACTCCGACGTGCTGTACGTGGACGAGCTCATCGGCAAGCACACCGTGAATACCCTGCCCGAGGTCACCTGGAAGGCCTTCAACGATCACGGCACGCTCGCGCGGACGGTCGACCGTCACCTCGACGACGCGCACCGCACGCTGCGCGAGCTCGGCCAGCTGGGCATCGACATGGAGCGCGTGGGCGCCCAACTCCAGGCGGAGGGCGTGGAGCTGTTCGCGAAGGCGTTCGAGCAAGTCGTGGCGATCGTCGAGCAGAAGCGCAGCGACCTGCTCGCCGGCGAAGGAGGCTGACGTGGACCGTGAAGGACTCGAGGCCGCCGTGCAGGAGCGCCTCGCGGCGCTCGCCGCGGCCGACTTCTCGGAGCGTCTCTGGGCGGCCGACCCCACGCTGTGGAAGGCCGACGACGACGCCCACCAGAAGATCGTTGCCAACGCCCTCGGCTGGCTCAGCGTCTTCGAGGGCGTCCGCGACGAGGTCCAGGGACTCACCGCGTTCGTGCATGAGCTGCGCGCCGAGGGTTACCGCTCCGCGGTCCTGCTCGGCATGGGCGGCTCCAGCCTGGCGCCCGAGGTCATGCGCGCCATCCTCGGCACGCGGCCGGGTCATCTCGACCTGCACGTGCTCGATTCCACCGACCCGGCCGCCGTGGCCGCCGTCGAGGCGGCCGTCGATCTCGAGAGCACGCTGTTCGTGGTCGCCAGCAAGTCTGGCGGCACCACCGAGACGGCGTGCTTCCACGCCTACTTCTACGAACGCCTGCAAGAGCTCGCCGGCGAGCACGCCGGTCACCATTTCGTGGCCATCACCGACGAGGGTACGTCGCTGGAGAAGCAGGCGCTCGAGCAAGGCTTCCGCGCCGTCTTCGTGAACCCCGGCGACATCGGCGGCCGCTACTCGGCGCTCAGCTTCTTCGGCATGGTCCCGGCCGCCCTCATGGGCGTCGACCTCGAGCGGCTGCTCGACGGCGTGCGCGCCATGGCCGTGGCCTGCGGCCCCGACGTGCCCGCCGCGCAGAACCCCGCCCTACGGCTCGGCGCCGCGATGGGCGAGCTGGCGCTGCGCGGCCGCGACAAGCTCACGCTCGTCTTCGAGCCGCCGCTGGCGCCGCTCGGCGCCTGGGTCGAGCAGCTCGTCGCCGAGAGCACCGGCAAGGAGGGCACGGGCATCCTGCCGGTCGACCTCGAGGAGCTCGGGCCCGCCGGCGCGTACGGCGACGACCGCGTCTTCGCCGCTGTGCGGCTCGCGGGCGCGGCCGACCCCGGCATCGCGAGCGCGCTCGAGGCGCTGCGCGACGCCGGTCATCCGGTGCTGGAGCACGAGATCGCCGACGTGCGCGACCTCGGCGGCGAGTTCTTGCGCTGGGAGATCGCCGTCGCGGCCGCCGGGCACGTGCTCGGCATCGACGCCTTCGACCAGCCCAACGTGCAGGAGAGCAAAGACATCACCAAGGGGCTGCTCGCTGCGTATGCCGCGACCGGCGAGCTGCCCGCCGAGCCGCCGGCGGACGAGGGGCGCCGGCTGGTGTACCCGGTGGGCGACGAGGGCCTGCCGGCCGCCATGCGCGAGTTTCTCGCGCAGGCCGCGGCCGGCGACTACGTCGCCCTCCAGGCGTACGTGGCGCCCGGACAGGCCGTCTGGGACCAGCTGCAGGGCGTCCGCCTGCAGCTGCGCGACGGCCTGCATGTGGCCACCACGCTGGGCTACGGCCCGCGCTACCTGCACTCCACCGGCCAGCTCCACAAGGGCGGGCCCAACAAGGGTTTGTTCCTGCAGCTCCTGGGGCACGACCCCGACGATGTCGAGATCCCGGGCCAGCCGTACAGCTTCAGCGTGCTCAAGCGCGCCCAAGCGCGCGGCGACCTGACGGCCCTGCGGGCACACGGTTGCCGCGTGATGCGCGTGTGCCTCGGCGACGACGTGCCGGCGGGGCTCGCGCGTCTGGCGGAGCTCGTCGCCACCGTCTGAAGTGCGGGGCGCCTGTGGCGCCCCGCAGCAAAGCCGGACCGCGCCGGCCGCACGTCGCGCGCGGAACGCCGGTCCGAACGAGGAGGTCCTGATGGACATCGCCATGGTCGGCCTGGGCCGCATGGGCGGCAACATGGCGCGGCGCCTGCTGCGCGGCGGTCACCGCGTCGTCGTGTGGAACCGCACCTTCGCGAAGGCGGAGGAGCTCGGCGCCGAGGGCGCCGAGCCCGTCCGCGAGCTGGCCGGCGTCGTGGCCGCGCTGCCGCAGCCGCGCGTCATCTGGCTGATGCTGCCCTACGGCGAGACGACGCAGGAGGCGATCGACGAGCTCGTGCCGCTGCTCACCGAAGACGACATCCTCATCGACGGCGGCAACTCGCCCTTCCAGGACGACGTCAGGCGCGGGGCGGCCCTGGCCGAGAAGGGCATCCGCTACCTCGACGCCGGCACCAGCGGGGGCGTGTGGGGTCTCGAGGTGGGCTACTGCCTCATGGTCGGCGGCGAGCGCACGGCCTTCGAACACATCCGGCCCATCTTGGCTACGCTGGCCCCGCCCAGCCACGGCTACGACTACATGGGCGGCCACGGCTCTGGGCACTTCGTCAAGATGGTCCACAATGGCATCGAGTACGGCATGATGCAGGCCTACGCCGAGGGCTTCGAGCTCCTCGAGGCCACCGAGTGGGACCTCGACCTGGCGGCGATCGCCGATCTTTGGAACCAGGGCAGCGTGGTGCGCAGCTGGCTGCTCGAGCTGGCCGCTGACGCCCTGAAGAGGGACCCCGGCCTCGAACACATCACCGGGTACGTCGAGGATACCGGCGAGGGTCGCTGGACCGTCGAACAGGCGATCCACCACAGCGTGCCCATGCCGGCCATCACCGCGGCGCTGTTCATGCGCTTCCGCTCGCGCCAGGCGGACACCTTCAGCGGCAAGGTGCTGGCCGCCCTGCGCAACGAGTTCGGCGGCCACGCCGTGCAGGAGAAGAAGTGAGCCCCAAGGACGACCTGCGGGAAGACCTCGTCGGCTACGAGTTCGCCGATCGTTTCGGCGACGACCAGGACCTGCGCATTGGCGGCGTTGCTCGCCTCGGCGAGGCGCCCTCGCCCTTCGGCGGCGAGCGCCACCCGGACCCGTGCAGCCTGGTCATCTTCGGCGTCACCGGCGACCTCGCGCACCGCAAGCTCATGCCGGCGCTTTACGACCTCGGCTGCCACGGCGTGCTGCCATTCGGCACCACCATCGTGGGGTACGGGCGGCAAGCGCTCACCGACGACGGGTTCCGGGCGCTGCTGCAAGGGTCCATCGACGATCACTACGGCGAGGAGGCCATCGACGGGTCGCTCTGCGAGCGCATCCTCCTGACCCCGCGCTACGTCCAGGGTCAGTTCGGCGACCCCGGGGGGTACACGCGTCTGGCCGCCGTCCTCGACGAGCTTGACTCCCGCGGGACGCGCGGCAACCGCATGTTCTACCTGGCCACGCCGCCCAGCCAGTTCGGCGTGATCGTCGAGCAGCTCGGCGCCTCGGGCCTGGCGCGCAAGGGCGCCTTCGACGCGGCGAGCGCCGGCGTCGAGGCGGTCGCCGCATGGACGCGCGTCGTCATCGAGAAGCCGTTCGGCCGCGACCTGGCCACGGCGCAGGAGCTCAATCGCACCATCGCCGCGGCCTTCGACGAGCGGCAGGTGTACCGCATCGACCACTACCTGGCCAAGGAGACCGCGCAGAACCTTCTGGTGCTGCGCTTCGCCAACGGCATCTTCGAACCGGTGTGGAACCGCCAGTTCGTGGAGCACGTGCAGATCACCGCGGCCGAGACACTGGGCGTGGAGCACCGCGGCCCCTACTACGAAGAGGCCGGGGCCCTGCGCGACATGATCAAGCCGCATCTCATCCAGCTGTTCTCGCTGGTCGCCATGGAACCGCCGGTGACCTTTGACGCCGACGCCGTGCGCGAGGAGAAGCTCAAGGTGCTGCGCGCCGTGCGGCCCATCCCGCCCGACCGCGTCGAGCGCTTCGCGGTGCGCGGGCAGTACGTCCAGGGCACGGTCGACGGGGAGGACGTCCTCGCCTACCGCGCCGAGGACCGCGTCGCCCCGGACTCGCACACCGAGACCTACGCGGCGCTCAAACTGCTCGTGGACAGCTGGCGCTGGCAGGGCGTGCCGTTCTACCTGCGCACCGGCAAGCGCCTGGCCGCGCGGGTGACCGAGATCGCCATCCAGTTCAAGCGGCCGCCGGTCACCATGTTCCGCGACGCGGCCGCCGGGGGCGGCTTGGCGCCCAACGCGCTCGTGCTCCGCGTGCAGCCCGACGAGGGCTTCTCGCTGCGCATCGAGTCCAAGATGCCCGGCCACGGCATCAACCTGCAGCCGGTGGACATGGCCTACTCGTACGGCACCACGCTCCACGAGCTCCCGTTCAGCGCCTACGAGACGGTGCTGGTCGACGCCATGGAGGGCGACATGACGCTGTTCAAGCGCGGCGACCAGGTGGAGCAGGCGTGGCGCATCATGGCACCGGTGCTCCGCGCCTGGCAGACCGCGCCGGAGCGGGGCATACCCATCTACGAGGCCGGCAGCTGGGGCCCCGAGGCCGCGGACGCGCTGATCGCCCGCGACGGCCACAGCTGGCGCCGTCCCTGAGCCGACGATGACGAGGAGCACCACATGAGCATCGAGATCCTTCCCGACGCGGAGGCCCTGGCGCTGCGCGCCGCCGACCTGTTCGCCCTGACGTCCCAGGAGGGGGCGGCGGCGCGCGGCAGGTTCGCCGCCGCTTTCAGCGGCGGCGAGACACCGCGCGCCTTCTACAAGATGCTGGCCCGCCAGCAGTTCAGCCAGAAGATCCCCTGGCGCCGGGTCCAGCTCTATTGGGGCGACGAGCGCTGCGTGTCGCCGGGCGACCCGGCGAGCAACTACGGCATGGCGCGGGACGCCCTGCTCAAGCACGCGCCCATCGCCGACGCCAACGTGCACCGCGTGCACGGGGAGGAGGCGCCGGAGCAGGCGGCGCTCGCCTACGAGAAGGAGCTGCGCGCCCTGGCGGCGCTCGAGCGGCCCCAGAGCGAGCTGCCCGTGTTCGACCTCGTGCTCCTCGGCCTCGGCGGCGACGGGCACACGGCCAGCCTCTTTCCGCACAGCGATGCCCTGGCGGTCGAGGAGCGCTTCGCCGTCGCCACGGAGGCCCCGGACGGCTCGCCGCGGGTCACGGTGACCTACCCCGTGATCAACGCCGCACGCCGCGTCTGGTTCCTGGTGAGCGGCGCGGACAAGGCCGGCATGGTGGCCGAGGTCCTCGAAGGCCTGCAGGTGCCGAATGCCGTGCCGGCCCAGGGCGTGCGGCCGGTGCACGGCAAGCTCACGTGGCTGCTCGACGAAGCCGCGGCGGCCGAGCTGAGCCCCGCGCTGCGGGGGTAGCGAAAGGAGCGGGGCATGGGGTCTCTTCATGATGGGCAGTCACCCGCTGATCCGGCGGCGGGCGGCGCCGACGGCGTCTTCGAGCTGCTCGGCGCCGTCGGCAAGCTCGTCCGCTACGCGCCGGGCGACTTCGACGAGGTCTTCACGACCACCGACGAGCACGAGGCCGGGCGCCACGTGAAGCTCGGCTGGATCCTGCTCGACGAGCACGTCGGCCGCGAGGGCGGCAAGCCCGCGCTGGATACGTTCCTGCGCCGGGTGGCCGGCCGCGTGCTCCCTGCCGCCGACGACCCCCAGTACTCAGCGCCGGCGGACGTGACGACCTACGTGCTCGGTTACCTCAAGGAGGGGGCCGGCGGCACACCCGTTTGGTGACCCGCAACATATCGATGCTTCTATAGTATGACGCTTAAGGCATCGATAGTTCAGGCGTATGATGACGGCGAGCCACGAGGAGGTCGCCATGGCGCGCGCCGTCATCTCACCCAAGTTCCAGATCGTCATCCCCAAAGAGATCCGCGAGCGGCTCGATCTGCGGCCGGGACAGGTCGTGAGCCTCATCGATCGCGGCGACATGGTCACGCTTGTGCCGCAGCGGCCTATCGCCGACCTTCGGGGTATCGCGAAGGGCGCGTCCTACGAGGGCTATCGCGACAAGACCGACCGGTTCTGAGGCCTGCGTGAAGGTCATCGACTCGTCCGTCTGGCTCGAGCTCGTCACCGACGGGCCACTGGCGGCGCGCTGCTCCGAGCACCTCGCCGATCTCGCTGAGGTCGTGACGCCCACCGTGGTGCTGCTCGAGGTGTACCTGGTGCTGCGGCGCCAGGGGCGCGAGCGTGCCGCCCTGCGGGCTGTCGGCGAGATGGAGTACACGCGTGTCGTCGCGGTCGACACACACGTGGCGATCACGGCGGCCGACCTGAGTATCCATCACGGTCTGGCGGCTGCGGACGCTCTCATCTACGCCACGGCCCGGCTCGAGGGCTGCGAGCTCGTCACCGCCGACATCGACTTCTGCGGCCTGCCGGGGGTGACGCTCATCGAGCAGGCCGACGCGTGAGCCGGCCGGCTGACCGGCTGGTGCCGGTGCTCGAGGGGGCGCGGGCGTCGCTCAGCGGGGCAGGAAGACGGCCACCCACGCGGCGACGCCGTCGGCAAGATGGACGTCGACGAGCGGTTCGAGGCCGTCGCCGATCAGCGGGACGCCTCTCGACGGTTTGAACTCGGTCGGCGTGGCCAGTAGCCACGTCGTAGCCGTCGAGACGGGCACGTCGGTCAGCTCCACGGCCGACGCCCCCTCACGCACGCGGAGCGCCACCACGGTGCCGGCGTCGTTTCGCGCCATCTCCACCGCTCGCCCGTGCACCTGCGGCATCCCCGCCGGGGTCACGTTCATGCTCACGCCGAGCGGGTCGAGCAGGCGCACCAGGCTGGCCGTCGCCTGCACCGGATAGGACTCGGCGACGGCCCCGGTGAAGGTCACCGCGACTCGCCGGCCGACGAGCTCGCGATCGAGCGGCGGGCGGGAGGCGTTGCCGTCCGCCAGGCGCCAGGCGGTGTCGGCCGTGACGGCGACGCTGGCCCGGTCGTAGGCGCCAGCGCCTCCCTGCAGGCCGGTGACGTACAGCGATCCCGAGCCGTCAACGGCAGCGGTGACCTGCCAGACGATGCCGGTGATGTCGGGGCCGCCAGACGGCGTCGGCGTGTCGCCGCAGGCGGCGATGACCAGTGCCGCCGCCAAGAGGACGAACGTCGGGGCGGCGGCGCGACCTGCCAGAGACCAAATGCGCATGACTCACCTCTCGAGTTGGATGCCTGAGAGACGACGCAGATCGGGCCGCGGTTCGCTGCGGTCGCCGAGACCGGGCGCGACCGGCCGGACCTGTCGGTGGCTGCTTGGCGCGGTCCTCGCGGACGTGCGCCGAGCGGCGGGCGGTCCGTTTGCCTCTCGAAAGGGTATACTAAGAAATACAGAAGGCGGCAATGAAGGGTGGTCACCATGGGTGGCGTCGATTCATCGCACGTCAAGCCGAACGAGGTGGGGACCGAGTCGCGGGACGCGCAGTCGGCGTGGATCGGTGGAGGCCGGTCGCAGCCGATCCTCTCGGCCTCGCGCTTCGGCGCCGCCAACGAAGGTTCCCGCCAGCGGCGGCACCCGTTCGTGTGGGCCGCGGCGTGGGTCGGCGGCGTGTGCGCCGCCGTCGCGCTCCTCATCCTGTTCGTGCGCTGACCGACCTTCCCGAGGTCCGAGGGGCTTCGTATCCGGGCGTCGGTGGTAGACTCCTAGGGCAAGCCAGGTGGCCGCGGCGGGGCCGCGTCGCGATGATCTTCGGAGCTCGCGAGGCTCTCCGTCGAGGAAAGTCCGGACACCACAGAGCAGGGCGCTGGCTAACGGCCAGCCGGGGAAACCCGAGGGAAAGCGCAACAGAGAGCAGACCGCCAGCGGCCCCTTTCGAGGGGTGCGGGTAAGGGTGAAACGGTGAGGTAAGAGCTCACCAGCGGTCCTGGTGACAGGCCGGCTCGGCAAGCCCCGCCCGGTGCAAGACCAAATAGGGGAGCGTTTGAGGGTTGCTCGCCCGAGGCTCCCGGGTTTCGGTCGCATGAGGTGCGCGGCAACGCGCGTCCCAGATGGATGGTCACCCACGACAGGATCCGGCTTACGGCTTGCTACTGAGAAGCCCCTCGTTCCAGGTGGACGAGGGGCTTCTCCACGCCTTGGGTGCGAAGGCGGGGCGGGTATGCTCGGCGCGTGAGACCGACCGCCGCAGAGCTGGCCGCCACGCTGGGGCTCGAGCCCCATCCCGAGGGCGGGTTCTTCCGAGAGACCTACCGGGCCGCTGAGACCGTGGTCACGCCGCGTGGGGAGCGCGCCGCGTCCACCGCTATCCTGTTCCTCGTGACGGCTGCGGCCATCAGCCACCTGCATCGCCTGTCGAGTGACGAGCTCTGGGTGTTCCAGAGCGGGCTGCCGCTGGAGCTGGTGACGCTGTCGCCGGGCGGCGAGCTGGAGACGCGTGTGGTCGGCGATCCAGTGGAGGGCACGCGCGAGGCCGGCGGGGCGGAGGCGACGCGGCAGGCGCTGGTGCCGGTCGGCAGCTGGCAGGGCGCCCGCCTGGCGGGCCTCCCGCACCTGCCGGCCTCGCGCGCCTGGGCGCTCGTGAGCTGCATCGTCTCGCCCGGCTTTGAGTACGAGGACTTCGAGCTCGGCGAGCGGGACGCGCTGCTGGCCGCATACCCGGAGCACGCGCAGATCGTCACGGCGTTCACCTGAGGGCGTGGGCCGGGCGGCGCGCCGCCCGGCCCCGGGTCGCTGCACCTGCCGGCTGCTCCGTCTCGGCCGCGTGATACGCTCGGCGGCACGATGACGGTGGGGGACGATCAAGCTCGAGGGCTGCTGGTGAGCGGCCGCTTCCCGGAGCTCGAAGACGCGCTCTGCGAGCGCGTGCAGGAGCTCCGGCGGGGCCGCCCGCTCGCGCCACTCACGGTCGTGGTGGGCTCATCAAACGTGCGCACGCGCATCGGTGACCTGCTCGTGCGGCGGCTGGGTGCCGTCGCCAATGTCTCCGTGGTCACGCTCGGGCGCCTGGCCGCCGACCTCGTCGCGGCGGTCCGCGGGGCGCCGCAGCCTACGCTCGCGGGCCTCGCCCGCGAGCGCTTGCTTCGGCGCCTGATCGCAGCCCGCGAGCTGGCCTACTTCGCGCCGGTCCAGGACCGGCCGCACTTTCCTCAGGCAGTCGCCGCCACCTTTGCGGACCTGCGCGAGGCGTGCGTCGCACCGGCCGCGGAATGGGCGCGGGCCGCGCTCGGCGAGGGCGGACTGACCGACACGCCGTCGGGCGCCGCGAAGGCGGCCGATCTTCAGGGGCTGTACGGCGCCTACTGCGACGAACTCGTGCGGCGCGGGCTCGCGGACGGTGCGCAGCTGCTGCTCGACGCGGCGGACGCCGTGCGGAGCGCGAGCGAGTCATCGCGCGCCCGGGTCGTCCTCTACGGCATCTACGACATCAACCAGGCGCAGGAGGCACTCGTCACCGAGCTGCTCGGGGCCGGCGCCGACCTGTTCGTGCCCATCCCGCGCGGTGGTTCCGGTGAAGGCGCCAGCGCCCTGGAGGCGGCGCGCGCCGCGGGACTCGCCGAGCAACGCCTGGAGGCTCCCGCCGCCGACGCCGACCTCGAGCGGCTCGCCGAGCTGTGGTACGCGGCGCGGCCGGTCGCCGGGCCCGTCGTCGAGTTCCGCGGCGACGGCACGCTGACCGTGGCGTCGGTGCCCGACCAGCGCGCGGAGATGCGCGAGGCGGCGCGCGCCGTCCTTGCGGCCGTGGCCGCAGGCGCCGAGTCGTGGGACTGCGCCGTGGTGGTGCCGCACGGCGACGACGTGGAGCGTGCGGCCGTCGCCCTCAAGGCGGCGGGCATCCCGGTGGCCTGTCGCCGTCCCGACCGCTCAGCGGGGCCGCGGCTGCTGCTGCGCCTGGCGGACTGCCTGGCGCCGCCGGCCGGCGAGCCGTTCGCGCGGCGCGCCGTCGTCGATCTTCTGAGCGCCGCGCCTCTGCGCGCTTCGGATGCGACGCAGCGCGAGATCGCCCTGTGGCTCGACGAGGCCCGGCAGGCTGGGGTGGTAAGCGGTCTAGACCAGTGGCAGGAGCGCATCGGGCGACGGCGCCGCGGGCTCGAACGTCGCCTCGCCGATCTCGAGGCCAGAGGGGAGGACCTCGCGTCCGACGACGACAAGGTCGCAGAGAAGCTCGACGTCGTGCGGCTGCGTCTTGCCGCGGCGCGCGGCTTGGGCGCCGCTGTCGGCGCCCTGGGGCGCGCTTGCGGCGGCCTCCCGTCCCGCGTCGGCTGGGGCGCCTGGGCCGGCGCCGTCGCCGGCGTGGCGGAGGCGCTGTTCGAGGCGCCCGTCGCCGCGGCGGCCCGCGATGCCGCGGGCCGCCTCGCGGCGCTCGACGTGCTTGACGAGGAGGTCGACGTCGCCGAGATGACGGCGGCGCTGCGCGAGCAGCTGGCCGACGCGCGTGTGCAGCAAGGCAGAGTGGGCCGCGAGGGCGTCGCCGTCCTCACGCCGCTCGAGACCCGCGGTCTACGCTTCCACACAGTGGCGTTCGCCGGCCTGGCCGAAGGCGGGTTTCCCTCGCGCGGCCGGCCGGATCCCCTCCTCGGCGACGCCGATCGGCGGCGGCTCGCCGAGGCGCTCGGGGCTCGCCTGCCGCTCGCCGAGTCGCGCGACGCCGAGTCGACAATGCTCTTCGCCTTCGCCTGCGAGGCCGCGCGCGAGCGGCTCACGCTGCTCGCGCCGCGCACCGATGCCGCCACGGGCCGGCCGCGGCTGCCTTCGCGGCTGCTGCTGCGACTGGCCTCGCTGGCCGCGGGCCATCCGGTCGGCCTCGACGAGTTCCTGAGCGGCGCGCCCCTGGCCGCCGTGTGGCGCCACGTCGGCGGTGCGCCGGCGTATGTCGGTGGCGCCTCGGCGTCCGACGGCGGCGCCACCCTGTGGATGGACGCTCGCGAGTACGACGCCGCGGCGCTCCTCGCACTCTCCGAGCAGGGCGCCGGCCCCGCGGCGCAGGAGTACCTCGGCGCCGTGCTTGGCGAGGCTGCCTCGGCGAAGCGCCGTCTGGGGCTGTGGCGCTCCGCCCGCGACAAGACGCCCGGCGCGTGGGACGGGCTGCTCGGCGGCAAAGCCCGTGCCGCGTTGGCGGCGCGCCACCCCTTCGCCGCCGAGATGCATCCCACGCGCCTCGAGCGCTACGTGGGCTGCCCCTTCGCCTTTCTGCTGCGCGACGTCCTCGGCCTCGAGGCTCCGGATGAGCCTGGCGAGAGCCTCGAAATGGACGCCCGCGAGTTCGGCACGCTGGCCCACGACATCCTGCAGCGTGCCTACGAGGCGGCGATCGCCGGCGAACTTGGGCTCGACGGGACGCTGGCTGCCGTCGCCGAGGCGTGGCAGTCGTGTTGCGCCGAGGCCGATCGGCGCGGCGTCACGGGCGTCGCCCTCTCTTGGGATGCGCGCCGCGCGATGCTGCTCGAGGACCTCCTCGAGTCGGTGCGCCGCGACCCGGTGTTCGCCGCGGGCGATGGGCGGCCCGTGGGCGTCGAGTGGCGCTTCGGCGAGGCCGCCGGCCGCCTGGTCACCCTCGACTTGCCGGGCGGGCAGACCATCCGCTTCGCCGGCCGTCTCGACCGCGTGGACGCCACGCCGGCCGGCGCCCGCATCGTCGACTACAAGACCGGCAAGGGCACCACTGAGGAGAAGCGCCTCAAGGACGGGCTGAGTGTGCAGCTACCCGTCTATCAGCTGGCGGTCCGGCAGGCCGGCGAAGAGGACTACGGCGAGATCGCGTGCCTGTACCGGCTCGTCACCCGACGCGGCGGGTTCGACGAGCTTCCCCTTCCGGACGACGAAGAGGCCGCGGGCCGGCGGCTACGCGTCCTGGTCGCCCAGGCAGTCGCGCTGGTCGACGCCGGCCTGTTCCCGCGCTCCACGGCCGGGCGCTGCGACTACTGCGACGTCAACTACGCCTGCGGTGCCACCGACTGGACGCGCGCCCGCAAACGCGAGCACGAGCTGCTCGAAGACCTCGTGAACCTGCAGCGCCACGGTCCCAAGGAGGTGGGCGACGATGCCGGCGCCTGAGCGCGCGGTCTGCGACCAGGACGTCCGCGAACTCGTCACGGGAGACCTCGGCACCACCTTCCTGCTCGAGGCCGGGGCCGGCACCGGCAAGACCCGCGTGCTCGTCGACCGCTACGTCAAGTGCGTGCTCGATGAAGAGCTGGGCACCGGCGACGTGCGTACCGTGGCCGCCATCACATTCACCGAGAAAGCCGCCGGCGAGCTGCGCCAGCGCGTGCGCGAGGAGTTCGAAGCGCGGGCCGCCGAGGCTGAGGCAGGCTCCGACGCGGCGGCGGCCATCGAGCGCGCCCTCGCGGCGCTCGACGACGCGCCCATCAGCACCATCCATGGCTTCGCGGGGCGCTTGCTGCGCGAGTTCCCGGTGGAGGCCGGCGTCGACCCGGCCTTCGAGCAGCTCGACGGCCTCGGCTCCGACATCGAGAGCGCCCGCCTCTGGGAGGAGTGGCTCACCGAGCTGGCCGCCGGGGATCCGTTTGAGGGGGCGGTCGAAGAGGCCGCCGGGCGGCGCGTGCGCGACTGGCTCACGCGCCTGCTCCGCGTCGGCGTGCGCCTCGACGCCGTGCGCGAGCTCGCCGTGGGGCCGAAGGGCGTCTTCGGCGAGCGCTACGACCTGGACCCGGCGCCCGGGCCGCCCTCAGAGCCCGACCTTGTCGCCGGCCTCCTCGGGCTCGCGACGACTCTGGCGAGCCTGAGCGCGTTCTGCGCCACCGCCTGCTTCGACCGCGCCGACAACGGGTTTGCCGCGGCCATGACGCTCGTCGAGGGCTGCGAGGCTCTCCTCACGGAGCCGCCCGCCGACCTCGACCGGCTGGCTGCGGCGCTCTTCGCCCTGCCGGCGAAGACCAGCGCCTCGGCGCCCGGTGGCAACAAGGGCAACTGGGACGCCCCCGCCGGTGGCAAGGACGAGCTGCAGGCGCGCTACAAGGCCGCGGTCGCCGTCGTCATCGACTTGCGCGACGCCTACGCCGACTACGTGACGGGCCTCGCCGTGGCCGTCGCCGACTCGTTTGCGCGCTGGGCCGGGCACGTCCAGGTGAGCCTCGGCCTACTCGATTTCACCGATCTGCTCGGCCGCCTGCGCGACCTTCTCGCCGACGACCTTGTCGCGCGGCGCGCTCTGCAGCAACGGTTCCGCTACCTGCTCGTGGACGAGTTTCAGGACACCGACCCACTGCAGGCGCAGAGCGTCTTCCTGCTCTGCGAGCAGGAGCCGCGAGCCATCGACTGGCGCGAGGTGGTGCTCAAGCCCGGTAAGCTGTTCATCGTGGGCGATCCCAAGCAGTCCATCTACCGTTTCCGGCGCGCCGACATCGCCCTCTACGACCAGGTGAAGAGGCTGGTGGACGGCCAGCCCAGGGGCACGGGCGTCGTCACCGCAATCAGCCAGAACTTCCGCACCACGCCGGCCGCAGTGGCGTGGGTCAACAACGTGTTCGCCGATGTGTTCGACCGTGACAAGGCCGAGGGTCGCCAGCCGGGGTACCAGTGGGTCGAGGCATATCGGCCGCCGGCCGACGGGCCGCGGGTCGCGGTGCTGCTCGGCCGCGAGTACGGCCCCGGGGGGGCGGGCGAGGCCGACGCCGCCCGCCTCGACGAGGCCCGTGCGCTCGCGGCGCTGCTGCTGAGTATGCATGGCGCGGACGCGGCGCGCTGGCACGTCCAGGACAGGGGCGCAGTGGGAGGCGCGCCGCCGGACGTCGAGCCGGCGCGCCCGCCGCGTTGGGGCGACGTGGCCCTGCTGTTCCGCGCCACGACTGGGCTCGAGACCTACGAGCAGGCCTTGCGCGCAGCGGGGGTGCCGTACCGCGTCGACGGCGGCAAGACCTACTTCGCGCGCCGCGAGGTCGCCGACGCGCTGCTCTGTCTGCGCGCCGCCGACGACGCCGCCGACGGCCCCGCGCTGTACGGCGCTCTGCACTCGTCGTTCTTCGGGTTCAGCGACGACGACCTCTTCCTTTTCTGGGCGGCCGGCGGCCGTTTCGACCTCTTCGCCGGCGAGCAGCCTTCCGCACACGAAGCGATCGTCGCCGCCCTGGGCACGCTGCGCGCCCTCCACGAGCGCCGCGTCGAGTGGGAGCCGCACGAGATGGCCGCCGAGCTCGTGCGGCTGGCGCACGGCATCGAGTTCCTCGCAGCGACGGGCGCCGGGGCGCCGCAGGCGATCGCCAACCTGGAGAAGCTCGTCGAGCGGGCGCGAGCCTTCTCGGCAGCCGGCGGGGGCGGCCTTGGGGCGTTCCTCAGCTGGGCCGCCGAGGCCGGCGACGCGGCCGGCGAAGGCGAGTCGCAGGTGGACGACGAGGGCGACGTGGTCCACCTGCTCACGATCCACAAGGCCAAGGGCCTCGAGTACCCCATCGTCGTGCTGCTCGGCGGCGCTCTCGGCGGGAGTGGGCGTGGGGGAGAGCCCATCGTCGACCGCGTCGCTCGCCGCCTGGCGATCAAGCTGAAGGCGGAGCTCCCCGGAGCCGCCGCACGCGACCTCGAGCCCAGGGCCTACACCGCGCTCAACGAGCGCGAGAAGGAGATGTCGGCGAGCGAGGCGCGACGACTGCTGTACGTAGCGGCCACGCGTGCCCGCGACCGCCTCGTGGTGTCGTGCTTCGGGAAGCTGACGACGGCGAAAGGCGACCCGGCGAGCGTGCTACTCGGCGCCATCGCCGGGGCGTTGCCGGTACCCTCGTCGGCGGCGCCCACCGAAGAGACCGACGAAGGCGGCCTGCTGGTACTGCCGCCGACCGCGCCGCCTGAGCGCGGCGAGCCCCAGGCGGCGCCGGACGCCGCCATCATGATCGCGGCTCGCGGCGCCTGGCTCGCCGAGCGTGAGACGCTGCTCGCCCAGGCTCGCCAGCCGGCTCGAGCCACCAGCCCGAGCGGTCTCGAGCACGTCGACGAGGAGGTGCGCAGCGGCGGCCCCGGCGCGCCGTCCGGCCGTGCCCGCGCGCTGGCGCTGGGCTCGGCTGTGCACCGCGCCATGGAGCTCTGCGACCTGGCCGACGGGTCGTCGCTGCCGGCCATCGCTGCAGCCGTGACGCTCGAAGCCGGCTGGCCGGACCTGGCAGAGCGCGCGGCCGCGCTTGCCGGCGCCTGCTGGCGCGCGGCGCCGGTGCGCGCGGCCGCGGCCAGCCCCGAGGTGTACCGCGAGCTGCCCATCGGCGCGCTCCTGAACGGCGCCGTGGTGAGCGGCGCCGTCGACTTGCTTTACCGAGACGGCGACGAGTGGATCGTGGTCGACTACAAGACGGACCGCGGCGCCGATGCCGGCGTGCTGCGCGAGCGCTACACGCCGCAGGGGGCCGCCTACGCCGTCGCCGTCGAGGCCGCTACCGGCGGCGTGGTCCGCGAAGTCGTGTTCGTGGCTGCGGCAGCGGCCGACGGGCTGGTCGTCACCGTGCCCGTTGACGATGCCCTGCGCGACCTTGCGCGCAGCGAGGTCGCCGCGGCGGTGGGTGAGGGAAGGGCCGTCCGCGCCGACGAGCTCGCCGCTGAGGTCTGACCGCGTCAGCCGGCGGCGACGAGCGCCCGGGCGCGTCCCGGCTGGAAGCCGGATGCGCTGGGGTTGTAAGGTCGGCGTAGAGCTGGGCGGGCCGAAGGGCTTGGTCCTGGCGAGGTAGGATGACCTCGCGGCCATCGTCCACAGGCGCTTGAGGAGACGTGGTGCAGAAGATCCCAAGTCGCCACGCGGAGCCTTCGTCGTGAGCCTGCGGCTGCGCGTGTCCGGTGACCCGTGGCTGTACGCGTTCGGGCGCGTGCTGCTGGTGACGGCGGTCCATGTCTACGGGCGCTTCCGTGTGGTCGGGGTCGGCAATCTCCCTGCGACGGGGCCGGTCATCCTCGTCGCCAACCACCCGAGCGACGTGGACCCCATCCTTCTCGGCGTCGCCATGCCGCGCACGCTTCACTTCATGGCCGACGTGGTGCAGTTCCGGCGTGGCTTCGTCGGGCCGGTCATCGAGCGGCTGGGCGCCTTTCCCGTCAACAAGGGCGTCTCGGACAGAGCGGCGCTCGAGCGGGCCTTGAGCTTGCTGGGCGACGGCAGGGTGGTCGCGCTCTTCGCGGAGGGCGACCTGCACCGCCGCTCAAAGCCGTCCGCGTTCCACACCGGGGTCGCCTTCCTGGCGGCGCGCAGCGGAGCGCCGGTGGTACCGGTCGCTATCACCGGGGCCGAGCGCATCTACGCGGAGGGCCGCCTCCATTGGCCGTGGGTGCGGCTCACGCTCGGCAACCCCGTCACGTTCGCCGGAGCGCGGCGCGGCAAGGCGGCCTACGCGCGCATGGCGGAGGAGCTTCGGGACGCCGTTATCCGGCTCCACGACGCGGGGTGACACACACGCCAGCCGTCTGGCGACCAGCTACTAGCCTCGATTTTGCGTGCGCCCAGACAGTTGGAGGTGACGCCCTTGGGGTGAACTGACAACGATAAGCTCGTCGTCGCCTGCCGGTGGAAGTCCGGTCCGGGTAGCTGCCAGGAGGCCCGGTAGCAGGCTGGCGGCTCGACCGGGAAACGGGTCGGGTCGAAGCCCAGCGTCACAAGCCCTTGCAGGGGGAGCGACTGAGCGGTCCGTAGCATCAAGCGAAGCCTGCCGCGTCGTTAGAGGCCCCGCCTGCAAAGGCGGGGGATAGGGAGCGCCGAGCCCCGGTGATCAGGGTGAAGGCCACGGAAGCGGTGAAGAGCCTGGACTTGCAGCCGCGAAGGACTCCCCGGCGCACTCGGGCACGGAACGTTCAGAAGGTGGCGGCGGGAACTGGGGAGGCCCTCCCCGGCCCGGCGGCCCTGCGTGATACGCCGCCGGAAGCGTCGCGCCCTATAACCGGTTCACGCCGGGAAGTGGGCGGGGAGCCGGAAGGGCGCCCGCGGCGGCCGTAGTACCGCTTGAGCCGGACGGACAACGCAGGCCGCCGGTAGAGGGAAGGGCCGCTGCTTCGTCGATGCGCCTTGAGTGCAGGGAAGGGCTGGTGAGTGCCCTCGTGGCTAGTCCCGCCGAACAAGACAAGGTCCAAGCCCTGCAACGGGCGCTCTACCGGGCGGCCAAGGCCGACCCCGAACGACGGTTCCATGCGCTCTATGACAAGGTCCATCGCAGGGACATTCTGGAGCGTGCGTGGCTGCAGGTGCGCGCCAACAAGGGCGCACCCGGCATCGACCGGACCACCATCGCCGATGTGGAAGCCTACGGAGCCCACCGGCTGCTCGAAGAGCTGTCGGTGGACCTCAGGGGAGAGCAGTGGCGGCCGCTTCCGGCGCGCCGGGTGTGGATACCCAAGCCCGGCAGCTCCGAACAGCGTCCGCTCTCGATTCCCGCCGTGCGCGACCGCATCGTGCAGGCGGCGGCGAAGATCGTCATCGAACCGGTCTTTGAGGCCGACTTTCTGCCCTGCTCTTTCGGCTTTCGGCCGAAGCGGGCGGCGCACGACGCCCTGCAGGTGCTCATCGACGAGGCCTGGCAGGGACGACGGTGGGTGGTGGAGACGGACATCGCTTCGTGCTTCGAGGCGATCCCGCACGAGCGGTTGATGCAGGCGATCGAGGAACGGGTCTGTGACCGCAAGGTCCTCAAGCTCCTGCGCGCGATGCTCGGCGCCGGAGTCATGGAGGACGGCGTGGTCCGCGGCGCGGCCACCGGCACTCCCCAAGGAGGGGTCATCTCTCCGCTGCTGTGCAACGTCTACCTGCACCGGCTTGACCGGGCATGGCAAGCACAGCGTTACGGGCGGCTGGTGCGTTACGCCGATGACCTGGTGGTGATGTGCGTGAGTCGCCAGCAAGCCCAAGGCGCCCTCGCGGCCCTGACGGCCCTGCTGGCCGAGATGGGTCTGGCGCCCAAGGCGTCCAAGACCCGGATCGTGCACCTGAAGGAGGGTGGCGAGGGTTTCGACTTCCTCGGTTTCCACCACCGCTGGGTGCGGGCTCGCTCGCAACAGCATCGTCACGTGCTCTTCCTTGCTCGCTGGCCCTCGGAGAAGGCTATGCGGCGGGTCCGCGATCGGGTGCGTGAGCTTACGGCCCGACGCCGCCTGCTGGTGCCGGTTGAGGTGATCGTGCGGGACGTGAATCGCGCCCTGCGCGGCTGGTCCGCCTACTTCCGCTATGGAAACTCGGCGCACCACTTCGACAAGATCAGGAGCCACGCGTTGGAACGGCTGGCGCTGGTGATCGCCAAACGCCATCACCGCACGCGGGCGTACGGCCTCTCGGTCGTCGCCTGCCAGTCAGCCGACCAGCTCGGCCTGATCGATCTCCACGGAATCGTTGTTGCCCCCAGACCCGGAAGGGACTGGCGGGGAAAGCCGAATGCCGGCGGTGAACGACGTCGGTGAGCCGTGTGCGGGAGAACCGCACGCACGGTTCGATGAGGCGGGCGCTGGAAACGGAGCGTCAACGACCTATGGTGACGGGTTGAGCCCCCGGCGGGAAACCGCGGGACACATGGCAGCCGGGCCTTCAGGTTGAGATGCCACCGCGCCAGCGCCCGACCCTACAGGGATACGCCCGGCGCGGGGCCGCGCCGACCCGCTGCGCGACAAGCTGCGCCTGGGGCGCGAAGAGGCCGGCCGCGCCGCGCGCGAGTCCCGCGAGGAACTCTCGCGCAGTCTCACGGAGCTCAGCGAGACCGACCAAGCCTCGCTTGATCGTGCCCGCACCACCTTGAACGCCGGCGTTCGCGAGCTGCAAGACGGCAACGAGAAGAAGCTCGAAGAGATGCGCAAGACGGTGGACGAGAAGATCCACACCACCCTGGAGAAGCGTCTCGGCGAATCGTTCAAGCTGGTCAGCGACCAACTCGAGTCCGTGCAGAAGGGCCTGGGGGAGAGGCAGAGCCTCGCCATGGGCGCCGGCGACCTCAAGCGCGTGCTCAGCAACGTGAAGGCCCGAGGCACGTGGGCCGAGGTGCAGCTGGGCGCTTTACTGGACGAGATCCTGGCGCCCGGGCAGTTCGAGAAGAACGTCCATGTGGAGGCCGGCGCCGCCGATCTCGGCGAGCGCGAGGCCACGCAGCGCGCCACCGAAGCCCTGGCGCGCGCGATCCGCCTGGAAGCCCAGGACATCCACCGCAAGTACGTGAAGCCGCCGCACACCACCGACTTCGCCAGGTTCGGGGACGTGCGCGCCAAGGTCAAGCGGCAGCTTGATACGGCGAGCCGCACCATCGACCAGACCGGCGTGCGTACGCGCGCCATGGAGCGCAAGCTCCGCGCGGTGGAGCAGCTCCCCGGCGACGAGGCCGAGCGCGTGCTCGACCTGGCGGCGCCGGTCGACGAGCCCGAGCCGGAGGAACCGCTCGCCGTGCTCGAGGAGGACGACCAGACGACGATCCAGCGGCCTCGAGGTCGCCGCGCGCCGAAAGGTTGCCGAACCCCGCACACCGGGAAGAACGTGCGGCGTAGCCCCAGATCCTCCTGACTCCTGACGGAGCCGCACCCGGGAGCGCGCCCATGACCAAGCACCGGCTCGAAGCCTTCAGCGACGGCGTCATCGCCATCCTCATCACCATCATGGTGCTCGGGCTCACTGTGCCTCACGGCGCCGAGGTCGGTGACCTGTGGCCGCTGCGCTACGTCTTCATCAGCTACGTGCTGAGCTTCACCTACCTCGCCATCTACTGGAACAACCACCACCACATGCTGTACGTCGTCGATCGTGTCACCGGCGGCGTGATGTGGGCCAACATGCACCTCCTGTTCTGGCTGTCGCTGATCCCGTTCGCGACCGGCTGGATGGGCGAGAACGACTTCGCCGCCACCCCCACCGCTGTGTACGGGGTGGTGCTGCTCATGGCGGGGGTCGCCTACACCATCCTGCAGCGCGCCATCCTGCGCAGCCAGGGTGAGGGTTCGTTGCTGGCGCAGGCCCTCGGCCGGGATCTCAAGGGCAAGGCGTCGATGATCCTCTACGCCATCGCGATCCCGATGGCTTTCGTGCAGCCGTGGGTCGCCTACGGCATCTACGTGCTGGTCGCGCTCATGTGGATCATCCCCGACAGGCGCATCGAGCGCGCCGTCGCGGCGCGCGAGAGCCGCGGCGGGCGCGATGCGGGGTAGGCGGGGCCGGGCGTCGGCCCTCTCCCCGCCGTCTCGTGATACGTTGGCGCCTGGATGCAGAGACGGACTGCCTCGAGGTCGGGGCTGAGAGCACGGAAGCGGGTGGACATGGGCCAGGACTTGAAGGATCGCGTCGGCCTCGTCGGCTGCGTCAGGCAGCAGGCGGCCCGTAGGGCGGAGGCGCAGGACCTCTTCGTCTCGCCGCTGTTCCGCGGGCGCCGCGCCTACGTGGAGCGCACCTGCGGGCGCTGGTACGTGCTGTCGGCGCTGCACGGTCTGGTGGCGCCCGGCGAAGAGGTGACGCCCTACGATCTCAAGCTCAAGTCGCTCTCGCAGGCCGAGCGACGCGCCTGGAGCGAGCGCGTCCTCACGCAGCTCGAGGCCGAGCTCGGCGCCCTGGACGGACTCACCTTCGAGATCCACGCCGGGGCGAGCTACACCAACGAAGGTCTCGTGCGCGGGCTGCGCGCCCGCGGCGCCGGCGTGGAGATCCCCGCGGCGAGGCTCGGCGAGGCGCAGGAGCTCGCCTTCTACCACGAGGCCAACAGCGCGGCGCCCGGCGGGGCCGCGGCCGGCTCCGCGGACGCGGCGGAGGCGTCGGACGAGGACGCCGAGGCGGCCCAGGCCGCCCGCGCGGCCCTGCAGGCCGCCGAGGCCGCCGCCGTCGCGGCGGGCGCTCCGCCCTGCACGGCGGCCGACGTCGAGGCCGCCCTCGAGGCGCTCGCTACGGCCGCCCAGGCCGTGCCGGCCGGGCAATGGCCGCCGCGACTCACCGGCGTCGACGGCGTCGCTCTCGACGCTCCCGGCCTCGACGGCCCCGGCCTGCACTCGTGGTGGGTCGACAAGGAAGGCGCCACGGACCTGAGCCAGGGCCTCGGCGCCACCCTCGCGCCGGGCCGCATCTACATCGGCCAGGCGGGGGGGACCAGGTGGCCGGCCGGCAAGAAGGTGGCCACCACGCTCGCCCGGCAGATCGGTGAGACCCATCTGGGCGGGCGCGTCAGGGCGTCCGACCTCCGGTTCTCGCTGGCTGCGGCGCTCTTCGGCGAGCTCCACCTGCAGGTGCAGGCGCCCATGCTGATCACGCCGGCCTCGGAGGTCGACCTCAGCGCGTGGATGAAGCGGCACCTCGCGATCGCCGTCCACCCGGTCGCCGACGCGGACGCCCTCGAGAGCCTCGAACGCCGCCTGCTGATCCGGCTCGACCCGCCGCTCGCCCTGCTGCACATGCCGCCGAGCCCGGTGCGCGCGCGCCTCAGCGAGCTGCGCCGCGTGATCAGCCGCGCCTGACCCCCGCCTCGTTCGACCGGCCTGCCCGGCAGGAGCACACTGAAGGCTTGAAAGGAATGTGACGGCGATGTCCCCAGACGCAGCGCACGCAGCGAACATCCGGCTGACGCCGGAAGAAGAGGACGTCCTCGCCGGCAGCGAGGGTCCGGTCCTGCAGAGAGTCATGCGCACCGTGGTGCAGTACGGGGAAGCCCTGGGCGCCGAGAGGCTCGTCGACATCTCCGGCGACGGGCACCTGGTGATCGCCTACGCCATCCCCGGCATCGCCCCGTCGCTGGAGATGCTCGAAGAGCTGGTGGCGGCAGGGCTGAGGACGAAGTACCCGTTCACCCTCGACCCCCGGCCGCCGCTGGACTACGACAATTGGGCTCTCGATGCGCAGCAGGTGGCGGTCCTCGACGGCATGTACCGGGACCAAGCGCGGTACGAGGACCTGCTGCTTCAGCTGGGCGCGCGCGACGCAGATGCGTACACCTGCCGCCCGTTTCTGGAGGAAGTCGGCAACACCCCGAAGAGCGGCGACATCCTCGCCTGGTCGGAGTCCGCCTGCGTCGTCTACGCCAACTCCGTCCTGGGCGCGCGCACAAACCGCAACGGCGCCATCATGGACCTGCTGTGCAACGTCGCCGGCAAGGTGCCGCTGTCAGGCCTGCTCGACGACGGCGCGCGCCGGGCCACCTGGCGCATCGACGTGAAGACCGCCGACCTGCCGCTGCCCCAGCTGCTGGGGGCGGCCATAGGCAGGCGAGTGCTGGCGGACGTCCCGCTGGTCAGCGGCCTCGAGCGCTTCCTCAGCGCCGACCTCGATGCGCCCACGCGCGACTACCTCAACGAGATGGGCACCGCCTGCGCCACGGCCGGGGCGGTCGGGCTCTTCCACGTCGAGGGCATCACCCCGGAGGCCGTCGCTCAGGGGATGGACATCCTCGCCGCGGATCACCGCACCTACGTGATCGACGAAGACGTCCTCGCGGACCTCTCCGCATCCTACCCCGTCCTGTGGCGAGACAGGGACGCGCGCCCGGAGAAGTGCTACCTCGGCTGCCCTCACATCAGCCTCGAGCAGATCGAGTGGTGGGCGCGCAGCATCAGCGCGGCGCTGAGCGAACAAGGGCAGGCACGGATCAAGGTGCCGACCACCCTGTGCGCCGCGCCGCAGACGCTGGCGCGGCTCGGCGCGGACGGGAGCGCCATGCGAGACCTGGAGGCAGCCGGCGTCATGCTCAGCGCCGGCTGCCCCATGCAGCTCTTCGACAACGACCTCGCCGCCGGCAGCGCGATCATCACCAACTCGACCAAGCTGCGCACCTACACGAACGCGCGCTTCTTCCCGGACCGCAGGATCGTCGAGATCCTGGTCGGCGGGGACATCTGAGGAGGCTCTCGATGCTTCTCACCTTCAAGGGACGCCCTGTCCTTCCGGGCAACGTGACGGGCGTCGCGGTGGTCAGTCACGGCGGCTTCAACACGTACGCCAGCTTCTTCGAGAGCATCCACGGGCCCTCCGACGAGGCGATCTGCGCCGACAGCGGCAACGGGGACCTCTTTGGGCGCGACCTGGCGGACAAGGTCATCTGCGTCCCCAGCTCGACCGGTTCCACATCCGGCGGCGCCGTGTGGCAGCGCCTGATCGAGATGGGGAACGCGCCGCGGGCGATGCTGTTCTCGAAGGCGATCGACTCGCTGGCGGCCGGAGGGCTCATCGTCGCCGACCTCTGGACCGGCCGGCGCATCGTGGTCGTCGATCGGTTGGGCGACGCGTTTCTCGAGACGGTCGTGCACGGCGACGCGATCACGATCGGCGATGACGGCGGAGTCGTGATCCGCCGTACCGGCGCATAGCCGGCGCGTGGAACACTGGTTTCAGGCGGAAGAAGGAGGATCACCATGCTGACCAGCGATCAGAGGATCACGCCCAACCTGTGGCTCGACGATCAGGCGGAGGAGGCGGCGCGCTTCTACGTCTCCATCTTCAAGGATTCCGAGATCCTGACCATCAGCCGGTACGGGAGCGGGGGGCCGAGGCCGGAGGGATCGGTCATGACCGTGGCCTTCACCCTCGAAGGCCAGAGCTTCACGGCACTCAACGGCGGGCCGCAGTTTCCGTTCACCGACGCCGATCCCGCGAAGGCGCAGAGGACCTTTCAGGCGATGCTGCAGATGAAGAAGCTGGACATCGCCGCTCTCAAGCGGGCGCACGACGGTGCGGAAGCGACCTCCGCCGCCGCCGCTGCAGCCGGGGGAGAGAGGTGACCGAACGCCGCGACCTACCTGCCGGCGTGTTCTCGCACTGGCTGGTTGGGATACGGCTCGCGCTGGTTGAGGAGAGCGGAACCGACGTGCCCTGCGGCGAGTGCAGTTCTTGCTGCACGACGTCTCACTTCGTCCACGTCGGGCCCGAGGAGACCCGAGCTCTCGCCCGGATACCTCGAGAGCTCCTGTTCCCCGCGCCCGGCCTGCCCGCCGGCAACGTGCTGCTGGGCTACGACGAGCAGGGTCGCTGCCCCATGCTTGCGGACGACGGCCGGTGCTCGATCTACGAGCAGCGCCCGCTGACCTGCCGCACCTACGAC
>Ga0315288_10001402_pt1 | contig 31239 bp, 46 predicted proteins | sample YL17G11_20_MG_FD_203454 | JGI IMG/M metagenome (GOLD analysis project Ga0315288, IMG submission 203454) | Sediment microbial communities from Yellowstone Lake, YNP, Wyoming, USA - YL17G11_20 | ecosystem: Environmental > Aquatic > Freshwater > Lake > Sediment | place: USA: Wyoming | collected...
TCTCTTAGATTATTGGAAATGACTAAACCGAGTGACCAGGCAGCATTATATAGCAGGCTATCAACATGACTACTGTGGATATACTATCAGAATTGTGGGTTCATAAGAACACGGTACTGTTTGTATTTGTGGCCATGCTTTGTCTTGCATTTGTTGTGGCATTTATTAAAGAATGGCCAAGGAAATAACATGGATAAATTGAAGCCTCTTAGTGGTCGTTGTGTGTGGGTGTTTGGTCTACCATGTTCTGGTAAGAGCACCGTAATTCAAGCACTCATTGATTCTAGCCGTGAAATTATCGCACGGATCAGTAGTGGGGATATTGCGCGTCGACTATCTACTACCGCAGACACCCAACACATGGCTAGTGGTGGTCTGTTTCCCCACGAAGAAGTGATACGTAAGGAAATACTGGAGACCATCAATAAGCGTAAGGCTTCTGGTAGTGAAATTGTATTTATTGATGGCGCGCCGCGTCAAGCGTCGCAGGTGAAATGGGCAGCCGACGAAGGACTAGCGGGAACCATTGCTGATGGATGCTTCGTTCGAATACACGCCGATTATACGGAATTGGTTGAACGAGCTAAATTTCGGATGAGAGATAATCAGGACAAATTTGAAGCTCTGGTAAAGAAAATCGAGACACAACAACGATTACTCGGTGAAGTGGATAGGACGTTGGTATCGTATGGATTTCCATATTACACGATTGAAAATTATGACATCTCATTTGCGGTTAAGCAGCTCGCTAAATTTGTAGGTCTCAAGAAATGAACGGCGATGATACCATCTATGCTCGACATAATGGGTTAATTCATAAAACTCCCCAGGCGTATTTGTTTGACATTCAGGGACGACAAATTTGGATGCCAAAGGTCGCGGTAGACACATACAATGATCAAATTGTGGCAATTAAGCGGTGGTTTGCTAAAAAAGAGCGGATAATGGGAGATTGGTAACATGAATGAAATTGAACAGCTACATAACCTAGGACGAATCGTCGATGCTACTAAACACGCGTTGAAACCTTTGGTTGATATTGCAGATGCTTACGACGCCAACGCATTAGATGATGAAGCCCGTAAGATTTGGGGCTTGAATGACGAGCACATTAACACAGAACCACCAGACACAATTATTCTTTATAGTGGTCGTGGTGGTAAGTGTTTATTGACTCTTGGTGATTGTCTTAGGGCAAGGGAAGTATATAATAGAAAGGAAAGATTATGAAAATTTCATTGGGTGATAAAGTAAGAGACACGATTACTGGATTTGAAGGTAGGGTTACCGGACGCGCAGAATACATTTCAGGATGCATACAATATGCTGTTACCCCACCTGTTAATAAGGACGGTGAAATGGCTGATGCTAATTGGATTGATGAGCAGAGAATCGAAATTATTGAATCTAAATCAGTGATAGGCAGACCATCAGGTGGTCCACAGGCTGATGCCCCTAAAGGTGTTCGATAGCGATGAAACGATACTCAATAACCATTAATCCTGTAAATATAGCATTTCTTATAGTGTTTGCTTCATATGCATATTATGGCGTCTATATTAATAATCAACAACTTACTTTACTTGCCTTAATAGGCATGTATTTGGTGTGGAAATGAGAATATATTTGGCAGGCCCTATTGATTATGAGCAGGATCATGGTAAGAATTGGCGACAAGAGTTTCGTTGCCTAATGCATGGTGATAAAATACAACGAAATTTTGTGGCGTTTGATCCGGTAGCTCCATATTATTTCACTCGTGTAAATGAAGTTATGGCTGAGTATATCCATAATATCAATATGGTAGCCCTTAATGAGGCAGATGTTATAGTGGCTAGGTTACTGGAAGGCCAACAATCCATTGGAACTCCCATTGAATTGTATGAAGCTAAGGAACGTAATCTGTGGATTATTTTAATTACCGACATGCAAGATTCCGTGTACATGTCGTATATTGGAACTCGTGCTATTAAGGCTAATGACATCGCGGATGCTTACCAAAAATTGGTAGAGCTTAGTGGTAGAATCACGAAAGCGCCAGACACGCGACCTTATTGTGATATGGCGGAAGACGAGGAAGAACATCCGATGCCAGAAGACGAAGAATTAATGAGAAATGATGATGGTAATTTGGTTCCAGCATCGCTCCGTAAGTTGAAATTTGTGGGCGATAAGAAGGACGAAGAATGATTCCAGAATTGAGACATACACGATACTTCTTGTGTCCATCGTGTAATCAGTGTAAGTTTGAAGTAGAACATTTAATGAATGAAGATGTTTCATTTGGACCATGGTATTGTAAGACAAACAATTGTGACTGTGTGGTTCGAGGTCAAGTGCAGGATGGGAAAATCACCGTTGAGCAGTCGACACGTATGAGGGATCAGTTTCCAACGCTATCTCTATTGAAATTTAGAGATATTTATTTGATAGTTAATGATGATGTAATTGGTGACCAAAATGGACACATAGATCATTGGGATTATTTCTTCCACAGTCACCAGTGCCCTGAAAATTTATTTAGAAGTGTGGCCCATGTATTTGATGGTCAAGAGGGCGATCCACATGGAATTATGAGATTTGTGGCTAGTATTCCGGGAACGGATGATAATCATAGTAAGATAGATGGTATATGCACCACCCATGATTTGTTAGCACTATTTAAAACCGATGGGGAACCATTGCCTAGTGAGTGGCCAGCCGAGAATAAGGGTGTGATTGAGTGGATCGCGCAACTTAGAAAGTCTAGAGAGCATTAATGATTAGCAAAAAAGGTAAAGGCAAAGTTACAGTATTAATAGATAAGACTATATTAGAATATGGTTATAATCCGTCATTATTAAATGAGGGTTCTCATAATCGAATTTATGTTCATTGTGTTAGATGCGGAGAGGATTTTTTACGAGAGAGAAGACATGTTCATAAATTACACGCGTGCCCAACACATAAAAATCTAGACAATGTTGATTATAAATGGTGTAATTCATGTAATAAATTTATTGTTTGTTCAAAATTTAATAAAAATGCTGCTAGAGTAGATGGTTATTCACCATACTGTAAAGAATGTACTAGAATTAAGTGTAATGTTAACCCAACACCATGTATGTTGAGAAAACGAGAAAAAGTTAAAACGTTAGAAGGTTGGATGAAAATTTTATTTTTAAATAAACGTAATGATTGTAAAAAACATGGGGTTACATTTAATTTAACATATGAATTTTTAATGGACACATGGAATTTCCAGGGTGGCAAGTGTTTTTATAGTGGTATCCCACTTGAGTTTGGAAAACATTCGTTAAAATCTGCCACCCTCGAAAGATTGGATTCTGATGTTGGTTATATAAAAACCAATATGGTTTGGGCGTCTAGGGCCATGAATCATATGAAAAATGATGCCACATATAGTGAATTTAGAGAATTCTTAGCCGACATGAACATTTATCATAATTCATCACCAAGATGTGAATATAAATCGTTAGATGATGAATCAAAAATCCCTAGTCGTGCTAAAACATTTGATGCTGGTATGGATGTTTATGCCACACATGACATTACATTAAGTCCTGGAAAGTTTACAGAAATTAAAACTGGTATGGCACTATCAGCTCATGATGGATATTATTTTACTATTGAAGGAAGATCTAGCTTATTTAAGTATGGCATTGAACCTGTAAGAGGTATTATAGACGCCTCATATACAGGAGAAATAACTGTTGTTTTGTTTAATGTATCAAGTGTGCCATACGATATTAAGAAGGGAGACCGTGTTGCACAGCTGATAATGCATAGAGTGTATGTGCCAGATATTGTAGTTGTTGATAATTTTAGTATTGATCATAGGAATCGTGGTGATGCTGGATATGGGAGTACAGGAAAATGAATAAGTTGAGCAAACGTACACGTAGAAAATGTAAGCGCATAATCAAAAAGATCGCCACCAGATTTGTCAAGAAACCAATGTCTATTAGTGATTTTTACTCTGAGAGGGCGACACGGGAAATTCAAGAAGAGGAAGATCGTCGTACTCTCAAAATGCTAGACGAGGCAGCAAGTAAAATGAAAAGTGAAAAATGCATTATGTGCTGTAGAAACGTCATGCCCGATGATTGTAGCAATTTTGATGATTCTAATCAACAAATCTGCTACGCATGTCAAAAGGCCAAAAAGGAAATGCAGGAAATGGTAGATCATCCAGCCCATTACGGGGGTGCTGATAACCTCTATGAGGCCATCAAGGTAATTGAAGCTTGGGGCCTTGGATTTCATCTCGGATCAGCAGTAAAGTATATTTCGCGGCTTAATAAAAAGGCCGGGAATTCAGAGTTGCAAGACGCTCGTAAGTGTCTGTGGTATGTTAAGCGATATGTTGAATTGCTTGAAAAGAGGTAGATAATGTTGGACCATATACTGGCGATTCCCATTAATTCAATCATTCCATTAATTCTTGGAATACTTAGTTATCAGCTTTATGGTAGTTGGAAAGTTATCAAACGACTCAAAAATGACTTAAATGTGTTAGCTTATATTGTAGGTCATCCGGGTCATGATATGATACTTCAAGACATGTTAGATCAAAATGAAATTGTGGATTTAGAGTATGAGGGCTGGTTTATTATTAGGGAGGGTGTTATAATGCCCAGGATACATCAAATTATCCGTAATGGAAAGTTCATAACAATGACCGATAATTGTTATTTCATAAATGGGTCTCGTAATCAAGAAATATCACATAATGTCTTTGTGAGTGTTGGATGCTTTATATCCAATAGTGTTCGAACATTAAGTGACTTTGCTATTGACGGACCCATCTCAGATAAAATGAATAGTCGTAAAATGGAGGAGTCCTCACAATATGTTGGGGAGTACATAGAGCAGTTTAAGAAAGATTATCCCGACAAATTGCCTAAAGAGCACATGAATAAATGATTGCAGTCCCCTCATGGTTTTATGGTGGCCAGCCAGGTGCCAGGGACTACACCTACACATCCTATACTAATTCGAGTACTGGTACCGACTATGTTGTCCCAATTAGTCGTGGTTCAATATCATGTACTTACGCGGCAGATGAGCCAAGGACAGAACCCAGTCATGACGATAAATGGGAGGCTTACCTGGCCAAGCGAGCCTTGTCTATTGCTGGACAAAATCGGTGCTTGGAACAGCATAATGATTTTCGGTATAGATCAACTTATATTCCGGAATGTACACGATATTTTAGACTAGGACGTTCACCACGAAATAGTGGGCAACAGTATAGGGCTAGAGGTTTGAAATGACTGAAGATCAAAGACAGAAACTGGGTAGTTTGTTGGATGATTTAAGTGTAAGTATAGATGTCATTGAAAGCTTTGGCTGGTCCCTGGAAGGCAAGGATTTTCTAACATACGATCCAATCAAGAAACACGGCGAGTTTACAGGAAAATCAAAATGAAAATAATTTCAGCCTCTTTTGAACTTGAAGAATTTGATGGAGAGTCTATCCTTTTGAATATTGAAAGAGCAGGTAGGACTTGTTATCGAAGTGAAGACAACAACCATCTAGGAGAGTTGGAGAAGACTAAAAAATTTGTAAAGATGTTGATTGATCGTGGACATGAATCGGTACTCGAACATGAGAAACTTACGGTGCGTATCATATTTGACCGTGGCTGTTCGCATGAGATAGTCAGACATCGAATCGCGAGTTTTAGTCAGGAAAGCACTAGATATTGTAACTATTCAAAGGATAAATTTGGTAATGAGGTAACATTTATTGATTTGCGGCATTTGTTAAAGAATTCAAAGTCCGTTGATGTGTGGTTGCGTGCCTTGAAGCAATCGGAAGAGAATTATTTGGAGATGTTAGAACTTGGTGAATCCCCACAAATGGCGCGATCTGTCTTGGTAAATAGTCTGAAAACCGAAATCGTAATTACTGGAAATATTCGAGAATGGCGGTTAATATTTAAGCAGCGAACATCAAAAGCTGCTCACCCACAGATGCGGGAAATTATGGATCCACTTCTCAAAGAATTGCAACAATGTATTCCGGTAGTATTCGATGATATCCAAAATGAAAATTAATATTTGGTGTTTTAATTCATAGTTGACGAGAAAATGTCGTAGAAGTAAAATATATAATCTTCATGCCTATCACCACTGATAAGCTATTATCACGACTTGCAGAAGTGGTAGCAATACTCAGATGCAGCCCAAATATTGTTGAGACCGGCGAGATAAAATGGGACAAGTAAGAAAGCCAACCAAAAGACAGCTAGCGAAGGACTGTGGGGCTGGACTATCCAGAGTACAAATAGCTGCAAAATACCAAATACCCATCAGTAGAATTGGTTATTATCTGAAGGTATATGGGCTACGTACACATGGAAAGCCAATACCCCACAATCCACGGTGGACACCACAAGACATCAGCATATTGAAGAAGCTTGTATTAACTTCTAGTATCGATGAAGCTGTCAAAATATTAGGTAAAACTAGGGTCTCAATATACAAGAAGACACGTAGGCTTGGTCTCAAATTTTCGCATGTGCTGTTTAATGGTCGAAAGGTTAAAGTAGCAGATAAAAAATTCGTCATATCAAAGAGTGAGTTGAAGAAAGATTACGAACTAGGGATGCCTCTAGAAGACATGGCCACCAAATATGGGGTGTGCCAAGAGACGATTAGGCACAGATTCTTAGAGTGGGGCATTAAACCCAATCGTGCTAATCTATGTCGATTGATCGAGAAGCAAGATTTACTGGACGCCATAGACCGGGGGCTAACTCAGAGGCAAGTCGGTAAGAAATATGGTGTTGCAAGATCGGTAATCTATCGGGCGTGTATTAGACTTGGTATTGAGTGGCCGAATAACCTATTCAAGATAAGTAAAGAACAATTAGAGGCAGATTATGATGCTGGCATGTTTCAACATGAAATAGCTAAGAAATACAACGTTGCCCCCATTACAGTTAGCGTTAAAACCAAGGAATTTGGTATTGCACCGCTACCAGCAGTAAAATCTGAACGATACAGAGTCGCATTAAGGCAGAGATCGGTAGAAATGTGGTCGAACGAACAACTTAGAAGCGAGGCATCCAAGAAATCTAAACGTAATTGGGAACTACCAGAATATAAGGATGCGTGGCTTAAGGCCGCTGGTCGTTCAGAATTCAGATCAGAAATAGAATTTAAATTGGCCCGTCGTTTACGAGGTCGAGTTAGCAGTCAAATAAGACGTATCGCCAAAGGTAAATGTAAAGCTGGCTCTGCGGTTAGTGACCTCGGGTGCTCTCTTAAGTTTCTCAAAGAATACCTTGAGAAACAATTTCGGCCCGGTATGACCTGGGAAAACCATGGTCTATATGGTTGGCACATTGATCATGTCGAACCATTAGTTAATTTTGACTTGACCGACCGCGAACAGTTTTTACAGGCTTGCCACTACACTAACTTGCAACCTTTATGGGCCAAAGATAACATGAGCAAATGGATTAGACATGTCGAAAAATAAACAAATGTGTAGTAAGTGTAGATATCTTGATAAGTGTTTTGCCACCAGTGCGTCCCCACGAAATGTAACTCTCAATATACTTGCTTGTCGTATAAGAAATTCGATTGACAAAGAAGCTAGTTCAAAGTTATTGTTGGATATGGTTAGACCTGGGATTGTTAGGTTAATTGCTAATGCTAGAGATAGGGTTGGTAGCGGTTACATAGATGTTGAGGCATTATTGCCCGACATAGAGTCTCGGGTAATAGAAAGCCTCATATCGAATGAGGGGTATAGGGTCGGGGAACGTAGTTACTTGTCAACTTTTTGGTTTGGCTCCGACCCACGAACCGGTTGGATCAAGAAGTGGATTATGTGGGGTTTCTCCAAGGATCAGAGATTCTATAAGCGTCACACACTATTTGGTGATAATCCGAAGTCAGATTCCGAAGAGGAAATATCGGAAACCGATAGATCAGCGATTTGCGATTTTGAGGTTAGTCAACATGTTGAGCCCGATGAATCATGTAATGATGCAATATCGGCTATTAAGCGAATAATAGATGATGGGATAAGTCTTAACACTAATGAGTATCGAGTAATATCGTTTTGTATGGCGCATGCTAATGAATCTAATAAGGCTCGGTTAATAGATGGTACCCACACATACTTGGCTGAGGTTATGGGGGTCTCTAGACCAAGAATCACTCACTTATTCTTCATCTCTAAAGAGAAATTGAAACAGGCAGCTATCGATCGGGGAATACAATTATGAATAGAAGACCGGTCCGATGTATACTTGAGGATCATGGTGATATTCGTGTTGTGTTTGATGATAATGGTGAAGAGCTTGTTTTAGGACTAGCGACATGTGGATTAGAGGCAGAGCGTACTAAAAAGTTTGGCAACCCCAATGATTTTGTGATTCATGGAAATAATGTTCCCGAATTACAACCCGGTGAAATAGTCTGGCTCTTTTGTCTTGGATGTGGCATGGATTATTTACAATGGCCAGGAAAATGCTCTTGTGGGTCTACCACTTATGAAAAACTTGGTACCATGCAGGGTATTAAATGGCGCAAAATAAAATTCGGGGACGATTTTAAGTATCGTTGTGTAAAACCGATGAGGGTAAAATGATTCACTCACTATTTTGTCCACACTGTATTATCGTTGCATTAGTAGTTGGTATTCCATTGATTTCAGGTATTATACAAAGGCTGCATCTACGTCATAAGTGTAAATGCGAAGGAGAGAAACATGCGAGGGAGTGCTGTCAACAACACCAAGATTAGCGCAAGTCAAAAGATTGTACCATGCGTTGTTTGTGGTGAACCGGTAATAATTGGTAAATTTGATAAGAGAGAACAGACATGTGAACGGTGTCGGAATATTCCACGGGGGAAACCAAAAGCATCAGAAGTTAGAAAACTACCAATTAAGCAAGTAACAAAATTACCGGCTAAGCCTAGTGGATTTGCGGTTGCGCTGGGTGAGTTAGCCGCCAAATTAGGTTTCGAGGTAAACGAGAAGAGATTGTGGAAGAAGAAGTATGCGGTAGATGGTGGTGGGGTAGCGACCGTTCATATTATGATCGACATGGGGCTCGCGGGTCAAGAACCGCGAATTGGTTATTTTAGTCTGACGGTACAGCGAGCTATCGGGATTAATGATAATCTTAAGAAGTTCATGCCCCCAGATGCGGCAACTGATTGTGAACTCCTCGCATCAGAATTGGGTGGAGTCGCGGCACAGAAGCCGCAGATTGGACAAGAAAAGTGTGATGCATGTGGTGCATTAACAGACCAATTTGGTGTAAAAGATACCCGAGTACTTTGTATAAAGCCTATGAACTGCTTCAAGAAGGCGTTCAACAATAAGGGCGCGGAATCTGAATTATAGATAGATGCTGTGGTGGTATAGACTATAATATGTTATGCCAACTGGTGAAGATTTACTTCGTCATCGAGACAATTGTTCAGAATGTAAGAGACTTGGTGTAGGAAAATCATGTGCAGAATTAATACAAATATACAATGAACACATCAATGAAGTAAATACTGGTATAAGGAGACAATATATGCGTGATCAGATCTGTGTGCATGGTAGCGAAATTGATAGATTTCCGTTTATTGCCGAAGCGTCTGTCAAATTTATGTCCGGTATGTTGGCTGACCCGCAATGCACGTCGGCACCGAATGTATTGGCAATATCAGCAGTGGTTAATGCTGAAGCTCTTTGGGAAGAGCTGTGTCAACGATTCAAAGATGATTCTGAAACCGATTCTAACGAATAATGTCTCTAATATTCGTGGCTAACGAACAACAAATGTGGTCTAAGTCATGCGGTTGTCCTCAACCAGCTATATATTGGAGCAACGATTTTGAGGCACGTGTTTGCCAGAACTGTGGCACGGTGATTATGGAAAAACCAGGCAAGGAAGTTAAGATTGAGTTTGTTCACCTGGTGGTCCACACACACCTTAGTTTCTTGAAGGCCACTTGTAATGTTGAGGGGTTAATTGAAAAGGCTAAAGAATGTGGCATGACGGCCTTGGCTAAGACCGAATTGGGGAACCTATGTGGTGCCCCGTCGTTTGTTAAGGAATGTAAAGAAGCCGGGATAAAACCGATATTGGGTACCACATTTAATACAAAAATTGGTGCAATATTTCACCCCATCACAATAATTGCCTTGAACCATGTGGGTTACAAGAACCTGGTCCATCTTAATACGCTGGCATGGCAGGTTAGATTTGGGAAAGACCATGGACCCACAATATCGGTAGATGATATCACGAATTCAGACGGTCTAGTGGCAATCATTGGCGTGGAACAATCGGGATTGGGGTTTGAGTCGCTTGTCACCACATTAGCTACTAAAATTCAACCAACATTAGCGGCAACTTGGCATAATCAACAAGACAATGACAACCTGGCAGTATTACGAACGGTTGCCGATAAGTTACATTTATCGGTAGTGGCGGTTAATAATGTCCGATACATCAATCAGTCGGATCATGACGCGTATAGGATTGCTTTGAAGATAGGACATCACGATTATCTGCTTCAAGATCCCGAGTATTATTTCAAATCACCCAATGAAATGTCCGAGCTACCATTTGATGACGAATGGTATCGAAACACGGTTCGGATCGCTGATTCCGTGCAAGATTATCAGATTATTAATAAAGAATTTATCGTCCCTACATTCAAAGATCAAAATGGTGAGTGGGGGATCGAAGAATCGTTTGGTAAACTACAAATAGAAGCATGGAACGGACTAGCGGTTAAGGGGCTAATTGATAGACCAGAATACGTTAAGAGGCTCGAGTATGAACTTGACGTGATCAAGAGGAAGAAATTTGCTAGCTATTTCTTGATCATTGCTGAAATTGTTGATTACATCAAGTCACGGGGTTGGTTAAGACCCTTTGGCAGGGGAAGCTCAGTAGGCGCTTTAACATGCTATTGTCTTGATATTACAGCCATGGATCCAATTAGATGGAATGTGCCATTCGAACGTTTCATTAATGAGGGGCGTATTGATCTACCTGACATCGACACCGACATCACACAGGAAGGACGTGGTGATGTATTAAAACATATTGCTGAAGTGCATGGTCGTGATCGTGTTGCACAGATTGCCACTTTTCAAACCATGGGTCTAAAATCGTCCATTGATAATGTTGGTAGGGCCTTGGACGTCGCATTTGTTCAAAATCGAGAGTTGCGCAATAAAATATCTGAAGATGTTGAAGATATTGATGACTTATCAGCTGATGTCAAAAAAGAGCTAGACACAGTAAAAGGGTGGGCTGACTATGCCAGATCATTATCTGGTGTTACTAAACATTTTGGTGTCCACGCTGCTGGAATTGCAATAGCCAATAATCCAATCGGTGATTTAGTACCTCTACTACCCGAGATTGACGGTGTTTTAGGTGTTCAATATGATATGAAGGATCTTGAGATACTTGGATTACTTAAGCTCGATATGTTAGGTTTACGTAATCTTGATGTAATTCAAAATACTTTAACGACTATCAAGCGAATACGCGGTGTAGATATTGACGTTCATAATCTTTCATCAGATGACAAGCAAACATATGATATTGTGTCTACTGGAGATTACGTGTCAGTATTTCAATTAGATTCACCGGGCTATAGGAAACTGGCTAGACAGCTTAAACCAGATAAATTTGAACATATTATGGCATTAAATGCCTTATTTCGTCCCGGACCATTGGGTAGTGGTGTCACTGATAATTATGTGAAACGTCGTCATGATATGGAGCCAGCTTTAAGCTGGCATCCTTGGCTGGACAATGTGCTTAAACCCACATATAATACTGTATTGTATCAAGAACAGGCCATGGCAATGGCTCAAATTATTGCTGGTTTTGATGGTGTAGAAGCCGACGAATTTCGTAAGGGTATTGGAAAAAAGAGTGTTGAAGTCGTAGAGAAGATGTTAGGAAAATTTAAGGAAGGCGCTCTCAAACGTGAAGGGCTTATACCACCACCTGGGTGGAGTGGTTCTCTTGAATCGTGGATAGATGATCTTATTAAGAAGTTGCATCAATATGCACGTTACATGTGGTGTTCAGGCCACGCAAACGGTTACGGAATGATTACGTATGTAACTGCCTATCTTGAGACTCATTATCCAGCCGAGTATTATGTCTCGTTACTTGATTCAACCGATAAATCGGATAAAATTACCACATTGATGCGTGGTATCATGCATAAGAATTATGCGGTGGTACCACCAGATGTTAATGAATCGGGTGTTGGATATTCTACGACCAACGGTGTTATTTATATGGGGCTTGGTGCCGTGCGTAATGTTGGTAATTCAGCGCAAGAGATTGTTGGTGAGCGAGATAATGGTGGTAAGTTTGGTTCATTTATTGAATTCTGTCAGCGGTTGCCGTCTGTAAATAAAACCATTAAAGTAAATCTCATCAAATCTGGAGCATTCAAGTGGGATCAGTCATTATGTGACCGTGATAAATTAGATAATATTGACGTCATACAAAAGGCCGTCAGACGTAAGAATAAGAAATATGATGGTGCTAAAGTCGCACCTATTGAAATTGCCACTGAGTGTTATATTACGGGGGCCGATTTTACGGATATTCAAAGACAGCAGAATGAGCGGGAAACATTAAATTCATTTATCACTGGTCATCCAGCCGCTGTATATCAACGGTTGGCCCCGTATTTAGAGCGTAAAGACGCACATGTTGTGTGTCCTTCAATGCTTAAGGACTGTCAGGTTGGCGAAACAATACTTCTTGTCGGCATGGTCGACACAATAAAGAAGAAGTTTATTGTTAAAGAAGGCAGGAATCACGGAAATCCATACTTGGTGGTACATATTAGTGATGAACGTGATGCCACGATGACCAATATCTGGTCCCCAATGTGCCAGGACATGGAACGAATACTAGTGCCTGGCCAGGTTGGCATGTTTGAATGTGTAACCAAGATCGATAGATTTAGGGAAGGAAAGATGTCGCTATCTGTTAAGCATGCCGTAATGTTAACCCATGGTTTACCAATCCAAGGGATATTTGTTGACAATGGTTGTTCTCCAGAAGCCGTATTAGATAAGATAGGTGGCATGGTACAACAAACTATTAATGTTGGTGCTAGACAGTACACATCGATTAGAGGTAGGATTACCGTGAACCCAGACATTCTTGAGGGAGCTGCTCGAGAATTTAGTGGCATCAAATTTATGGTATGCATGGAGACATTAGATGGCTAAGATGTCTGATGCCGACATTATTGCGACGGTCCAACAACTACGTCGTATGATAACGACTTTTGACTCGCTTGGGTGTCCAATACGAACATTCATGGCTGACAAAGAGCTAGCTGATGTTGTTCCCCAGGGACTATCAGCTAAAATAATTAATGTGGGGCGTGACATACACCATATGTTAGTGGATTTTGAAAAACATCCTAAATACAAAACAGCAGTTAAGAACATGATTGAACTGAAAGAAAGAGGCTAATCGTGATTGAACACATTCGCGGGGATATGATTACAGCTGAGGGTAGAAGTGTTAAATTTGGTAAAGAAACTGATATCGTGTGTCCAGATTGTGGGCGTGGTGATAAACCAAACATGATGCACGTTCGTGTTATTATCGATAATACTGCCTCACTCGAATGTCCGGCTTGTGGCTGCACCATGAACAGGCCCAAGGAAGAGGTGGAAGAGATTCGTGATATGAAGGGTCGTATCGTGAAGTTGCCCAAGCGATGATTCCCGGCTATCTAAATCAAGACGTTCTCTGTATAGATACTGAAACGAGCGTCTTAGGTGATCATGTATGTGAGGTTGGGTTTACACTATTTAGAAATTGTGAACCCATGTCATCCTGGAACTCGTTCATTAAACCAACCATTCCGATTGATCCAGAAGCTACTAACGTGCACCACATCAAGGACACAGATGTGGAAGATTCTCCGTCATTTAAAGATTTATCATGGTTTATTTACAATCATATGAATTCAGCAGATTTGTGGTGTATGTATAATGCTGATTATGATATTGGGGTATTGAAACGGGAATTTGCTAGGCTTGACATGAAGCTGCCCAAGAAATATGTGGTAGACCCATTTATCTTGTTCAAAAAGTATGCTAAATTCAATAAGGGCAAGAAACTCATTAATGCGGCAGAAAAATACGGAATTCAGTATGTGGGGGCGCATCGAGCCGGTAACGATGCTGCAGTAACAGGTCGTGTTTTGTTTAAAATGGCAGCAACCAGAACTGATTTTCCCAAAACACTGAATGACTATATAAAGAAACAGCGTAAATGGTGTGAAGAACAATTTGAGGATTTGCAGGCGTATTTTCTCAAGGTGGGTAAGGGACCAATTGATAAACCCAATTATGCCTTCTATGAGGGTATTTACTAAGGAGATCATCGTGATTATTGATGCTGTGGTAAAGAAAGTTCAAATCGATAAAGACAATCAAAGACTAGAGGTGTTGTCTCCTAAATATTCTAGTGGACAACCACTCGCATTTCTATCAACCGTTGATGAGGGTCGTCCAGTAAAGTTTATTACTGGGTGGGAAGATGTTCTTGACAAGAAGAAGCCGTTTAAGATTAATGGTGGCACAATCCAAGATGGTCTAATTGGTAATTCCACGCTTATTAGAGGAATGACCATCGAGGCAGATGGTGATAACACTATTTACATCGTCATGGACCCATCACTATTCTAATGTGTGACCATAAGCGACTAACATTTGGGTGTAACGACTGTCGTTCTTCAGTCACATTTTATGATAGTGATTTGGCTATTGATATCACACGCATTAAAAATGTATGTGATAAGTTAGAAGCTCTTGTTAATGAATACAAGCTTAAGGATGAAATAGCGGCCATTATAGATCATTGTATTGAAGACCTAGAGCCAGCTATCGAATCAATAGAACGTGAAGCTAAAGTATTACAGAATAACCAGTATAATATTAATGGATTTAGTAAAGCAATCTGATGTTTGAATTCTTAGCTCTAGCTGATATACATCACGATTGTTATACGAATGGTATAACATTAGACGACACCATATCAATCGAGGATCAAGTTACCCGGTATGCGGTAGATCATAAAATCAAGTATGTAATATTTGCGGGAGATGGCTTTAGGGCCACGAATCCGACCCAGCAGGTTATTAAGGCGGCTGAGGCCGCATGGAAACGTAGATCAGATGCGGGGGTGGTGACGTTTGCCCTACCAGGGAATCACGATTGGTGGCTTAAATCGTCGGTTGGTGGTCATGCGTTTGCTTCAGCAAGTATTTTTACATCAGATTTGAAGAATATTCGAGTGATAGATAAAGCCTGTATACAGAACATTGATGGTGTTGAATTCGCCTTTATACCAGCTGGCCATAAGATTCCAGATTGGCATTTATCTTATCCATCGGTGGTCGTGTTTCATGGTATGGTGGCGGGATCATTGTTAGAAAACGGTGGGACGGCTAGAGGCATGCCCCCTGAGTCACTAAGGACACTTGGTGGCTCATTATATATGGGGGGTGATAACCATACACCACAGCGATTATCAGGTTTAGGACCATCAGCCCTTTATCTTGGGGCACCGATTCAACATACTTGGGGAGCTAGAGGTCAAAATCGTGGGTTTTGGCACTTTATAATTGGCGAATCAAATATAGAAGTTAAGTTTGTTGCTGTGAAAGCCCCTAGATTCGTTCGAGTTACGGTCCCGGCAACCAATGATGTCGAAACACTATGTAGAGTGGCCGATGCTGTATCTAAGGAAGTTGGGATAAATCCTGCAATTATTGATATTACGCTTATTGGTAGAGAAGCACCCAATATCAATACCGAGTTTATTCATGATAACATATTTTCTATGTTTAGTGTTAGGCAGTTTCGTATTTCTGTTGATCGAACTTTTGAGAAAATAGAAATTGCGCCAGATATGCAACAACTATCCACTGCAGAAGACAAATGGAATGCATATGTTGTTTCAGGGGTTGGTCCTAACATGAGTGGTCTACAACCAAAAATGTTATCCGACATAGGCGTCTGGGCAATCCAAGAAGCTAGGAAAATCATATGAGTGATATTTTTGATGAGAAAGAAGATCTGCGGAATACTAGAAGTATCATGGCCGTTATACGGGACAAGTATAACGAAAACATGAGACATACCGGCGATAATGTTGATTATATGGGGGGCATTTCTGGCACATATAATGTAGAGCCACGTAGAGATCCCGATGAATTGGCACGATGCACAGCACTGGCCCTACACTGGCCCGGAGATGAAGTAGTACGACAGATAATTCTTGACACTGTTAAAACATTGGCTGAGTATGATGTAGATCCACAATCTGTGAAATGGTGAAAACATGAGAATAAATAACGATTTACCGGCTGTGGAAATTGCGTTTTACACCACGGACAATAAAGAGCTTATGCGATTTACACGAGATGGACAAATATTTATTCGTGGCGAATTGGTGGATAATAGTCAAGCAGTATACTTGGCATTGAAGGACTTTGTTACTGGTGGTCTTGAACTACATAAACGAGACGTAAATGCCGAGAATGATCTAAATTTAATAAAACAAGAACGAATGTTACTTATGTTACGTAATTCGGCATTGCAGGATATGCTTGTAAAAATAACGGGACACGATAAATTCACTGCACATTGTGAATATTGTCCAGGCATTGATAAACCCCACGGACCACATGATAACCCTTGAAGCAGTTAATTGTTCGGGTGCATTTTCTTTTGGTTTGTGTCCTACCATACCATTAGAAAATATCGGAACCATATTTATTCGTGGCGTCAATGAAGATCACGGGGGATCCTCAAATGCGTCCGGTAAATCAAGTTTCATAAATGTGATTAAAGAGATTGTATATGAAGACAATGATACTGGAAAATCTGGACCAAATATAACAAATAAACATAAAGATTGGAATAATGGGTATTTCCTGGGTTTATGGTTGCGAGACAGCTTATCTCAACGTTGGCGTATATTATCAATTCGTAAATGGACCGGTGATCCACCCGATGAATCAATACTACGCGAGCCAAATGATGTTGTGACTAATGGTGGTAAATATCAAGGTAGCGACTTGTTTCTAGATAGGTGGGACGGTCAGCGATGGATAGATGAACGTCAAACATCCATGACCAATAAAACCACTAAGAGCACCAGAGGGCGAATCATAGAGATCATTGGAATGACCTATGAACAGTTTTCAGCTTATGTATGTCTTGGTCAACAAGCTGAATCCATGTTGGTGTCTGGTACCAGTGGTGAGAGAGAAAAAATTATCCAGGCAGTTACAGATGTGACGTTGTGGGAGCGTGCCGCTGTATCAGTCAATGGTTTAATCAACACAAAGACCACTGAACACCAACAATTATTGGCTAAATTTTCTGGTTTAGATTCGGCAATAAAAACCATTACAGTTCCCTCCACTGAAGAAATTGCCGCCGCTAACAATGAATTGGAAGTGGTCAGACGTGAACACACCAATATAGGGGCATTATTAAGTAAAGCCATTGTCGATGAAATGACCATCAAGAATGAATTGGACGTGGCCAAGAAAGAGGCTAGCGGTATAAACCAAGAATTAGAGTTATTAGTTGCTGAAGAACGATGGTCACAAGAACGACTTCAGAGTGTTTCCTGCCCCGAACCACCTGAAATAGAAGTTTTGAATAAAGAAATCTTTAATTTAGGAGATTTAATAGCTCGAAATAATAATCTGATTACCAAGTATCGTTCACGTGGTGAGGGTACTTGCTCAGCTTGTGGTCAGAAGATTACAAAAGAACACCTGGATATTGAGATAAAGGCCCTCGAATCAGAGAACAAACCTGCCCAATTGAAACTTAGCGTTTCGGTAACTCAAAAGACTCAACTTGTCGTCCAACATGAAAGCAAGAAACAGGAAATACAGCAGGCTGCAAAACAGAAGTTTGATTATGAGATGGCAGCAATTCGACAATCTAGAGATCGACTAACAAAGTCGGCATATGCTTATTTGCCGATAGAATCTAAATTAGAGAATATTAGGGGTGAGATAAAATCGATAAAAGCACAGCTATCAGCACAAGAAAGTAAAGTATCATCTATCAATAACCGTATAAAAATGATGGCAGATAAGATCGATGAACATAAGCAATTAATTGGTATGCATGCTGAGGTTTACGCGGCTGTAACAAGTTTAAGTCGTGAAATCGAGCATATGAATTGGGTGGTGCGTAACTTCAAGAAGATAAAGTTAACAGAATACGAATCGGCAATTGATCGACTAAATGTTTTGCTTAATGAAGAACTCTATAAAATATGGGGGCCAGGATTAAGTGCTAGATTTATTACCGCCAAGGATAAGGCGAAGGGTGGGATAAAACAGGAATTGGATCTTATGGTGTATTCACCAAATAAAGACGAAGTACCAATTGAAATGCATTCCGGTGGGGAGAAGAAGGCAGTGATCATCGCTACATTTAAGGCCATGAAGCGATTATCTAATGAGCGTGGTCTTGGCATTAATTTGGCGGCTATTGATGAGCTTGATAAAGATTTGGACGAAGCCAGCACTGATCGATTGGTTGAGGCGTTTGAATCAATAGCTAATGATAGTCCATCTTGTATCGTGATATCCCATAGTGCTAGGTTATTGAACACCATGCAATTTGATAATATTTGGACAATCCGTAAATCCAATGAATTTTCAACCATTGAACTAGGAGAAATGTCATGAAATCTCGAACCAAGAAGCGGGTAAAATCTAGAGCTAAGAAGAATGTGGATCTAGGGTATACACTTAACACTAATACCGAGGATCCTGATCATATAGGGGTTGAAATCATTGTTTCAAAACCACAAGCTCAGGCTATGACTCGATCATTCTGGAATAGTTATTCCAAGAATATGAAACTTAGGGGATTTAGACCCGGCAAGATCCCGATTTCTGAAGCTAGAAAACGTAAAATACCGATTGATGGTATGATGGGAGAATTATATAGTCAGTACGCTAATATTAAATTTTCTGAGACATCTCCTAGGAAAGTAATTCTGACGGCAGATCATGTGGTGGTGGGAACTAACGTTAAATTCAATGCCTGGTTGGAACCAGCGGTACAGGTGACCCGAGAACAAGTTGACGGGATATTTACGAATATATTCCGGATACCAAATTTCGATATGGATAAATATATAGAGGGTAGGATTATTGGATTTACGAAAATGCATCCTTATCTTCGAAATAAGGAAGATGATAAGGGAGGGCCACTCCCGGCCCAAGAAAATGATACTGTAGAGATATCTGTCCATTGTATGGTTGACGGCGAGGAATATAAGGATGGCTGTGAGGACGCTACCAGGATACGGCTAGTGAAGGGGGCCATCCATCCAGAGTCTCTATATGATCGACTACTAGGAGCATTGCCAGGCGGCACATTTACGATTGAAACTAAGGATATTCCGCCATCGTGGGGCGCTAAATTGGCGGGTAAGACCATACAGTTAGATGTAAAGGTCATTCGTGTATATTCGAGTGAAGATGCTGAGGTTGATCAGGATATGGCAATATCAGCGGGTTACAAAACTATCGAGGAATGGAAGACCGCGTTAAGAGATTCAGCGACCCGACAAGCAAACGCCGGGTATGAAATGATTAAGAGACAATTGGTATTGTCTATGCTACTTAAGGTAGCGTCAATTGATAATTTTCCTGACCGATGGTTGGATGAGAAGGTCAAAGAATTGAAGGACGATAATAATCCAGACCCACGCAGTAGGATTCATGAAGTGGCAAAGCAGATCACCATTCTTAAGAAAGTGGGGCAACTATTAGACGTTGAATACGACGATGCCGACCAAATAAGTGTTATGAGGGACGAAGCCATTTACGCACAAAAGGTGTTATCTATATTAATTGAGAAGGCAAAATTCGAGCATGCTGACCCCACACCAACAAAGGCTCTTGAGGGAGATCAACGAATCGCCGTACCGGAACAATCTACATGAGTTTGAGGTTGGCTGGATAGATCACTTCAAGATCAAATATGCGGATGAGGAGTCACCATGCGAGACGTCAATCAAAATGCTGGTTCTGATTCACACGAAAGCTACGACCAAGGATCTCAGATTACCCTGGGAGGTATAGACAAGGCTGTTGGAGAAGACTCAACGACCTTGATGATATTTAAGATAGATTTGAAAGATAAGATATTGCTTCACACCATTATGGTGGCACGTGAACATGATACCTTTAAGGATGTACTGATTGAATTGGTTAGAGAAGAAGCACGACGAATTGAAAACTTGACCAAAATAACTAAAGAAGTATTAGGAGAACAAAATGCCCCTATATGATTTTGAATGTAGCAATCATGGTAAGAAACCATATGACTTTGAACGGTCAGTGGCATTGAATGATAAGGTGAAGCCTAAATGCCCGAAATGTAATAAATCTGGTAAGGTGAAGAAGGTGATTAAGACAGCGGTTCCAGTTTCGCAAAGCTGGAAGGTATAATATGGAACCAATAGACGGCATGCCGGTAAATCTTGGTGAACTGATAGACCTGCTTAAAGTTCGTCCAAAGGATCACTATATACGGTTTGATTTTGGTAATTTAGTACCCACCAAATGTGATAGTTATCGTGGTTATTATGACGATCTAGCGATTGGTTTTGATGAAACTAATTACCCAAACCCTACAGTTGACGTAGTATTGAAAGACTTGAAAGCCGCTGTGAACAAGGAATTTACTGGATATAAAGGTGGAGAGTATCGGATGACTCGCAAGTCTAGAGTATGGGTTGCTAATTACGGACACACCAGTGATACTGTGATAACTGGTATTGAAGGCTGCGATTACATGGTGGTTTTGAAGACAGCATGGATAACATGCTAATTCTCCCATTTTTATTCATTTGTTTTCCACCATTTTCACAAATTCGTTCTCTGAAATCAGCTTAGTGCCTAACTTACGAGCCTTCTCTGCCTTGCTTGAGGTGCTTGCGGGGTCAGCCAAGACTAGATATGACACGCCCTTGCTTACACTGCTTTTAACTTCTGCACCGGCTGCTTCTGCCATTTCTGTGAGTTCTTTTCTAGATCGACTTGCGGCTCCAGTAAATACGAAACTTGTACCACTCAATTTTCCCATTTTAACCTCCTCAATCGTTACATGCTTGGTTAGTTCCCTAATAACTGTCTCCAACTTCCGGACGCCATCTGCAATGAACGCCGCCTTGATTGGTCCAATACCAGGAATCGCTGCAAGCTTTGTATAATCTAGAGTCAGGAATTTATCCACAGTATTATAACCCGCCGACACAATGTCACGACTTGTTGTAAGACAACCCTTAATATTAAGAGCGGCAATTAACTGTGACAAAGTTATAGCACGTTTTTGGTTCAATGATTCTTTAGCCCTTACCGCAATCCCAGACCCATGTTTATCGCCAAACTTATCCCAATTCACCTTATAAACATCTGGTAGCGATTTTACATATCCACCGTCAATCAATTGTTGGATCAATGCTGGTCCAAAATTAAGAATCTCTAGTCTGTCGCACCATACTTTAACAGCACTATACAAGATATTTGGACAATTATTATTTACACAGGATAGATACTCACCCTCCCACCCCAATCTAGCGCTACATACTGGACATGTGGTTGGTACTTTAACTGGTTTCTCAGTACCCGGAACCACACCGACGATCATCGGGATCACATCGTTGCTTCGTGTGATAATAACTTTAGCCCCAGGACCAGCTTGGCACTTTTTGGCATTAGCCGCCGTGTGAAGCGTTACATTATTAATAGTTACTCCTTGAATGTCGGTGTCTTCCACTTCCATGACCGGTGTTATATGCCCGCCTAAACCGATCTGCCATTTAATATCTCTAACAGTTGTTACCTTCTGTTCGCTCGGGAATTTGTAAGCTACGGCTCCACGTGGGTTCAGGTTAAGTTGACCAAGTTCTTCAAACTTCTTACTGTTTTCAATGCGAACCACCAAGCCGTCAATGTCGTACCCAATAGTACTACGTTGACTGGTAACTTGTTGCATCCTTAATTGAATGTCTGTTTTTGACTGTCCGTGAATATACTTTGGTGTAAACAATTTCATGGAACTAATGAAGTCAAGGGTGTCCCGATATGTCGTGAAATTCAAGTCCCCAATAACATCATAAAACATAACGGTTAGGTGTTCACACTTTTCACCATCAAGCCGTTTAGCGGTACCAGCCGCCGCATTACGTGGGTTTTTATAGTCTTTGAAATACTGGTTAAAATCAGCGTGCGTAAGAACAATTTCGCCACGCATAGATCCAGTGAATGGTTCCTTCAAGACTCGGTGAACACCTTTCATTCTGATTACATTGGGGGTCACCAACTCCCCGATCTCGCCATTTCCTCTTGATATTGCCTGTTGAAGACTGCCCTTGAGATACGTTATTTCAATCGATAGACCATCGAGCTTTTCAGTAACAACAAACGCTTCGTTAGCGAGATTGTGTCTAGTTACCCAAGCCTGGAATTCATCTTCATTTTGGGCCTTATCCAATGACCCCATCGGCGTTTCGTGCTTAACCTTCTTCCACCCACTAACAGGCTCTGCCCCCACTTTCTTGAGTACTTGATGGTCTGCGTCTAGTTTACGAAGCTCGCCTTCCAAAGCGTCATATTCATCGTCCGACATTGATGGGGTGCCGTTATAGTATTCATCACGAGCCACCAAAAGCTGGTTGGCTAGCTTATCGATGTGTTGTTTATTCGGTTGGTTCGTCGTCATATTCTTCATCCTTTCGTTTACGATACTTACGAGTTGACCACACGACATTACCGGTAGCTACAAAGTAATGGTCACACCTCATACATATGACGGGGGCGAGAGTGTCACCATCCTCTATTGGCACGTGCCATTTCTTGTACAGGCATTGATGCCCACAGTGTGGACATACTGGAGATCTCTGGTTTTTAGCGTTGACTTTCGTTGTTCCGGTTCCACTTGGACGAATGGTGGTTGGTAGTGAATTTATACCACCTTTTCTAGCATTAGTTAATTTCAGTGGTTTCATGTTCCATCGCCTATACTTTGAGTCTTAATCCGATCAACATAAATCTTAAGAGCTTCGTATACTTCAGGCTCCAAGTGGATGGTATTGGTAACATTAATCCCGTCTTCAGTGGTCAATGTGATCATGTGCCCATCAAAATCGGCATATACCGCATCTCCTAGGTAGAGTTTGTTCATTTCGTTACCTGTGTTTCCCAAGCGTTATATGTAGCTTTAGCTTCATCCAGACGACCTAAATAATAGGATATTGTGGTTTCACTAGCGGTCCTATAGGCGTCGTCATATTGAATTTGTGCTAAATCCATTCGTGCCTTCAACCATTCCAAGATCGAATCGGCGACTGGTTTCATGTTTGCCCCTTAAATCTACTGAATATTTCATCCACATGTTTCAAGTGTCGTGCCAATCGTTCATCGGTGGTTGGTATTAGTTCGTCGTTTGTTCTACTAAATAAATCATGTTGGACTGCGGTGTGTGCATCTTGTCTTGACATTCCTTGATCGATAAGATCCAACATAATTGATTGTGAGGTCCACTGATATACTGATTCTCTAACTTTAGCTTCCATTTTCTGTTTATCTACCCACAGGTTTTCCATAACCTTAGTCATACGTTTTACCATATAATATGTGATACCAAAGGCGTCTGGGATGACCAGGCGCTCCACCGAAGAGTGCGAGATATCACGTTCATGCCAGAGTGATACGTCTTCAAGCATCGGGGTTATATAGCTGCGAACTACTCTGGCCAACCCACACAAATTTTCGCAAGCGATCGGGTTGACTTTATGAGGCATACTAGATGATCCCGTGTAGCCAGGTCCGTGACCTTCTGCTAGTTCTTGAACGTCTGATCTAGCCAACAGTCTAATCTCTAGGGCAAGACGCTCAATAGCAGTGGCGAGAAGGGACAGCTCATTAACAAGCTCAGCATGCCGATCTCGAGCCACGATTTGACTTGAAATGGGCTCAGCTGTTAGTCCAAGAACTTTCATAAGTTCCTGTTCAACAATCGGTGGAACATAGGCATATAGACCGATAGAACCTGAAAGTTTACCTACTGCAATTATGGATTTTACGTTAACAAGTCTTGTTACATGTCGACACAACTCACTATAATGGTTCAATAATACTAAGCCAAATGTTGATGGCTCAGCAAAACGTCCATGAGTTCGAGCCATAATAAGTGTGTTTTTGTGTTCAACAGCCGTTTTTAATACAGTGTTGCATAAAACGGCCAATGCATCTTGTATAAGACCTACGGAATCTTTCATTTGAAGTGCCAGCCCAGTATCTACTAGATCACTGGAGGTCATTCCATAATGGATATACCGACCATTTGGTCCTAGTCGTCGTTCTAGAACTTCCAAGAACGCCACAACGTCGTGTTGAGTTTCAATCTCAGCTTCTCGACAGTCAGTTATGAACTTGTCAATATCCCATCCAGAAAATTTGCTAAAATCTGCGGCACACTTAATAACACCATGACCCCACATCACCTGCATGGCTTGGTGTTCAATCCATAGCCAATTTTTGATTTTTCCTTTGTCAGACCAAATTTCTGACATCTCACGCGATTCATATCTAGGAATCATTTTCTGCCTCTTTAAGCACAGCGTCTCCAAGTTCATGCGCAAGTTTTTCGCGGTCACTTGATAATTCAAGGTTATATTCGGCGATTAGTTTATCGCGTATGAATTTTCCTTTTGTATTTCTTTTCTGTCGATATACTGATATTCGATTGTTAGCACTATAAATGGCAAGTTGTTTTACCTTTCTCATCCAACAGGCCCTCCTATCCCTCGTATACCGGGTGGTGGTGTTTTACCAGTACGACACAGGCTGCTAAAAGCCACGTGCAAGATATCCCCGTACACCGGGTGGTGGTGTTTTACTAGTACGTCCCCGTACACCGTATTTGTTGTTTTTTGTAGATGGCTCTGCGTGTGTATACTCACGAACCAATTCTCTAACAAATTTAATGGTCTGAGCCTCATCTTTTGTCATGTTGTCCATGTCTTTATCTGTGTATTCTGACTGAGCTAGATCTAAAAATTGAATAAAGGTTTCAATTAATGATTTGGGTATAAGTAAATTGTAAGGATCAACCTTAACAGCCTGTCGAGCAAATTCCAAAGATAAATTTTTCATGTTTTGTCCCTCATTAATCGATAGCAAACTCCGGTAAGTAGTTGAAGGCATCTGAACACCTCATGGGAACATGTTCCATGCTTCGGGATCCCCTGAAGGTGTTTAAGTAGTTCCTGAACTTCAACTAACGCTATAAAATTGGGGTCTCGTGGTAAACGATCACATTGCGGGCATTTGTCGGTTAATTCGGTACCTTCACATACTTGGCACGACATATTTACCTCATCAAACACTAAAGATTGTATTCAACGCTGGGTCTGCCTGAGTTAGATCGTCTAGTGTGAACAAATGGTCTGACACTCTTTCCAATACGCTTTTAGTAACCCCAATTAGTATAGAGATGATATTACATTTGGTTAATCGTTTGGTCTCTGTAAATACACGGAGCCATTCCTCGGTAATGTTGGCGTCTCCGTCTGTAATAAAACAAATATCAGCATCCTTGAAATTTGGGTCGGATTTAATAATTTGAATCGCTTCATTTAGGGGCTCCATAAAATTGGTTCCTCCACCCCCAAAATGTGAGATGCTATCCATAACCTCAGCGGGTGATACTTTGCCTGAAAATTTATCAACTCTTGTTACTGACCCATCGAAATGAATGAATGCAAATGGTCTCTTCTGCATTTGTGCCACTTGGAGGAGAGCCATTGCTACGGCTTTGCACCAAATATCTGGATTTCCCCTCATAGATGCTGATTCATCAGTACAAATAATCAGAGGACCTCTACCAAGTTTTTCCTTACCACGAAGTCTGTACTGTACCAGTTGCTTCTCCAAATACCGCTTCTGAAAGTCCTTCTTGAGTAGTGGGTGAGCCAGTTTAGACAATTCACTGGGTACCAATCTCGCGAGATCATCGCCCAACATGATATCTGTTAATTCATCAACACCATGTCGGGTCTTCTGTTTCTGTTTTTCTGCCGCAATGCGTCGAAATCGTCCCGCCAGTTCAGCAATTCGTTGTAGGTAGATGTTATCCATTAGACGGCTTGCAATTTCCCGTTTCATGGTGGGCGATGCATACTGGGGACGACCATCTCCTGAACCATACCCAAACGCACCCAACATCTCGTTGGTCTTATCAGCCTCTTCAGCAGCCTCGGCACATGCTTGCCTCGCAGCCCTCCTTACGAGTGACATATCAAGACTATTGGGATCTGGCACTCCAGTACCACCCGATTCTCGGTCATTAGCCTTAGGAAGAGCATCCAAGAAATCACCGCAAAATTTTACACAGGCTGAGGCGGTCGCCTCTTCGTTGAGCTTTGTCCTTTCACGAAGTGTCCGCCACTCTTGCAATTGTGTGATCTCACTGTAAATCTTGTGAGCCCACCGACCTTCTGGCGGTACTTCATTTTCTGGTATGGTCTCTGGTTGTAGTTTGAACAAAGATGAGTAGACATCCAATTGAAATTCTGAATAGTTAAATGCTCTGCTAGACCCTTCCTTCTCAATTTCTGCCATGTGAGGATTATATGCCATTGAGTCATGATAAGACCTTTTGTCCCAAGCATCTATACCTTTGACAATCATGTTGTCTCCTACTTATCGCAGATCCATAGTGCCTGACACACTGACCACATTGCATTATTGCATCGAGTTGTGATGCATAAACTGATAAATAGTGCACCAAATATTGAGAACTTAGCCGCGTTATACACAAACTTGAGTAACAATAGAAAAGGATTTCGTCGTAGTCTTTCAACATCAGCATCGTAATATTGGCCCATTTAAATCTCCAAAGCAGCGATGGTTTGTCGGTACATATTCTTGATTGATTCACGAACTTCAAGGAGTTTCTTGGTCTTACTCTTATCTGCAATCTTAACCGTGTCGTCGATCTTGTTCATTGCCATCTTCAACTTAGCAGCAATTTCTTCCTTCAGATGAGATGGTGCGTTGGGACTAAATTGTGAAAACACTCCCATACAGTCATCATAGTATCGAGTGGCTTCCAAATCCAGGGGATTGGTAACAGACAAAATTTTGGATACCAGGATTGTCCTTTGCTCCGGTTCTTGCCACAACATGTCACACAACAGTTCCAGGTCCTGTTCTGTCACTTGATCGCGTCCATCAAGCCAAGCCCACGCCTGAAGTACCCGTACCGTCTGCTTCCATCGTCTATCACTGGCCACGATGCCTTCACGCTCCAACGTCATCTTGATATCACGCATTGTACTAATAATATTCTCTGGAAACTTTACCTTTACAACTTCTTCCTGTGCCCGTTCAAGCTCTTCCAGGGTTATGGTAGTTTCATTGGAACTATTGGTTGCATTAACCGCACCAGCCATCAGAGCACACCAATTACTTGAGCTTTGTATGTACTTTACATCATATCTGAGGATGAATCGGTCATACAGGGCTGCTAGTTCTTCATCCTGGGGTAGCTCATTCGAAGCGCCTACAACGCTAATTAAAGGTATACTAGTTCTGCTTTTACCGTTGTCGTAAACCCGTTCATTAATAGCTGTCAATAGACTGTTGAGAATTGCCGATCCCCCTTTGAATATTTCGTCAATAAAGCTCAAATGTGCTTCTGGCAGCTTATTGGTGGTCACCCGTCGATATTCGTCATTCTCGAGCCCCTTAAGACTTACCGGACCAAAAATTTCTTCTGGGGTAGAAAATCTAGTTAACAACCATTGGAAATATTCCATACCCTTGATACGTTTACAAATACTATCAGCAATCAAGCTCTTGGCTGTCCCAGGAAGGCCCAGGAGTAGTATGCTTTGACGTGACAAAATAGCAGCCCATGTTGCTTTAATAATTGTGTCTCGTTCATAGAAGCTAGAGTTCAGCTGTTTGATAATCTCTTGAATTTTTGGATATACACTGACGCTTTCAGCGGACCTGCATTCAGCAAGCGCTACCGTAGCCATGTTATCTCCTTGTAGAATTATCTACAGATCTTCGTCAATACCGGGCTTACTATATTCATTTGACATTTTACGATCTTTGCACGTGTTGATCACCACCACACCGAATCTATCGCCGTCTTTTGATGGATAAAACTTGATCACGGTATCAAGAAGATTAATTTCCATATCACAATTACCAATATAGTATTCATTATCACCGTTTCTGATTTTCTTCATGCTGATTTTTACTTCTGTTGGATTAAAAACCATAACATTTCCTTATTCTGGGATTTTCCAGATGAAATACCACCCAAATTGATTAGAGGTGGCGTTTATTAATGTCCATGTTCCAGGCTTTGAATTTAAGTATTCCGTAACAACTTCATCTATTGTGTTTTGTGTCTCAATTAGAGTAATATCGTGTTCACCTTTATGAAATTCTCGTAATTGTCTAATAGTCAGTCCTTCACATTTCAACATGATCCCTCCGATCGCGCAATTTAAGCGGCTGCCACCATAAGCTCTTCTTTGATTAGCCGACCTACATCACCCAGTTCACCTTCAAGCACTTCTGATTTTATCCGTAGGGCGTCGGCCAAAATCACACACTTCTCCTTGAGTTCACGGAATCGACGCAACCGTACATCAATACTATTTTGAGCAGACTGTCCCTTGACGACACCATCTTCAATTGATTGTTTCAGATCCGCGATATCGTGTCTCATGTCAGCGATCTTATCTTGCACGTGGCTTTTAGCAGCCTGTGTCAAATTATTGCGATTACCAAATTTTGATCCCCCGGTATCTCCTAATGCAAACAATTGCATATTGCATGATCCCACATTATTTACCACATTTTGGAGTGCTTGTAAATCCTTTTCAAATTTTGCAGGAACAAAATATACGACCCCGGCACGTCTCAGGCGCAATGCCGCCATTTTGTCCATGGCCTCTACGATCATTCGCGAAATGTCACGGGTCGTATACTCACCACACAGTCGATCATAAACTTGTTTGATCGCTACAGAAACTGGATGTCCCTTGTCCCATGATACCGACCAGGTTCCCTTGTCGAGCCATACCCGATCACTAAAATCTGGTTCGATGGATTCAGCCGCGTCATTTACATCCAAGTCTACGACCCCGTAAACAATTTTCCCCACACCATCAATAATTAGTTTGGTGATGGATCGTCGATTATCACTGGTCTGTCCAGTTTTCATCATTACTGATCGACATGCTTTTTGGAATGCATTCTTGGGTTTAATATCTTGTGGGAGATGCCGTTCATCCAGTCCATGTTGGTTAAACAGTTGTTTTAGACCAGCGGGTGTCACCCTAGCATTCTCACAGTCAAACCATACCAAAAACCCAATCAAACTATCTCCAGACGCCAATGCTTCTTTGATTTCCTTAGTCATCGATTTTCTCCAGGTCAAATGTCGTAGTGTATTGTTCTTTCAATTCCTTCAATTTCAAGCTTAATAATTCCTTGGCCATACATTCAATCGCATAATCCAATAATTCTTGATGATCCATATTGTATACATATTCAGAAGCTAGGCAATTAATCATTGCATTCTTTGTCAGTTTGTTCTTCATCTCAAACTCCTTATAGGTGTGTGTATATCCGTACTATCTAATAGTGCATATGTAATGCCAGTCTGGGTTGCTCTGAACCGTTACCATTATATTCTAAAGCCAGATTATTTGCTATAGGAGCATACAATGCGTAATCTCATATCAGAAGGTACCAGTGCATTGGCTGATGGAGCTATCCAACGGATCGCCTCAAAAATGGAAAATGTTCAAACAAAACGGGCTAATAAGCACACTCCACCTCAAGATACTGAACATGGTATTAAGAAGGTGGCTAGTAAAGTGGTAGTAGAGCAACGGGTAGAAATTAAAGTCGCTAGTCTACACGATATTCCCAGTGATTTCGAGAAGATGGGTACCGGATTCTATCGTCGTGGTCACCACTTGTGGGAGCTTGCCACCCAAGCTGATGGTGGATTCTCGTTGATTCGAAAACATAGTGAAGATCATGTTCTAGGGTATGATCCAGAGCCTATCGTAAGGAAGGCTGCGGTAAGCGATCGGAACGGTCGGTCAATAAAGACTGGTAGTCGCGTTACATTGCCTCATCGGGGTAAGATTACTGCCGGTACTGTAATTGTTATTCAACCTGGTGCTATGGGGGTTGAGCTTGACTCTGGGGAGAAGATTGATACGCCACCAGACATTTGTGAATTGCTACAAGAGATGATCCCCTCTGGTGAAGTTGTTGAACCAGCAACGGATCAAGAACATGATGTGGGTGGAGTTGAACATGAAGATCATGAGCCACATATTGAAGAATCTGAAGAGCACGGTGTCGAATCTGACACACAGGCTTGTCAAGAGTTTGAGCCAACTATGGAGCCATCTAGTAAAGCTGCTAAAGTTTCCAACATTCTAGTTGATCCTGCTGATATGAAAGAGTGGCAAGAATATTGGCATGGAATGGGTCAACATGTTGCTCAATCTAGTAGTCCAAAGCCCAAGCAGACCAAAGAAGAAGCTGCTATGAAGCGTAAGCAACGTAGACAGCAACGTTCTGTTGAACGTACCGGTCTTCCTAAGGGGATGAAGGTTCCGCCTAAGCACGGCGCTCTTGATAGCGACGAGTTGGCCAAATTGAAGGAACGTGTTCGTCTATATCAGCAATGTTTTGATGAGATTGAGTACGTGTTGCAGGACGAATCCTTGAAGACCGATGAAGTGCGTCTCGCAGATGAGCTAGATCGTGTCATGCAAGAATACCATGATCAGGTTGAGGCTATGGACACGGAATCAGAAGAGTCTCGAGAAGATGCATTATCCATCGAGAAACCTGTTGACGAGCCAGTTCCCACCGATGCCGCATCACCACTTCCTAAAATGTCTAAGGTTGTAGCGTTGATGTCGGAGCTGTAGAAATGGATCCAATTGCCGCCATGAAGGCCATTCAGACCTTTGGCCCATATTCGCTGGTGGTATTTATTGGCATTGCCTATTGGTACAAAGATAATCAACTTAATAAAGAGCGTAAAGATAGAGATGCTAGTAATTCTCAGATGACCCAGCAACTTCTCGCTATCAT